>Ga0326727_10010761_pt1 | contig 21628 bp, 22 predicted proteins | sample MB2enrmetagenome_FD_207643 | JGI IMG/M metagenome (GOLD analysis project Ga0326727, IMG submission 207643) | Lab enriched peat soil microbial communities from McLean, Ithaca, NY, United States - MB29MY | ecosystem: Environmental > Terrestrial > Soil > Wetlands > Peat | place: USA: New York...
TCGTCACGCAAGGCCCCCTCACCCCCGGGTACCCCCAGGGTGCCTCTCCCGCAAAGGGAGAGGGGAGTAACCGTCGAGGGCCAGCGGCTGCAAAAGGTCCTGGCGGCCGCCGGCCTGGGCAGCCGCCGCCAGTGCGAAGAATTCATCACCAGCGGTCGCGTCGAGGTGGACCGGGCAGTGGTCAGGCAACTGGGCAGCCGCGTCGATCCGGCCCGGCAGGAGATCCGCGTCGACGGCCAACCGCTGGCCATCGGCCGCCGGGTTTACTACGCCCTCCACAAGCCTAAAGGTGTGGTGTCGACAAACTGGGATCCTTCGGGCAGGCCCCGGGTGGTGGACCTGGTGCCGCACCACGGTAGCCGGTTGTTCGCCATCGGGCGGCTGGATTTGACCAGCGAGGGCCTCATCCTGGTTACCAACGACGGCGAGTTGGCCAATCGGCTGACCCATCCCCGCTATGGGGTCCCGAAGACCTATCGGGTGCAAGTGGCCGGGCGGCCAACGCCCGAAATCCTCCAACGGCTCTGCCGCGGTATCCATTTGGCGGAGGGGATGGCGCGGGCCGAGCGGGTCGAGGTCCGCTCACACCAAAAGGACAGCACCTGGTTGGAGATGGTACTGCGAGAGGGCCACAACCGCGAGATCCGCCGGTTGCTGGCCCGCGTGGGGCACAAGGTCCTGCGGCTGGTGCGGACTGCCGTTGGGCCGGTTGGCTTGGGGAAACTGCCGCCGGGCGCCTGCCGCCCGCTGGCCGCAGAGGAAGTCCGAAACTTGCGAAAAAGCTGTCAAGTCCCGTCTCCCTCCGGGAGAGAGTCAGGGCGAGGACCGGGTACACGGCAACGGTCCCCTCACCCCCTGCCCCTCTCCCGACGGGAGAGGGGAGACTCTTCGGACAGTCTCTCAAGACTGACAACTGACAACTGACAACTGAAAACTCATCATGGACCCGCCCCCGCACGCGACTTCTTATCCCGACTTCGCCTGGCAGGGGACGGTCCAGATCGCAGAAAACGCCCCGCTGGCCCGGGACACCTACCGCGTGGGTTTCCGCTGCCCGGAGATCGCGCGGCGGGTGGTGCCGGGGCAGTTCGTGATGCTGCGGCTGGCCGGGGGCAACGACCCGCTGCTGGGCCGGCCGCTGGCGATGTACGAGGTGTTACCGGGGGAAGGCGGGGAGCCGGAGTCCCTGGCGATCGTCTACCAGGCCGTCGGCAAGATGACGCGGCGGCTGGCCAGCCTCAAGCCCGGCATCCCCTTGGAGGTCTGGGGTCCGCTGGGAAACGGCTTCCCGGGTGCCGAGACGGCCCACCTGGTCATGGTGGCGGGCGGCATCGGCCAGACGCCGCTGTTGGCCCTGGCTCGGGAGTCCCTGGGCCACGTGCGCTACGGCGATCCGCCCCGGGAAGTCCCGCGGGCGCGGCAGGTTACGCTCTGCTACGGCACGCGAACGGCCGAATACCTGGCCTGCGTGGACGACTTCCGCCGGGCCGGCGTGGACGTGCACCTGAGCACGGACGATGGCTCGATGGGGCACTGCGGGCCGGTGACCGACCTGATGCGGCTGGTGGTCGGCACCTCGGCCCTGCCGTGCCGGGTGGTGGCCTGCGGGCCGGAGCGGATGCTGGCGGCCACGGCCGAGCTGGCCCGGCGGCTCAACGTGCCCTGCCAGGTCTCGCTGGAAAGCCCGATGGCCTGCGGCATCGGCATCTGCTTTAGCTGCGTAGCGAAGATCCGCGATGCGTCGGGGCAATGGGACTACCGGCGGATCTGCGTGGAAGGGCCGGTTTTCGACGCCGCCGACGTGGAGTTCTGAGCGGCGCGTTTACGGGGCCGCGGGGGCCGCGAGTTTGCGGGCCTTGACCCTGGCCGAGAGCCGCGACTTGGTGCGGGCGGCGGCGTTGCGATGGATGATCTTGTGCGCGGCCGCGCGATCGAGCTTCTGGGCGGCCAGCCGCAGCTCCGCCTCGGCCTTGGCGACGTCGCCGCTCCCGATCGCGTCGGTCACTTTGCGGCATTGGGTCCGCAGTGCGCGTTTGGCCGACCGGTTCCGCTCGCGCCGCAGGATGTTCTGGCGAAGTCGTTTCTTGGCACTCTTGATTTGTGGCATGGGCTAGAATCTCTCCAATCGCGTTTAGCGGGCGGGCACGAACCTGGTCCGCCGCGTCGAAATGTGCTTCCCCCGGCTTTTACTGCGGGCGCCTTGCACCGCTGGACCCTTCATCATCGCGTCTCTTGCCGATCTCGTCCAGTAGGGCCGAAACGTTCCGGTAAAGGTAATCCATGGACGCCAGGATGGTGAGGTGTCGCTCGGCCGTGGCCAAGTCGTCGGTCCGGAAGGCGAGTTTGCCGGCCCGGTAGAGGGCCTTCTTCTTGTTGTCGCTGTCGCGGTCGGGGATCTCCTGGATGGCGGCCTCGTACTGCCGCATGGCCAGCGGCAATTGCTTGATGTTCTCGAAGCACTCGCCCAGAGCCAGCAGGCAGCGGCCCTTGGTGCGGGGGTCGTTGCGGGCGACCTGCAGCTCGCGAATCGCCTCGTTGAACTGCCCCAGGAGTTTGTGGCGGACGGCCAGCTCGTAGCGAAAGCTGAGGTTGTTGGGGAATCGCTCGCAACGCGACTTGTAGAGGGTCAGCTCCCTGGTGTACAGCTCGGAGCGGGCCCGGTCCGCCTCGGCCTTGTCGGCGGGGTCGCCGCTGGCGCGAAACCGCTTGTCGGCCGCCGCCCACTGCCCGCGGATCTCGCGGATCTGCACGTCCTCCATCGTTTCGCGGAGGCCCGGATCGTCGGAGACCTTCATGGCCTGGGCGTAGACTTCCGCCGCGTCCTTGTAGCGGTCGGCCATCAGGTAGAACTGGGCCAACTCGTGGTATCCGGAGAGGTCGTCGGGCTGGCGGGCGATGCGGCCCTTGAGCCGGTCTTCCGGGGAGAGGTTTTCCTCGCCTTTCTCGCCCGGCCGGCTACCGGGCCGGCGCTCCTTGCCGTCCTCGTCCCACTTGCCCTGCACGATCGTCTTTTCCACGGCCAGGCGGGCAATCGCCCGCTTGGCTTCCTCGTCCTCCGGCCGGGCCTTTTCCACGCGATGCCAGAAGGCGATGGCCTCGTCGAACCGCTGCCGCTTGCCCAGGGCCGTGCCCAGTTGCTTGCAAACCTCCGGGTCGTTGGGGGCGGCCTCGGCGGCGCACTTCAGGTAAAACAGCTCGCACTCGCCGTAGCCGGCGTGCGTGGGCTCCTCCCCTTCGCCCGCGATGGCCGCCGCCGCGCTGGCCATGGCCTGTAGCGTCGGCACGTCCCAGGGATTGACCTTCAGCACCGCCACGCCGTTCTTGATCACCCCGTCCCAGTCGCTCTGCGAGAGGGCCTTCTTGACGGCAGACCGGGCCCCGCGCTCCTTGAACTGGGCCATCGTGCTGCCCTTCTTGTTGTTGTTGTACTTCCGCTGCAAATTGCTGATGAAGTTCTGCAGGTAGAGCGGGTTGCCCGGGTCGCCCAGCACGCACTGCGAGAACAGGTCGGTGGCGTAATCGTAGTTCTCCTGGGCGGCCTGCTTGCCGGCGTACTCGAAGCATTTTTGCAGGCGCTTGCGGGCTGCCGGCGAGAGGGGCTCCCGCTTGCGGCCCGGCTCGGGCTGCTCGGGCTGCTCAGGCTGTTCAGGGTGCTCAGAGGGATCTTGTGGTGCCATGTTCGTGCCGGATCGATCGTCGACTTACTCCGTCAGGACAGACCGTCGGCCGGCGGCGACTGCTGCCCGGGGGACCCCGGGCTTCGAGAAACGGCGACGGCACAAAGGACCCATTGTAACAAGCCGGCGCGGGAACTCAACAGGACCTTGCGCGAGGGGGGCGGGCGCCCGCTACCGCTGCTGCCGCCACGTCGTCCAACCAAGAAACCCAAGAATCGCCGCCCCGAGCACCGCCCCCACGTCCATCCACCAACTCACCCTGGCGAAGGGGAAGCGGGCAGCCAGGTCGATCCCGAACAACAACGCCACTAAGGCAGCGACCACGGTGCCGGCGATACACAAGGCTTTGGGCATACAAGCTCTTCGCTTCCAGGCCAAACGGTAGTCTCATAGCGGCATCTCTTAGTATAATCGCAAGTCGGGTGCCGTACCACTGGGCCCTCGTGCGGCGGCCGCAACAGCGCCCCGGCAGGGCCGTCCGGTGAGGAAGGGAGCATGCACGTGACGCCACAAGAGGGGATCGCCAAGAGTGGGGAACGCGATGCGGCCGGGGGACCATGCGCAGCAGGGGCTGGCATGGTAGCCGGCTCGGCCGGCTGGGCGGAGTTCCGCTGCCAGATGCCCGTCGCACGCCGCTGGGCATACTTCGACCATGCGGCCGTGGCCCCGCTGAGCGGTCCGGCCTCTCAGGCGTTGGCCCGCTGGGCCGAGGATGCCGTGCTCAATGGCAGCGCGAACTATGCCGCCTGGAAGGAGGGCGTGGAGGACACCCGCCGCCGGGCCGCCCGCCTGATCGCCGCCCAGAGCGAGGAAATCGCCCTGGTCTCCAATACCACGGCCGGGCTCAACCTGGTCGCCGAGGGATTCCCGTGGCAGCCGGGCGACAACATTGTCGTGCCGGACAATGAGTTCCCGACGAACCAGTACCCGTGGATGCACCTGGCGGACCGGGGCGTCCAGACCCGGCGCGTACCGGCCCAGGAGGGCAGAATGCCCGTCGAGCGGCTGGCGGCCGCCTGCGATGCCCGCACCCGCCTCGTCAGTGTCAGTTGGGTCTCATACGCCAGCGGTTGGCGGCAAGACTTGGACCGGCTGGTAGAGATAGTCCATCAGCGAGGGGCCCTCCTGTTCTTGGACGCCATTCAGGGACTCGGCGCCTTTGCGTTGGATGTCTGCCGCACGCCGGTGGACTTCCTGGCCGCCGATGGCCATAAGTGGCTGTTGGGGCCGGAGGGGGCGGGGATCTTCTATCTTCGCCGGGAGCACCTGCAGCGCCTGCGGGCGGTCGGCGTCGGCTGGCACAGTGTCGTCCACTCCCACGACTTCAGTCGGATCGATCTGGCGCTGCGGGACACGGCCGTCCGCTACGAGGGGGGCTCGTGGAACATGGCCGGCACGCTGGCCTTGGGGGCCAGCCTCGGGCTGATCGAACAGTTCGGCCCCGAGGCCATTTCCCGGCGGGTATTGGAGGTGACCGACCTGGCTTGCCGGCGGTTACAGCAAATTGGGGCGGTGATCCGCAGCGACCGCCGCGCGCCACACGCCAGCGGGATCGTGCTGTTCGATTTGCCCGGCTGCGACCCGGCGGCCGCCCGCACGGCCTGCCTCCAGCGGCAGGTGGCCCTGGGCTGCCGCGCCGGGGGTCTGCGGATAAGTCCCCACGCCTACAACGACGCCTCGGACGTGGATCGGCTGATCGACGCGCTGGAGGCTGCGCGAAAACAGGCATAAGACCTGCAGGACCTACGACATCACTTTGCCGGGTGACCGGCCAGGAGTCCAACGCTGATGGAACCGTCCTTTTTGCCCGCCGCCGTCTATCCGGGTTCCTTCGATCCGGTCACGCTGGGACACCTCAACGTGATGGAGCGGGCCAGCCGCCTGTTCCCCCGGCTGGTCGTCGGCGTGGGGATCAACATCGAGAAGCAGAGCCTGTTTTCGCCCGAGGAGCGGGTAGACATGATCCGCCGGGCGACGCCCCACCTGGCGAACCTTGAGATCCGCACGTTCCAGGGGCTGGCGGTGGACTTCGTGCGGGAGTGCGGGGCGCGGATCATGGTCCGCGGCGTGCGTCCGATCAGCGACATTGCGGCCGAGCTGACGATGATGATGGCCAACCGGCGGCTGGCGCCGGACGTGGAGACGCTGTTCATGATCGCCGACGGCGAGTTGGCGCACGTCTCCAGTTCGCTGATCAAGCAGATCGCCTCGGTGGCCACGGACGAGGAGCTGGCCCGCTTCCTGCCGGCGAACGTGGTCCAGGCGGTGCGGAGGAAGATGGGGCACGACGGATAAGCCCGCGGTACCCCGTGCCCCACAATCGCGATGCGTCAGGCAGGCGACGGCTGGCCCGTGAAGCTAAGGGTATTCTTTCCTGTGGTCGTCGGGTGCGCGCTTCGTCAGTTGCCGTTCGATGAGTACCTGCAAGTCACGGGCGTCCTGTACCTTGCAACGAGGCACCGGTTTCGCCCCCCGTTCCAACAGGGTTCTCGCCACTCGCAGGTGGCCGCTGGTAATCGCCACCTCGAGCGCGGTTGTGCCAAACTCATCCGCCGCATTCACGTCTGCGCCGTAGTCGAGCAAGAGCTCTGTCGTACGGGGGTTACCGTCGAAGAACGCAGCGGCGTTCAGAGTTGGTTCGTCGTTGATCGCGTGGCGGTCAGTAGCGATCTCCGGGTGGCGGTCAAGATACCGAGCAGCTTCCTCATACTTGTTGTCGTGGCAGAGGTTCAGAAAGAAGAAAACATGGTGCTCCGAGGTCATCCCTGGCAAGCTGCACCAGTACGCAACGGAGCCCAGTGCTGCGCCGACGGCAGCCACCACGAGCAGCCCGAAGGCGACGCGAACGAACGTCTGCCCGCGCGTCCTCCCCCGGAAGCGACACGCGGCGATAGTGCCGAGCACGACTGCCCCGACAACTGCCCCACGAGCCGCGTAACAGGCTGCTCCCAGCAACACGGATAGGATCGCCGTAGATAGGTTCCCCTCGTGCGCGGTGCAGGTATACGCGACGACGAGCACGGCGGAGCCAATCAAGAGAGCCAAGCCACCCGCGATGATGGCTCCGTACCCAGCCCCCGGCCGGATCCCACCCCAAACGGCCGCCCAAAGCGAGGATTTGCCCGTTGGCTGGCGCGCCTGTTCATGGGGCAGGGGCGAACCAGGTGCGTCCAGCGGCGCAACACCTTGCGTCATCTGACCCGGCCCTTCCAATATCCAGGCCTCCGCCGGCCGTGGGCGACTGCGATAATTTCGATTCGATCCGCGGCGGCGCGAAAAACCACAATGAACGGGAAGCGTTTCATGAGATAGCGGCGGGTTCCGGAAAGATAGGGGGCCCAAATCTGCGGAGAACGTTGGATTGCTCGACCGGCACGTGCCAGTTCCTCGCGAAACGCCTCCGCGGCGTCCAGGCTGCGGTCGGCGTACCACCGGTAGGCCTCCATTGCCTCCGCCCGAGCATCGGGATGAAACTCCAACCGCGGCTTAGCCATGCGTGTCGCGATGCATCTCACGCATCACGTCGTCCCAAGGGATGAGCCGGGCCTCGCGTCGATCGATCGACTCGACGCGGCGCTGGATTTCGGCCGCCCAGGCTGCGTCGGCGTCCTCGTCGCCCCCCACGTCCAGGCTGTGGATCAGGGAGGCGGCAATTTGCGCGCGGTCCTGCTCGGGTAGGGCCAGCGCGGATTGGAGAACCTCGTGTGACTGAGCGTTCATTGGCATGTTCCCTCAGTTCTTCTCCGCCCCGTGGCCGCCGTCCTCGCGGTTGAGGTGGTGGCGGAGATAGCGGGCCCGCTCGATGTTGCGGTCCGTGCTGGCCAGCTCGTTGCCGGTGAGTTTTTGCAAGTGGGCCGGTTGCGTGCGAATGAACAGATCGTTGATGTCGGCGATCCGCAGGTCCTGGATCAGGCCCAGGTTGACGCCCATGCGGACGCTGGACAGGAGGTGCATGGTCTCCTCGGAGCTGATCGTCTGGGCGGTCCGCAGGATGCCGTAGGCCCGGCTCACCCGGTCGTGCAGGTTCTCGTGGCTTTCCTTGATGAGGAACTGCCGCGCCTGCCGCTCGTAGTCGATGATCACCGGCACGATGTCGCGGACTTGCTGGACCAGCTCTTGCTCGGAGCGGCCCAGCGTGATCTGGTTGCTGATCTGGTAGAAGTCGCCGGTGGCCTGGGAGCCCTCGCCGTACAGGCCGCGGACCGCCAGGCTGATCTTCTGCAGGCTGCGGAAGACTTTCTCGATCTGCCGCGTGATCACCAGGGCCGGCAGGTGCAGCATCACGCTCACGCGCAGCCCCGTGCCGACGTTGGTCGGGCAGGCCGTCAGGTATCCCAGCCGCTCCTGGAAGGCGTAGGTCACGCGCTCTTCGATGCCGTCATCGATGTTGTTGATCTGCTCCCAGACGCTGTCGAGGTTGAACCCGCTTTGCAGGACCTGGATCCGCAGGTGGTCCTCTTCGTTGATCATCAGGCTGAATCTCTCGGTGCGGTCGATGGCTACGGCGCGGCGGCCCTGGCTCTCGGCGTGCTCGCGGCTGATCAGGTGCCGCTCGACGAGGAACTGGCGGTCCACCCCCTCCAGCTCGTCGACGGCCACGTAGAGCAGGTCGCCGGAGCTGTTGGCCGCCAGGATGGCGTCCCGCAGCGACCGCTCGATCTGCACGCGGTCCTGGGGCGTGGCCCGGCTGATGAAGGGAAAGTCCGCCAGGTTGCGGGCCAGGCGGATGCGGCTGCTGATGACGATGTCCGCTTCCGGGCCCAGGCCGCGAAGCCATTCCCCGCTGGTCTGCGTCAGTTCGTTGAGGTCCAAGGCCGTCTCCCCTTCTATTCCGACTCCGTGCGGCGGATCTCGTCGCGGAGTTCCGAGGCCCGCTCGTACTTCTCGTTCTCGATGGCTTCTTTCATCTCGCGCCGCAGCCGGATCAACTGCGTGCGGCGCTCGCTGGCGGCCGGGGCGCGGCGCGGCCGTTTCCCGGTGTGCTCCGACTCCCCGTGCACGTTCAACAGCAGCGGGTCCAACTGGGCCTGGAACGCCACGTAGTCGTGCGGGCAGCCCAGCCGCCCCTGGCTGCGGAACTCGTAGAAGGTGATGCCGCACACCGGGCAGGCCTGCTGGTCCAGCCGGGCCAACTCCTCGGCGGTCTGGCCGATGGCCATCTGCTGGACCTGCTGCGCCAAGGCGGCCGCCACGCCCCCGGGCCCCGGCGGCTCCCCCGACGAGGACGTCAAGTACTGCCGCGCGTGGTCCTCGCAGAGGTGCAGCTCCTGCGGCTTTCCGCCCGTCAGCTCGGTGATGTGGAACGTCGCCGGCCGATCGCACTGCTGGCATTTCATCGCAGTCCGTCTCCCATCCTTCCCCCCTCCCAACAAGATTCTAACGACGGCGCCGAGCGGAGTCAACCGAAGCGCCGGGGGTCGGCGCAAGGAGCTAAAACATTGCCCTGCAAGTGGTTCCCGGCGGTAGTCCGCGACGGGCCGTTGCCGCCGCGAACGCCTCCTGGTAGAGTGGCTGGTAGCACAGTGTCCGGGTACCACGCCTTGCACGGAGTGTGCCGGATACGTTTGGCTAGCCACCAGCCATGACCGCCGCCTATCATCCCGATTTCGAGACCTTCTGCAAACTGGGCGAGAACGGCACGCTGGTGCCCGTCTGGCGGCGTCTCTTGAGCGATGCCCTGACGCCGCCCAGCGCGTTTCACCGCATCGACGCCGGACGCTGCGCCTGCCTGTTCGAGAGCGTGGTGGGAGGCGAGAAGGTCGGGCGCTACAGCTTCCTGGCCACCGACCCGTTCTTCGAGATCGAGTCCTACGGCAACCGGGTGATTACCAACGCCTACTCCGGGGTTTCGGCGGCCGGCGTGCCGACGCTGGTCACCCGCTCGTTCGAGTCCGCCAATCCCTTGGACGAGCTGCGGCGGCGGGTGGAGGCGATCCGCGCGGTCCACCTGCCGGGATTGCCGCCGTTTTGTGCGGGGGCCGTGGGCTACGCCGGTTACGACACGGTGCGCTACTTCGAGCGGCTGCCCCACGCCCCGCCCGACGACCGCCACGTGCCCGACATGGCCTTCGCCTTCTACGACCAGATGGTGGTTTTCGACAACGTGGCGAAGACGATGGACGTGGTGGTGATGGCGCGGCTGGACAAACCGGGGGCGACCCCCGCGTCGGCTTATGCGGTGGCCCAGCGGCGAGTCGACGCCCTGGTGGAGCAACTCCAACGGTTCCCCTCGCCCTCTGGGAGAGGCACCCAAGGGGTACCCGGGGGTGAGGGTGCTGAGCTGAGGCCCCTGGACATCCAGCCCGCCGGCGAGGTTCACCTCCCCTACCAATCGAACTTCACGCAAGCCCAGTTCGAGGACGCCGTGCGGCGGTGCGTCGCGTACATCCGCGCGGGCGACATCTTTCAGGTCGTCCCCAGCCAGCGGCTCGAGGTGCCGTTGCGGGCCCACCCCTTCGAGATCTACCGCACCCTGCGCGTGGTCAACCCCAGCCCCTTCATGTTCTACCTCCGCACCCCCAGCGTGACCCTGGTGGGCAGCTCGCCGGAGGTGATGGTGCGGGTGGTGGACGGGCAGGTGACCGTCCGCCCGCTGGCCGGCACCCGGCGGCGCGGCGGCTCCGACGAGGAAGACCGCCGGCTGGCCGAAGAACTCCTGGCCGATCCCAAGGAGCGGGCCGAGCACGTGATGCTGGTGGACCTGGGCCGCAACGACGTGGGCCGCGTCTGCCGCTACCGCTCGGTCGAGCTCAGCGACGTGATGACCATCGAGCGCTACAGCCACGTGATGCACATCACCTCGAACGTCAGCGGCCGCTTGGCGCCGGGCAAAGGGGCCTTTGACGCCCTCCAGGCCTGTCTGCCCGCCGGCACCGTCTCCGGGGCGCCGAAAGTGCGGGCCATGGAGATCATCGACGAGCTGGAGCCCTGCCGCCGCGGCCCCTACGCCGGCGCGGTCGGCTACGTCGATTTCAACGGCAACATGGACACCTGCATCGCCCTGCGGACGATCGTCGTCCAGGGCGACAAGGCCTATGTGCAGGCCGGCGCCGGCATCGTCGCCGACAGCCGGCCGACCGACGAATGGCAGGAGACACTCAACAAGGCCCGCGGGCTGCTCAAGGCGATCGAGCTGGCCCAGGGGAGGGATTAGGGATTAGGGATTAGGGATTGGGAATTGGGAATTGGGGATTGGAGGAGACGAAAAGCCCCCGGACTGCGTCCGGGGGATTGGGTGCGGGGGGCGGCGCTATGGGGGGCGGAAATGACATTCGGCGGTTCGGGATCCTCTCGCGACTGGGATTCTACGCGACCTTCGCCGCCGTCCTTGGCCTCGTTGCGGTCGGCTCCATCATCGGTGTCGCCATGCAGACGGAGAACCACTTCCTCGTCCTGAGCCAGCTTGAATACCTGCTTCTTGCGAGGGGAGTAGCTGGCTGCATGTTCGCCGGATTCGTCCTCTCCCTGATCGCGGTCATAGCCGGCATTTCTGAAAGCGTTGGTTTCCGAAAGGCCCGGCGTTTCTACATCGGGGCCGGCCTCAGCGCGATCGTATCCGGGTTGCTGCTGCGGGCCGCGTGTTTTCTTGCCTTTTGACGGCTGGGAGCTTCCACTTGGGCGCGGCCACGCTACGCGGCCATGAGCAGCGCGCCACTTATCCCCGCGACGCACTCGCGGGGCCCTCTGGTCCCTAATCTCTAATCCCCAATCCCCAATCCCCCTGCCATGCACATCGACCGCATCGACCTATTCCACGTCGGCCTTCCCTTGAAACAGCCAGCCCAGACGGGCCTCCGGCGGCAGGAGGCGCTGGAGACGGTCGTGGTGCGGATGGCCGGCGGCGGGGCGGTCGGCTGGGGCGAGGCGGGGCCGGGCAACGCCCCGGTGGCCAGCGGCGAATGGGCCGCCGGCGTGCTGGCCGTGTTGCGCGATTGGCTGGCGCCGGCCGTGGCCGGCACGGTGGTCGACTCCGCCGAAGACTTGCAGCAGCGGCTGGCGGAGTTTCGCGGCAATCTATTCGCCAAGGCCGCCTTGGACACCGCCTGGTGGGACCTGCGGGCCCGGCTCGAAGGCAAACCGCTCCATGAGTTGCTTGGCGGGCACCGCACCGCGGTCGAGGTCGGCCCAACCTTCGACCGCATGCCCTCGGGCGACGAGTTTCTCGCGCGGATCGCTCAGGCCCTGGCAGTCGGCTTCGCGCGGGTGAAGCTCATGTTCCGCCCCGGCTGGGACGTGGAAATGCTCCGCGCCGTCCGCCGGGAGTTTCCCGGCCAGACGTTCCACATCGACTGTGAAGGCGGCCTGGGGCTGCAACACATGGAAATGCTCTGCCGCCTGGACGACTTCTGCCTGGCCATGATCGAACAACCGCTGCCGGCCGACGACCTGGTGGGTCACGCGATGGTCCAGGAGACCATACGCACGCCGATCGGCTTGGACGAAAGCGTCAGCACGCTCGCCCAGGCGGAAATGGCCCTGGACCTGAAGAGCGGCCAATGGGTCTCGCTGACGCCGGGCAAGCTGGGCGGACTGACGCCCGCGGTGGCGATCCACGACGCCTGTCAGGCCGGCGAGGTCTCCTGCTGGGTCGGCGCAATGCCGCAAAGCGCGCTGGGCACACGCTTTGAGCTGGCCCTGGCGGCCAAGGCCAACTGCCGCTATCCGGCCGATTTCTTTCCCGCCGAGGAGGTCCTGGCGTGTGACCTGGCCGAGCCGCTGCGGCCGGTTCGCGACCCCGCTGACGGCGTGGTCCGCGTGCCACTCTGGACCGGGCCGGGCATCGGCGTCGAGCCGGAACCGGCCCTCTTGGAACAGTACACGCTCCAACGGGCCGCACTCTTCAGCTAAACCGTTCGCTAATACGGCCAATCCGTAAGCTAATATTGTATGGGGTTTGTCCGGTTCCCCGACTTCAGTGGGGAGGGCTATGCTACGCGTGCCGATCGATAAAGTGCAACCGGGAATGATCCTCGCGCGGCCCATCCCCTTGCCCAACGACCCCTACCTCTACCTGGTCCAGCGAGACAAGGAAATCCCGCCGGACGTGATTCCCCGGCTGAAGGAGTTGGGAGTCCTCGACGTCTGGGTCCGCCATCGCGATTTCGAGTTCCTCGAAGAGGTGATCGACGAAGGGCTGGCCGAGCACCAGCGGGAGGTCTACCTCCGCGTCCGCGAGAGTTTCCAGTCGATGTTGCGGGGCTCGACGATCGAGATCAACCTGTCGGACTTCCAAAGCTCGATCGCCAGTTTGTTCGACTTCCTCAAGAATCACTCCGGCAGCAACATCCTCCTGCAGAAGCTCGACGCCTTCGACAACTACCTGATTGCGCACTCGGCCAACGTCTGTTACCTGGCGCTCTTGGTGGGAATGAGGTTGGAACGGTACTTGATCGACCAGCGGCACCACAAGACGGCCCGCGAGGCAAAAGATCTGCGCCTGTTGGGCCTGGGATGCTTGCTGCACGACGTGGGCAAGATGCGCGTCCCGCGGGAAATCCTCGACAAGCCCGGCAAGCTGACGCCCGAGGAGCGTTTCGCCATGCAGCAGCACACGGTCTACGGATATGAGATGGTTCGTGGCGGTGTGCCGGCCGCGGCCGCCCAGATCGTGCTGAACCATCACCAGCGATTCGACGGCAAGGGCTACCCGTCGCGGCTGGACCCGGTCACGGGCGAGGAGTTGCCGCCGCTGGCCGGCCGGCAGATTCCCGTCTTCTCGCGGATTGCCATCCTGGCCGACATTTACGACGCTTCGACGACGCACCGCTGCTACTCGCCGGCCAAGCTGCCGGTCGAGGCCCTGTACGAGATGCGGACGGTCTGCCGCACATTCTTCGACCCGGTGGTCGCGGCGGAGTTCTACCGGGTCGTGCCGCCGTTCCCCATCGGACAGATCGTCACGCTGTCCAACGGCACCGAGGCCGCGGTGGTCGGCTTCAGCCCGCAGGATCCCACCCGGCCCAGGGTACAGTGCCTGCGAACGGCCGGCGGCGAGCGTTTTGCCCATCCCGCTTTCGAGGAGATCGACCTCTCGCTGGAGCCGGACGTGAGCATCGCCGCGGTGAACGGCAAGGACATCCGCCCCTTCCTGCCGTGCGAGGAGCCGCGGGAAGCGGAGTTGGCTGCCGCCGGCGCGTAGCCGGCGCCTTGTGCTAAAGGCGACGCCGCAAGCGGCTACCAATTCGGCGCCGAGGCCGGCGGGGGCGTGAACTGCGGCTCGCCCAACCGCGGCTGCACCCGCAGGATCTCCGCCGGCGGGTTGCAGTACTCCAAGGGCCGGCCGCCTACCACCGGAGGCCCGATATCGTTCTCGGGATAGGGGTCGAACCGCTGGGCGCGGGCCTGTTGCTGTTGCTCCGTGCCCGGCCGGAGGGGGTGAGGAACGCCGAAGGTCGAACTCTGGCAGCCGCTTGCCGCCAACAGGCTCGCAACGAGTGTCGCCGTCCGGAACTTCTTCATGGGATTCACCCCACACTGGGCCTGCGGCCCCCTTCCGCGCCCGATAGCCGTATCGGGCCGCGGATTATAGGGATTTGCCGGGAAATCGAAAAGAGGATTCCCGGCAGAATCTGCAAGTGCTTTCTTCCCAACGTATTAAGCACATTCCGTGTGCCGCCGATTGCCGCCCCGTCGGGCGCGGTCTCCGACCACGCCGCTGGGCGAACGCACGTCTCTCTTGCCACCCCGGAAACCTGACGGTCGCAACTCGGCGGGGTCGCAGCCCCACGCCGAACCGCGCAGCGTGGACATGCTCACGCAAGCGTGAGCATGGCACCCACAATTCACCCGGGCAAGAACGTATCGAGCAAGACCGTCCGCGCAAGCGGCCCAAGCCGTACCGCCCCGGCGGAGGCGGGGAGCAGGACCGTTTGCCCGCGCAGCAATGGCCCCGGGGCCGGATCGCCCTGGACCGTCACTGCGCCCTGCAATACGCAGACCGCGTGGAACCGCCCGTCGCCGCCAATCACCTCCGGGCGGTCGAAGTCCCATCGCTCCAGCACGAACTTGTCGCACGCCACCAGCCGGCTGACCCATGGGCGGTCCGTGGGCTGCGGCGGTTGCGGGTCGACCGGACCGCGCGCGAAGTCCACCACGCCCAGACCTTGCTCGACGTGCAACGGCCGCGGCTTGCCGTCCGGCCCCAGCCGGTTCCAGTCGAACAGGCGGAAGGTGACGTCGCTGGATTGTTGGATCTCGGCCACGAGCAGCCCCCGTCCCAGGGAGTGGACGGTGCCGGCGGGGAGGAAGACGCAGTCGCGCGGCCGTGGCTGGAAGCAGTGCAGCAGATCCTGGCAGGTTCCCTGGCGGATGGCTTCCGCCAACGACGCTCGGGTAACGCCCGGCCGCAGGCCCGCCGAGATGGTGCTCACCGGGTCCGCGGCCAGCACGACCCAGGCCTCGGTCTTGCCCGACTCGGGCGGTTCCAGTCGTGCCGCTTGGGCATCGTTGGGATGGACCTGGACGGAGAGCGGCGCCGCGGCGTCGAGGAACTTCAGCAACAGGGGAAAGTGCGGCTGCGGCGGCTGGCGACCGAATATCTCCGCTCCGCGGCGCGCGACGAGGTCGCCCAGCGTGACACCGGCCGCCGGGCCGGCCAGCACGACGCTTTGCTCGCGGCCGCGGTCGCAGATTTCCCAGCTCTCGGCATAGTCGTCACCCGGGCCCAGCCGCTTGCCCAGGTGGGTCTCCAGGCGGCGGTTTCCCCACAGGTACCGGCGCAAGAGCGGTTGGAATCGCAGCGGACCGAGCGGGCTCACGGCGGGGCTCCCTGGTTGCGTGGGGGCTGGTGGGGAGATATTATACAGTATTGTAGGGTGGGTCGAGCTCCGCGAGCCCCACCAGGATTCAGCCTGATTGTGGTGGGGCTCGTAGGACTCGACCCACCCTACTGCTCTGGCCACTGCCCAGCGATCGCTCATGCGCCGCATCCAGGACGAGAAAGACCTCTTTCAAGAAAGCACGATGACCTTCGGGGAGCACCTGGAGGAGTTGCGGGCCTGCCTGTTCAAGGCCATCGTGGGGCTGGCGCTGGGGTGCGTGGTGGGGCTGATCGTGGGCGGCCCGGTGGCCCGCTTCATCCAAACGCCCCTCCAGAACGCCCTGGAGGAGTACTACCAGAACCAGGCGGTGAAGCGGTCGTTCGCCCAAGCCGAGCTGGACAAGCTCGCCACGGCCGGCTACACCAGCCCGCAGGACATCCAGCGGTTCCAGGAAATCCTGCAAACGCGCATTAAGGAAAAGGACCCGGTTTCGTTCGAGGTGGTGTACGTCGATCCGCATGGGCCTCTGGGCACGATTGCCACGGGCCGCGCCGGTGCTGCCGGCCTGGCGCCCATCGTCCTGTTCCACCCGCTGGCTGAGGACTCGCGGACGCGCGTCAAGAGCCTCAACGCCCAGGAGGTTTTCATGATCTACTTGAAGACCTCGCTCTTGGTGGGCGCGGTGTTGGCGTCACCCTGGGTCTTCTACCAGATTTGGGCCTTCGTGGCGGCCGGGCTCTATCCCCGCGAGAAGCGCTATGTTCACGTGTTTCTGCCGATCAGCATCGGCCTGTTCTTGGCGGGGGCCAGCCTGGCCTTCTTCTTCGTCTTCCAACCCGTGCTGCGATTCCTGTTCAGCTTCAACACCATGCTGGGGGTCGATCCCGACCCGCGCATCAACGAGTGGTTGGGTTTCGTGCTGCTCATGCCGCTGGGCTTCGGCGTGAGCTTCCAGTTGCCGCTGGTGATGCTGTTCATGGAGCGGATCGGCATCTTCACCGTGCAGGCGTACCTGTCGAGCTGGCGGGTCGCCGTGCTGGCGATCTTCGTGCTGGCGATGGTGCTGACGCCCAGCGGGGATCCTTACAGCATGTGCCTGATGGCGATTCCGCTGTGCGTGCTGTACTTCGGCGGCATCCTGCTGTGCCGCTTCCTGCCCCGGCAGCGGAGCGCGTTCGACGAGGGCTGAGCGTGTCGCGAGCGGGCTTGCCCGCCGCGAAACCTGTCCGCTGCGGGGCATCAACGGCGGACCGTGCTGCCCACGGTACCCGCCCACCCGCCGAAGGTTTCACCCAACGCGGCGCTGTCAGATCGCCTCGCCGCCGCGCTCGCCGGTGCGGATGCGGATGCAGTCCTCCAGCGGGAGGACGAAGATCTTGCCGTCGCCGATCTCGCCGCTGGGACCCGTGCGGCCCCCCCGGATGACCGCGTCAATCGTCGGCTCGAGGAACTCCTCGTTCACGGCGATCATCAACTGCACTTTGCGGAGCAGGTTCACGGCGAACTCGTGCCCGCGGTACAGCTCGGTCTGCCCGCGCTGCCGCCCGAATCCCTGCACGTCCATGACCGTCAGGCGGAAGACCTCGACGTCGGCCAGGGCCTGCTTGACGGCCTCCAAGCGGTGCGGCTGGATGATGGCGATAATGAGCTTCATGGCGGTCCCCCCACAATCCTCCGTGATCATAGCGGCCGCCGCAGGGGGATGCAAGGGGCGGGCGGCAGCTTGTGGGGACCGTTCAGCGGGCGGGCGGGTACCGTGCGCAGCGCGGTCCGCCGTGTCTGCCGCGAGGGCGCAATACCGCGACGGCGAGCAGGGCACCATGCAACGCATGGTCGCCCGCTAAACAACTTGCACCCGCCCCGGCGGGGATTTCGCTCAGAACAGCACGATCAGGTCGGTGGCCAACAGGAGTTGAGTGCTGTGATTGCCGTCGCCGAAAGGCAGAGCGCCTCCCGCGGGATGGGTGCCGTCGAACCCCGTCGCACCAGAGTACCAGTCGTAGCGGATTTCAGGGCGGCATATCAGGTTGGGGCGGGGTTTCCAGTTCAGGCCGGCCGTGATCTCGTAGAAACTGCCGGCGAATCCGCGGCCATCCCACGCGGCCACGCCCGGGATGTTGCCCGGTCCGGCGACCCGCGTGCCGTCCTCGTCGCGGAACCATTCGCCCCGCAGGCCCGCCGACAGCTTGGGGGTGATGCTGTAGAGCAGGTATTGGCACGTGCCATACCAGTTGGCCTGGGTGCCACCCAGCCCGGTGTTGGCCTCGCAGCCCAGGTCCTGTACCAGCACGTACTGCAGCTTGTCGGTCAGCTTGTGCTCGACCACCAGGCTGGATGCGAAGCGGTCGTTCAATCCGGCGGAGTCCTGGGGCCCGACCGTGAAGGCCCAAGCGACCGTCGTCTTCTGGTCGGTGCTGCGGAAGCGGAAGCCGCCCATGAAGTCCCAGGCGTCGCTGCCGTCGCAGAAGCGGTACCAGCCCTGATCCATCCCCGCCTGGACCGACAAGCGGTCGCTGACCTTGTAATCGGCCAGACAGCCGTTGACCAGGATCGGTACGCCGTAGGGGTAACCGTACGAGTGGGAGTAGAAGGCGTTGGGGGGGGCGGCGACCACCTCGTAACCGAGGATCCCGGCATAGTGCCCGATCTTCACTTTCAGGTCGTTGTAGGCCAGCTCGACGTAAAACTGCGGGAGCACCATGCCGTAGGGCTGGTCGTGGAAGCCGTCGATGCCCGTCTCCAGTCCGTTATTGATGCCGAAGCGCCAGTCCGAGCCGAACAGCACGTCGACCCGGCCGCCGATGTCCCAGCCAGAGCCGTTATTGTTGACGGGCCGCTCGGCCACGAGCCAGAGCTGGTTCATCTCGTAGCGGTCCTGGTCGTTGGCGACCACCGGGCCGTTGAAGTGGTTCTGCGGGTGGTCGTCGTTATAGGTTATTCCCTGCTCCAGCCAACCGCTCCAGTGGATGCCCAGATTCTGCAGCGGCTGCGGCAGGTGCCACGGCTGGTGTTCCGTGTCCGGGCATGGAGAGCCGCCCGAGCCGTCCGCCTGCGCTTCGACCTGCCCCGGGGGCGTCGGGGGCACAGGGGGCGGTTCCGGGGCAGCCGGCGACGGCGCATCGGAGGCCAATACGCTCCGCGGCACAATCACCCCCGGATTGTCGTCCCCGGTCGATGGGGTCACTTGCTGCACCGGGCCGGCCGGCTCGGCCTGCGAGCCGCCGGGCTGATTCTCGTCGCCCCGGGCCGAAACAGCCAGTCCAGCGGCGAGCCACGCCGCACCCAACACGCAAACCAAGGAAATCCGTTTCACGGGCCACCCCTTTCTTGGCATCCTTGCCCGCACCGCAGGCACCCGGCCTGCGCGGCGGAATGCGGGCAAGACGCCCGCGCGATTATCGCATCACGGACTGTGCCGCCAGCGGTGATCTCCGGATCACAGCCCGGCACAGTTTTGTCTCTCTTTCATTCCATCGTCACGCCGTCTGGTTTTCCTCCAGCCACCTTTGCCCAGTGGTGCAAGAAAACACGCCCCTCCCTCTCGCGCGTAGCGCGCGACGAATGCCACGGGCTGCTTGTCAGCCCGTGGCACCCGGTCGGCTGGGCCAAGGAAGGCGTTGTTGGCCTGGCTTGCTAGAACCTGACGATGGCGTCGATTGACCACAGGAATTGGTCCTGCGTCGTGAAGCCCTCGAACACCTTGGCCGTGGAATGGTCGTAGCGTATCTCGGACCGCACGATGATGTTCTTGTTCGGTTTGTAGTTCAGGCCGCCGGACAGATCGGTGTAGTGCGACGGGACGGGGCTGGTTGGCGGCGGGCCGACCTCGGCCACCACCGTGCCGTCGTCGTCGTTGAACCACTCATAGCGGATGCCCCACGACCACTTGTCGTTAACGGTGTAGATCAGGTAGTTGGACAGCCCGAACCAGTCGCCGTGCGTGCGGCCCCCGCCGGGAAGGGCGTTCGCATTCTCCTCGTAACCGATATTGTTCTCCACGGCGTACTGCCACTTCTCACCGAGCTTCTGGGTGAAGACCAGGCAGGAGTGCGTGCGGTTGCTGTCTATGCCGGCCAGTTGATCGCCGATGAACATCTCCCAGGCCAGCGTGCGGTTCTTGTCTTTGCTGGTCCAATTGAAGCCGCCCATGTAGTTGATCTTGTTGCTGGGGTCGATCCAATCGTTCCAACCGGTGTCCAGCCCGGCATTGGCCGACCACTGGTCGTTGATTTTGTAAATCGCCATCCCGCCGGAGAGAGTCGTCGGCTGGCCGTAGAGGAAGCTGTAGGTGTGCGAGCGGAAGAAGTTCTCCGGGGACATCACGCTCTCGTAGCCGCAGGGGGCCAGGAAGTGGCCGCCGCGGAGCACCAGGTTGTTGATGGCCACGTCGGCGTACATCTGCGGCAAGGCCAGGCCGTAGAAGCGGTTGCCCCACTCGGTGTCCAGCCCGGTCGCTACCACGTAGCGGCGGTCGGTGCCGTAGAGCAGGTCCACCCGGCCGCCGACGTCCAGGGGGTTGGACTCGTCGGTCTTCGTCACCCGCTCCATAATCAGGTAGAGCTGGTTGAGCTGGTACTCGTTGGACCGGTCGTTATAGCCCACCGGGCCGTTGAACTTGTTGACGGGGTTGTCCGGGTTCCAGGTGAAGCCCTGGTCCAGCCAGCCACGAATGTCGATGTTATGACACTTCAGCCACGGGCCGTCGAAGAGCTTCCAGCCCGTGTCTTCATCCTCCTTCTTCTCCTCCTCTTCCTTTTTCTCTTCCTTCGGCTCCTCTTTGGCCTCCGCCTTGCCGGGCGTGGGAGGCGCCCCGCTGGCATCGGGCTGCGCCGCGTACGACAGGTAATCCTGCGTCGTGAGCGTGGTCTGTTGGACCGACGACGGCTGAGCAAGAAGGGGAGCACTTGCGGTCTGCTGGGCCATCGTCTGGCCGGACAGCAAGAACGCGAGAATGCCGGCAGTGAAGGACCATCTTACGGTATCCATGTTCGACGACTCCGTTCGTTTCGTTAAAACCGCTAACAATGCCAACAGTGCTGCTATCGGAACGCCGGCGCCCGCTGATTTACGGGAAAAAGCGGGACGGCAGGCGAAAAAGGCAAGACCGCCACCCCGGCCCGCTAAACTTTGCCGCGTGCGAAAGAGATGCGGGGCTGCGCGGAGTCAAGATGTGGTGGGTGACGAAACTGTAACGGCTCCGCCGCCACGAAATAGCACCATCGGGGGAGCAGGCGGAGAGGGAAGTTGTGTCACGCCCCCTTGGGACGCTTGCCCCGCGGCTGCACCCGTTGGCGGAGCCGCCACAGGCCGGCCAGGATGCCGGGAAGGTCGCGGACGAAATGCAGATGGCCGCCGGGGACCTCCCGCCAACTGATTGGCACCTCCACGCAGCGGTAGCCGAGCCGCTGGGCCAGCACCAGCAACTCCAGGTCGAACAGGTACCGCGGTTCTTGCACCCGTTGGAAGAGTTGCCCGCCCGCCGCGGCGCGGAACATCTTCAGTCCGCATTGCGGGTCGCGGACTGAGACGCGGAGCACGCTGCGGGCTGCGCCGGCAAACAGGCGGCCGACCAGCCCGCGGAACCAGGTGCGGGATCGCCGCCGGTCGGGGCCGCGAAGTAAGCGCGACCCGACGGCCAGGTCCGCCCCCGCGTCAATGGCGTCCGCCAGCCGGCTTTCCTCCTCGATCGGCGCAGCGCCGTCGGCGTCGGCAAACAGGAGCAACTCGCCCCGCGCGGCGAGCATCCCCGTCCGCACTGCCGCGCCCTTACCCGAGTTCTGGTTGTGGCGGATCACGCGCAGCTCCGGCCAGTCCGCCGCGATGGCCCTGAGCATGCCCGGCAACCCGTCGCGACTGCCGTCGTCCACCACGATTACTTCATAGCGGGCTGGGTAGCGGCCCGCGAGGTACGACCGGACCGCGGCCAGGTAGGGAGGCAGCCGTGCGGCCTCATTATAGGCGGGTAGGACGAGCGATAGGACGACGTTTCCGGTGGACACGGCGGACCCTCTGTATACGAGCTTACCCTGCTTGCCGCCGATTTGGAAGCGAGTCCTCTCGCCGGCCGGCTGGGTGCGGCAAGTTTTCCTGGCGTGGTTTCCCGCGAAATACCAGCCCGAAGCGCCAGCGAGGGCTTTGGCGCCGGCCCTCGCTGGCGCTTCGGGTTAGTATGCAGCCGCCAGGAAAACTTGC
>Ga0326727_10010762_pt1 | contig 21626 bp, 17 predicted proteins | sample MB2enrmetagenome_FD_207643 | JGI IMG/M metagenome (GOLD analysis project Ga0326727, IMG submission 207643) | Lab enriched peat soil microbial communities from McLean, Ithaca, NY, United States - MB29MY | ecosystem: Environmental > Terrestrial > Soil > Wetlands > Peat | place: USA: New York...
GGAATTACCGCCGAACATGCCGGTGTTCGACTCCGCCGGGAGGTAGTCCACGCGGTACTCTTGGCCGCCTACGTTTAAGACATACGGGTGCTGCTCGTGGAACTTGGAGAGCGAGCGGATGCCGTAGGGGCTCAGGAACTCGTTCTCGTCGAGCATCTTGGTCAGGAGTCGGCGCAACCGCTCCGGGTTGAGGAGGGCAAAGATTCCGCGCTCCGACACGCCAAAATGACCCCGTCCCGTGGGGTGGACAGTCCCTAGGAGTTCGGGCATCCGGCGTATGCGTTCCGCCCACACCGCCACTGTCCGCGGAAGACGCTCGCGCTGCCACTTTTCGATGACCGAGGTGGCGCACAGGGGCAGCAGTCCCACCATGGAGCGCACCTTGAGTCTATGGGTGCTGCCGTCGGGGAGGCGCAGCAGATCGTAGTAGAAGCCGTCCTCCTCGTCCCACATGCCTTCCTGGCCGGGCCGGTTCATGCCCGCGGCGATGTAGAGGAAGTGCTCGCCGAACTTCATGACCATGGGCTCGTAGGCAGGATCGTAGGTGGAGATCTGGAACGCGAGTTCCATCATGTTCTGGCTGAACAGGGCCATCCAGGCCGTGCCGTCTGCCTGCTCCAGGGTGCCGCCGGTGGGCAGCGGCGCGCTGCGGTCAAAAACGCCAATGTTGTCGAGACCGAGGAAGCCGCCCTCAAAGACACCTTTGCCGAAGCGGTCCTTGCGGTTCACCCACCAGGTGAAGTTCAGTGCAAGTTTGTTGAACGCTAGTTTGAGGAACTCGACGTCGGTCTCGCCGTGCAGAGCCTGCTCGGTGCGATTAAGGAACATGGTCGCCCAAGCGTGCACCGGGGGATTTACGTCGCTGAAGTTCCACTCATAGGCGGGCATCTGACCGTTGGGGTGCAGGTAGTTGACTTGGAGCATTAACTCCATCTGCTGCTTGGCGAAGTCGGGGTCGACGATCGATAGCGGGAGCGTGTGGAAGGCCAGGTCCCAGGCCGCATACCATGGGTACTCCCACTTATCGGGCATGGAGATGATGTCCCGGTTCAGCATGTGGAACCACTCCGAATTCCGGGAACTTCGATATCCGGTATGGAGCGGGTTGGAGTGGTGCTCGTCCAGCCAGTTGTCAAGGTCGAAGAAGAAGAACTGCTTGCTCCACAGCATGCCGGCGATGGCCTGGCGCATCACCTTGGCCGTGTCTTCATTTACCGATGGCGGCGTTACCGACTTGTAAAATTCATCGGCTTCGCGAAGCCGCTCCGCAAAGATTTCATCAAATTGCTTTCCGAAGGGGTTGCCCTTCTGCTCCGGAGAACTGCTGGAGAGCCGCAGGCAAATTACTTTGGTCTGACCGGCTCCCACCTTCATCTGGTAGTGCGCCGCGACCTTAGTGCCCTTCTTGTCGGGACTCACTGCGCTCTCTTTGCCCTGCACTACGCAGTCGTTGATGCCGTCCTTGACGTAGGGGCTCTCGTTCTTTTGTCCGGGGAAAAGCCGCTCGTGGTTTGTTTCGTTCTCGGTGAAGAGCAGCGGCACATCGCCTTCGCAGAACAGGATGTACTTACCCAGCAGCGGATGTGATGCCGCGACCGCACTCGTACCCGCCCCGGCCAGGATCTGCTCGAGAGTCGGTTTCTCCGCAGCCCGGTTGGATTCCGCAATCCACTTCGACCAGTCATTGCGGAACCACAGCGTCGGCAACAAATGCAGATCTGCCGCATCCTGACCACGGTTGGCCGCCGTAATTCGCACCAGGATGTCTTCCGGACCGTCTTTGGCGTACTCGACGAAGACATCGAAGTATCGGTCCTCCTTGAACACACCTGTGTCGAGGAGTTCATATTCCATTTCGTCTTTAGAACGGCGGCGGTTCGTCTCCACCAGGTCGTCATAGGGATAGGCCGCCTGCGGGTACTTGTAGAGATACTTCATATAGGAATGGGTCGGCGTGCTGTCGAGATAGAAGTAGTACTCTTTGACGTCCTCGCCATGATTGCCTTCACTGTTGGTGAGCCCGAAGAGGCGCTCCTTCAGGATCGGGTCCTTACCATTCCACAGGGCCAGCGCAAAGCACAGATGTTGCTTGTCGTCAGAGATGCCGGCGATGCCGTCTTCGCCCCAGCGGTAGGCGCGCGAGCGGGCGTGCTCGTGAGTGAAGAAGTTCCAGGCGTCACCGCCTTCACTATAGTCCTCGCGTACAGTGCCCCACTGTCGCTCACTGAGGTATGGTCCCCATTTTTTCCACGAGAATTTTTCCTCGCGCGCATCATTTAACCGCTGCTGTTCCGCCGTAAGCATGATTCACCTCGATGTCGCGGTTTTCGATCCGATTCGGGTGATGTTACTGCCCCCCAAGCCTCCGGTAATTGGAAGATGTCGTCGTCACCTGAAGTTGCTTGGCCGTCGCGTTAAGAACTGTCTGCTCTACATAGTTGGTGCCATCGGGCAGGGTTGCCATCCGAACCGTCAATGTGACCGTGTCTTTCGGATCATCCATGTAGGTGTCTACACTTATCGAGACGATTTTTTTTGTTGCAGGGGCAAAAGCAATCCTCAACTGGTCACCGGGTTGGGCGTAGTTCTTGAAGGCAATCCCTACCTCTTGCGCCGCAGGAACCGGATTCAATGAGGCGTTGCCGGACCGGAAGGATTGTTCCATTCTTTGCGGGTCGGGCGGCACGTACATGCCGAGGAGATTCTTCACGTCTCCCATGTAGTCCTTCATTTCTTCCTTCTTTTTCTTAACGACCCTCTGCTTTAATCTCCCTCCGCTTGGGGGTTCCGGAGGTGGGCCCATCGCAAGCTTCTCTACCTTCCCGTCTGGGCCGTACTGGCACATCTGTTGGGTCGGAGGCTTAGCATCTCCCTTGAGGGTGAGCTGGGTTGTCTCCACCCATTGATACTGGTGCAGTCTTTGCTGATTTTCCGCAGCCGATTGCTTCACGGCTGCAATTTTCTGCTGCAGTTCCCCCCCGGCTCCACCGCCAATCTGGGCGATCGCAGGGACGATTGCCGCAAGCACAACAGCAACTATGAACAGTGTGCGTTTACGGTTGATGTGAGACAAACTGGTGACACGCTGCATTGTAGTTCTTGCTCTCATGGGTTCTCCGTTGACAGCAAATTTCGATTTGCCATTGCCCAGCGACTGCGGACTCCTTAGCGCGTTTCAGCGTCGATTACAGCAGCGATCGCCCTTGGTACATACTGGCAAAACTTACAGTTCCCGCCGAGAGCTGCAATCTCCAAACTGTGCTGCCCATGCGCTCTGGAAAATGGTGGGCAGAAAGGCTGTGGCCAGCCACTCCGCCGCTACATTCGCGCTTACGAGAATTCAGCACTCCCTTCCGCTGGACAGCGGCGAATCAAGACGAACGCTATCACCTGGACAGCTCACTAGTTCGGCCTGCCCAGCCAGGAATACTGCCACGCCACCGAGACGTTCTGGTAGTTGCCGCCAAACCGGATGTAGTCGCCATCGCTGTAGCTGAATTTCAGGGACTGGTGTCGAGTTATTGGGACCGCGGCTGTGCCTCCGATACGGGAGTTGCTCTGACGGGTGAGCGGGTTTTCTACACCGTTCAAGCTTGTCGCCCCGCCGTACCAGAAATTGCCGTCCAGAGACAACCAGAGCCGCGGCTTCACATCGTAGCTGAGGTGCCCTTCCAAAGCCCCGATGGGTTTTTGCGATTGGGCCCGCTTGCCGGGAAAGAAAGAGTTATTGGAAAAAAACTCGGGGTTGTTAGTGAAGAACCCCACTCCCAAGTACCCGTCGAGCACCCAGTGGCCCCAGCGTTCGGAGTAGCCAAATTCTGGCTTGAAGGCCCAGCGGTTGGCGCCCCAATTGACCAGCTTCGTCGCGCCGTACTGCCCGGTCGGAGCCGAAACCCTGAGACTGACGCCCAGCAGGACCTTCTGCTTCCATTTCATGAACTGCTGCACCGGCATTGCCGGGCCGCCCTTAAGGTTTACGGAAAAGCGAAAGACCGAATCCAGAAGGCCGGAACGGTAAAGGTGCCTTCCCGCGCCGGGTGCTGTTGCCTGGAAGTTTCCTACTGCGTAAGGCAACGAGGCGACGACGTTGGCCGACCGGCCGAAGAAACTGAATGAATGGTAGTAATTGAAAATCGGTACGCTGTAAGTTCCCGTGGCGCTAACGGGGAGGCCGTTGAGGTCAATACTGCCGTCGTAGAAAGCCCAGGTCAGCGTGATGGCATTGGAATGGAGCGGAGTGATGACATAGGCCCGCGGAGCGAGGTCCTGCGCCCAGCAGGAATATACGGACATTCCAGCAAGAATCGTCAAAACCAATAGTCTCAGATGAAAGGCCGACTTTCCTATGGCGCCACCCACACGGCATGCCCCCCAAACTCTACGACAAATCGAACGAGCCTCACCGGGCAGGCGGACCAAAGCGCGTATAGGCCGAGGCCGCAATAAGTACAGCGACGGCAATGGTCAAAGGCCAAGACCTGGTGCGCCGCCATTTTCTTGTCGTGTTCGAGTGCGACGCCTTTGCCACAGAACTGGTGGTACACACACATCTGGGAATCTTTGCCCATCCACACGGCGGCAGCATTCTCGAACTCGTTGACAAAGACCTTGCCGATGTCGCGGCGATTCCAGTCATCCCAAGCCCTGCAGAGAAAGTACCCCCAACCGTCCGCACAACCCAGCGCTTCGCCCCGCGCTGCGCGCTTCAGGATCGTCGTGAGCACTGATAAAGCTCCATTGGCAGTTTGTAACCTGTTACTTCTGACAGGGCTGTGGTCATTGGGAAGCCCGCTATCGGACTTTCTGCGTCGGAGGATGAGATTTCTGGCCCTGGGTGATCAACCGTCGGAAAGCTGCGTGTCTATAAGCCTGACTGTCACTTCTGCCAGTAGCCACAGTGAACAGAGACCGCTAGTCTCGGCTCGATCATTGCTCGGGGAATTGTCCGCAACCCGCACCAAAACGGACTCGCTCACGAACATTGAAGAAGGGACAAGTCGCGGCCAATCAGCGAATGTTCCCGCGAGTTTTCAGGCTAATCCAGAAGAAGAGGAGAATCAGACATGCGTAAATCAATCGTGTTAACCGGGCTGCTTTTGCTGGCGACCGGGTTGTCCCTGGCTCAAGCCGACTTTCCGAAAGTTGAGACATCGCCGGCGTTTATGTACGTCCGCACCCCTATCGCCAATCGAGATCTCAACTGCGCCGGTGCCGGGGGAACGCTGGCCTATAACCTATCCAGCCCGCTCGGCATAGCGTTTGACGGGGGTGGCTGCAAGTATTTCAGCAACACATTCGCCGCAGGCAACAAGGTTGACGGGCATCTGTATACCTTTTTGTTCGGACCACGACTTACGTTTCGAAGCCACAGCCCGCTAACACCATTTATGGATGTCAACTTCGGCGTTGCACGCATCTCTCTCACTTGCAAGAGCAGCGCGGCGGAATGCGTCAATCGCACTTTCGGCGCCACCGTGAGCAAGAACGCGTTCGCGTTGACGGCAGGCGGCGGCTTTGACCTCAAGCTGAATAAAAAAATTGCTCTGCGGCTCATCCAGGCTGATTATCTCTACACCCGCTTTGGCAACGACTGCTCACTGGCTGTCTGCGGCAACAGCAACAGTCAGAACAGCTTTCGACTTAAAAGTGGACTCGTTATTGGATGGGGTGGGTCCGCGAGCCAGTAACGTTACAGTCGATCAAGTTTCGCAAGCTCTCCCTTTTGAGACCTTGATCCCTTTTTCAATGGGCGGTCAAGGTCGCCGGCGTATACCGGGACGCGATACGCGGCGTTAGATGAGCTAACAACGGAGTGAGTTGCTTCGAAGTAATGGTCTTCGCAGGCAGGGGCCACCAAGCGCGTCCCTGCGAAGCGCCTCAGCTGCAGCTTCCTGCAGGAGAGAACCGATGATCGGCGAGAATCCCAGGAGAGCCGGTCTGAAGAGGAAGGTCATCCATGAGTTCGTGGAGCTCGCGGAGATTTCCCTGTATCTGGCCTTTATCTTTTGCGCGGTGGCAACGTACAAAATGCTTTTGCTGGACGAGTTTCGCTTCGCGTATTTCAATTATGGCACTGCGCTGATCAATGCGCTGGTGGTTGCCAAGGTCATTCTTATAGGAGAGGCCGCGCATCTTGGCAAGAAGCAGGAGGCCCAGCCACTGTTTCTGTCAGCCATCTATAAGGCGTTTCTGTTCGGCGTGCTGACTTTCGGCTTTCACGTGGTTGAGGAAGCGATTAAGCAACTTGTGCATGGAGGGAGGATAGCAGCGGCATTCCAAAGTGTTCGCATCGATGACGTGCTCGCCCGCTGCGTCGTCATATTCGGCACCTTTCTCCCTCTCTTTGGGTTTCTGGAATTGCGCCGGGTGATAGGCGACGAGGAGTTTCACAAACTGCTATTCCGAAGAGGAGCCGCCCAGTCTTATTCCACAACCAAACCCGCAAACGACGAGTAACTGGGGAGCGCTTTGTCAGGCGCGCCCCAGGTTTGGTTGCACTCATTTGTCTCCCATAAGAGTCTTCAACCGTGCGAATGCCTGGCGATATTCGAGTTCAGCCCGGAACATATCTGCTTCCACTTTTGCGCGCGCCGATTCAACTTCCGCGTTATCCGGCTGGTAGCTTGCCTCAACCACTCGGGTTGCAGAGATCATCCTTCGCGCCAACAGCGTGAGCTGGCGTGAACGTTCCAGCTCGTAATAGCTGCTCTTGACCGCAGCGGCTACTTTGGCCTTGGTCAGTTGCACACCCAGATCCGCCGCCTGAGCGTTTGCTTTGCCCTCTTTAATATCTGCCTCGCGCTTGCCGAAATCAAAGATAGTGAACGTGGCAACTGCGCCGATGTAGCTGACACCTCGGGGGAAGAAGTAATCGACCAGGTTTTGGCTCATGTATCCACCGACGATCGCAACATTGGGACCGTACGCCATTTTCGTAATTTTTGAGGCGGCGTGCGCCTTGATTGCAGTCTGCTCCGCCTGCACGACCTCGGGATTCGCTGCCATCGCTTTGTCGGTAACTTCTTTCAGCGAGGTGTTTTCAACAAGAGGGTCGGGCGGGAGGAGTTCTAGCTCGGTCCCCTCCGACAGGCCAAGCATCTCGTCGAGCGATGCAGTCAGTTCCTTCACCTGGCTCTCCGGGACCAGAACCGCCTTTTGAGCGCTGATCAAGTCCTTCTCTTGTTCTGGCGAGATACTTGTGACACCCGAGCTGCTCGCTGTCATCCATTTGCCCTGGATCTTTCTGACGTCTGCCCGCGCGCTGACCAATTCCCGTTGGGCAACGAGTAGTTCGTAGTAAGTTTTCTCAATCTTGCCCGCCACTTCCGCCACCGGCATGCCGGCCTTCGATCTGGCGATATTCTCGTCCGCTTGCGCGATCTTCACGAGTTGACGAATCGCCAAAAGCGGTGTGAGCGGTTGAACTGCGGAAAGGTCGATCGAGTTGGAATCCTTCGCAAATATGTTCTTCTGGACCTCACGCATGTTTCCGAGGGGACCTTGGATTCCGAACACTTTGGCCGTCTGCTTGTTGAAGTGAAGATCTTCAAACTGGCTGCCGAGGTTCGGAAAGTAAAGTGCCCGCACGCCGAGTTTGTGCTGCCTCGCGGCCTCCACCTGCAGTTCTCCGAGACGCAGCATTGGATTGCTGGCCCCTGCCCCCATCTGCTGGGCCTCCTCCAGCGTGATGCGCCGGGCCGAGCCGGGAGTGGCCGCAGCGGGCTCTGGGTGGACGGCAGTGAAGGCGACTTCAGACGTTCCACCTGCTGGCTGGGAAGCGCCTGACTTGCTTTGGTAAGCCGGCGTAAACAGTGCGGTCAGCCGCGCGCCGATGGGCGCCAACAGTTGCGTCTGTGGGGCCAATGGGCCGGACGGGAGATCTTGCGCTGCCACTGCAACACTGAGCACAAAGCAGCCAACCAGGATAACCACCAGCTTCTTAGGATCGAGATTCTTGAACAGATTGCCTGTTTTCGCCGCGTCGGAATGTCGGGGGTGAAGAGCGGCACCCGAATTCTCATTGATGTTGATTTGTTTCACCTTTGCCTCCAGAGTTTTCGATCGATCGTGTTGCAAGGGCGTAGTCAAGCCGGATTTCTGATCTCTCATTGCTGTTTATTCGTTGATGGCGTCGACTTCTTAGCGCTGAGGCCGCTGCCTGTTTCGGCCACTGGCTTCACACAGCGAAAGCCGAGATGATTGGTTCCGGTAGACACTTCGCCTTTGCCGCGCGTGCCCACCACGTAGCGTGAGCAGTACTGGTCGGTGCAAAGGAACGATCCTCCACGGTGGACTTTCTTTTTCTCATCCGGCTCCGCGGGATCGTAGGGTGCGCTCGGCCCCTGCGGGTTGCGAGCAACGCCGCCTGCGGCCATAAGCCGCGCGTAGTAATCGGGACGGTACCAATCGCTGGTCCACTGCCACACGTTGCCTGCCATGTCATACAAGCCATAGCCGTTGGGCGGAAATTGCGCGACTGGAGCGATGCCGGCGTACCCGTCCTCTCCGGTATCGGTGTTGGGGAAATGTCCCTGATGGGTGTTCGCCATCCATCTACCGCCCGGCCGGAATTCGTCGCCCCACGGGTAGCGCTTTCCGGCGAGGCCGCCGCGCGCAGCAAATTCCCACTCCGCTTCCGTGGGCAGCCGCTTGCCTGCCCACTTGGCGTAGGCTGATGCGTCTTCATAGGCCACCTGGACGACTGGGTACTTTTCGCGCCCCTTGATGTTGCTGCCAGGCCCTTCGGGATGACGCCAGTTCGCGCCTTTTACGTATGACCACCACTGGAGGTGGTTATCCAGCGGCACAGGATGATCGGGCGGAGAAAAAACGACACTACCGGCAACCAGATTCTCTGGCGGAGCGCCGGGATAATCTGCCGCTGTCGGCGTGCGCTCCGCCACGGTTTTGTAACCTGTTGCTTTGACGAAGCGCGCAAACTCTTCGTTGGTTACATCGGTCTTATCCATCCAGAAGCCATCCACCGCGACGCGGTGAATGGGACGGGCATCGGCTGCCTGGTGCATGCCGGCTTCGGTAGTGGCCGGAGGGTCCGTTGCGCCCATGGAAAATTCGCCGCCTGGAATCCATGCCATTCCAGGCGGTGACGGCGCGGGAGCGTTAGGGGCAAACGGAATGGTGGGAGCGAAGCCCGAGGTGGCAACGGTGGAGGTGTCTCCTGGCTCTGGGCCACTGGCCTCCACCTTGTTGACGTTGACCGGCGAAACAAGCGAGGAGTGGAGGATGGCGAACGCCGCAACCGCAGCGATGCCAGTCAAGGCGATGAGGATCCACACCGGATGCATCCGTGTCGGACCCTTCTTCCGGGCGGGCTGTGCCGCGATTCGCTTTTTATCTTTCATGCAGGCTCGTCCGCGCACAAGTACGCGCCAGATGATGACAGGCGAATGCTACGAATCAATCACCCTTGAGACAACTGTCAAATCTGACAGGCGGTATAACAGCGGACGCCGCCGCGGACGACTCCTCCTGGACATGCAGCGCACAGGGCCAATCTGCACCCGGTGATTGAACTGTCTTTTCTGACAGTAGCGGAAGACCGCAACAAGAGTTCAACTTGCGGCAATGAGAGACGATCCCCGCTTAACCGCCGCCGAGAACCAACATCACGATGCCCAGAGGCGACACGGATGAATCACCGAAGAGCCTTGACGGCGTTATCGCCCTGGCCAGCTCCTGCCGGCTCGGTGCGGGCATATCACGCGATGGTGAAGCCGATCGGGTCGGTCTGTAACCTGGACTGTACGTACTGCTATTACCTTCATAAGCAGCAACTGCTCGGCTCTAACAGCAGGTTCCGCATCTCCGATGAAATTCTGGAAGCGCACATCCGCCAGTACATTGAGGGGCAGGACCGTAGTGAAGTGGTTTTCTCCTGGCAGGGCGGCGAGCCCACTTTGCTGGGGCTGGAGTTCTTTCACAAGGTCGTTGAGCTTGAGCAGAAGCACAAGAAGCCCAATCAGAGGATCGAGAATGATCTCCAGACGAATGGCACCTTGCTGAACGACGACTGGGGCGCCTTCCTGAAGGAACATGGCTTCCTGGTCGGCCTGAGCATTGACGGCCCCAAGGAACTGCACGACCGGTATCGCGTGGCCAAGGATGGCACGGCGACCTTTGACAAGGTCTGCGCCGCCGCCCAGATGCTGCATCGTCACGGCGTCCCGTTTAACTCGCTGAGCGTCGTCCATCGCGTAAACGCCAAACGACCGCTCGATGTCTACCGGTTTCTGAAGAATGAAATCCGCCCGCGGCAGATGCAGTTTATTCCCTGCGTAGAACCAAAGGTGTTCAAGAACACCGCGCCCCAGAAGTGGGATCCCGCCTGGCTGCCGATGCAGGATTCGCCGGCCGCTCATCCGGGCGATCCGGATTCCGTTGTTACGGACTGGTCGGTTGATCCTGACGACTGGGGATCTTTTCTCTGCAAGATTTGGGATCACTGGTATCACCGCGACATCGGCAAGGTCTTCATTAACCACTTTGAAACCGCGGTAGCGCAGTGGATGGGCAAAGAGTCACAACTGTGCATCTATCACGAGTTCTGCGGCAAGGGAGTGGCGCTGGAGCACGATGGCAATCTCTACTCGTGCGACCACTACGTCTATCCGGAATATAAGCTCGGCAACATCATGGAGACTTCGAGTTCGCGCATGGTGTTCTCCGACGAGCAACGCAAGTTTGGTTTCGACAAATTTCACTCGCTGCCGGCGCAATGCCGTCAATGCAAGTTCCTCTTTGCCTGTAACGGAGAATGCCCGAAAAATCGCTTCATCCGCACCCGCGACGGCGAGCCGGGACTGAATTACCTGTGCAGTGGATTACAGAAGTACTGGCAGCACATCGCTCGTGACATGGAGGACATCCTTCGGCACCTGGCCCGAGGCGAACCGCTGCGCCCAGCCTAGCCCAGAGACTACGAGAACGATTCCCTTGAATGAGGAAAAAATATGAAGAACTCGAAACGAATCCCCTGGTTAATTCCCCTCTGGATGAGAGTGGCATGGAAATCATTCTGCAGCGCATCGCGCTCTCCGGAGAGCTCACATTACCGCGAAGTTCCCGAAAAGGAGAAAGCCATGAATCTCGGTCCCTATGTTCCAAGACTAATGCTCGGAGCGCTTACCGCTTCGACTCTTCTCACGAGTATGAGCGCAGTCGCGCGGGCACAGAACGCGCCGCCCAAACCCAACATCGTCGTCATCATGGGTGACGACATCGGCATGTGGAACATCGGCGCCTACCACCGGGGTCTGATGGCCGGCAAAACGCCGAACCTCGACAAGCTTGCCAAGGAAGGGATGTTATTCACCGACTATTATGCCGAGGCGAGCTGCACGGCGGGCCGCGCGAATTTCATTACCGGCGAACTGCCCATCCGCACCGGCATGACCACGGTCGGCCAGGCTGGTGCGAAAATCGGCATTCCGGCAGAGGCTGTCACCATCGCCACGATTCTGAAGTCGATGGGCTATGCCACCGGCCAGTTCGGCAAGAATCACCTTGGCGACAGGAATGAATACCTGCCCTGTGTTCACGGCTTCGATGAGTTCTTTGGCTATCTGTACCACCTCGATGCAATGGAGGACCCGGCGCATCCCAACTATCCGCAGGAGCTGCTGAACGTCGTCGGCCCGCGCAACATGGTTCATTGCTGGGCCGCCGACAAGAATGACACCACGGAGATGCCCCGCTGGGGCGAAGTCGGCAAACAGAGAATTGAGGATGCCGGCCCGCTCTATCCCAAGCGCATGGAGACAGTGGACGACGAAATCCGCGACCTCTCCATCAAGTTCATGGAGAAGGCCAAAGCGGACGGCAAGCCGTTCTTCGTCTGGCTGAACCCGACGCGCATGCACATCGTCACCCACCTCTCACCGAAGTATGAAGCGCTGCGCAACTCCGAGAATGGCTGGTCCGAAGAAGAAGCCGGCATGGCGCAACTGGACGACGACGTCGGCATCGTGATGAACAAGCTCAGGGAGATGGGCGTTGACGACAACACCATTGTGGTGTTCACCACCGACAACGGCACCGAGAATTTCACTTGGCCGGATGGCGGTCAGACGCCTTTCGCGCAGGGCAAAGGAACAGTCCTTGAGGGCGGCTTCCGCGTTCCCGCAATCCTTCGCTGGCCCGGTCATGTACCGGCGGACTCGGTACAGAACGGCATTTTCTCCGGCATGGATTGGCTGCCGACCTTTGTCGCCGCGGCGGGTAATCCGAACATCACTGAAGAGTTGCTGAAGGGGAAGACAATCGGCGACCGGACTTACAAGAACCATCTGGATGGCTACAACCAGATGGCCGCCGTCACCGGCAAGGGCCCGTCGGCGCGTCATGAGATCTTCTATCTCGGCGAAAGCACGGTGGGCGCGATACGAATTGATGATTACAAATACCGCTTCATCGACCAACCTGCTGGCTGGCTAGGTGAAAAGACCCATCCTGACGTGCCCTACATCACCAACCTTCGCCTTGATCCCTTCGAGCGCACCGGCTGGCCCAACAACGGAACGAAGGACGGAGCGCAACAGTACTTTGACTGGTTCAAGTACCAATTCTGGCGCTTTGTATTCGTCCAGCAGGTGATCGGCAAGGAAATCCAAACCTTCCTCGATTACCCGCCGATGCAGCGAGGTGCGAGCTTCAACCTTGACGCAATCAAAGCGGAGATGGGGAAGAGGATGGCCGAGGCTGAGGCAGCATCCAAAGGACCCAGCAACTAACCGGAACGGCCTTCACGGCGGGCGGCTCGCAAGGGCTGCCCGGTTAGCTGTGCTCAACCATGCTCACAGTGAGGATCAAAAGAGATCGACGGAACACTTATGAAAGACGCCACACTGCACAGTCTGAGCACTACCCTGCTGGTCCTGCTCAAACATTTGAGGCTGATGTAAGGAGGCTACATTCGTGAAGCGCTGTTCCAAGTTCCTCGCTGCCATGGAAAAAACAGCGCCTTAGTTAGCCTCTTCCGCACATCCTAACCCTTTTCTCGCGGACGCGTGCCATTCATTCTGCTGGCACTCTCTGTAGCGCTCCATTGTTGCCCTGGATCTTGGCTGTAGTTCCCCTTACTACCACCGCGTTGAAGACTTCAGCGCGGAAACGGGCGTTTGTCCCGAGCGGAGTCATCTTTTCGCAGGGAGACAGCGCCGAGGATGCGTTTTACATCAAAAAAAACTAAAGCGGGCATAGCGTGGTATTCACATGAGAGAAGGAAGCAACGATCGCGCCGCTCCGCACCACGACTTTCTTCGGGAAAGCCGCTTCACTTCCGATTCAGTCGGACTTCCTTCAAGTTCTCTACGAGGGCGAGGTGCGCCATGAGATGCCCATCCTGCGGATCCCGGAATCAGGCGGATTTTGTTGCTGAGATCAACGTCCATTTCCGCGGCCTCAGGAATCTGGACAAACCCGGCATTCTGCTTTTTCCGAAGCTCCTGCTCTGTCTGGACTGCGGCTTTTCGTGCTTCACCACGCCGGCAACCGAATTGGCTCTGCTTACATTGGGGGATCGCGACAAGCCATCTCTCAATCCGGAAGATGAGTATCAGCAACTCCCACTTCGCTTCGGGATTGCAGCGTGACACCAGCGCACGCGACACTCAGCCCGCTCCTGTAGGAGGCGACGATGATCAACCGCTCCCGTGTTCTGATTGCCGATGACCACAATCTTGTGGCTGAACTGTGCAAGCGCCTTCTCGAAACCGAGTTTGATGTTATTGGAGTCGTCAGCGACGGTCGCACCCTGGTGCGTGCTGCCCTCGAATTGAAGCCGGATGTGATCGTGGCTGATATCGGCATGCCCATCCTGAATGGGCTGGATGCAGGGCGGCAGATAAAAACAATGCTGCCCGCCGTCAAACTCGTCTACCTGACCATGAGTTCAGACCTGGAGGTGGCCTCGGAAGCCTTCCGTTGCGGAGCCTCCGGATATCTATTGAAGACATGTGCCGCGAATGAGATGGTGACTGCGGTACGCATGGCGTTACGGGGCAGGTCCTATATCTCTTCGGCGCTGTCGCGGGATGCTGTCGACTTTCTGCGGCGGCAGGATAAAGAGTTGGTTGAAGAAGGCGAACGCCTAACCGTCAGACAGCGCGAAGTACTGCAACTGCTGGCCGAAGGAAAGGTGATGAAGGAAGTTGGCAGCATCCTTAACATGACAACGCGGACGGTTGCGTATCACAAGTACAGGATTATGGAGGTGCTGGGCGCTAAGAGCAACGCGGAGCTGGTCAAGTACGCCATCAGAAACCACATCGTGGCCAACTAGGTGTGGCTCGCAGATCTCGTACTGACAAAGCGCTCTCCGCGGAGAACGGCTTCCACAGCAACCAAGAGTTCGCTTGCTGCATTAATCTTGACAACGTAGCCCAATGCTCCCGAGTTGAACGCTTCCTGCACCACATCAGCAGACGATTCCTGAGAGACAAAGATGATTTTGGATTCCGGGACACGCTTACGAATTTTCCGAGCGGCCTCAATCCCATTCAGAGTTGGGAGTCCGATGTCGAGAAGGATCAGATCCGGTTTCAGTTCCTCTGCTTTCTGAACCGCTTCGGCTCCGTCGGCCACCTCGCAGATGACCTGCAATCTCTTGCGGCTTGACAGTATCGAGCAGATAGATCTTTGAAAGGGGGCGAAATCCTCTACAACCAGAACACGCACTGATGGTATCTCCAAGGCCATCCCCTCTTCCCAGTCGAAATGCGCCCGCACGTGAAGAGACTGGAACGTCCTCACTCTCCTATCATCCGCGCCAGGGAGGATTTGTCAATTATCTATAGTCACTTGCTGCCCCATCCCGCGTTTCTCCCGAAGTTCAATCGACCTGCAATCTATTTCTTCTTCACTGAAAAATAGAGGTTGAGCACAATTGCGAATGAGTTCACCGATTCATTTGGGTGCTTGCCCGTATTGTTGTCGTGCTCATAATAGGGATCGAATTCAACATGCTTACCGACGGGAAACAGGCAACCCACATAAAGAGACGTAGTGCTCCATTTCCTATACTGGCTCTCGTAATAGGGCTCAGCGGCAACATACGGTATCAGGTGGTAGGAATTAATTGCGAAGGTTTTTTCGAGTGTCGGTTTATTGCGATAGCGCCAGGTGAACCTACCGCCTTTCCAGTCCAGATCTGCACGGTTTCGGTCGGTGATCAGAAATGAGGCCTTCATCGGGAAGTTGAAAGTCACAGCCGCCAGGAGGCGATTGTCGTTGGGCGCATCCGGAGCAGTTATATTTCGGTATCCGGCTTCAAAGACCAGCGGTCTCTTCTTGGCGTCATCAAGATCGAACACCGCAGCGTTTTTTAGCTTGAGGAGCGGTTTGAGGTACAACTGGAGGCTCGGTCCCAACGTAGCCTGGGTTGGATCACCACCCTCGCGGTCCTGCTTTGCCTGGAGATAACCCCGAAAGAATGAATTGAGGGTGAGATAGCCATCGACCTCGGGCAGGAAATACTTGGATTGCGCGCGCACGGAGGTGCACGCGAGAAGCACGACAAACGCCAGCTTCGTCCATTGCATGCGATGCGGAGTCATTCGTAAGTACTGCGCAACGGCGTATCTCCATGGATGTTCCGCCATAGCTTTGGTCCGTTCTTGTCGGCTTTAGAATCTAACTACCTTCCTGTCCTCGTCACCTGCCAGTTGTGACAGGTGCGCATCATGACCATGTCACGTACTTTTTTGGGAAGTTTACGGATTCGTGTGCTCCGAGGTCAGACTGCGGACTGCCTAATCACGTTCTCGGAAGCCGACAGGCGCCGCATTGTCCGCCCCGTCGGGTGCTGGAGCTGAATTACGACAGCAGCCCGCCGCAGGAGTTCCCCAGGACAGACTACGGCTCTACTTCCAGCCTGGGCTGGACGTTTTGATGAGTACGTGACGCGGCCCGATCACCGGAGTTCCTGAGCGCCCTCCTGGAATGAGATAAAAGCGCACTGCAGCTGCTCCAGTCGCCTGTCAATGTTGACAGTACCCGCCGGTTCCGTATGCCGCTACTATCGACGCCGATTCATGGCCGAGATCTAAACGTGGAAGGAGACATCGGGCGTGTGTCAGGCGGGAGAGAAGAAAATGATTGCGGCCTTTGTAAAACAGCTTTTGTCCGCGACGCTGTCCGTACTGCTGGTCATTACCACAACGCCATGGGAAGCCGGGGCCCAGCAATCGGGGCCGGCGGGTTACTCGGGGCAAGGTGCGCCGCTCTCTGCCGATGAACTGCAACAACTGGTGGCGCCCATCGCCCTGTACCCGGACGCGTTGGTAGCCCAGGTTCTTGCAGCCGCGACCTTTCCGGACCAGGTGGCCTACGCAAGCAACTGGCTTCTGCAGAACCAGAACCTCACGGGCAAGACACTCATGCAGGCAGTCGATCATCAGGACTGGGACCCGAGTGTGAAGGCACTCACGCAATTCCCCTCGGTGCTCAGCAACATGGAAAAAAATCTCAGTTGGACATCCGCGCTGGGCGAGGCATATAGCACCCAGGCCGCCGATGTCATGACGGCCATCCAGGTGCTGCGTGCAAAAGCGCAAGCGGCCGGCAATCTGAAATCCGGCTCACAGATCGTGGTCGTGCAACAAGCGCCGCAAACCATTGTGATTCAGTCTGCAAATCCGCAGGTGGTATACGTTCCGGCCTACAACCCCGCGCTGGTTTACGGCACTCCCTATGTAACCCCCGGATACAGCGCCGCCACTGTGGCAACGACCGCCGTGGTTGCCTTCGGGGTGGGCATTGCGGTGGGGGCGATGATGAGCGGTGGATGCTGCGGCTGGGGTTATAGCAGCTGGAACTGCGGATGGCACAGCACCACGGTGGTGTATCGCGGGGGGGCGTACTACGGCAATGCTGCCTGGCGCGGCGGTTCCTACAACTCCCAATACAACCGCAGTTATAACCCCTCCACGGGAACTTATACACGCAGCGCATCAGCCAGCAACGCCTACGGCTCGCAAAAGGTCGGTCAAGCATACAACCCAAGGACCGGAGCGTACGGCACCACTCACCAAGGTTCCAATGCCAGTGGGAGTTGGGGAAGCTCGACAGTCTCCAAGAACGGCAACACTGCTTACAGCCAACATCAGACGACATCTCAGGGAACTACAGGGTCGGTACAGACCTCAAGCGGGGGCAAAGCCGTTGGCGCGTCAGGTCAGTACAACAGCGCTGCCGCAGGCAAAACCGCGAGTGGCAACAAGTATGCAGCAGTGAACGGCAATACCTACAGCAATACGGGAAGCGGCTGGAAGGGAAGCTCCAGCAACACCCAGAAATACGGCGGCTCGAATTCCAATAATGCCGCTGCCAAGGGTTGGGGAGGGCAGCAGAAAAGCAGTGGGGCATCGGCCTTCAGCAGCGGCGAAGGAGGCTGGAATTCCAGAGCGGCGAGTGCTCGTGGTTCGTCAAGCATGGGCCGCGGCGGTGGCTGGGGCGGACGCAGCGGTGGCGGGCGCAGATGAACCCGGCTACGCCGCCGCGGGCGAGTCAGCGTGGAAAGCGCACTGCTGAAGTTTCTTACAGTCGATAGTTTGGAGGAAGGTATGTCGCTCAACACCCGCAGAATCGGCGTTGCGGCCCGGTTATTACTTCTGACGCTGGTGATTCCGTTTGCCGCCTGCAACAAGGCCGATAAGCCTTCGTTCAGAGTATTTGCTTCCCCTGACGACGCCGGCAGCGCGCTGCTGGAAGCGGCCAAATCAGGAGACCAGAACGCGCTGCTGGCAATCTTTGGACCGGAGTCAAAAGAGCTTATCTTCTCCGGCGACGCCGTGCAGGACAAGAACGTGGTCGACTCCTTCGTGGCAGCGTATGGGGTGATGCACCGCTGGCGCAAGATGCCGGATGGAGCGCAGCTCCTTTTGGTCGGAGCTGACAATTTTGTCTTTCCGATCCCACTCAAGAAGAACGAGGGCGGGCAGTGGTTCTTCGACACGGCGGCGGGAAAGGATGAGATTCTCGCACGCCGTATTGGCCGGAATGAACTGGCAGTTATCGATGTGTGTGGAGCGCTGGCTGACGCTGAGGCCGAGTACTTTTCCCGGAGCCACGCGGATGGAATCACGAAACAATACGCTCCGAAGTTCATCAGTGACCCCGGCAAGCAGAATGGTTTGTACTGGGAGTCGCCGGAAGGCCAGCCCAAGAGCCCGCTCGGCCCACTGGTGGCATCTGCAACCGACGAAGGATACAGCGCAAAGGAACACTCGGGCTCGGCTTTCCATGGCTACAAATTCCGTATGCTGAGGAGGCAGGGCAGCCACGCAAAAGGCGGAGCAAAGGACTACATGGTCAATGGAAAAATGGTGGGTGGGTTCGCTTTCGTTGCCTATCCGGCCGAATACCGCAATTCGGGGGTGATGACGTTCATCATCAACCAGGACGGAGTGTTGTTCCAAAAAGACTTGGGGAAGAGCACAACCGAAACAGCAACCGCAATGACTGAGTTTGATCCCGGTGAAGGATGGCAACCAGTGGAGCAATAATGGTTCGTCTTGCTGGTGTCAGAAGAGAGTATCGCTGGGGGCGGGTCAACCAAATTGATGGTAAAGCCATACTGTGAGCTGCGCAGCTGAACCCGATGTGCACTCGCCCATTGTCAGCTCACTGTTTCACGTAGCGGATCTTGAGGCCATGTCACATGAGCAGTCTCCTCAATTTTCCAGTTTATGTTTGCGTGATCTCTTTCTTTGTGCTTTGGCTCGCTGCATTTTCCGGCGCCTTTTACCGCAAGAGGCGGGGCCCAATGGAAGAAGACGAACGGGAGGACTTTGATGTTGTCCACGCCGCGGCTCTCACGCTATTGGGCCTCCTTATCGGCTTCACTTTCTCCATGGCGGTCAACCGGTACGATCAGCGTAAGAATTACGAAGAGGCGGAGGCAAACGCGATCGGCACAGAATATCTCCGGGCCGGGCTGTTGCCTCCCGAAGATGCTGCGGCCGTGCGCGGGCTGTTGCGGAAGTATATCGATCAGCGGCTGCTGTTCTATACCACCAGGGATGAGCAGCCGCTTCGAAAGATCGACAGCGATACTACCCAACTGCAGAACGAGTTGTGGTCTATCATCCAGACTCGTGCTGTGGCTCAACCGACACCCATCGCCGCACTGGCCGCCTCGGGCATGAACGATGTATTGAACTCGCAGGGGTACACTCAGGCCGCGTGGTGGAACCGCATTCCAACGGAGGCCTGGATTTTATTGTGTGCTATCTCGATTGGCTGCAACTTTTTGCTCGGCTACGGTGCGCATCGAGCCAGTCTGCTTTTTATCGTCTTGCCGCTGGCCGTTTCTATCTCCTTCTTTCTCATAGCCGATATCGATAGTCCGCACAGTGGCATGATTCGCGTACAGCCGCAAAATCTGCTCAAGGTCTCGCAGGCCTTGGATTCACACTAGGGCAAGAGGGATTCCCCAGGCAAAATTCTCATCCGATGAAGCATGACGACAAAGCCACTGTCATTAGTTACAGGTTGCCAAAAGCTCCTGCGCGACTACCTTCAATACGTGGAAATGCAATTTCGAATTTGGAAAGCCTGTTTTCAACGTCAGGAATCCCGTCTTGTTCGATGACGGCACATCAACGAAAGCGAGGAATTTGATTATGAAGAGCAGAATAGCACTGGGTGTATTTGCCATTTGCTTGATCTCGATCATTGCCACGGCGCAGGAGGTCTCGGTGAACTACAGCCGAGGCCAGAGCTTCGCGGAGTATCACACCTATGCATGGGGCGCCGAGAATCAGAACAGAATTAAGAACTCCATCCTGGCCCAGGAAGCGCTGAAAGACATCAATGATGCAATGCAGGCCAAGGGCTTTCGGATGGTGCAGGAAAACGAGAATCCAGACCTGATTCTCACCGCCAGTGGCGGACTGAAAGAAGAAACGTCCTATAGTGCATGGGGCATGCGCGGAATCGGCGGTGGCATGGGCGGCATTACTCCGGAGCAGAATGTGGTGGCGACCATGATCGTGGACCTCTATGACGCGAAGAGCCAGTCACTCGTGTGGCGTGGGATTGCCCAGGATACGCTGAGTGACAAGGGGAGCAAGAATCAGGCAATGGTGGCAAAAGCCGTCCAGAAAATGTTCAAGCAGTGGCCAAAGTGATGGATGTAGCGCAGTTTTAGTTGAGGGCTGCGCTGCCGCTGAACAGTAGCGAAGGCAGTACTGCTTACCTGCTGCCAATTCTGACGGTTGGCGAGAAACCGCGCCCTCGGCCGTATGGCAACCTGATTCTGGTCGCACAACTCTAAGCGCGATGAGAAACCGCACACGGTTTCCCCGGATACCTGATACGTCTGAAGCGAACCATCAGCGATGGCCTACGGCCGGCGCGAGTGCGGCACGCTGCGCTCTGGCCTGTATTTTTTGCTTTCTTTCAGTTCCCTCCAGAGCCGCTGTAACCGACGGTGAGCAGTTTGCTCCCGCTCACATTCTGCCGGCGATCACCAGGTTGGTATTCCGGCCGCTCTACGCGACATTTTCCTCGGAGATGAGCGCGGGAGTTGTGGCAGGAAGTGTGGCGGACCTGGGCGAAGTGGGGAGCGTCCTTGACAATGACGGCGTTCGTATTCTGCACGGTGAAAAGCCGGAGAACATTCCGGTTGCCACCGGAGACTTTCAGTACTACGTGCTCGACTGGCGTCAGCTGAAACGCTGGGGAATCCCTCAGGGCCAGGTTCCGAAGGAAGGCGAGATCCGTTACTGGGAATACTCGCAGCGGGAGCTCTACCGCAAGAAGATTCTGGGCCTGAACGCGCTGCTGATCGTGACGCTATTGATCTTCTTGCTGCTTCACAACACCGTGAAGCGCAAGCGTACCCAACAAGCACTGCGTCGAAAAGAGAGCGAGTTCCTGGAAGCACAGCGGCTCGCGCAAGTGGGCAACTGGTCGTGGAATCCCACAACACAGGATGTGAGCGCATGGTCGGAGGAGCTCTACCGCATTTACGGACTCAATCCCGCCGCCCCTCTACCGTCGGGCCCTGAGTTCGGTCGGCTCTTCACCCCCGAGAGTTGGGCGCAATTCAGCGCCACCCTGGAGCGGGCGAAGCAGACAGGTTGGGTCCCGGAAAGCGAGTTGGAAATAGTCCGTCCTGATGGCAGCAGGAGCTGGGTCTGCATGCGCGGTGAAGCAGTACGCGACGCCAGCGGCCATGTGCTCTACCTTCGCGGCACGGTCCAGGACATCACCGAGCGCAAGCAGGCTGCGGAGGTGCGGTCCAGGCTTGCCGCCATTGTGGAGTCCACGGGCGATGCCATCATCTCCAAGGACCTTGATGGGATCATCGTCAGTTGGAACCAGGGCGCGCAGAGGATGTTTGGATACAGCATGGCGGAAGCGGTGGGCAAGCCCATTTCAATCCTGGTTCCGCACGAGCTTCTGTCGGAACAGACAGCGATCCTGCAGGAGGCAAAAGCAGGGAAGAAAGTCGAACACTACGAAACCGTCAGAGTGACCAAGGATGGGAAGAAGATTGATGTCTCGTTGACCATGTCTCTGGTGAGAGATGCGGCGGGCAGGATTCTAGGCACTTCTACAATTGCGCGCAATATCACCGAAAAAAAACACGCGGAAGAAGAATT
>Ga0326727_10010763_pt1 | contig 21624 bp, 10 predicted proteins | sample MB2enrmetagenome_FD_207643 | JGI IMG/M metagenome (GOLD analysis project Ga0326727, IMG submission 207643) | Lab enriched peat soil microbial communities from McLean, Ithaca, NY, United States - MB29MY | ecosystem: Environmental > Terrestrial > Soil > Wetlands > Peat | place: USA: New York...
CGAGTGTTTACTTGCAGTTGTCGTTACGTTGAGATAGGATAACGCTACGAATGTGTAACTCCAGGGAGCGGTGGAGGCAGCGATGAGTCCCCGGGCCAACATAGCACCGGCCCATTTCAAGACGATGGCGCGAATCAGCGTCCCACAAGGACGCAAGGGCAAGCACCAGAAAATCGTATCCACCATCCTCAGCGATCTCGACAAGCTGCAGGACGGCTCGGCCATCAAAGTGCCCCTGGCAGAATTGGTGGAAAGCAAAGAGAAGGTGCGGTCCGCCCTGAATCGTGCCACGCGCAAAGCTGGGCGTACGGTGGCCACCGCCAGCGACGCCAGCTTCCTCTATATTTGGAACGTCAGCGCATCCCATGAGCAAGCGTAGCGCCCACCTGCTTTCTGCGGACCTGCTTCCTGAGGTTCGTAGCTTTTCTTGTACGGTCGATTCCGAAGCGCGGCTCCCCATCTCACAACCTTTTTATTGGCCAATGGGGCCGTCCTCAGGTTGCAGGTCTATTCTGAGCACGTAAGACACCGTGCGTTTGCCACCGGGCAACATACAGATGGACCTGCCCGTCGCGGTCAAGCAACGGCGATGAACCCCAAATGGTGTAGTCCTTCTCCTCAACGGCCACGCCGATTCACTTGAGGCGGCGAGCGAGAGATGAAGCCGGCAGGGGAGAGCCCGCTTCTTTCAGTTCGAGCACCTGGCCGGGCAGTAACGAGGCCCGAATTTCGTCACCGGACTCCTGAACCGGCAGGCTGTGTTTGTACGCCCGCCCTCCAAAAGGATTTTTGAGGCGCAGTTCCTGCGCGACGGTTGCCTTTACCGATACCTTCAGCGTCCGGCCCTCCCGGCGCATGGCCGAAACCGCAAAGCCGCCTTCGGCGCGCAAGTTTTTGAAGGATGCATCGCGCCACGATGCCGGCACCGCCGGAAACACGCGGATCCGCCCTCCCCAACTCTGCAACAACATTTCGTGCACGGCCTGCGCCGCGGCAAAGTTCCCTTCCAGGGTAAATGCGCGATCGTGGAAATCCGAAAGCCCCTTGCGGGTTTGCTCGCCATTGCAGTGAAATCCGTTTCTCAAAGTGAAGCTTTCCGCGTAGGTGGTCAGAAACTTCAGCGCCTCTTCGCCGAGGCCGGCGCGCGCCCGCATCGCCGCCATCCAACTGAAGCTGTATCCCGTCCATTGTTTTGTTCCGAGCCGATCGACCTGATCGAAGGAGGACCGTATGATTCTCCGGTCGCCAACCGTCCCTTCCGTGTTGAGGATGCCGAGGGGAAAGATGGCCATCAGTTGCGAATGGTGGCGGTGGGACTCGGCCAGCGGCTCGCCAGGTGCTACCAGCAAGGGTCCCGACTCGCCGGCCACCGCCAGAGGTGGAAGCTGGGCGAGCAGTCCCGTCCATCTCGCCGCGTCGATCTTTTTCCCCAGGGCCGCCGCCATCTCCGCGTTGGCAGCAAAGAGCCACCGCACCAGGGAGAGATCGAAATTGGAGGGGGATTTAAGCCAGGCGCTCTGGAAATTGTTGTGGATTTCCGGAGAGCTTGATAACGGCAGCGTAAGCGTTCCGGTCCGCGGGTCGCGCGTCAGCAGTCCGGCCAGTGCTTCGCCGATTCCGGCGCAATACGGGTAGGCCCAGTCACTCAGGAAAACCGAATTCATTCCATAACGCCAATGCAGGTAGAATGCCTGCGCAACCCAGGCCCCCATCGTGGGTGAAAGCGAGTACTGAAACCAGGCGCCCATGGGACTGCCATCCAAGGCCATAACGCCCGGCACAATGAGCCCCTGGTGCAACCCGAAGAAGCTGCGGGCAAACTCCTCATGCCGGGCCTTCAGGCTCCACATCAGTTCCAGGAAACTGCGCCCTTCGTCGAAGTGGCCGGAGGCGAGGTAAGCCCAATAGGTCAATTGCGTGTTCAGGTCGTTGTGGTAGTCACCGTGCCAGGGCGGGATTTTGCCTTCATCGGCCGTCCAGACACCTTGCAGCGGCATGGGAGGCGCCCCACTACGCGAAGCTGCGCCATAGAAGTACTGGGCCAGATTGTACTGCTGGGCGATCTTCGCGTCCGGCAGAGAGACCGAAGAGGTGGCCCAGAAGTCCGCCCACCACGCTTCGTGCGCGTCCCGCAGTTTCGCCGCCCCCTGATTCAGCGCCTGCTCCGTTCGCTGGCGCGCCAACGCCAGGGCATCCGGGTCCTCATGATTGGTGGTGACGGCAATGGCGAGCAGGGTGCCGCGCTGAACAGGGCGGGCAGCGGCGATGATGGCGTAATAAAAACCCTGGGCCGCAGTCTGTTCCAGCCACACGCTGTGCGCGTCGCGCCCCAGGGTCGCGGGTGGATAACCGAGTTTGTTCACGGCCTCGTTGGCGATGAGGTCAAGGTGCGGAGCAGATCCGGGAACAAACATCAGCGCCACGGGTTGGTTGGCGCTGAAGAAGCACTCCGCGCTTTGCTCGCCGAAGTCCACAGTCGCGGTGGCGCGGCGCAAATCCAGCCGGAACGATTGCGCGCGAAACCGCGGATCGAGAGTGACAACCAGACGCGCCCCGGGCAATTTGGTGGGGAAATCGCTAACCCGGGAGTATTCCTTGTTCAATCGGTCGGCCTGCCCGGAAGAGGCGAGATCGATCACGGTCCGGTAGTTGAAGCCGCGCTGGATAAACCCTGGATGCGGGCGCAGATCCCACAGATCGCCGCGGTCGAGTGACAGGCGGAGCTCATTGCCGGAGCCCCAGAGCAATCCACCCATCAGGCCGTTGCCAAGCGGGATTGCCTCGTCCCAGCGGTCGATCGGTGCATCAAGGGTCAGGCGATAGGGCTCGGGATTCTCCGCGGCGTGGGCGGAAAGGACGAGAGCGAGCAGGAGCAGGAAGCGCAGGGGCATCGTGACAGGATGGGCCGTTAGCTTTGTGGACTTGGATGGGATACGGCCCGCCCCAAATGCGAGCGGCAGGGCTTGTGACGATTTCACCAATCCACCTCCTGCACCGGCAGGGGGTCGTGGGCCTTGAGGACGCGGTCAAGCAATTCGTCCTTCAATTGCCGTCTCACCGCCTCAAGGGCAGGGTCGCGCCAGCGGTTGACGAATTCCTCAGGGTCACTCTCGTGATCGTAAAGCTCGCCGTAGTCTTTGCCGGGGTAGTAGCTCAGCCTCCATTTGGGGGTGTAGAGGGTGTAAAGGTCCGGGTGCCCGAGTTCGCGGGCGAATTTCGGCGCGCCCTCGCCGGATACTCCGTACTCGATGAGCGCTGAGCTATTGCCCGTGTCGCTTGTCTCGCTCGTTAGCACGGCGAGCTGCGATTTGCCCTGAACGCCGGGAGGGTTGTTGATGCCGGTCAAGGCTGTAATGCTCGGAAAGAGATCGATGTTCTGCACGATCCCGTCCACAGCCTTGCCGGACTGCACGCGGCCCGGCCAGTTGAAGATCAGCGGGACATTGGCGCAGGCGCGATAGTGATACGGACCTTTGAACCAAAGGCCGTGGTCGCCCAATAAATCACCGTGATCCGCCGTGAACACCACTACCGTGTCCTGCCGGATATGGAGTTCCTCAAGAGTCCTCACGATGCTCCCGATGGCATCATCAATAAACGTGACCGAGCCGTAATACTGGGCGCGGTTGTAGCTCAACCGCTCGCTGAAATTCGCCCAGCGTTTCGAATCTGCTTTGAAAAACGGCGGCTTGTCATCAAGTTCTCCTGCCCGCATGACGGGAGGAGGCATCTCGTCTTCCTTGTACATGCTCTGGTAGGGTGGGGGCGGATTGTAGGGCGAATGGGGAGCTACAAAGGAGCAGAAGGCGAAAAAGGGCTCCCGCCGCGCGGCACAGTCTTTGATGAAGTCGATCGTATGCGCCGCCGCCCAATGCGTGTTGTGGAGCTCCAGAGGGAGCGCGTCGTTGGGCTTGCCGGCGAACTCCGGATGGTAGCGTTTAAGCCACTGCCCATACTCTCCCACACCGGCATCCTCGCCAATGTGGAACTCTTCGAATCCGTAGAACGGGTCCGGGTGCGTCTCCATGGTGGGAAGTTGCCGTTCGAGCTGCGGAATAAAGTGGAATTTCCCCGCGCCGCCCGTGCGGTAACCGCTCTCCAGGTACACCTCGGCCAGCGTTTTCTCCTGGCGCGACAGGGTGACGCCATTCGTCCGGACGCGATGCACGCTGGGATATCGGCCCGTGAAAATGCAGGCGCGTGAGGGCATGCAGACAGGGTGTTGGACCCGGCACTCCCGGAACATCACTCCGGTCCCGGCCAAGCCGTCGAGATTCGGCGTGTGAATGATTTTGTTGCCGGCGGCGCCCAACGCGTCGAAACGAAACTGATCCGCCATGATCAGCAGCACGTTGGGCCGGCTCGCGGGGGCAGATTGCGCGCCGTCCGAATCGGCATGCAGCGCCACGGGGGCGGCGGCCACACCCGCCACCGTCTGACGCAGGAAGGCTCGACGTGAAAGGTCGTTATTCAATTTCCCATACCCCCTTTCGTTTACCCCCGAATGTCAATTTCAATCAGGTCGGGGCCATGCAGATCAACCTGCGTTTGCCAGACGCTCCGGGTCGCGGTAGGAACCAGGTTAAGGTCACCTTTCCTCGAACGCGCGTGTAACGTGGTTTGGACCGGCATGGACTGCGAACCTCTGTGAAGAATACTAAGCTTGGTATTACCTGAACCTTGAATCGTAATCCTGGCGGATTGGTGTGCGGCTTCGATCCTCATGACGTCGGTTTCAAAATCCTCGGTCCTTATTCCCCAGTCATCGCATAACGTAATCGCCTGGAGCTTGCCATGCGAAATCTGGAGTGGAATTTCCGCCGTCTTCCACAATAATTGAGCCTCGGCAGGGCGGGGTTTCTCATCCCACCAGTTGATGTTGAGAAGATAAATTGTGCACGCGGGGGAATTGCCTGCATCCTGCTGCCAATCATAGACCGCGAAGCTGGCGTCCTCTGAGCCTCGCACCCACACTTTATCCTTCTCCATCAGCAGGGTCTGATCACCCACCTGGCGCACTAATTCCGCATAGAACGGAGCGAGGGATGGATGGGCGGGATACACGGAGGCATTCACGAATCTCACGCATCCGCGGCCAATGTGATGTTCGAGCAGGAGGGGCACGCCATTTTCATCAATCACTCGGGGCTCAGCGCCATCGATCTCCAGCTTTCCCAGCGTCAGTTTCCCGCCCCTCACCTTGGCTGCCGGCGCTTCATCCGCCTCGTGAGTGTGGCGAAACATCCCCGAACTCTCCGTGAGCCCGATTATTTTGGCGCCGATCAGACGGTGAACATCAGGGGTGTCAAGCAGCTTGGGCGCCTCGCTTCGCCGCGTTCCGACAGAAAGATGCGGGAGTCCCAGCAGTAATTGTCCACCGTCGGTGACGTATTTTAGAAGTGCTTCGACCTGCGCCGCGTCCGCCGTGTTCCAACCCAGCATGACGAGGGAACGATATTTGGCCAAACTCTCTGCCGAAGCTTCCATGGGCACGACATCGACGGGTCCATAAGGAGTGCCCGTGAAAAACCCAACAGGCTGGTGGGGGCAGGGCTCCCTGTAGATGGCGTCCAGTTGCGAACGCGGCATGAAGACCTTGAGCAGGTCCCAGCTTTCCTCCGGATTACCAAATCGCCATTCGGGCCCACGCTGGCCCCACACCGTCTTTCGCTGGAAGCATGTCCAGCTATCATGTTTCCCCTGCAGGAACCCCACCGGCACCCGGAGCCGCCCGCGCCGGGTGTGGGCGCGCACAAAGGTATACATGTCCTGGTGCACTTTCAGGTGCCCGAGGCAGGCGGCGCTGAATCGGTCGTCCGCGGAAGCCCCTTCTTCCATGTGCCAGAGACCTTCCTCGAGGTGGATATGTTCGACGCCCTGCATATAGCACGTGGCCAGCGCCAGGAAGTACCGCCGGAAGGCCGCAGGGTCGTCATGCGGGGTCGTGGACCATTCTGCGGCAAGATGCACTCCGTATCTCGGCTGCCCGTAGGCAAGCGAGGCTCCTCTTAGCGCCCCCAGGACAACCTCGTGGGGGCCGTACATGAGCTCCGCCGCCAACCACTCATATCCCGCCTGGAAAAAGTACTTGAAGAGGGTTGAGGGTCCACTGTGGCGGGCGCCCAGGTGTCGCGTTCCCTGAACGTTCTTGATGAAGTATTCCGCGCCCTCCCGCATATCCTGGGCGGCGGCGGGATCATAGAAGAGCGGGGTCATCGGCCCGGCTCCGGATATTCGCGGGTCAACGCTGAACCAGGCCCGAGCGTGGTCAGGACATCGCAGGTAAATGTCCCAGAAGAGCTCTTCCGTGGGCCAGCGATACCGAATCCCCCAGTAATCAAACATCCCGTCCTGCTCGTGCGTCTGCGAACCCATGTACAAGGAGCCGGCCAGCATGGCGTCCGTGGGATTCCCATCCACTCCCGGCAATTCCCGTCCATCGATGATGTTGGCGTATTTCAGCTTGGCGCCTTCGCACAGTCGCACGGCTTCCTGCCAACCTTGTGGATCGCGAGTCCGGGTTCCGCCCCAGCGATAAATCGGCCGGAAGCCAATGGAATTACCGACCGAGTGGTGCAGGTACCACGCGAAAAATCGGCGGAAGGCCCCGGCTTCCTGGGGGACGTAGAGAGAATCGCCGCTGCCCATCAGCACCGCGTCTTCAGCGCGCTCCACCACGCGCTTCACCGAAGCCCGGCGTTCTTCAGTGCCAAAACGGAATTTCACGATGCCCCCCGCGCCGGCGCTCCCGGTTCGGAAATTCACAAAATGCAAACCCGGCTGCGCGAAGAAAAGCTCGGCGGACGTGGGGATGATGTTGCCCGACGAGGTTGGCGAATCAGGTTCGATGGACACTTGAGAAGTTAATCCCGGCTCGCGCGTCGAGACGAGAATGCTGAATTCCTTATCGGCATCCACGAGAGAGGGGCACGCCACCACCTCCAACTTACCGTCAGCAGTTCCCAGCCATTCCAGGCCGTGCAACACGTACCCCAAAGGGTCAAAGCAATCGGTGAGGAGTTGGATCTCCAGATCATTCCATCCTGGGCGCAGTTGCGCGGGAGGGATGTCCACCTCATTGGCCGGCCATGAATATTCCGGCTGAAAGAGCGCTCCGTGGAAAATCTGGCGCTGATTCAAGGTAAGGCGAAATTTCGGCCATTCCTTTTCGCTGAGATTTTCACCGAGCCAGTTGCGATAGGGGGGAAAGGCCCGCACGGGGGCGAAGGGAGGCAGGGCGTTCTGGCCGTCGGCGGCGGGGAACTGCGGATCTTCCACCCACACATTTCCGGAAAATTTCTCCCCCACCACTGCAAACAGGAGGCACGCCACGCGGTCATCAACGGGAATCGGCAGATGGAACTGCTCCCAGTCAGCGGTTCCCTCCCCCACGGTGAGAAAATAGGTGGCATCGGGAGGGCCGGAAATATCCGCCCTGTTTCTCCCCGGGCGTTGGTGATAGACCGCGACTTCCACTCCCACTCTGCCACCGGGAGAAACTTTCACACCTGCCTTCTTCGCCCAGATTTTCAAAATGGATTCTTGCGCAGAGCCACCCGAATCCCCAAGCACGCGAAAGTAAGCACGGCGGGGAAATTGCTCCCCACTGGAGCAGAGGCGGAGGCTGTAAGTGTGCGAATCAGTTTCAGTCCGGTCCAAAGCGTCGTCGATGAGCCGGTAGAGCGTCGGGAAGCCGTCCTCGGAGCGAAGCTGCCGGTCAATGTCCACCTCGCCAATCAGCCGCAGTCGCCACGCCGTATCGTTCAGGCCCGTGGGTGCTGGAACCCGGAAAGACAGCGTGGCACCAGGTTTGAGAAAGAGGTCGCCATGGTCGGTCCGCTGGCCGCTTACCTCCGCAAGTGAGATGGGTATGCGGCGCTCAAACGGCGCGGGCGCCGCCTCCGCCTGCGAGAGCGAATCGGCCAGAAGCCGTTGGGCAGGCCAGTTCGCCCACTTCAGCAGTGGCGAAGCAGCGAATGACTTGAGCAGGCGGCGGCGCGTGATGGAAATCCTCATGGCATCCTTGTTTACTTTGTCTTGCCTCAAAAGTCGCGCGCTTTCCCCAGCGTGCATCGGCCGAAAGCCCGTGGGCCGTTGCGGGGTGTATCGGTGATCGTGGCGCGGCCCGGCGGTTTGCTGGTCAATCGAATCAGGTAACTCGTGCCGCGAGTGGTGGCAAACCGCAGGCGATCGTGCTCGCGGGTGAACTCCACCGTGCTCCCCGTCGCTTCCTCGGTCACTTGAATCGCGCCCTCTCTCCACGGCGATGACATTACGAACTCATTCCCCAGGTCGCTGCGGACCCACACAAAATCCACCACGCCCGCCGTCTGACGCGCCGACACATAAAAGCCTCCCACGGCGTGCAGGCCAAACGCCGCGTCGCGGTCATAGGCGCGGAACAAGCGGACCACACCGTCGGGACTGCTCAGCAACATTTCCTGCACCGTCGTCGCGAAAATTCCCGTCGGCTCGAGGCTGGTATGCAGGATGCGCGGTTCCGCCGGAAATTGAATCACCTCCCCATCTTTGCCCTTTCGCGGCTCGATGCGGTCTTTCCACGTATCCCATCCCCAATAGCACCACATGCCCATGGGATACATTTGATACTTCTGGATGTAACAGCTCATGGAACGCCGGAGATTTGCGGCCAACCCCAGGCGCGCAAAGGCGGGCAACTCCAGGCTGTGCCCGGTCCAGTCGAATGGTCCTTCACACGTATGACAAGTCTTAGACGTGGTCGCGAGAAGGAACTTCCGGGGAGTCCGCAGGGCGTTCCGCATGGCTTCCCAAGCGGCTATGTCTTCGGCAGAATTTTTTCCCGTAGAGTCCCGCCACTCCGGGCTGGCATCCGAGGAGATTAAGTCCGGGGGAAATGCTGGAGCGGTTGGCGCCCCACAATGAACGCCGAAACCCAATTTCGGGTCGAGCGCCACCTCCATGTGGCTGACAAAGCGTTCCTGTTTCAGCGAATAACCCGTCGCCCAAACCGAATCGGAAGGACTATACGCGTCATTCTCAAAAAAGGGGTTAGCGTAAAATTTCTTGCCGGATGCGTCTATAATCAGCCAACCGGGATCGATAGGGACGGAAGTGAAAAATGCCAAATGGCCCAGCACGTCCCGGGCATGCGCGGAAAGTTCGCTGACGCTTCCCGTTCGTGCCTCGGCATTGATGAGTGCCGGAAACAGCCACCGAATGTGGGCCAAGTCGACGATGCAATCACGAAACTGGTAGCCCCCCGCGAACTCGTACGGATTGCTGCGTGGGAGGTGCCAAGAGCCGTCGGCGTCCTGGTGCAGGTAATTCAGGTAAAAGCGCGTCACCGCCCGCAGAAAGGGCAACGCCCGCTGTTTCAAAAATATGTCATCCTGGCTGTATTGCCAGTACTGGTAATACTCCATGGCAATCTGGGGGCCGGGGGTGAGATTATAGTTCTGCATATTACCTTCCATGAGTTCCTCACCCCGGAAGGATGCATAGTCCGTAAAGAAGGCTCCCTCCACGCCGTGAATCTTCTTCGCGTGATCGATGGCGTGGGGCAGTTGCCGCTCCTTCCAGCGGAAATACGGCTCCATCAGGTCCAATCGCCCCGCGGCGAACAACGGGAAATTTGGGCTGAACATGTTCCAGTGCAGGTAGACGCGCTCCCACGCCCGGACGTCCTGCTTCCAATTCCAGATGCTATCGATGAAGTACGGGGGCTCCTGGCCGCGCCGCGAGGCGATGTTCTGATACATGACGAGATACCAGAGGTTTTCCGCGTAGCGATCTTCGGGAAGATGGACGAAGCTGCGCGGCCATTGGGCGGCCCAATCCGCGCGATGGGCCGCGCGCACCGCATCGTTGCCCTCGGCCATGGCGCGCTCGACGCGCTGCCGCGCCAGGCGGAGGGGATCGTCCGTTTCCGCCGTATGCGCCAGCGCCACATAGATGCGAAATGTGGCGGTGGCCTGGGGCTTCCACACCGCCTCTACCTGGTAATTGTTTATGCGTTCGAGCTGCGGACGTTCCTCCAGGCTTTCAATCCGCATCACCGCGACGAAACGCAAAGTGCCAAGCTGCTGCTCGATGCGCAGTTCGTCGGCATCCGCTTCGGCTTTGGTCCCATTCAAATTGAGTTCGGGGTTCTGGTCGCGAATCCCGAAGTTCCCGAAATACTGCGAGCCGATCCGTTCCAGCAGGATGCGAAACGGCGTCTCCACGCGGCGCTGGTCGTGGTACTCCAGCACCATGACCTGGTGCGGATGACTGTAGAACGCCGTGATGCGCGAGTCCCCCATGGACCCCTGCGAGCGAATTTGCGCCTCGGCATCGCAGAGGTTTATGCGGGCCTCATAATCGGTAAGGTATTTCCAGTCGAAGAGCGGCAGCCCCGCCTGCAACTCAATGCGCACCCCGTAATCAATGGACGGCAGACGTTGCGTATCATTCCAGAGGGAACTGTGATTGATCTGAATCATCAGGCGATCGGAAGGATTCCAGATCCGCGCGCCCGCCTCGCCGCTTCCAGTGATCAGGCCCTCATGCCCCTCGATGGGTGGGGTGAGATAGACCACATCGTGTTGGGAGAGAAGCCCGGCGTAATCCACTTTCAGCGGGCCGTAAGTTTTCGCCAACTCGCCGTGATTAGGGGAAGCAGTCCCCTGCCCTCGTTCAACCTCGCTGGCGGGAATGGAAGCCTGCATCCCGCGGCTTCCCACGCCCAGGCCCACCGCGCCTCCGACGATGCCTTTCAAAAAGCCCCGGCGGGGAAAAGATCGGTCATCCGAATGGGAATTGTCCACGGCGACTCCTTTAGGTGGTGGCGTAAGCTGCCACGCGGCGAAAGCGCGCAGGGGCGGTGCTTTTCAGAACTTGAACGCGAACCTGGGCCGCTTCCAGGGGTGGGAATTGGATGATGCGTTTGTGGCCAATCGACTCCCCGGCGAAAAGCTTCTGCCATTGCGGGCCGGGAACCTGCGCTTCCACCACGAATTGGCGGACGCGTTCGCCCTGCGCAATATCCTCCATGATGACCACGTGATCGATGCGCGAAGGCTGGGGAAGCCGCAGTACGACGCGGTTCCCATGACCCGTGGTCTCCGCCACCGGCTTGCCGAAGCGCCGCTGAATCTCCTGGCCGAAGGCAGCGCCCACCTTCCGGTCCGCCTCGGGGACCAGACCGCGCTGATCCGGCACCGCGCCAATGATGAAAGTGCAGTTCAAACCCACGGAGGTGTAATACATCTTCACCAGCGTGTCCACCGAGTCGAGTTTGTGCTCATCATCCGGCCGCCAGAACCATTCATGATTGCGAATGGGGACGTCCACCATGGCCGGCGCCCAGAAGTTCCCCTCCGGGTCGCCGTGGGCGTTCAGTTTGTTCAGCGCCGGGATGGCGGAGGAATTGTGTGCCCGGTACGAGGTGGCCAGATCCGGCATGGTGGCCCAGCAGGGATCGCCGGCGTAGCCCGACTCATTGCCGATCCACCGATGATCGCGCCGCCGCGGGCTGCTGTAGAAGACGGTACTTTTCTGAAAGCGATTGACGATGGGCACCACGTCAGGGCCGCCGTCATTCGGGTCAATCAATCCGGCGTCGTACCAGATTTCGCAGAGCGGGCCGTACCGGGAGCAGAGTTCCTCGGTCATCTTTTCGCCAATGCGTGCGAACTGAGCCTGTTCCGGACCGCCCTCGCCCCAGTTCACGCGATATTTCCAAACCTTCTGATAGGCATTGCGGTGGCAGCTCAGAAAAACGCCGGGGGCGATTCCGTACTTATGGCACGACGCGACGAAGTCTTGCATCACATCGCCCTTGCCGTCTCGCCATGAGGTCTGCTTCAAACCATAAGGATAAAGGTCGCTCTGCCATTGCAGGAAACCGTTGAAGTGGGTTGCTGTAAAGACGGCATACCCGCAACCTGCCTCCCGGGCCGCTTCGAGCCACTGATCGGTATCGAGTTGGGCAGGATTGAAAAGGTTGGGGTCATACGTCTCGCGCGTCTCCTTCCATCCGCCACTCGCAAACACCGGCAGATCGAGACTGAAGAGCATGCCGACTTCGTAATCCTGCCAGGCAATTTGCGCGGGCGTGGGGCGCGGCAATTGCGTGGCGGCAAGGCTGCCTGCAAAAAGCGCGCTCCCGGTGGTCTGAAGAAAACTCCGGCGCGATAGCTGGGTCATGGTGGGTCCTTAATAGACGTATTTTGGAAAGCCGTGTTCATGCAAATACTTCGCCTCTTCCTCGCGGGGATAGTTGGGAGAAAGCGGCATCGGTTTAGGCCGCAATTGCAGCGTGCCGTCTTTTACGTACGCGTCCCCGCGCGGGGCCAACTCCTCCACCAGGCGGGCGCGCCATTGCCGCAGCAATTCTCCCTGCGCAGGGTCCGGGGCCAAATCCGTGCATTCCCCGGGGTCCTGTTCCAAGTCGAACAATTGCTCGCGGCCGTCATACGCGTGGAAGATATATTTGCGGCGGCCATCGGTAAGCGCGTTCCAGTGGACCTCCGGGCTGTAGCACACATCGTGCTCGAGTTCGAGGTGGGGGCGCCAGTTCCTGGCCTTCCCATCGATTAAGGAAAGCATGCTGCTGCCGTCGATTGCGGAAGGGAGGGGGGCGGACGCGGCATCGAGGAAGGTGGGAAGCACGTCGCGCAATTCCACCACTTCGGAGATCACCCGCCCGCGCTCCGCGCTAATGAGCCCTTGCGGCCAGCGCACCAGCATGGGAATCCTCACGTCAGACTGATAAGGCTGGCATTTTCTCCACAGATAATGGTCGCCAAGCATATCGCCGTGGTCGGTGGTGTAGAGAATCAGCGTTTGCTCCGTCCAGCCGCGTTCGTCGAGCGCCGCCAGGATTCTGCCAATCTGCTCATCCAGGAAGGTGACGGAACCATAGTACCCCTGGCGCGACTGCTGCACTTGCGCCGCGCCGACATCGCCGTGCCAGATGTCCAGCCTGGGTCCGCTGCGCGGCTGGAATTTCGCGTCCCAGTTTCCCGCCAGCGCGGGCGGAAGGTGGGCATCAGCGTACTGCTGCATGAAACGCTCGGGAGGGGTATACGGGCTGTGCGGCGGAATGAACGAGACCTTCAGGAAGAAAGGTTCCGGGCGGTTATAAGTGCGAAGAAATTGGACGGCAGTTTCTCCCGTCCAGTACGTGTGGTGCAACTTTTCGGGAAAGGGGTAGGCCTTGGAAGGGTAATCATTCCAACCCAGCCCCACAGCCAACGGATCGAGGTTCGGAGCCTGGGACCAGAACCAGGACTCATAGTCATTGCGAAAGGCGTGGGCCGTTTCATCCCGAATCATCTGATGAAAACCGTGATCGGTGGTCACGACCGGCCCAAACTCCATCTTGCCGATGCCCGCCGTGTAGTATCCCGCATCGCGCAGGCGGCGCGGCATCTCCACCGGATACTGATGAGCGATGGGCCATCCGTCCATGCCCAGCAGGCCGTTATTCCAGGGTGAGAGCCCCGTCAGGAGGGCGGCCCGGGCCGGAATGCAACTGGGGGTGCAGGTGTACGCATTGCGAAAACGCGCCCCCTGCCGGGCAAGCGCGTCGAGATTGGGTGTGTGAATGGCCCGGTTGCCGTCGGCGCCGAGGCAATCACCGCGATGCTGGTCCGACATGAGAAACAAAATATTCGGCGGGCGGCTTGAGCTGCCGGGGGCTTTCGAAATCTGCGGCGAGGCAGGCGGCGATTTCGCCAAAGCGTGTGCAGCCGTGGCGCCCACCAGACCGCCCAGAAAACTTCTTCTTGAGAGTTCGGTCATAAGGGCTCCATGTATAGCTGCTTTTGGGATGCTCTGTCACCAGGGTTTTTGAGAAAAAGAAGTCCCGCGGGCGGATGGCGTGAAACGTTTTCGGGAACGAGTTCGCTTCGCGCCACCGCCCGCGGGTGGAATCTTCAGCCCATCTGTGGGCGACTCAGAATGTGAGCCGCATGGACATCTGTATGGTTCGGCCTCCACTGCCACTTAGGATTTCTCCGAAGGTCTTATCGCCGGAGCTGGCATCGGGGTTGGAGGGATAAGCCAGATTGAAGGTATTGAAAAACTCCGCGCGATATTGAAAATTGACCCCCTCCTTGATGCGGAAGTTTTTCATGAAGCTCAAGTTGTAATTACCGGGGCCGGAAGGTCCGCGCAGAATGTTCCGCCCGGCATTGCCGAAGTTGTACTGCGCCGGCATGGCAAAACACGCGGTGTTAAACCAGGCGAGGGTCGTGCGGGCCGAAGAGTTCCCGTCGCAAGTCCGGTTCATCGCCTGACTTTCGCTGCCGCCGGTGTTGGCGAGGTCGGTGGTGGTACTCTGCGTAACACCGAACGGTGTTCCGGATTGGCGCGTAATGACGCCGCTCATCTGCCATCCCCCAAGAGCGTTGTTGAGGGCCCCGTTTTTAAGATCGAGGAACTGGCCGCGTCCCAGGGGGAGTTGGTAATTAAACGCGATGTGCAGAACGTTGGGCAAATCATAGGCGGAGTTGGAATAGTCCCATTGGGGCTGATAGGGATTCCTGATGAAGCAGCCCTCCACGCCCAGCGAGCCGGAGCAAGCGTCATCAAGGGAGTGGGACCACGTATAGTTGGCAAGAAACGTGAGGCCGTGCGACATGCGCCGTTGCGCGCTGAGTTCGAGCGCGTTGTAGGTTGACCAGCCGTCGCCCATGTCGGTTCGGAAAACCAGCATGTTCGGCCAGGGGACCAGGGAGGTGTTGAGGATCTTGCTTTCCGCCACACCCACTTGGGGCGTACGTGCCATGTTAACCAGACCGCAGCAATCCAGGTGGACTCCCCGGTTGCCGACGTAGTTGATGGTCACGACGGTGTTATCCGAGAAGGCGTGTTCGGCGGACAGATTCCACTCATCGACATACCCCACGGGGGCGTTGGGATTGATCTGATAGCCGGCCGAGGGCTCGGGGTCAGGAGTGGTGATGGAGTTGGGCAAGCCCGTAAACAGATTGGTGAGCGTGACCGTGGGGGTGGTAGTGTTCAGGTTCGGGGTGCTCTGGTAAATCGCCGTCGGCCAGGACACACGCGGACCTTGAATATCCTGTGTCCACGCGCTGAAGACATCGTAGAAAAGCCCGTAGCCCGCGCGAACCACGGTCTTGGGTCTCACCTGGTATGCCACCGCAAGGTGAGGAGCGAACATGGTGTAATTCGGGTTCCAGATCCCTTTCCTGACGTTGGGGCCCGTGGCGAAGGCATTGGGAATATTAATGGGGCCATCCAGGTACCAACCCTCGGTCAGCATGTTGAACGAGCCCTCGGTATTGTTGTCGGTCAGGTCGCTGCGAAAATCGTAGCGCAAACCGAAGTCCAGGGTCAGCTTCTTGCTCACGCGGAAGGTATCCTGGGCGTATGCTCCATAAGCCATGCCGTCCAGGATGATGTAACCGGTCCCCAGCAGCCGCGAACCCGTGGAGGGGAGACCGAGCAGGAAACTGGCCATGGCATCGCCGGTGTTGGTGGGAGCCTCCAGGTTCTGGGTTTGACTCACCACAAAGCTCAGGGTCTGGCTGAGTGAGCCGATGTCGTCGCGCATGTGCATGCCGCTCACTCCGGCCTTAACCGTATGCTTCGACCAGATTTTCTGGACGTTCACGCTGACTTGACTGTTGATCCCGTCCGTCAAACTATTGCCCGTGGGGAAAGGCGACGCGTAGGAGGTGAAACCAAAGGTCGGCGTGTAAGGAGGAGCGCCGGCAGGAATGGGGAAGGCCGCCAAGTTGGCCATGTTCGACGCCGTGACATAGTTGAGATCCGTGGTCGCAATGCTGGGATTGTCCGTGTGCATGTAGGTGTATTGGAGGTTAAAGAACAGCGTGGGGGTCTGGTTGTGGTCCCAATTCAAACTGTAATTCGTGTTGGGGTTATAACCTTTGCTGCTCATCGGGTAGACGGAGATCGAGGGGCTGCCACTGATCCCGGTGAAATACAGGTAATGAGCCGACAAGTGGTCTCGATCGGTCAAATTGTAATCGACGCGGCCAACCACCGAGTCCGTATCGTGGAGGACGGGCAGAGTTTCTTCGAAGTTATCGCTGCGCGTGGTGGTGGGATCGGTGTAGTTGGCCGCCGGCATGAACGTCGACAGGAACAGGGTGGCGGCCGAATTGAACCGGGTGGAAGGAATAATGTTGCCCGTAAACTGGGTGCGCAGATATTTTCCGGGATTGGCCGGGTCGGGAATCGTGGTGGCGGGATCGTAGATGGGGTTGATCGCCAGTCCGCCGGGACTCCAAGTGCCGCTGAAATTTCCCTGGAGTTCCGCGGCCGTCGGCACGCGGGTCAGCGTCACGGTGCTCTGGTGATTGCGGAACCCCTCATAGCTCCCGAAAAACCAGAGCTTCTTGGTGCCGGGGTTGAAAAGCTTGGGGATGATGATGGGGCCTCCCACCGAAAATCCGAACTGATTCTGGACGAAAGGCGTCACATTGGTGGTGGGATTATAAGGGTTTCGGCTGTTGAACTTGGTGTTCTGGACATACTCATAGAGCGAGCCGTGGAACTTGTCGCCGCCCGATTTAGTGGTGAGGTTCACATAGCCGCCGGAAGAGCCGCCAAACTGCGTATCCGTGGAGAGGGATTCCATCTTGACTTCCTGAATGGAGTCGAGCGGAGGGATCGTCGCCATGCCATTGAACCCCAGGGAACTGTTGGGCGAACCGTCGATCATGTACCAGTTGTCGCGGTTCCTTGCACCCTGGATGGTGGGATTGTTGGAGGCGCCGGGGGCCAGCGAATCTCCGGCGGCCTGGGAAACGTCAATATTGGTTGCGCCCGCCGTGAGCGCCAGCAGTTGCGTGTAATTGCGCCCATTCGCCGGGAGGTCTTCAAAATCCCTTTCGGTAAGCTCGGTGTTAATGGTTGAGGTGGTGGCGTTGAGCAGGGCCGCCTGAGCCGAAACGTTGACCGTCTGCGTAACCGCTCCGGGCTCCATCGTCAGGTTCAAATTGGCGGCTTGGTTGACGGTCAGGATGACCCCGCTCCGCACCGCCGTCTTGAAACCCTGATACGTGGCAGTGATGGTGTAATTTCCGGTTTGCAGGTTGAGAAAAGTATAACGGCCCACGCCGTCGGTGGTGGCGTGGTACTTGGTGGCGGTTGCCACGTGCATGGCGGTGACATCAACGCCAGGGATGACGCCTCCGGAAGAGTCACTGATGACTCCGGTTAACGAAGCATTACTCATTTGGGCGAAGCTGCTGCCGGGCATCAACCCCGCCATGAGCATCGCCAAAATTACGGCCCACCCCCATCGCGGGAGTGTCATAGCTAGCCTACTAGACCTCATTTCATTCCTCCATTCATGAGATAGTCTCAGGAGCCTTATAGACCCTTGCCCCGACATGAATTTTCAATCCAAATCCATCAAGAAAAACAGTGCATCATGCAGATCAGCAAAATAGCCGTTGGACCGCCGGAATGCTTATGTTTTGACCTCCAGCACGTCGCCGGTCTCCACCCGAAGTTGCCGCATGCGATCGGCAAGCTGCCGGGTGAGGCGACCAAATTGGGGGTCGCCGTACAAATTGCGGAGTTCCCCCGGGTCGGCTTTCAAATCGTAAAGCTCAAACTCCTGGCGTGAATTCCAGTATTCAATCAGTTTATATTGCCCGGTGCGAATGCCGCGCATCTTCGGCGCAAACCGGTCGTCGTAGTATTCGTAGAGCCAGTCTTCGCGCCAGCGCGGCGACGGAACCTTGTCCACCAACGGAAGCAAACTCCGGCCTTGCATCCAGTCCGGGGGCTTCAAGCCGGCAAGCTGGAGGATGGTGGGAGCAAGGTCCAGGTCCAACACCATCTCGGTGGAAACCGCTCCCGGCTTGATGCGCCGCGGGTACCGGATGGCCAGGGGAACGCGGATGGAAGGCTCGTGCATAAACATCTTGTTGTACAGGCGCCACTCACCGAGGAAGAAGCCATGGTCGGAGCTAAGCACGATGGCGGTGTCATCCATCTTGCCCAGATGCTCCAGCGTTTCCAGGACACGGCGGGCGCAATCGTCGTTGGTGACCACGCCGGCGTAATGGTTCTTCACCGTTTCTTCCAGCGAACGCGCGTCATCACTGCCCATGATCGACGTGCCGATTTTGTTGTTCGCTTCTTTGAAGCCGGAGGGCTTGCCGGGATAGCCCTTGAGGTCGTCGTCAAACGTGCCGGGCTTGGGAATGTAAACGCCGTCGTATAGATCCAGATAGCGGCGGGGCCGGTAAAAAGGCGCGTGCGGCGCGATGAACCACAAGAAGAGGCAAAACGGTTTGGTGTGCTCGCCCTTCAGCCAGGCCAGCGCGCGGTCCGTGAGGACGTCGTCCACATAACCGTCGTACCGCTGGGGAGGCTGGGAATTGCCTTTCACGCTTTCAATGATGAGGGGATGATAGTAGTCCGCACCGGCCGCCTCGATTCCGAAATAGTAGTCCCAGTGCCGCTGGGAAAGCGCTTTGATGTGGGCCTTGCCGAAGAAGGCCACCTCGTAACCGGCGTCGCGCAAGATGTCGGCGACGGTGGGAACGTTGCTGGGAATTTCCCGGTCCTTGTTGTCCACACATCCGCACGAATGGGAATACAGGCCGGTCAAAATCGTGGCGCGCGATGGCAGACACAGCGCATTCACCACAAAAGCATTTGGAAAAGACATTCCTTCCTGAACAACGCGATCGAGGTACGGCGTGGAGATGATCTTGTTTCCTGTGGAGCTTAATTCATCGGCGCGCAGCCCCTCTCCCAGGAAGAACACAAAGTTGGGGCGGTTCCTGGCTCCCGGTGATTCCGACGAGATGGCTTCGATAGCCCGGTTGGCGATGGCCAAGCCACCCAGGGCGCGCGTGCCCGTACTTAAGAACGTGCGCCGCGTTTGCTTGGAACTTTCCACTCCATCCGCCATATCGATCAGCTTTCGTCTAAAAGTGGATAAAGGGCAAATAACCGAAATTAGCCGGAATTCGTCAGCACGGAGTCGCAAGGGTGGGACCGAAGCCCCACCCTTGGTGCAACCCCCTGATCGCCCACAAGCGTGGTGACAAACCCGGACGGATTTGGAAGGGTGGGGAGGAAGGCACCCCTCTTGCAGGTCCCCGATGGTCCCGAAGCGCGGTGATAAGTCCCGGTGGAAGAGAGATTGCCGACATAACGTCAGATTTGTGGGGGCCTAGGCCGGACGAACGTGCGCATCCGCGCCTGAAACTTTGATAACTATCGCATTTGGAACCAATTAACCTCATAAATTGGCTCGTTCTGGAGATCAGACCGAAGGCGCCTCGGCACGCTTCAAAGCAGGGACATAATTCCCGGTGAGAGTCTCCCAATGGGGCCTAGTTCCCGACTACTTCCCCGCCAACTTCCCCAAATACGCGCATGGAATCTTGGGGTCAGAGGGGTTTTCTCGTAAAGATAATGAGGGTTACCAAAAGAGGTGACGGCTTGATACACATGCGCGCTCGGCCGGGAGGTCAAAGTGTCATCCCAGCATCAAATTCACCCTAAGTAACTGGAAATCTCCAAACTGTCACATTGAGTAACGTGCCGCTTGTGGGGTTACATTGTGCCGCATACCCGTGCATCAAAAGGCAGTTTGCAGTTTGAATCGGGCCGCGAACGGGTATAGAATCTGCCGGGGAGTTGGAGCACCCACAGGAACCCCCAAGGCTCCTGTGGGCAATTGCTTCTCCGGGTTGAGCCATGGTTAATGGCGGGAAGAATTTCGAGGCAGGCTGGAAATCCGGACGTAACGCGTAGAGTTCGGCGGCAGGAAGGAAGACCCTAACGTGTCAGTGGCTGAGAAGGGGTCACAGATTGAGCTGGCCGCGGCCCTCGAAAAGGTCTTGCGCAGCAAAACGTTCGCGCGCGCCGACTCGATTCGGCTAATCCTGAAATTCATCGTTGAAAAGACAATTGAAGGAAATGCCGATAGCATCAAGGAATATTCCATTGCTACGGAGGGTCTGGGGCGGCCGCCGGATTTTGACCCCAAAGCTGACAGCATTGTCCGCATCCAGGTGCAGCGTCTGCGCAAGAGGCTGGAAGAGTATTACAGCGACGAGGGAGTTGGCGACACGATTCGGATTGAAATCCCCGCGGGACACTACGTTCCCACGTTTCATGCCTTCCCCGCGGCGAGCCCGCCGCAAAGTCCGGAGCCGCTTCCGGCGCCGCAACCCAGTCGGCCACCCATCGACACGTGGAGAACTTCTAATCGAATCCTGTTGGCGCTGGTCGTAATACTTCTCGGCGTCATTGCGGTGATGGGCTACCGTCTTTCTCGAACCCCCGCGCCGGTCAGCACCGTCTCCGCCCCGCCGCGCACCCTTCCCGCGACTTATGCTCCCTTGTGGAAACCTTTTCTTCCACCCAACGGTCCGCCGCTGATCGTATTCAGCGACCCCCTGTTTTTGCGCGACGAATACAACGACCTCCACCAGTTTTCGCTTTCCTCCAGTCATTCCCTGCCCTTCGGAGCCCGGGTGCCGAGCCTCTCGGGGCTGGAGCGCATCTCGCCGGTCCTTCCCCGGGTGGGCAATCTTTATTATTGGGATCTTTACACCGGCACGGGAGAAGTGGTTGCGGCCGCAGAGATTGCGCAATTTCTCACCCATCAGGAGCAAACGTTTTCGATTGTGCGGAGCGGGCTGGTGTCCTCCGACCTGACGCGGGACACCAACGTTATCTTTCTGGGCGGGCCCGGGGAAAACGCCCATCTGGAAAGTCTGGCCCTGCAAAGTGACTTGGCTTTTGCTCCTTCCGACAAGGGCTATCAATCGGTCCTTGACCGTCACCCGGCGGCGGGAAGCCCGTCCACCTATCCCCTGAAGAGGGATCCCAAAACCGGGGAGATCATGACCGACTATGCGTTGATCAGCCTGCTTCCCGGCGCCGTGCCGGACCGCTACCGGCTGGTGCTCGCCGGGATCACGACCCTGGGGACGCAAGCCACCGCGGAATTCGCCACATCTCTTCCTCAGATGGCCATCCTGGAGAAAATGCGCCGAGCTTCCGGCGGACAGACACGCCGGTCACCCTATTTCCAAACCCTCCTGGAAGTCCAAATCCGCGGCGGCGCGGCCACTGGCATCGAATGCCTGCTCGTCCGCGAGTTGCAATTCAAGTGAAAATCCTCCCCGGGGACTACCAAGCGGCAATTAGTGTGGACTTGTCTTATAGGTCAGCGCTACGCTGGCTCGAATTTGAATCCCGTACGCCCGGCCCCGCCCCCCCCCGCTGCTGGACCAGTACCTTATTGCGGACCCACAGAGCGAGTGGCGCAGCGCGGTGGACCCGCAATGGTAAATCAGATCAGAAGGGAAAGAATGGTGTCAGCGGGAAAGAATGGTGGGCGGGAAAGAATGGTGTGCGGGAAAGAATGGTGTGCGGGAAAGAATGGTGGCGGGAAAGAATGGTGGCGGGAAAGAATGATGGCGGGAAAGAATGATGGCGGGAAAGAATGATGGCGGGAAAGAATGGTGTCAGGGGAAAGAATGGTGCCAGAGGGGAAAGAATGGTGAGGGAAAGAATGGTGGGAAAGAATGGTGTCAGGAACCATTTTATTCAAGAAGCATTTTATTTTCGAGGAATAAGCGATAGTATTCGGCTATGGGCAGAGCGAGGCGAGTGGATGTTGGGGGG
>Ga0326727_10010764_pt1 | contig 21622 bp, 11 predicted proteins | sample MB2enrmetagenome_FD_207643 | JGI IMG/M metagenome (GOLD analysis project Ga0326727, IMG submission 207643) | Lab enriched peat soil microbial communities from McLean, Ithaca, NY, United States - MB29MY | ecosystem: Environmental > Terrestrial > Soil > Wetlands > Peat | place: USA: New York...
CGGTCCAGGTCGGATTGGGTGCCGTCGAAGTAGAAATTGCGAATGGGGATGCCGCCCAGGTCGCGGCTCAATTGGGGATAAATGGCCTCGCAGACGATGCCGTTCATGCAGGTGAAGGGGCTGATATCGATGATGCCGGCCGCGCCTTTCTTCGCCAGGTAGACAGCCTTACCGACGTTGAGAACCATTTCGCCGAAGGCGCCTTCGCGCGGCAGGTAGGGGCGCGCGCATTCTAGAACCTCGTAGATATCGGGCTCTTCGCGGCCGGCGAAATCCTCGCGGAAGACTTCCACCAGGCGGTTCTCATCGTGCTTCTGCACGCGCTGGCGCACCCACGAGCCGAGCGCTTCCAGGCTCCAGATGCGATTCTCCAGCTTGAGCCTTCGGAAAACCTCGGAATTGGTGTACCAGACCCATTCGACAATATCGGAGAGCCAGGCTTCGGCGCCGTATTGTTCGAGCGAGCCGATCAGGTTCTCGTTGGAAAACGTATTGAGGCGACAAAAAATCTCGCCGACGATGCCAATCAGCGGCTGTTCGCGGTCGCGGCGGGTCTCGATCTTGCGGAAGCGCTCCCGCGCCCGCAGCATCGATTGCTCAATCGCAGCCAATTGGTCGCCCGGTTCGACCGTGGTGGTTTCGATGGTGTGGCACAAGTCCGCCAGGCTCTCTTCGTAAGCGGCTTCGGCGTCGCCGCGCACCTGCTCATAGGGCCGGCGCATCAGCAGCAGCTTTTCCAGCAGGTCGGCGCACAGCAGCGCCCGCCAGCCGCTGCGCAGGAACGGCTTGGCCAGATCGCCCAGCCCGTCGTAGGAGTTCCCGCTGCTGGGAGAGAGAATCTGCACCGCCTGGTAGCCGTTCGCGTCCAGCACGTGGCGCAGGTAGGGAGCATACTGGCCGAAACGGCAGGGGCCTTCGGCGGTGGGCATGAAAAAGGCGATGCGCGCGGGGTCCACTCGCGAGTCTTCCAGCAGCTTCATGAAATCGCCGACGGTGACTTTGGCGGGATAGCATTCGTCGCCGGAAGTGTAGCGTGCACCGAGCTCGCGCGTGCGGTGGTCCGAGGGAGGCGTGGGCTCGGCGTCCAGACCGATGGCGCGAAAGGCAGCGGCAAAGGCGCGCGCGCTGCCGGCGGCCATCGGCGGAATGTAGATGCGCTTGCCGCTTACTGAATCGGCTGCGCCGCTGTGGCTTCCGGCGGCGCGGGCAGGGTCGAGGACTGGTAGCATCGCAGAATTCCTTTGCTATCGAGGTAGGCTTCGCAGCGCGTCATGTAGCCCGCATCGTTGCCGTGGCCGTCGAACTGGAGAATCAGCAGCGGCGCACCGGCGGCCTGGCGGGCAAAATGTTTGATGTAGGAATCGGGCCCGCATTTGAAGTTGGTGATGTAGACCATATGCAGATTGGGACGCGCGGCGGTTTGGCGCGCGGCTTCCAGTATCTTGCGGCCGGAGATCCAGAACATGTTCGAGCCCAGGCCGGCCATCGATTCGCGCCCGGTCACCAGGAAATCGAGCGGAATTACGTTGGCGCCGTAACGGTGGCGCAGCTTGCGCGGGATGTCGCAGTTCACCCCTCGGTCATAAATGTTATAGCCGCGCCCGGCCAGCACCAGGCCGGGCTCGCCGGTTTCATCCAACGTCGCGATGGCGCGGCGGCCGGCTTCGATCAGCTTGTCCTGGAAATCGCGCTGTTCGGCGAAGGCGGCGTCCACCGCTCGGTCGCTCAAGCGGCGCTTGACGCCAATGCGGCGCATGGTTTCCGCCAGCGCCTTCTTGATTTGCGCCGGCCCAAGCTGGAAGTGCAGCGTCGGAATCAGGAAGCGGCTCGCGTGCGGCTCGAGCGCCGGCACGGCGCGCAGCACCCAGGGCAGCGTCTGGCTCCACGGGCAATAGTGCGCGGCGCCCGGATTGTCGCCGGAATCGGCATCCACCAGGTTGGGCAGCAGGATGTAATCGACGCCCTGGTGGATCAGCGCCTGCACGTGGCCGTGCGCCACCTGCACCGGGTAACAGGGCTGCGCCACCGCCATTTCGATGCCGCTCGAGGAAATGCGCGGGTCGGTCACCGGCGAAAGCACGGTGGGGATGCCCAGCTCGGCAAAGTAGCGCCGCCAGAACGGCAGGTGTTCGAGCATCGCCATGGCGCGCGGCAGGCCCACCCGGAACTTGCCTTCCGCTGCGTTGGGCAGCGCCTCGAGCAATCGGTCGCGATACGCGAAAAGGTCTTCGATCACCGGCTTGCGGCCAGTGACGGAAGGCTTGCGGAACTTGTCGGAGCACTTGTCGCCCCAGTAGCTCTTCTGGCCCTCGATGACGAATTCCTTCATGTCGCACAGGTTCGAGCAAGCCTTGCAAACGAAGTCGCGGCTGGAAAGCTCCAGCTTTTCGAGGTCATAACCGCGGAAGCGGGTGTGTGCGCCGGTGGCCTGGTGCCATTGGCGCGCAATGAGAGCCATGCCGATGGCTCCCATCACGCCGTTGTATGGCGGAACGGTGATCTTCTTTTCGAGCACGCTGGCGAAGGCCGCCGTCACCGCGTCGTTGTACGCCGTGCCGCCCTGGAAGTAAATCACCTTCCCGATCTTGCGCCCGCGCACCACACGGTTCAGGTAATTGAGCGCGATCGAAAACGAGAGCCCGGCCACCAGGTTGGGCACCGTTTCGCCCTTGTGCAGCCAGCCCGTGACGTCGCGTTCCATGAAGACGGTGCATCGCTCGCCCAGGCGTGTGGGGCTGGCGGAGCTGAGCGCCAGCTTGGCGAACTCGCCCTTGATGTTGACACCCAGTTTCTCGGCCTGCTCTTCCAGGAACGAGCCGGTACCCGCCGCGCAGGCTTCGTTCATCGCGAAATCCACCACCACGCCGTGTTCGATCGAAATGAACTTGGAATCCTGGCCGCCGATTTCGAAAATGGTGTCCACCGGCTCGCCGCCTAAGGTGCTCGAGATGTGGATGGCGCCGGTTTTGTGCGCGGTGATTTCGTCGTTGACGGAATCGGCGCCGACGAATTCGGCGATCAACTCGCGCCCCGAGCCGGTGGTGCCCACGCCGCGAATCTCCAGCCGGTCGCCCCACAGCCGTTCCACTTCGCTCAGGCCCTGCTGCACGGCCTCGATGGGCCGGCCTGCCGTGCGCAGATAAACATCGTGAATCACGGTGCCAGCTTCGTCGATCGCCACCACGTTGGTGGAAACCGAACCGATATCCAGGCCCAGATACGCCGGGATGGGCCGGCCATCGGGCGGCGGAGTGTAAACCCCCACGCGGTCGCGCAACTGAATCACGTTTTCGGTCGAAAGCGGCCGCGAATCCTGCACCGGGACTTCGGAATCGTGCTGGGCCAGCCGGTGTATTTCGAGAATCGAGCGCTTCCGCGTCTCTTCGGCCTCGAGTATGGCCGTGCCAATCGCTCCGCACCAGGCGTACTGTTCGGGAATCAGCAGTTCTTCCGGCCGCAGGTTGAACGCCTCCGCCAGCGCCCTGGTCACGCCGGCGTTTTGCGAAACCGCCCCGATCAGCGCCACCGGCGCTTCCACCTTGCGGCCCTTGACGATGGAGCTCTTGAAATTGCGCGCTACCGCGTCGCACAGGCCGCGCAGGATTTCGGCCGGCTGGTAGCCCTTCTGCTGGGCGTGGATCATGTCGCTCTTGGCGAACACCGAACAGCGGCCGGCGATCCGCGCGCTGGAACAGGCGCCGCACACGAGATCGCCCACTTCTTCCACCGAATACTGCATGCGCAGGGCCTGCTGGTCGAGGAAAGAACCCGTGCCGGCGGCGCATTCGCCGGAACGATCGTAATCCTGGATCCCGGTCGCGTCCAGCCGTAAATACTTCGAGCTTTCGCCGCCGATCTCAAAGACCGTGCGGACCTGCGGGAAGAAAGCCGCCATCATGCGCGCGATGGCCTTAAACTCGTTTTCGAAGAACAGGCCCAACACTTTGGCGATGGTGCGGCTGCCCGATCCGGTGACGCGTATGCCCTCTACTCGCACCTCGGGAACCGTTTCATAAAACTCGTCCAGCAGGTCGTAAGTGGATTGAATGGGACTGCCGGAGATGCGGCGGTAATCGGACAGCACCAGCGGGCGCCCGCCGAATTCCGTCATGCGGAACTCCGGTCGCGCGGCGCACAGGCTTTCCAGGATTCCCCGGTCGGCGGTTTTACCCAGCGCAGCGAGCTTTAGGCTGATGGCCCCAATATCCAGCCCGAGATTGATCCCCATTCTATACAGTGTGGTGCCGGGAACCGAAAGTTTCAATCAAACAGACCTGAATTGCCGAAATCAGGGCCTGAACGGGGTTGGGCGAAGGGCAGAGGGGATAGCGTGAGTGTGGGATTTTACAACAAAGCCGGCGGGTCGGATCCGGCGGGGCCCTGATGTGACGCCGCACTGTGCCCTCCATAGTTTTGCGTTGAGCGCATCATCGCCCGCAAGCCGAATTCCCATTACCCATTTCCGTGAGCATTTACCAGGAGGAATCCTCGGATTCCCAGATCGAGACTTCGGGCGCGTCACCCGACCAAGTCGGCGATTTGGGCGCACGGCAACTTGGCGCCGTGCTCAAATTCCAGCTTGCCCAAGCTATGCGTCAACTTGACCCGAGGGCCCCTTGTGGGGAACGCGACCGAATAGCAAATTGACAGCTCTCTTTTCCGCCGGAGCTCAGGCAAGGTCGTAGCGATCCAGGTTCATCACTTTGTTCCACGCAGCCACGAAGTCCTTCAAAAACGCCTCCTTCGAGTCGTCGCATGCATAGACTTCCGCGATTGCCCGGAGCTGGGAGTTCGAACCGAAGACAAGATCGACGCGGGTGCCGCTCCACTTGATTTTGCCCGTCGCGCGATCGCGCCCCTCAAATACGCCTTCGGTAGAGGAGGCCTCCCACTTCGTACCCATGTCGAGCAGGTTGACGAAGAAATCATTCGTCAGCGTCTCGGGCCGGTTGGTGAGGACGCCGTGTTTGGACTGCCCGAAGTTAGCATTCAGGGCGCGCATCCCGCCGACGAGAGCCGTCATCTCGGGGGCCGTCAGCCTGAGCAACTGCGACCGATCCACCAGCAATTCCTCCGCCGGTCTTTGGTCTCCCTTCCGTTGGTAGTTGCGGAACCCGTCTGCGGCCGGCTCCAGGACGGCGAAGGAGTGCACATCGGTCTGCTTCTGCGACGCGTCCATGCGCCCAGGCGAAAAGGGAACCTTCACGTCGTGCCCGGCCTTTTTCGCGGCTGCCTCGACGGCTGCGCAGCCGCCCAGAACGATCAGGTCCGCAAGCGAGACCTTCTTCCCGCCGGACTGCGAGCTGTTGAACTCCTTCTGAATCGCTGCCAGCTTCTTAAGGACCTTCGCCAATTCGGCTGGTTGATTCACTTCCCAATCCTTCTGTGGGGCGAGGCGAATGCGCGCCCCGTTCGCCCCGCCGCGCTTGTCGGAGCCGCGGAACGTCGCGGCCGACGCCCAGGCAGTCGTGACCAGTTGGGAGATCGACAGTCCGGATGCGAGGATCTTGGCTTTCAGGGCCGCCATGTCCTGTTTCCCGATCAATTTGTGATCCACTGCGGGAATCGGGTCTTGCCATAGCTGGGGCTCGGCAGGAACCAGCGGGCCAAGGTAGCGCGAGAGAGGTCCCATGTCGCGGTGCGTCAGCTTGAACCAGGCCTTGGCGAATGCGTCTGCCAACTCCTTCGGATTCATGAGGAAGCGCCTCGCGATCGGCTCATAGATCGGGTCCATCCTCAGGGAGAGGTCCGTGGTGAGCATGAACGGGGCGTGCCGCTTCGATGGATCGTGGGCATCGGGAACGGTGCCCGCTCCAGCCCCGCCCTTGGGAGTCCACTGGTTCGCGCCGGCGGGACTCTTCGTGAGCTCCCACTCAAAGCCGAACAGGTTCTCCAGGTAGTTGTTGCTCCACTTCACTGGGGTGGTGGTCCAGGCACCCTCCAACCCACTGCTGATCGTATCGACTCCTTTGCCGCTGCCAAAGGTGTTTTTCCAGCCGAGGCCTTGCTCCTCGATGCTGGCGGCCTCTGGTTCGGGGCCGACATACTTGCTCGGGTCGGCGGCGCCGTGGGTTTTTCCGAATGTGTGCCCGCCGGCAATGAGCGCAACGGTCTCCTCATCATTCATCGCCATGCGGGCGAACGTTTCCCGGATATCGCGTGCCGCGGCGACTGGATCCGGCTTTCCATTGGGCCCTTCCGGATTCACGTAAATCAGGCCCATCTGAACAGCGCCGAGAGGATTGTCAAGCTGACGGTCTCCCGTGTAGCGCTCGTCTCCCAGCCACTTGCCCTCACGCCCCCAGTAAGTGTCGTCTGGCTCCCAGATGTCCTCGCGCCCGCCGCCAAAACCGAAGGTCTGGAAGCCCATCGACTCCAAGGCGACGTTGCCGGCCAGAATCAGGAGGTCGGCCCAGGAGAGTTTCCGGCCGTACTTCTGCTTGATCGGCCAGAGCAACCGGCGCGCCTTATCGAGGTTCACGTTGTCCGGCCAGCTGTTGAGGGGCGCAAATCGCTGTGCTCCGGAACCCGCGCCGCCTCGGCCATCGGCGATACGGTACGTGCCGGCGCTATGCCACGCCATACGAATGAAGAGCCCCCCATAGTGGCCATAATCGGCGGGCCACCAGTCCTGCGATGCCGTCATCAAGGCATGGAGATCCTTGATCACGGCATCCAGGTCGAGGCTCTTGAACTCTCGCGCGTAATTGAACTCCTGGTCCATCGGGTCGGACAGAGGGGAGTGCTGGTGCAGGATCTTCAGGTTTAGCTGATTCGGCCACCAGGTCGCATTCGTCGGGGCCCCAGCTTGAGTGGGTCTGAACGGACACTTCGCTTCGGTTGACATGCGTAGATCCTCCTTCGAATCAAAAATAGCAACTGCGGCGAACTACCAAACCCATCCTAGCGCGTTCCCTTCGCGCAATCGCCATCGGGTCCATGAAGTATTTAGACGATCTGCCAGCCATCATAGATGCCCAGTTCTTTGGCGAGCACGCTCGGACGAAAAGCCTTGTGTCCTCCGACGTTGATACCACGGAAGAAAACGAAGCCATGCTGCCCATTGTTGCAGCACCGCAGTATCAAGGAGAAGCGGAAGCGGCCGGGCTGACGATAGATAACGTGTAGTCGCCCAGCGTTTACCGGGGTATCCGGAGCGCAAGTGAGTCTGAGTCTCAGTCTTGACCGACAGTTGAGCAGGTAAAGCGTCGCATCGGAGGCCGGGTTTCCGACGAACGAGTCGTTTTGCGCGCCCACCTGCCCGGCGTTACACTGGTCCCGCCATGTTCACTCGCCGCAGCTTTCTTCAGACCGCCGCCAGTGCCTCGGCCGCCTTCGCCCTGACTGCCCCCCGGCGCCTGCTTCTGGCCCAGACCAACTCGGTTTATCGCAACCCCATTCTGGGCGGAGACCACCCCGACGCCAGCCCCATCCGCGTCGGTAACGAGTTCTTCCTCACCCACTCCAGCTTCGACTATGCTCCCGGCCTGCTCATCTGGCGCTCAGCCGATCTGGTGAACTGGAAGCCCGCGGCCGCAGCCTTGCATCGCTACGCCGGCAGCGTGTGGGCCCCGTATCTCTGCGAGTACGAAGGGCGCTTCTACATCTACTTCCCCGCCGACAACCGCCTGCGCGTGGTCCATGCCGAGCATCCGCTCGGCCCCTGGAGCGACCCCATCGACCTGGGCATTAACGCTATCGACCCCGCCCACATCGCCGAGAACGGACGCCGCTTCCTCTACGCCAACGGCGGTGTAATGGCCGAGTTGACCGCCGATGGATTGGGCGTGAAGGCGCCGCCGAACCACGCTTTCGATCCCTGGCCCATGCCTGCCTCGATGCGCATCGAATGCACCTGCCTGGAAGCGCCGAAGGTGATCGAACACAACGGTTACTTTTACTTGAACGTGGCCGAGGGCGGAACCGGCGGGCCCTCCACCAGCCATTCCGTCGTCTCGGCGCGCAGCCGCCATGCCGACGGCCCCTGGGAATACTCGCCCTACAACCCTATCGTCCACACCCCGAGCCGCGACTCGCGCTGGCTCTCGGTCGGCCACGGCCGTCTGGTCGATACGCCCGGCGGACGCTGGTTCATGACCGTCCACTCCTACGAGAATGGCTATCGCGCCCTGGGCCGCCAAACGCTCCTGCTGCCCATCGAGTGGACCGCCGACGGCTGGTTTCGCGTCCCCGCCGGCGTAACTGCCGAGTCGGCCATTCCCATGCCGATTCCCGGCACTCGCCAACTACCCCTGCCCGATCCCTCGGACGGCTTCACCAGCGCCGAACTCGGTCTGCAATGGGCGTTCTGGCACGAGTTCGACCCGGCGCGCTTCTCGACCGGCCAGGGCGTGCTGAATCTTAAGGCGCGCGGCAGTTCGCTGGCCGACAGTCCCGCTCTCACCACTCCGGTCGGCGGCCACTCCTATACCGTCGAAGTTGACCTCGAGATCGCCCCCGGCTGCTCCACCGGCCTGCTGCTTTTCTACGATCCCGAGCACTGGACCGGCATCCTGCTGGACGGCGAGGGCATCGGCGTGCGCATAGCCAACGGCTACGTTCCCAGCCGCCAACAGAAGGGCGCAACGCGCGCGATTCTGCGCATCGTCAATGACAATCAGGAAATCGATTTCTACTTCCGCCTCCCCGGCCAAAGCTGGCAAAGGACCCGCGAATCGGCCGAAGTCAGCGGCATGCACCACAACGTCCTCGGCGGATTCCTCGACCTCCGCCCTGCTGTTTTCGCCGCCGGCTCCGGCGGCGCCAACCTCCGCAACTTCCGCTACTGGCCTGAAGCGAAGGCGCCGGCATAACTAAGCCCGATCATCGGCGCACGCGCTCGCTCCGCCACTGTCAAGATCATGCCGCGTGAGACCAATGCACGAGTGATTACAGCCCGCGAGTGAACCGTGGGAAAAACAGTGTACCTGATCAAAGAGAAAGACGTCTCGGTTTCGTCCAGCATACAGGCCGCTGGCCTATGTCCACTACACGTTTCTTCCTCGCGAAAAAGACGAGAGGCGGGCCGATGAAGTTATCAGCATCATTCCCTGGCTGAGGGGTAATGGTCAGTGTCGGAACGAGAATGGACCGGAGCCGGACATCTGGGAGGCAAGGGGCCTCGCGCTTCCGCACGTAATCGCGGCCAGGCGGCTCTCGTTTCTCACCAGGCTATGGCGGCAACCCACCCCAAGTAGTGTAGTTTAGCCGTGGAGCTTTTGACAGTAACTCCGAAATCACCGGGTCGGGGAAACGACGAAGCCACGGTTGGGCCCAGCCTATTTCCCAAGCTTCGATTTGAGGAGTGGTGACCTGCGGAACACCGGTCCGGCGCTCAAAGAAAGCGGGGTCCCGGAGACCGCTAATCGAGCGCGCCACCAGGCGCCGAATCGCGTAATCGCGCTCAGCGTAAAGGTCCAAACCATTCACTTCGCCGAACTCGGCCAACAACACCAGTGGAGCGAGGGCGTAAAGGTGATAGTGCAGCGCCATCTGCCCACGATCCATCTCCATGGGCAGTGTCCCGTCGTCCCGGATGTCTCTTGCGCCGTGCCGGTACGCATCCATACCCCACTCGAGGAGCCGGTGGTCGTTGCTCGCGATGGCCGCGGCCGAGATCGCGAAGCCGGCCCAGTACAGGTGGTTGTTAACCGCGTCGGTCGAATGCTGTTGGCGCTTCTTTTCGTAATAGCCGCGATTCTCTTCCGCCAGCCTCTTGAGCCAGGCTGGGATTGCGGTCGCTTGCTCCGGGGACGCGACACCGCTCGGCCGCACTTTGAGCCAGGCGACGGCCCAGGATCCCAGGTTCCAGCCTTGCACGTAGGACGCCTGATGGCCACTCATGCTTCCGGTCAGGGCCTTTTGCGCCGCGGCCCCTGCCAGCAGGGCGGTCGCGCACTCCGCCGCGCTGCGGCTGCCCTTCGTCCGATATGCGTCGGCGGCCGTGACCACGTCGCGGGAGAAGCCCTCGATCGGCGCCACCGAATCCTCGTACCGCTTTTTCAACACGGGATCGATGATGGAGTGATGCGAATCGACGTAGTAAGAGTTCGTAGCAAAATCATGGGGCAGACGCGGAACCACCGGGCAACTCCATGGCGTATCCGTAAGGGTCACCACCTGGGAATCCCAGGGCGAACGCAGCGGCGTCCCCTGGGCGCTCGCACAGGCCGCCAACGCAACCTGAACCAGCAATGCTGCAATTCGGAAATGATGCATCCTTCCAGGTAATCTTAGCGAAAGTGGCGGGCCGGCCGCAGCCTGAAGCCTCTCGTCGCCCTACAGAGGCCGAACGACGCTACCGGTTCGGATCGGCGTTATCGGCTCATTTGACCTGATATCGGTAGCCGTTTGGACCTTACGTCGGTGTGGCAGGGACATCCAGCGAGGTCACCGTTCTTGGCGATCTGGCGATTGTTATGATGGCGGCTGGACCTTGTGGCTCACTCACTGATCGGCGAAATTCTCGATGCTAAATACCGCATCGACAAGCAACTCGGCGCGGGCGGAATGGGTAATGTCTACCTGGCGACCCATCTCGGAACGACTCGCGTCGTCGCGGTCAAAGTGATCGCTCCGAGGTGGGCGGCGAAACCGCAGTTTCTCGCCCGCTTCCAGCGCGAAGCGCAGGCATGCGGCCGCCTGCGCCATCCGAACATCGTCAACGTCACGGATTTCGGAATCGCGAAAGCCGCCAGCGGCGACATGCCGTACCTGGTGATGGAGCTTCTCGACGGACAGACCCTTTCGGATTTTCAGAAAGCCAATCCACGGATCGCGCTGCCGCTGATCGCGGACCTTCTGGACCAGATTGGACTGGCGTTGGCCGAGGCGCACCGGCACGGAATCGTCCATCGCGATCTAAAGCCCGACAACATCTGGCTGGAACCAAACGGCCGTGGCGGATACACGGTGAAAGTGCTCGATTTCGGAGTGGCCAAAGTGAATTTGCCCGGCGAATGGGCTCCGCCCTCGACAGAGTTGGCGGAGGTGAGCGGCGCGGAGGCGGTGCTTCCCCGCCCCGTGACGCCCGCCGACGAGTTGGAAACGGCCGTGATGGACATGACGCATGGGCCCCGGTCGTCAAAAGACCGCCTCCGAGCCGAGGAGGCGGAGACCGTCGCTATCGCGTCAACTCCGTCCGGCCCATCCTCCGGATCGTTTGACAGCAGTGCGGGCGCGCAAACCATGCCGGGCAGCCTGGTCGGTACGCCCGCGTATATGTCGCCGGAGCAGGCGTCGGGAGAGGAAGTCGATTTCCGGTCTGACATCTATAGTCTGGCCGTCGTGGCCTACTCCCTTGTTTGCGGCGACCTGCCCTTTACGCGAAAGACAAGCGAGTTATTCAAGAACCGACAGACTGGTAATCCTCCCGCGCCCGCCAGCGTCCAGAAGATTCCGCGCGACGTATCGGACGCGATTCTCGCCGGACTCGCGCGCAATCCCGCGGACCGCCCGGTATCCGCAACCGCGTTTACGCGGCGGTTCCATAACGCAGTGGACGCCGAGTTTCTCGCGCTGCGCAGATCGAAGGCCTTTCTGCTGCAGCACCTCACGGCATATGCGCTTTTGCTGATTCCCATCTACGGGACCATCTTGTCGGTGACGGCTGTCTTGTCTGCCTTGACCCGGAAACTGCTGCCGGTTGCGGCTGTGCGAATTGTGCTGGTCCCGTTGGCAGCGGCGGGCCTTTTCGTTTTTGCCGACAACTTACTTCGCGCAGCGGCCGCGCTGATGGCGCTGGACGAACAAACCCGCGTCAGGAGATTCCTTTCGTTCCGGGTCTTCTGGAAGCTGGTCAAGGCAATGCCGGTTCTGCTCGTAACGCAGGCCCGATCTCTGTGGTTCTTCGGGCCCGGTTGGGTGATCGGCGATTGCCTGTGGCCGGTGATTTGCGTGGTTGAAAAGCGATCGGGGAAGGCGGCCGTTCAGCGCTCACGCGATCTGATGACCGGCCTGCGGTCCGCCGGACGTGCCCTCGCGATTCGCCATTTGGCACTGGCGACACTCGCGATTGCGGATGTGATCAAGTCGGTTGGCTTCCTTTGGCAGAATGGGCGGATCGTTCAGGCAAATGAGGTCGCCACCGCAACCTGGTTTCCGGTGTTCGCGCTCTTTGCGGGGGCTCCGCTGTTTCTGTACGACCGGACGGCTGCCAATGAAAACGGTCCGTTGCTGCAGTTGGACCGCACGCCAGAGGTGCGAATCACCACGCGAGCGTTCTCCGTCAGCTCGATGATCTGGTTAGCGGCTGGAGCGATCTACCTGATATCTCAGCCGATTAAGATATGGCTGTTCGGTGCGCGCTGAGGGCGCTCCCTGTCAGGTACGAGATAAAACATCTCACCCGAAAACACGTCTGAGTCAACGCGCCGTCAAGCCGGAAGACGGCGCCATGGGAATCGGCCCTGGCTTGAGCACTGCCAGAGTGCACGTCTGATTCAACGGCGCAAACACGAAGTCACCGCCGGCATTCTGTCCGGCGATCCTGCGGCCCTGCACTTCGTATTGTCCGGAACCAGGTTCGAGCGAGTTATCCGGCTTGAGAGCCATCTCCACGGGATGACCGGGCGCATCGATTCGAATCACCGCTTGCCCGCCACTGGCCAGGATCGAATAAGGATAGGCCCGCGCCGCCTGCCCACAACCCAGAATGGCCGATTCCGGGAAGAACTCGACGCTGAATCCGGTGGAAGCGGCGTACGCACCGTGCATCCTCAAACCCGGAGGAGTGGGTGGAGCGCTTTCGCCTCCGAGCATCGACTCGGTCAAACCCTTGAGCGCATCTACCTGCGTTTTGCCCGCGCTGTTCAGAATTGCCGTGCTGCAGGTCTCAGTTTTGGGCGCATAGTTAGGTCCGCTGTAAGTGGTCGTGCCCGGCTGGTAACTGGTCGAGGTATTTGTGTTCGTCAGCGTGTAGTACTGGCCGTCCGTGTGCAGGTTCGATTGACCGGCGTACTGTTGCGCTTCCATCGGCGTAAGCTTTTGCGTCGTAGTGGATTGCGAGTCGACCCATTTGCCGCTGGATGTCGTGACGCTGCCAGACCCGGCCACCACTCGTCCGTTCACCACAACCGGACCCTCGTCGGCGAGCGTCCCATCCTGCCGCATATAGAGAACGAACGGCTTGGGTGTGATGTCAATCTTAATCGCGGCCTGATTATTGACAATCCCGATGGTGTAGAAACGCTGCTCCTGATCCAGGTCGCCGCAGCTCATCATGGCGGAACGATCGTCGAACTGCATTCGCCAGTTGCCGCCGCCCACGTAGTTGCCGGAGATCTCCAGTCCCGGCGGCAGTGGCTTGGTCGCCTTCGAAAGCATATCGGCGGAGCCAGGCGCTATCGCGTTGGCCATAGCCACGCCGTTGCCGATCGCGCCTTCAAACCATTTGCCGAGGGAGTTTTCGCCGCAAAGCGTCGGTGACCGTCCTGCCGTGATGCAGCGGGTCGATGCGCGCTGATCGGCCGACTGCCTGGCCGGATTGATATTGACCGGAGTGATTTGCGGCGCACCGCTACCCGGTTTGGCCGGCGCCGGCGTATTCACCGCGGCGTTGTACTGGTCCTGCCACTTTTTCTGCGCATCCTGTACTCGCGCCACCGCTTTCGCCGACGGCTGCTGGCAGGTGGGCAACAGCTTCTTCAGCGTTCCTCGCGTTTCGTAGGTGTACGTCGGGAAGCCGTTGGGCCTCATCTTGTCCGGGTGCGCCACCATGCAAGTGGAGTTGTCCGAAAGGTCGCGCACGTTGCAGTTCTCGATAAAAAGATGTTCGCCGTTGCAGACGTACGTTACATGGGTCTGTATGTCGTCGGCACTTACAAGAGAACAGAACCCAACCAGCGCGGCAATGCTGAAGGTGTGAATTCGAACGCTCATGTCTGTTTCTTCCTCGGATCGTTTCGGCAACACTTCGAACGCTGACTCGCACAGTCGCGAGAGAGTTAATTCGCCGGCCGAGGAATCCCCTCTCTGCTGCGGATTATACCGCGGTTGTTCCGATCTCTACGTAACATTGCGTACACGAGCGGTCCGTTACTGCTATCAGTGATGGGTCGGGATCAATCCCGATAGATCTGAGCCGGAGGGCGCAGAATAGGGCGTCCAGGGTATATACTGACCAGAAGCTGGGGGTCCACCTGGAAATTCCGGGCAGAAAATGGTCCAGGCATCCTCAGCGTCCCTCGTGACAAACGCCCCGCTTCAGCAGCTCGCCGAAACAAAGCCAGCGCGCCTCCTTTCCCTCGATGCCTTTCGCGGCGCCACCATCGCGCTGATGGTGCTGGTGAATACGCCCGGCGGGCCAAGCTCCTACGGACCGCTGAATCACAGCGAGTGGAACGGCTGGACAATTACCGATACGGTGTTTCCCGCGTTCCTATGGATCGTAGGGGTGGCCATCACCCTATCGCTGGGCAAGCGAATCGCGGCCGGCGTTCCCAAGTCGCGCCTGTTTCTTCAGGTGTTGCGGCGGGCGGGGGTCATCTTCGGCCTGGGTCTCATTGTCTATGCCGCGCCTGATTTCAATTTGTCCACGCAACGGGTGCTTGGCGTACTGCAGCGAATCGCCATCTGCTACCTGTTCGCATCCGCGATCTATCTGACGACGCGCTGGCGCGCCCAGCTCGTCTGGATCCTCGGACTGCTGGTCTCCTATTGGCTGATCATGATGCTGGTGCCGGTGCCGGGTTATGGCGCCGGCGATTTGGCAACTGGCCACAACATCGCCAACTACGTGGACCGTGTCGTGCTGGGCGCGCATAATTATGCGGGCACCAAGGATTGGGATCCGGAAGGCCTCATTAGCACTTTGCCCTCGATCGCCACCGTGCTGCTCGGCATCATGGCCGGGCACATTCTGAAATTGCAGCGTGACCTATCCGAGCGCACCACATGGCTGTACCTGGCCGGCAGCATCCTGATCGCCGCAGGGCTTATCTGCAACACGTGGCTGCCCATCAATAAGAAACTCTGGACCAGTTCATTCAGCCTGTTCATGGGCGGCATGGATTTCATCGTCTTCGCCGGTTTTGTGTGGCTGATCGATGGCCGGGGCTATCGGCGCTATGCGCGGCCGCTCGTCATCATGGGCATGAATGCTATTGCCGTTTATCTGGCTTCCGAGTTATTGGAAGAGATGCTGAGCCTGATCCACGTCGGCGGCCCGGCAAGTCCGAGCGTTCATGAATGGATCTACCAGACCCTCTTCGCGCCGCTGGCCTCCCCCCGGAACGCATCGCTCGCCTACGCCATCTGCTATGTGCTGCTGATGTACGGGATTGCTTACGGCATGTACAAAAAGAACTGGTTCGTGAAAGCGTAGACCGAGCGCGGCGTTATGTGTGATATCGGTGGCCGTTCTGGAGGTTGTCTATGCGAACTCTCATAGCTGCATTGATTCTGATAAGTGTCTCCACGTTTCCGGTGGCCGCAAAGGTTGTGGTCTTCTGGCACCCTGGTTTCCCGGCCGTCTCCAGCCAGCCCGTGGCCCACGCTACGCTCGCCCATGCGCTCGAAGGCATGGAGCCGGTCTTCTCCGATCTCGACCGGCTCAAAGACCCGGCGGCGCTTGCGGGCGCGGATCTGCTGGTTCTTGCCTATGGGTCGGCCGCGCCCGCCGACGCCTGGGGCGCGATCATGACCTACCTGCGGAGCGGCGGCAATCTGCTGGTGCTGGGAGGCCAGCCGCTGCGGGTGCCGGTCACGCGGATGGATGGCAAGTTCGTCGAGGGACGTCCGCAGGACACCTACGCGCGCGATCTGAATCTGCAACACACCTACGAAGTTCCCGCTCCACTAGGGGCCCGGTTCGCCTGGCGCGCCGGCTATTCGTTCCTACCCACGCCGGCGGTACGCGCGCGACGTTTCTTCGCCGTGGAGGGCCGGCTGAACGGCCTCGGATACATGGTCGATGCGGATGGCGTGGAAGTGGCGGCTCCAGTGATCGTAATGGACCGCCGCGCGCCCGTGCACCCCGGCTGCCCGGGAGGCGGGCGGGGCGGCGCCGGCTGGGAAGCGGGCGGCCGCATCGTGATGCTCGATTTTGAGCCGGAGCCCGGCTACTGGGCCTCCGACGACGGCGTCAGCCTGATTCGCCAATCCGCCGGTTACGCACGGGGGGGCGCTACCGAGTTCTCGCTCGAACTGCCGTTCTCGGCCGTGAAGCCGGGTGAGACTCCACGCGTCATCGTGCATCTGCGCAACGCGCAGCGCGAGCGGCTGGGCGCACCACTCGGGGGCGTTGTGAAAATCGAGCTGCTCTCCGGCGACACGGTGCTGCAAACCAAAAGCGTGACGGTAGCCGGCGACCGGGAGATGCGCGTTGATCTCGCGCCGCAGCCGAGCGGTTTCTACACCGTGCGCGGCGTGTACGAAGAAGGCGGCCGGCCGCGCGAGTTTTATCAAAACGCGTTTTGGGTGGAAGACCAGGCTCTGCTCGCCTCGGGCCCGGTACTGGGAGTTGCCGGAGACGTTCTCACCCGCGACGGCAAACCGTTCTTCGTGATGGGCACGAACTACTTCACCACCGAGGAAGACGGCTGGGATTTCGCCGGCCCGCGCAACGCGTGGATCTGGGAAAAAGACTTCGCCGAAATAGAGCGCAGCGGCGTGAATTTCGTTCGCACCGGCGTGTGGATGCCTTACCTCGAGTTCCTCGATCCCGCCACCGGAGCGGCGCCGGAGCGGTTCCTGCGAAACTTGGAAGCCTACCTTCTTTGCGCGCGCCATCACAACATCGTCGTCAACTTCACGTTCTACGCATTCATGCCGCGGCCGGGGATGGGCCTGACCAAGCAGCCGCCGCAACGCGGCTGCGATGCTACGGCGCCGGCCGAGTCGGAGGCCGCCGGCGCTGCGCCACCTCCCGGGCCGAATCCGTATCTCGATCCCGCCGCCATCCGCGCCGAGCTGAGCTATGTCCTCTCGGTTGTCAATCGCTTCAGGAATGTTCCGTGGCTCTGCTGGGACCTGATTAACGAACCGAGCTTCTCCAACCCCGACCGGCTGTGGAAAGGCAACACCCCCAACGGCGACCCGGTGGAACTGGCGGCGTGGCGGACATGGCTGGCCCGGAAATACGGCAGTTTGGCCGCGCTCGCATCTGCCTGGGCCGTCACACCCGAACAGCTAAAGAGCTTTGACGCCATCCCGCTTCCGGCGCAGGCCGATCTTGCTTTCAGCCGCTACCGCAACGCCCGCGAGGTGCGCGCGCTCGATTACAACTTATTCGCTCAGGACTCGTTCACCGAGTGGGTGCGGACCATGGTTGCTGGAATCCACGCCACCGGCAGTCGACAACTGGTGAATGTGGGACAGGACGAGGGCGGCGTCACCGACCGCGTGCTCAATCAGTTCTACGCCTCCGGCGGCGTCTCGTTCACCACCAACCACACCTACTGGCACGACGACGCGCTGCTGTGGGACTCGGTGGCGGCCAAGCGGCCCGGCATGCCGAGCATCGTTGGAGAAACCGGCTATCAGCCGGTGTGGAACATCGATGGCTCATGGCGCTACGACGAGTTGACCGGGCTCCCCATTCTGGAGCGCAAGTGGGCGCTCGGCTTTGCGGCGGCCAATAGCGGCGCAGTCCAATGGGACTGGGCCCGCGAAGCCGATTTCGGAATGAAGCGCAGCGACGGTTCGGCCAAGCTGTGGCAGGCCATGATGCGCGAGATGGGCCAGTTCGCGGAAAGAGCCGCGCCATGGGCCACCGGACTGGTGCAACCGCAGGTGGCGATCGTGCTGCCGCAATCGCTGCAACTTTCGGTGCTAAACGCCGACGCGCTCGAAGCCCAGCAGAAGTGCGTCCGCGCGCTCTATCAATATGCGCGAGCGGAAGCCTATGCCGTGGGCGAATACCAGATCGAGCTGCTCGGCAATCCCAAGCTTATCGTCCTGCCTTCGCCGCGCGGTCTCACCCGCGAATCCTGGGATACCATCCGCGCCAAAGTGGAAGCCGGCGCCACCCTGCTGGTCTCGGGCGCGTTCGATGGCGATCCCACTTTTCATCCGACTGGCCGCCAGGACGCAATCGGCATTCCTTTCGGTGCGGGACCGCTGACGCTTCGCGAAACGCTGTTGCAGTGGCCGGCTGGCGAGGCGCGCTTGACCTTCGGCGAGGACAAGACAACCTTCCTGGACCGGGCGGTTCTGCCCAGTGGCGCAACTTGGGCGGAAAAGCCGCTGGGAAAAGGCGAAATTCTCTTCGCCACACTGCCGCTGGAACTCAACGATAATGTGCAGGCCATCGGCGACGTGTACCGGTATGCCTTGAAGGCGGCTTCGGTCGCGCCCACCTACTCCACCGCGGTCGAGGATCCTGGCATTCTCGTCTGCCCCACGCGGTATCCAAAAGCCACGCTCTACGTGCTCACTTCAGAATCGCCGCGCCAGCAGGTCGATTTCCGCGACGGCGCCAGCGGCGCGACCTTCCGCGGCGAGTTGGACGCCGGCCGGGCCGCGCTGCTTCTGGTGGGGGCGGATGGGAGTTTGCTGGCGACGTACAACTGGAAGAGTAATTGAAGTGGGTCCTCGAACAGTGCGCGCCAGCCCAGCCTATTCTAGCCGCCGAGTTACAGGCGCGACTTTCCGCGATGCGGAAGACGCTTGGGCCGCCGTGGACGCAGGACGAAAAACTATCCGCAGCGGCCCTGACCATCCCGCACACAGTCTCTGCGCCGAGCGGGCGTTAACGCGGCACACCGGCAGCCGTCGCGCCAGCAACGCGGCTCTATAACACCCGTGGGCGTTGCCGCAGAGCGGCGTTCAGTGACAAGCGTATTCTTCACCGCGGGTCTACCGAGCCGGTAGCAATCAGCCGTAGCGCCGTCAGGCTGGGGAGGAAAAAGTACGCTCCCCCGCGCATTTCGACGAAGTTGGGCAGACCGCCGCAGACGAACGGAATATTCCCCGGATCAGTCGTGCCCTGTACGATGAATCTGTCGCGGCCGCCGCTATGGCAGCCTGTCAGCAGATCTTTGTCATTGCCGAGCCGGGCGTCGTTGCCGTATTCGACCCACTGCTGCTGCACAAATTCGAATTGGCGGAATAGGCTGGCGCCCAGCGCCATAAAGATGATTCCGTGCTCGTCCTGGTCGTGCGCCTGTTGGTCTTCCGGAGTGTACTCGCCGTAAGGCATACCGCGGCGCATGATGCGGCGGCGGTTGACCAGCCCGCCGTTGAAACCGAAGGCGTCGCGCGGATTGGTGCGCCGTATGTGGGCGCCAATCGGGCAGCGGGCTCCGTCCAGGTCGTGGCCGTACGTGAAATTCGTGTTGCGCCGCTTATCTTTCGTCAGCTCTGGGTCGGGCTGTTCCGGCGAGGGCTCAAGCGGTGTTCCGTCGCGCCATCTCCCCACAAACTTGGCGGCGAGTTTTTCCGCGCCGCCGGGATATTGCGCTCCCTTTTTCGCCAGGTAATCGCGAAAGCTCGCGACGTTTTGGTGGAGCTTGCGGTAAGCCATGTACGTGCCGTTGATTCCCAAAAGGTACGGCACCGGGCAGGCCGGCAGTTCCTGCGCCTCGTCGGGATAGCCCAGGAGGAATTCGCCCGTGGCGAGAGGCGCCCACGTGCCGTCCGGCATCAGCTTGCCCTGGCCGGGAATGGTGTCCCGCACGACGCCCGAGAAATCCGGGTTGCCGAACCCGTCGGTGTAGCCGAAGTGTTCCTTAGTGCTGGGCTCGCCGTCGATGCGGATGGCTGCGGCCTGCTGCGTATAGAGCGACCGCGCACCCTGAGTCTCCTCCATCAGCCGTGCGAGCTCGTCCGCCCGGCGCGTCAATTCTTCCCGGGTCTGTGCGTTGATGGCGAGCCAGACGTGGACATTGTCCTCCCGCCAGATCGGCTCCCAATGGGACGGGTCGTTCTGGTCCACATCCCCGAGAATGCGGTTGCGCCGCCGCATGCCCTGATAGAACTCCACCGGAAAACTCATGAGCGTGACATCCGGCAGGCCGAGTTTAGCCAGACCCTGCCAGGTGAAACCGATGTTCAGAGTCGACTCGGGTTTCTTGCCCTGCTCCCACGGTTCGGCGCTGGTAACTTTTTCCGTCACCCTGCCGACGAAACTCCGCCCGGCCTCATGGTGCGAAATCTCCGCCAGCAAGTAACACGCGTAGGGGAAGTTATAGCCCCGGGCAACAAATCCCTGGATGTCGAATAGGTTGAGTTTTTCCATTTCCACTCGCTAAACGCCTGGCGCCAGATGTCTGGTCAGTTCTTTCGCGCCCGGCTGCGGCAGCTGCAGTTGACCGAAGCGCTCCCAGAAGCGGGCGAACTCCTTCTGCAGCTCGACCGGAGATTTGCCCTGGTTTTCCTCGACAAAAGCCGTAAATTCCACTTTCATCTGCAGCGCCCGGAGCGTCTGCTCGACGGTCTTGTCGTTGACGTCGGCGAAGAAGAAGGTAGTTTCTAACTGACATTTCCTGATGTAGTCGGCAAATGCCTTGGGGTCCTTCGCGCCGGGAAATCCGACGCAGTGCGACCAGATGTCTTCCACCACCTGCGGATGTGTGCGTGCCATTCCCTCCAGATAGGCGTCCGGGTCACCGTAGAGATTGGAGGTAAAAATCAGGTATTTCGACTTGAGATGTTCCTCCTTGGCCGGATGGCCGACAAACACTACGTCGTCCATCACCACGAGACGGCAGAGATGTGTGCCGGAAACCCCGGCGAAGGGGCTCTGTTCGTGTCTGGGCAACTTCTGCAGGTAGATCCGCAGAGCGGTATCGTGCGACACCTTGAGCGCCGGATCATTGATAATGGGCGACAGAACCGTCAGCCCGTACATGTCGCCGTTCCGGTTTGCCACTGCTGGCTCCTTTCGGAAATTACGTGCCCATGGGGGCGGCGCCCAGCGCGCCGATGTCGGCTTGCACTTTTACAATAAGACTCAGATAGGCCTGCTGGAACTCCGCCGGGCTAAGCCCCTGAGCGTTCCGGGCGAATCCCCCGACCGCATCGTCGACGCGGATAGCTGCCTTTACGTCGTTGGTAGTGGCGTAGGGATAAGCTGCGTAGTAGTAGTCGGTATCGAACTGGACCAGACTGATATAGCGTTTAAATGCAGTTACGGGAATAGCTCCCGGGAACTTCTCGCTCCAAACCCAAATGGCGTTCAGCCCTCTCGAAAGGACTGCCGAGAAAGCGTCGATATATTGGTTCCACGTGCCGTTGAAGTTACTGAAGAACAGCAGGTAATCGTAGTCCAAATCCTCTTTGGGCTGGCTGGGAGCCAGGTGTGGAAAATGGTTGGGCTTGACCAGTACCCAGCGCGCGAAATGAATGAAGGAGAGCTGAATCAGTTCCTTCTGCAACGGTTTGATTGCGCCGAACAGAAGAAAGAGCGCTTTTAGAATCGGCGACTTCCACCCCTTCATAGGTGTAACGGCGTTCATTGCGTATGTCTTGCCGTTGATATTTGTCACGGATCGTCCAGTTCCCGAGCCATGTCATTATGCGCCGTCCGGACCATCAACGCAAGAGGCGTGCGCGAGATGTCAGGCGCCACATGAGAATGTCCTATTTGTGCCAAGTAGAAATGTCCTATTGACAGGATCAGGCTGGGGGAGTGGAAGAACCAGGAGTTCTCCCCATGACCCAGCGCGACCGGGACCGGTTGATG
>Ga0326727_10010765_pt1 | contig 21620 bp, 32 predicted proteins | sample MB2enrmetagenome_FD_207643 | JGI IMG/M metagenome (GOLD analysis project Ga0326727, IMG submission 207643) | Lab enriched peat soil microbial communities from McLean, Ithaca, NY, United States - MB29MY | ecosystem: Environmental > Terrestrial > Soil > Wetlands > Peat | place: USA: New York...
CCCAGCCGTCCCAAGGCTATAACTTGTTGTTTCTTATCCGCGCTCAAGACATTGGCCATGCTGACGAGAGCTGCTCAATGCCTCGTCAGATTCAATGTCCTGGGTGGGCTTCTCGTTGGCCGGTTTTGGGTGACCGCCGAGGCTCAGGCTGAATACCTCGCCGCCATCGGAAACGTAAGCGAGGAGCAGTGGGAGTGGAAGCCAGCGCCCGACCGCTGGTCAGTGGGCGAGATTGCCGAGCATATTTTATTGGCGGAAAGCGCGCTGTTTCGGGCCGTACAACTGGCCATTCAGTCTCCGCCTAATCCCGACTGGCAAACCAAGACCGCTGGCAAAACCGAATTCATCGAGAAGGTCATGCCGGACCGGAGCCGCAAGGTGTCCGCGCCGGAGCAGTTGCAGCCGCGAGGTCTTCCCAAGGGGGAAGTCATACGGCGGTTCAAGGAAGCGCGGGCACAGACCATCCGGTTCGCTGAAACCACACAGATTCCTCTGAAAGAACATACGTACGACAACCCCTTTCCGGTCTTTAACACGCTGAACGCCTATCAGTGGTTGATCTATATTCCGCTGCACAACATGCGTCATGACCAGCAGATCGCGGAAGTAAAGGCGACGCCGGGATACCCGAAGTAATCTTCAGCCGTCATGCTGAAGGCGCTAATCCCTGACCTCCTGCTCGCCGCCGAAGCGATCAGGTCACCCCGTAAACCGAAACCTGGACCCAGATGCCGGTGGTGCAACGAGGCGATTACGGGGGGCAAGCCGGTATTACCAGGGGGCGGTTCGCAAGTCTCGTGATCGCGAATTTCCGCGCCCATGACTTAAAACCCGTGATCGGCGACGAACAGGACAACCGGGATAACCAGGATGGAGAACAACTCGATGCCTGATCCGTGCGTATACGAAATCTTTCGTATTCCACCAAGCTCATACCGGCTACCGGGAGAAGACGGGCCGAAGTGGAACGTGGCGGAAAGCTTGGATTCGATGGATGATGAAGCCCTTAATCGGACCTACCGCAGTGTTCTTGAGCATCGCGCCAAGCAGTGCCGGGCATAAGCGCCCCAATTTGCGGAGAATGGTGGGGTTCCATATAATCGAGTGGCCGAGGTGGCGCATGGGCAAGAAACGGGATAACGCATCCCTCAAACAAAGCCACGAAGGAACAAGAGCCGTACTCGTATGAGCATCTTTCGGTCAGGGGTCTGGATATGAACACAGCAACCGATACCGAGAAAGGCGTGGGCGCAGTCCCCCTCCTCAATGCCGTGTTCTGCGTTAATTGTGAAACCATCAGCAGCAGCCCGCATGACGCCTGCAGGATTTGCGGAAGTCATTCCTTGATCAACCTTTGTCGGATTTTGGGAGGGATGCTGCGGCGCCAGAATGCACAGTCCGCCGGAGGGCAAGCGCAACCCACCAAGTACAATCTGGAACTCACTGCCAAAGCGAGTGGAATCCCGGCAACCGAGCTGAACTTCATCATCAAGTCGATGACCCGGTTGGCGGAAGCGAGCGACGCTGTGGAATCCCTCCGCATCAACGTGGAATCCGTTTTCGACGCCCAAGGCGTGTTTAGGGCGGCGTGAATTTGTTTTTTCGCAGTGGCTTTCGCAGCAACCTATACGCAATACCACCTGTAATGAGCGCCAAAAGGCCGTCTTCAGGGTTCGTAGGTACTTCCATTTTTCAGACGGGTTTGCCGCGCACACCTGGGGGATTCTCAGAGCGCGGCCATAGAGCGCGGGTAGCAAGGTGCAACCGGCTCCCGCACGGAACAGCACAGTTCCGACAGCGGCCGGCTCGTTCTGTAGCCTTCGACAAGCGGCAGAACACATCTCTCGTGCAGGTTCAGCCTCGGGGCACGAACCGGAAACCCGAGGCTATTACTCTTTGTGGCAGGCGGTATTGACGATATTGAACGCGGTTCCCTTGCTGACGCCAAACTCCTCGGCGATCTGCGACAAGCTGATGCCCTGGCGGTGACGAGCCAATACTTTATCGCGGTTCACAACCACCCTTGGCCTGCCGCCAACACGGCCGGCTTTCCTTGCCCTGGCAAGGCCGGCAAGAGTTCGTTCACTTATTCGGATGCGTTCCTGCCGGGCAATGCACGCCAAGATCGCCAGAACGCCATCGCGGAATGGTGACTTCCTCGGCCTCGAAAGAGGCGTCGGGGTTACGGGTAAACCATCCGCGCCAAAATTCAACCACCGCTTTCTTGCCTACGATCCGCCCCCCGTCCGGGGCAGGAGATGTGTCCTCAAATACCGTGTCCTCGGTAAGCAGCGCCGCCAAGCCATCAGCATCGCGTCGGCTGAAAGTCAGGTTGAAGCTGTCGATAGCTACGCGGGTTTTCTGCCCTTCCGATTGCTCACTCTGCGTGCTATTCATGTTACACCCCGGCGATCCTTGATTTCTTCCATCTTACCCAGCGCAGAGTGGTCGCGCTGGCAACGGGCGCCGGGTTAAGTGTCCGACTTATCACACCCTATCCAAAAGCACTACACGTGAACAAAAGCTACGAGTTTCAAGTCACGCACGAAAAGCACACCACCGCTGACTACTGGCGTTGGCCTGATCATACGACCACTTGCGCGACTGGCAGACATAAATGTGGGTTGCCTTTCATTCGTCTATCGAATTATTTGTCGCAATGGGGGAGTGAGACGGGTGGGTGTAGTCCCTATATCTACATAATGTGACTACGCAACACGGTTGCTACCTTGGAGCAGTTGTTATTACCTATAATTTTCGGCGTAGCCCGGTGTGACAGTCGTTGCGGTGCTTCAATCGCTATTATGCGGTCGTAAGGTCGGACCTATACGCGAAGTACTAGCACCGCTGGGCCCTTGCGACAAGTACCGATAAATAGTCACAACCTGCATTCCTAATAGCATGTTATCCCGCATCGAACAGCAGTCGCAGTCGATGAGGTCCTGAGAGCCGGCGGCAATCAGCTCCGCCGACCGCAAGCGGGGGCATAGCGATGGAAGCCAAGATCACGGTGCAGGGGTGTACCTTCCGCCATTATAGCCTGGGGTTGGGTTCGATTCTCTTGCTTCCTTTGTTGGGCCTTTCGGCGTGTGGAGGGGCAGTTGGTTCGGCAGCTAATTCCTCCGGCAGTACTGCAGCAGTGCGCATTGTAGTGTCTCCGAGTAGCGTCTCAGTGTTGCCCGGTGGGGCTGCACAGTTCAACGCCAGCGTCACTGGCACCTCCAACACCGCTGTGAACTGGAGTGTAACTGGGCAGGGTTCCGGTAACAGTACGGTAGGAACCATTAATTCGGCGGGTTTGTATTTAGCTCCCGCCGCGGTTCTCAATACCGCTACGATCTTGGTAACTGCTACGTTACAAGCCGACCCTAGCCGTATTGGCACTGCCGCCGTAACGCTTTCGCCACCGAACGGCAATGGAGATGCGCAGACGTTTCCGATCAAGCTGGGTACAAGTGGCGGGAACGTCCATGACCTAACCTCGCTGGCAACAGGTATCAATGTCTGCTGCTCGGGAACCTTGGGATCTTTAGTGCAGCGTGGCGGACAGCAATTTATCTTGAGTAACAATCACGTGCTTGATCGCTCCGGCCAAGGTGCGATCGGAGATCCGGTTTCTCAACCCGGGTTGGCAAATGCGAATTGTAATGCCAGTAGCGTGGCGACGGTCGCGCATCTGTCCCAAGCGGCCCCGTTGCAAACCAGCAATGTCGATGCAGCGTTGGCGCAGATTGTTACCGGCGCGGTAGACCTTTCGGGAACGATATTGGGGTTGGGCTCGGGAAGCGGCACAGACGCACCGCCGGCAGCTACACTTGCCAGTCCCGCTACGGTTCTCGCAAGCGCCGAAGCAGTGGCCAAGGGTGGCGGAACCACAGGACTTACCTGCTCCACGCTAGAATCGATTAACACCAGTGTCCAGGTTGATTATCAGGCGGCGTGCGAGGAAGGTAGTCAGGTCTTTACAGTCACCTTTACTAACCAGATAATCGTCGCAGGCGGCAGTTTTGCCAGCGCAGGTGATTCGGGTTCGCTTATCGTCACGGCGGACACGGCGCAGGCAGTCGCCTTACTTTATGCTGGCACCAGCCAAGGTGCTGTGGGAAATCCGATTACGGATGTTCTAGCGGCCTTGGCCGACCCGCAGACATCGGAAGAGCCGACCATTGTGGGGGGGGCACCGCATTCGGTCGCGTGCCCAGCCAGTGCGGCCACCTACGCCGTGACCGCCAGAAAGAAACTCCCAGACGCGGAGATCGCTCGTGCGACAGCGGCCCAGCAAGCGGCCGCCAGCGAGCTATTGACAGACAGCTCCCTTGCCGCAATCGAAATTGGCGATAGTGACGATGCTCCGGAAGAGGCCGCGCTGGTGATCCACCTAAAGGCGGGTATGTCACACAGCCCAATCCCGGCCCAGATTAATGGCGTACGTACAAAAATCCTGACCACTCAAAGCACGGACCCCGCCGGAACACCGGGGTTGACTTCCACTAAGCACTTGACTGTGGCCGAATTGTCACTCGCCACTGCGGTAAAAAACAAGCATGCCGATTTTCTTTTTCATCAGGCGGGGGTGATCGGAGTCGGAGTGGGCGCGAGTATGGATGCGGCAGGCGAACCAGCAGTGGTTGTTTACCTGGAAAAGGACGTACCCGCAGCTCCCATTCCGGCAACTTTGGACGGCCGCCGCACGCGACTGATCACCACCGACCGGTTCCGGACCTTTGGCTGGCCAGCAAAGGTCGGTTTGCGCTGCCAATTCGGTACGCTACATCTCGCAGTCAACCGTAGCTCGCTTTGAGGCATTTTTCACAAGCCGGCTGGCGGGGCGCGGAATTCCTATTGGAGCGGCGCATGAGCGTGGATCACGGATGGGAGAAATTCTTCATTACCCTGCATTTCGCTGTGGCTAGCCCCGCCTCCCTCCAAAGACGCTTGGCAGAAGTCGTGCAGTCTGTCTGCCGCCTGGAACGAGACAATTTTCCAGACGGCGAAACCTGGGACCGATTTGAGAAGCTGATGGTGGCAACGACGGCGGGAAACAGGAGTGAACTGCCGATTGAGGCAACCACTTCCCGGATGACTGACGACGAAGCTGCCCGTTGGCTTCAGGAAGCCTTTGGAATATGCAACGACGTAGCGGTGGCTTATGGGGCGGAAGCGGCCAGGTTGACGGCCGGACGACGCACGGCCACCAGAACCGCCGTTAAGACTACTTGAGCTTAATCTGTGACGGGCTGCGTGCGATGAACTCGGCAGCCACGGTATTCCCAAATCGTTCCGGTATGGCCTGATGGCTATGCCTTCTGTGCCTTCTTTCTCTGTGCCCACCTCTGCTTTGCCAGGAGGGACAATCGTTTCCGGGCGGCTGCGCTCATGCCGCGGCGAGCAGGAGCTTTCGCAGCCTTAACTTTGGCCGAACGCTTTTTGGCGGCCTCAGAAATTCGCTTCAAACCAGCGGCACTAATGCGGCGTTTCTTACCATGAGCTTTTGGGGAAACTTTACGGCTTCCTGCAGACTTCCCGGCCTTGCGTTGGGCCCAGCGGGCTTTCATCATCATCGATATTCGTTTGCGGGCCGCTGCGCTCATTGAGCGGACACCACGACGTCTTGCCGAAGTAATTGCTGCTGCGCTCACCTGACCCAGGGTTGCCCCATCAGAGCCCAATAACTCCAATGCAGTTATGGCTTGGTTAAGTCGGTCATGTTCACTACGGAGATCGGAGAGAATTTTTTCTATATCCATAGGTGTAGGCTATCCTAACAACTGCCACAGTATTGGTGCAAGCGCAAATAAATATCATATATGGACCGGAGCCTAATCGTGAGCCACTGTTACTTTGCCTCACTTGTCGAGACTCGGCCAAACGTGCCAAAATATTCCCTCTCCCAACTGCAGCCCAGATGATCGAGGTACGTTATGCCCGCTCGATACGTCATCGACAAAGAACGCCGGCTGGTTATCAGTACCGGATGGGGGCGTTTGAGTCTCACTGATATACAGGCACAACGGGATCAATTGCTAAGTGATCCTAATTTTGATCCCGAGTACAATCAGTTAGTAGACGCGACAGCAGTAACAGACTTTGAACCAACGAGCGCCGAGATTAGGTTTCTCGCTCAGCGCAGAATCTTCTCCGGCACATCCCGCCGTGCTTTGGTAGGCTCCAGCCCGCTGATCTATGGGGTAGCACGAGTCTTTCAAGTCCACCACGAGTTCTCGCAAGCACCGTCGCAGGTAACTGTGTTTTACGATATGGCTGCTGCTTTGAGATGGCTCGGAGCTGAAGAGCCCTCAAGGATAGCCGTTTGATTCGAGGTCAGGAATTATCGGTTGGATTGCCACCCTATTCTTTTGCCCCGCGAACTTTGCGACAATCTGCCCGATGAACTCGCCCCGCAGACTGCTAACGCTTATCGCCGCCATCGCCCTGCTGCCCGCCGTCTGTTTCGGCTGGGGCCGCGAGGGTCACCGGATCATCGCCACAGTCGCCGCAGATCACCTCAGCGAACAGGCCAAAGTCATGGTCCAGTCGCTCATTGGGAACAACCACCTGTACTCCATCGCCTCCTGGGCCGACGACATCCGCAGGCAACGCCACGAAACTGCGCCTTGCCATTACGTCAATATCCCGCTCGGCGCCACATACAACGCCAGACAGCCCATCAGTCGGTTCCACCCGTACTACTCGCCATGATAGCAAGCACATTGCCTCTGCAGTGATGGCATTACTCGATGTGCTGGCCAGATTTCGTGCGTGTGGAGAGAAAGTTCTTTCCATTTTCCACCCGTCTCCGTGCAACTAATCTTGTAAGTAGTTGAGAACAGTTAGCGGAAACTTCCAGCCAAATTGGAACGTAAGTTGCTACATGTGGAGTGTTCTCTTTCTCCAGGGGAAAAAGAGGCCCTGGCAATTATGTCCAACAAGTGCGCCAATCCGTCATGCGCTGCCCGCCGCGATTGGAATGGCGGAAAACTTTTCCGCTTAGATTTTGAGATTGCCAGCACGGCTGGTGAAATTCAACACAAGGCCGCCTTTGTTTGGCTGTGCCGTCGCTGTGCTCAGCAGATGAAACCGAGGGTTGAAGTAACCAGAAATAAGATACGGGTGCTACTGGCAACTTTCCCTGCCACGATTGCCGAGAAAGCCAACGGCTCAGCTTGGGTTAATTGAATGGCCGCCGTATGGCTATACACCGCGATCAGCAGAGCGCCGTTGTCCCGCTGTTTGTCCATGCCGGAGAGATAAGAATACAACTCACATCTGAGGGCTAACCATAAGGATTTGGCCGAAAAAATAAAGATTGCAGCTCAGAAAAGGTGGACGCATAATACACCGCCAAGGATCATCTGCGCTGCTGGCCTATAAATGGCTAATCGTGGGAGTGCGGTGACCAACAGGGAAAGGGACTTCGACCATGGAATTCCAGGACAGAATACTAAAGTGTTGTGACTGCGGTAGCGAATTTGTATTCTCGGCTGGGGAACAGCTATTTCATTACGATAAGCAGTTCAAGAACGAACCCAAACGGTGCAAGACCTGTAAGGCGAAACGGGCCCAACAATTAAGCATCGCCACTCAGGGCCGTTATTCCAAAGTGGAGACTCGCACCACCTGCTCCAATTGCGGCAAGGAGACAACGGTCCCATTCAAACCGACCCAGGGACGCCCGGTGTTGTGCCGCGAATGCTTCCAGGGTAAACGGACGGTGGCCACGCCCTGAGGGAAAATCAGAAGAACCCGATCACGATACGAGCCTGATCCAGCACACCGGGCTAAACCGACGGGAGTATGCCAGACGGCTGGAGGAGTTGATTGCGTCTGAACGCCTCGGTTTGCAGGATGGTGGCCGGCCGGAGCAGTGGGCAAACGAATCGGTAGCGCTGGTAAAGGCGGCATGGGCACGAGACGGAACTGATTTGGACGAAGGCTATTACCAGCGGGAGATCAAGGTGGTGGACCGGCAAATGGCACTCGCCGGATTGCGCTTGGCATGGCTGCTGAACGAGACAATTGGGAATATGACGCCGAGGGATTTCAAGTGAGCGCCAACAGTCCTGGGAATGGCGTCCCCCAGCCTCGCAGAATATGCCGCGAGACTCCAGCTATCATCAAGGTTTACAGTCTTAGTAAGTCCATCAGAAGCAAGGCTCAGGAGCAGCCGGCAGCCGATCGAACTCCGAGGCATTGTCCCGCGATGTGGATGGGACATTAGAAGCGGGAGCGGCCTGTTTCTCTGGTTCCCCTACACTCTGCTGATCCGCTACCGCGCCTTCGCCCTGGTTCGAGGTTGAGGCTGGTACCGTTACCTCATGGGCCATCCCCTCCGCATCGGTAACTGTTTCGGCTTCAACCTTCGCCCCTATAGCAGAGGTAAGCGCAAGGACGGTCCCAAGTGCAAAAATATGGATCTTTCTCACCGCAAATTCACCCCCAAGAACTGCGTAGATGAATTCTGAGAAGCCGGAATTGTATCGCCACCGCAACTTCTCATCGGCGGATATGCGTGATGAGACTGGGTGTGATTCACAGTGCAAAGGCCGCGACAAAAAAACTTCCTGGGACGTGCAACCCCGGCCAGAATAGCCGAATCAGACCTACCCGGTTACTTCGGCCCCCCGCTCCCGCCGCCTCGAAACGGCGAGCGTCTTCCAGACCATATCACCGGCCCATCGGCTCGCCCCGGAGATCTGCTGTTCTACCGTGGAGAGCCGTGCTTTGTTACCTTCGATCTGCTGTGGGACGCCGGGGCGGATCTCCGTCACCTGCCGCTGATCCAACGCAAGCTCCGGCTCCGTTCCATCATCAGGGAGAATGCCGAGCGTATCCTCTACGCTGGCCACGTCGAGGAGTGCGGGAAGGATCTGTTCGCGCTGGCTTGTCACCTTGACCTGGAGGGAGTCGTGGCCAAGCGCCGTTCTGGGCTGTACCTCAGTGACAGTGAGGAAACGTCATGGCTGAAGATCAGGAACCGGGACTATTCGCAGATGCAGGGCAGGAACGAGCTGTTTGACCGCAGCGCCGGGCAGCGGGAGACAGCCGAGACGGACGGCTGGGCGGGATGCGTGCTGGCGTGTGGGGAGGCGGGGATGTGAAAATTTACTCTGAGATCGAATATCGTTAATTTCGCCGACCAGTTAGCTCGCCTTCTTCACATCTTCTGAAACAGTCAGTTTGGGCGCTTGCGCCTCCGCTTTCTGCACCGCCTTGATGAGATCCTCGATCATCGTGCCTGTGAACACAAGCGGACCCGCCGATCCCTTCCGAGTGGCTTGGCAACGATCAAGCAGTCGCCTGACCTTGTTTTGGGGGGAAGCTCGCACGTTCAAACCTCAGTGGCTTACACCGTTCGATTAGTTGATGCCCAGAGTGACGGTCCGGTTGCTCAGCTAACAACGGTGGGAATCAAAGTAAACAACAACAAGATCACCCACCCTGAGCACGGGAAGCTCGTTTCCAGTGCCGGCGGTGGTGTCGCTTGTGTGGCACAGGTCCAGGCTACGACCCAGAAAATGGAGAGATGTGGTTCCCGGCGTCCCGGTTCGCTGCGTGCGCCGGCTCTTCAGTTTTGCGTGCCGGGTCCGAGCGTCACCAGCAGCAATCTACTATTGCCCAATACCTATCCATTACCTCTTGCCGCCAGAACGATCTGCCTGGCCGGAGCCTTCCAACCTCTCCGCGTTATTCGCTCAGGTCTACCAGCTGGCGACAGCAGGCGCGGACCTCAGCCAATTGCAGGGCACTGAGATTTACGAATTGGAAGCCGTGGATTCTGCCTTCTCTATGCCGCACCGTGGCGCGGAGCTGAATTGTCACTGGGCACTGCGGGAACTTTACCTGTAGACTGACGAACTCGCCAGGGGATAACTCACCCTCAAGCGCGGCCCCCAGCCCTCCCTCGCAAAAGTTGAGAGTGCGCCCCCAGAGCACTGCGTCACCTTGTAGCCGCTGAGCCGTAGCCCGAAACGATACCTCGATTTGATAGCGGGGAAAGCAGCGCATTGAACGGCAGTTGTGAGCCATAAATACAGAGATGCTGGGCAGGGGGAGCAAAGCTCACACCTTTGGTGCTGGGTGGGATTGTCCAACTAGACGTGTACGAGTGGGGGACTAAGCGAGGCTCCGGTACCGGCTTGGCGGCTAAGCAGTTGGCACAGCAGGCAAGGACACGCGCTCAATCTTTACTGCAACCCCGCGCCGCCCGCCAGTCGGTTCTTCCACCCGAACCACACGTCCATGGCAGCAAGCCCATTGCGCTTCTCCGCCTGTGACTTCTGGCGGCAAGATCATCACCACTTGGATCGGAGAATCCTGGGCGATCTGGGCGTCGCAATAGAAGAAAACACCGCCGGTACTGATGTCCCTGGTGGTGCCTTTGTGTCTCCCGTCATCCTGCGTCCTAACCGTAACGGACGATTCCAGGGGAAAACGTTTGGATCGACGCCGTTCCGTTTGCAGTGTGGAACTCATGCGTACACCTCACTGAGGGTCTTGATGGCGAAGAACAATAATGGCCCCACGACCTTCGCGCTGCGGGCGGACGGGTTGTAAGGCACCGTCACTTAGGCAAATGGCGTCTGACATCTGCCCCTGAGGCCCGGGCGTTTGGGTCTGATTATGCGGCGGCCAGCAACGAGCAGAACTTTCGCACGCCCTCTCGCTGCTGCGGAGTAACATCAATAAACTCGAAGCCGTAAGTCTCATGGTTGCGATAGCGAACCCGAGCACGTGGGTCCAGCGGCGAACCAAGCCGTGAATCAGACACCTGAAGCAGCACCAACTCGCTTGGAGCGAGGTCTCCCTCGACTTTACCAGCGATGCCCCCCTCCCCTATGTCTGTGGAAAAACCTCGGTACAGCTCTAGCTCACCGGAACGGTCCGCGACTATTACAAAGGGCAACCGCGCCGGGTATCGTCGGAACCGCCGACGAACGAGTGGCTCCGCAGCGGACCGGCACATGAGCCTTTGCAGATTGGCAAGAAGGGTGTCCACCCCATCGCTTTTGGAAACGATTACATCCACGTGGGTAACGTCGGACGGCAGGATATCACGCGCTCCTGAAAACATGAGAATCGGAGTGTCCGGTCTGATGTGTTTTATTTCCCGCGCGACTTCTCCGCCGGTCATGTCTGGCAATCCAAAATCGAGGACGGCTGCGTCGAGTCGGTGCGTTGCCGCTAGTCGCAGCGCTTGGTGGCCATTAGTCGCGGGCAGCGCCACGTACCCATTAACCTCAAAGGCCACTTTCAGCAGACGAAGCAGCGCTTCCTCATCGTCGAGGCACAACACAATTGGCGGTTGCATCGTCACCTCCGAACGAGATTGGTTTCCAAATGTAACCCGACTTTCGGCGTACACCGCAGCATGACTCCGTTGTCGCACATACTCTATGGATGCGCTTGGTGCCGAGACAGCATAGGTGACGAAAGTTCAATCGAAGGATGGGCCAAAGAACAAGCTCGCCTTCGTCCTATTTCGCCCGGTAGTTGCGATTTGGGCCATATCTCAGCGATAGCGAGAAAACCTCTTGGTTCAAGATTTGCAATCGGGCCTATTCACAGATGCAGGGCAGGAACGAGCTGTTTGAGCGGCTAGATGGGCAGCGTCGGGAGACGGTGGAAATGGATGGATGGGCGGGATGCGTGCTGGCCTGTGCAGAGGCAGAGTGGTGAGGCAAAGTTGTAATAAGGGCAGCTAGGTCCGCCAGCTCAAGCCCCTGCTGATTGGCTGTGCGCCTCTGCCGCAGGCTTTATCGGTAGAAAAATCGAAAACACCGTACCCCTACGCCCGCTGTTAGCGCTGGAACGCATACGGATGATCCCGCCGTGTTTGCCGATTATCTGTTTGCTCACCCAGAGGCCAAGGCCGGTGCCAAGCGTGCCTTTAGTGGTGAAGAACGGCTCGAAGATATGTCGCCGCAAGCTGGTCTCGATGCCTTTGCCGTTGTCAGCTACGGTTACTCGGACACAGCGGTGGCTATTAGAGGCCGCGCTGGTAGACACCCGCAACTTGATAATTCCTTCCTCGTCGATGGCGTCCAGACTATTGGCCAGGAGATTGGAAAAGACTTGTCGTAGCTCGCCAGCTACGGCAGTGACCTCTACATCCTGATTCCATTGCTTTTCAATCACGGCCCGCTTTGTTTTGATTCTGCTCTTCTGCAAGTCAATGGCAGATTCCAGCACCGCATTTAGCGACATGGGCACCGGGGCATTGGACTCTCGATAAAACCCTAGCGTTTGCCGCGTGATATGCGCGATCCGCTTCAACTCCGCGTCGGCCATCTCCAGATACTGACGCGCTGCTTCCGGCAGATCGTTGACGCTATTAGCTAGGAATAGCAGGTTCGTCACCGCCGCCAGCGGGTTGCTGATCTCATGCGCCACGGTTGCTGCCATTCGCCCCACCGAGGCCAGTTTTTCGCTACGGAGCAGAGCTTCCTCGACCCGCTTGTGCGCGGTGATGTTGTTGTTGATCTCCATCACGCCGCAGACTTGGCCGCTCTTGTCCCTCTGCACTAACCCACCACCATGCGTGTGCCGCCTTGAGCAGTGTGTATGAGTTTGCCCTCCCAACGTCCTTTTCATAGGAGGTCCGCTTCGATCTCGGCCAGTGGCTGCGGAAAAACGGTGCAGAGCAGGTCGTGCGAGAGTTTGCCGGTGGCCTGTTGTTTGGAGTATCCATACATTCTCTCCGCCCCACGGTTCCAGAAGCGGATAGTCCCGTCTAGGTCCCGCACCATGATGGTGGTGTGTAAAACTGTCAGCCAATCATCAATGCATAAAATGGCCCCTCTATCCATTTTGAACGCCCCCAAGGTGAACAGTCGCTCTACTCTTGCCCTTCGGCGCTGACCAGAAGTGACCCACCGGCGCTTTCCGAAAATTACCCACCGGCCTGTTTTTGAGGATTGAACGCCTTCGCCCCCGGAGTAGCTTTCCGCTTCTGTGCTTCATCCTGAGTTGCTGAGGAGTCCTCGGGTTGAGCACGTCGCGCTGCTGTCCTCATTGCCAGAGTTGGTTCACGCCATCGGTCTATCGACCTCAGCAAAAAGTGTGCAGTCGGCCGGATTGTCAACGACAGCGGTGCCGCGAGTATCACCGGCGAAAGCGGGCGAGCGACGCGGACTACCGGCAGACGACGCGCGACAGCCAGAAGAAGTGGCGGGACGCCCACCCCGACTATCTCCGTCAGTACCGTGATCGGCATCCCGAGGCGGTCGTGCGCAACCGCGAGCGGCAGCGGGTGCGGGATCAGAAGCCGCGGCTGACTTTTCTTGAAAAGAACAACTTAGCTTTGGACCTAAAGCGTTCTCTGGCACAGGTTTGGCTGGTGGGGCCGGGCGTCACCCAGCTTGAAAAGAACAACCTAGCTTCCGCGCAACTGCTGATCTTTCAACCACTTGCCCCAGAGCCTCCGGAGGTACAGGCACCTTGAAAAGAACAACCCTATGGTGCTCCGGCGTGCCGGCCCCTATACCGGACATCAGCACGGAGCCGGGCGATGCGACTGGAGTTTCACCAACTGGAGCGGAGCGGGGAGCACTTACGAGCCCGACGACCGGAAAGGCAGCGACACCTGTTGGCCTCGCTAGCGGCATCGGGCCAGCAGACGCCGATCATCGTGGTGGCCCTGGCCGAACAACCGGATCGCTACCTGGTGATCGACGGTTACCAGCGCATCGCGGCCCTGCAACAACTGGGCCGGGACACGGTCGAAGCCGTGGTCTGGTCGTTGGACGAAGCCGAGGCGCTAGTGCTGGAGCGTTCGCTACAGATGGCAGAGCGGGCCACGGCCCTGGAAGAAGGCTGGCTGCTGGCGGAACTGGAACAGCGTTTTGGCTACGGTTTGGAGGAGTTGGCGCGCCGCTTTGACCGCAGTCTGAGCTGGGTATCGCGCCGCTTAGCTTTGGTCGAGTTACTTCCCGAAAGCGTGCAGCAGCAGGTACGCACCGGCGCCATCCCGGCGCCGGTAGCGATGAAAGTCTTGGTGCCGGTAGCGCAGTCCAGCCCTGCGGACTGCCAGCGGATAGCGAATGCTTTGGCTACCCATCGATTCACCAGTCGCGAGGCCAGCCAGTTGTATGCCGCTTGGCGCAAGGCCTCGCCTGCCATTCGTCAGCGGATTTTGCAAGAGCCCCGGTTGTTTCTGAAAACCCAACGGCAGCGCGAACCCGAACCGCCGTCTGCCGCTCTGGCGGAACTGTCGCGGGATCTGGAGATGGCGGCGGCGATCCTGCGCCGGGCTAACCGGCGCCTGGTGGACACCACCGTCGAGTTGGATCGCAGCCAGTGCGATCAACTGCGGCAGCAGATCGAGCGCGCCCAGGGTGAACTCGCTCGACTGGCCGCCAAAATCCCATTCGCCTCGGAGACCAGTGATGTTGAGCCAAGCCCAACGGACCACGATTCTGGAACTGCATGCCCAGGGAGTGGGCAAACGCGAGATTGCGCGGGTGCTGAACGTCTCCCGTTTGACCGTCCGCAAGGTCCTACGGTCGAACTCGGTTCAAGTGCCGCCGCTGTTGCGCCCGGAGAAGGCCGAACCTTACCGGCAACAGATCCTGGAGCTGATGAATGCCTGCCAAGGGAATCTGGTGCGGGTCCGGGAAGAGCTGGCAGCCAGCGGAGTGAACCTGTCGTACTCGACTCTGACCGGCTTCTGTCACCGGCATGGGATCGGGCAACCGCCGGCAGTGGCAGCGGGGACTTACGAGTTCCAACCGGGTGAAGAACTGCAACACGACACCTCCCCGCACGAGGTGATGTTGGCTGGCAAGAAGCGCAAGGTACAGACCGCTTCGGCCGTGCTGTGTTACTCGCGCATGTTGTTCTTTCAGATGTACCCCACCTTCCAGCGCTTCGACTGCAAGGTGTTCTTGACCGAGGCGCTGCGCTACTTCGGTGGGTCGCCCAACCAGCGCGTGATGATCGACAACACCCATGTCGTGGTGCTGCACGGCACCGGCCGCCAGATGGTCCCCGTCCCCGAGATGGCCGCCTTTGCCGAGCGCTTCGGCTTTCACTTCCGCGCCCATGAGCGCGGCGACGCCAATCGCAGCGGGCGCGTGGAGAGGCCCTTTCACTTCATCGAGCACAACTTCCTGGCGGGCCGCAGCTTCGCCAGTTGGGCGGACTTGAACCAGCAGGCGCGGCAGTGGTGTGACCGGGTGAACGCCACCTACAAGAAACATCTGCGCGCCGTGCCGCGGGAGTTGTTCGTTCTGGAGCGGCAGCATCTACGCCCGCTACCGGTCTGGGTGCCGGAAGTTTATCGCCTGCACGAGCGCATGGTGGATGTAGAAGGCTATGTGGCCCTGCATAGCAACCGCTACTCGGTGCCCCTCGCTTGGATCGGCCGCCGGGTGGAAGTGCGCGAAACCAAGGACAAAATCGAGCTGCAACTCGATGCCCGCAATCTGGTCACGCACCCGCGCATCGCCGAGGCGGAGCACCAACGCGTGTTGCTGCCGCAGCACCGCCCGCCGCGCGGCCAGGGCATCTGGCGCCCCAATCCGTACCCGGAAGAAGCACTCATCCTGCAGGCCGCGCCGGAGGTTGCCGCCTACCTGGCGGCTCTCAAGCAACATAGCCGCAAACTGGTCGTGCTGGTCCTGCGCCAACTGCTGCGCTTGGTGCGCGAGTATCCGCGAGAATCCGTGCTGGCAGCCGTGGATGAGGCGGCCCGCTATGGGCTCTACGACTTAGACCGCGTCGAGCGCATGATCCTGCGCCGCGTGGCCCGCGACTACTTCTTGCTGGATCCCGGCCCCGGAGGTAACCACAACGATGAAGATCAATGAAGAGCTGGAACAACTGCTCAAGAACCTTCACCTGAAACGCATCCTGGAGATTTACGGCGAGCAGTTACCGGCTGCGGAAAAGGAAGATATCTCCTACTCCGAGTTCCTGACCAGGTTACTGCGGGCGCAGTGGCATCACCGCCAGGAGACCGCCTTGGCGTGGCGCATTCATCAGGCCAAGTTGCCCGAGAGCTGGTCCCTGGCCAGCTTCCCCTTCGACCGCCAGCCCGGAGTCAACCGCAAACAGATCCATACCTTTGCCGAACTGGAGTTCGTCGCCAAGGCGGAGAACTTGGTCTTCCACGGAAAAACTGGCGTCGGCAAAACCGGCTTGGCCTGTGGCTTGTTGCTGAAGGCTATCGAGAATGGTCACCGCTGTCAGTTCATCCGCGCTCAGGATCTGTTCGACGAAATGTACGCCTCGTTGGCCGACCGCTCCTCGCGCAAGCTACTGAACCGGTTGGTCCGCTTGGATGTCCTGCTAATCGATGAGCTTGGCTATTTAAATCTGAAACCGGAACAGTCCAACATCTTCTTCAAGCTAATGGAGGAACGTTATCACCGCCGGTCCACGATTATTACAACGAACTTGGTCTATGACGAATGGCGCAACTTCCTGGGCAATCACGCCATGGTGGATGCGCTGCTGAGTCGACTTCGCCACTACTGCCACACCGTCCACATCGAGGGCCCATCGTTGCGGGAACCACAAGGCTGAAAAGAACGACATGGATCAGCACCCGGTCAGTCGGAAAGAATATGTCCACAAGGTTCTCGATGCCTATCGCCAGACGCCGGGCACCACGGGGAAGGTCCACCGCCCAGACCGGTTGTTGGCCGCCCAACTCCACCGGCGCGGCGTGGCCCTAACCGTGGTCGAGAACGCCTTGGTGCTGGCGGCGGCGCGGCGACTGCTGCGCCCGGCCACCGCGCCACCCTTGGCTACGGTCCGTTCGCTGGCCTACTTCCTGCCGGTCATCGAGGAAGTGCTCGACCTGAAGGTCAGTCAGGACTACTTTCAACATGCTCGCCGCCGAATCCAGCGCCTACTCTGCGACTCCTCTAATCCCGTTTGACCCGCTCACTCGTTTCCACGCCTGCGGCGTGGGATGATGATGCTTCCGCTCTTTCCCCTGCTCTAAACCTTGTTCTTCGGGTGGGTCACTTCAGGCGAGCACCACTGGGTCATTCTTGGTTAGCGCCGGCGCTCAGCCGGCTTTGGAGCAAATCCTTTGCAGCCTTAACCAGGCGGTCTTCAGATTCCATCTTGCCAGCTCCTCGGCACTAACTTGACGTACATCGTACATGTGCTAGTCCTTCCAACCAAACGCGAAATCGCAGGCGTTTTCATCGATCTGGCCGCATTGGGCGCCCCCGCCACCAGTAGCTACCCAGAATGATTTTTCGGCATTCTGCCCGGATTGGCAATTTCTGAGGCCCAACTAAGCTGCCGTAGAATCACAAGATGGCACCGTACGTCCCGTTCCTGACTCGCCGCTTTGATCTCGCATTTCATCTCGCCTCCGGTCTGCATCATCAGCAAATTCGCAAAGGCTCCAACGTTCCCTACATCGCTCACTTGATGGGCGTATGTGCTCTGGTGCTTGAGGCTGGCGGCGATGAAGATCAGGCGATTGCCGCTCTGTTGCACGACGCGGTCGAGGATCAAGGTGGGCTATCAACACTGGAAACCATTCATCGCCTGTTTGGACAACGGGTGGCCGAGACTGTCGAAGCCTGCTCGGACAGTACATCGAGTGACCCCAACAACAAGCCGCCCTGGCGTGAGCGAAAGGAAGCGTACCTGAAGCATCTGCAAACGGCGACGCCGGATGTGCTGCTCGTCTCCGCCGCTGACAAGCTCCACAACGCGAGAGCCATTCTAGCCGATTATCGCGCCGTCGGGGAGGAGCTGTGGTCGAGGTTCAAAGCCAAGAAGCCAGATCAATTGTGGTATTACAGCTCACTGGTTAATGCTCTACAAAGGGCAGGAGCCCCCCCGCAGCTTGTCGACGAATTGGGGAAGGTTGTCAGCGAGCTTACGCAGACCGTACGCGCCTAACGCGAAGATGGCTCGGTCGATTAGCCGCCATCAAGTTCGCAGGCGTAAAACCGCCGATCCTCAATTAGCGGACTTCTTCGCCTGTTCAACCTCTCGTGTCTGGGAGACGGGAATGCGCACTCTACGGCCTACCATAGGGCGTACCCAGGCCCACGTACGGTCAGTCTTTTCCAGATATCCAACCCTCCAGAATCCCTTACGCTCGTCAAAGTACTGCACAGCGACAGCATTCATAATGCGGCTCCTGATGTGGCAGCACCGGAATTCGGAACTGTCTCCCACCGGTATAGTCCATTTCACCCACAAGAAGGTTTACAAGGAATATACCCACCTCGGCCAAGTTGCCAACGGCGCGAACTCAAGCGCAAAAATAAGTGCGCGGGTTGTAAATCGCAGTATATTCGCTTTTTGTTCGCCTAGCAACAATTCCAAGGGAAGAGAGTTGGGAGCTCGGTCGTGCTGCTCACCGGCACATCCGGCCGGCGCCGAACGGCCTCAGCAGGTCGCAGATGGCATTCGCCTTCTGAAAGCCGGGGTCGAGCCATAGGTCGTACACATCGTCCGGCAGAATGACAGGCATCCGGTCATGGACATCGGCGAACAGGGCATTTGGGGTAGTGGTCATAATGGAGCAAGTTTCGATGACGTTGCCTTCCGGGTTACGCCATGAATCCCAAATGCCGCTGAAGGCGAAAATTCCGTCGTCGGCCATGGTGAAACAGAATGGCATCTTAATTTTGGGTGTTGGGCCAGTTTCGATTTCCACGGGGCGGGAGAGCTGAGTGAGTGAGCACCGCTGAGCCGCGATCCCTCGCTGGGTGTCTTGAGTTCTCGATTCGTGTTCGCGTATTCCCGACCCTGGAAACAGCAGCGATTATCATTGTGCCGGAGGAAATATGCCAGCGCCAGAAGACTTTGTTAAAAAGATAACGGACAGGCTGAAAGAAGCAAATAGACAGGCACAGCTCGAGACCGAGCGGAAGGTCCAAGAGGCGAACGCGATCAAGGCCAACGCCCCCGAGCAGTGGGCTGCTCTGCGCGGATGGGTAAAGCGGTTTTGTGAGGACGCGAATCGCGAGATGGAATCTCCAGTATTCAGTGTTCGCGATACGCCCAGCAGCCTGCTAATTGTGGACACGAAGACGGCAGTCCACGGAACCCGAATGCTACAGGCAGAGTTCCACGAAGACACAAACGTGATTACCTGTAGGTCGGGGAAGATCGAGTTCAAGCCAGTTATCGATGGTGGGGGATTTGGGTTTTCTGACGGCAGCAATCGCGTATCGGTCGAGGAAATGGGACAAGCCCTGATAAAGTCCCTGCTCGATCTCCGCGGCTAAATGAGGGGCGATTTGGGATTTGCGGAACCCCTAGACGTGCTGTGCGACATTGTCTTCCCGGGAAAAGATTCCGGCGAACCAGGATTGGGATCGCGGGAAACGCTTTCCTTTCCCGACTGCCTAGCCGACATGATGGCACAATTGGAATGCTGTGGAAATCCAAAGTGGCCCAGTACCTGATTTTTCCATCCCTTTTCTATTCGTAAAAAGCGTTGGCGGGAATCAGGCAGCGGCGTTTATTCAGAGCTTCCCCTAAACGCCGGTTTGAAGGCGACGGTCTTGGCACGGGCGTTAATCATTTTGGCGTCTTTTGCCTGGGAGCTGAACCGCTTGAGCTGTTCAGGGTCCTGATCTCGTAAAACTGCAGAAAGACATCGGTGAGCAGTCCGTCGCATTTCGGGCGTTCAATGCAGACCTTTCCGGACGTCTGAAGCAATCCTTCAGTGAAAGTATGGGGCCAACGCTCCGAAGAATGGTTACCGCAGTCGAAGAGCTGAACGAATTGCTACGTTCGGCTGAAGCGGTGAAAAGCGACACCATTGCAGAATCGTTGGCCGGAATGATTTCGCGCTTAGAGGCTTCGTTGACGCAGTCTTTGTCGAATATCCCAAACGGGACAGCACACGCTTGCGTTGGCCCAGACGAGCGCCCAGTGTTTTGCCGGGGCTGAAACTATGAGATACCACATTTCATAGCGCCGACCGAACAGCTTTCCCAATTCCCATATGGCCGATGATCTGCAAGCAGTGTAAGTATCTGAAACGGATGACGACCGACGCTGCATCACGTTTGGCAGGTGAGTTGCCGGATTATCGGTCGTAGTTCTCCCCCCGGGAACAGAGGCCCCAGCGTCATGGTCGCCACATGCGCGAATTCTTCGTGCGTCGGGTCGGGTCCCTCGGATGAAGGAAAACTCTTTCGCCTAGATTTCGAGATTGCCAGCGGGGATGGCACAATTCAGCAAAGAACCGTGTTTGTCTGGCTATGCAGCCGCTGTGCTCGGCAGATGAATCCGAGAGTTGAGGTCACCGGAAGCACTGTCCGGGTGCTACTTGTGACAGTTCAAGACCCAAGGCTGACTGGACGCTCATCTCCAGCGACGGTGAACTGAAAGGTTGGTTGCCGTATTCTGTGCCGGATACGCCCTGCGCGTGCGAGCCCGCTAACATAGCGGGTGCCCCTGCTGCGGGTGGCAGCTTGTGCACTGAAGCCCTGTCCAGATTCGGGCAATATTCGACCGAACTAGGCTAGGTTGGCACGCGGAACGGGGTACCTAGCTCATCACTGTTTTGAACGCAGCGAATAGGGCATCATCAATAAACCGATGCTACATAAACGTTGGTTCGGGTGTTCTCACCAGCTCTCATGGCCGTTGAAGTTGCCGGATGGCACCTATTATCAGGTGTGTGTCCGCTGCGGAGCGAAATACGGCTACGACTGGCAACGGATGCGGAGGACAAAGGCAATCGCTCTTGCACCCGAACCTCGTGTCGTTCAAGTTCGCGACAAACGGCCAGCTTGAACGGATGCAAAACTGCTCACGAGCACTAGAATTCCAGCGATTCAGAGCTGAAGAGGAGAGCTCTATTCATAAGGCTACCGTTGAGGACGGGCGCAAAAGGTTAGACATGCATGCGCAGGCGGATGGCTTCATTGGCCAGGTGATTAGCCTCGCCGTTGTAGGTGCGCGGAATGTGCGCGATCGAAAAGTCAAGCGAGCGGGCTAATTTACGGCAGGTCCAGTTCAGTAAATAAAGACGCGGACTACGGCACAGATATTCGCCCCTCATCTGTCGTACCACGATTTCGGAGTCGGAGAAAACATGCAATCTAGTGGCCTCGACGGCCAGAGCATGCTGCAAGGCCTCCAGCAGCGCTACGTATTCAGCCTGTCATTCGCCATAATTGCGATCTGCTTTGGAAACAGCGATTTAGAAATGTTTTGGTAGGCGGCGGTTTCTGTTAGAACTCACCCATGTTTCGCCTCCTTCGGCTGTTTGTGGAGTCGTTCGTCCGCCTCCTGCACTCCCGCCGTGACTTGATGCTGGAGAATCTGGCTCTACGGCAGCAACTGGCGGTGTTCAAGTCAAAGAACGGCAGGCCGAGGTTGGCCGCCTACGACAAGCTCTTCTGGGTCGCAGCCCGACGGCTCTGGACTGGTTGGAAGAAAGCACTCATGGTAGTCACCCCAGAGACCGTAGTCCGGTGGCATCGGGCCGGCTTTCGTCTGTATTGGGCGTGGCTGTCCCGTCAGCGAGTTCGGGCCGGCAGAAAACGGATTAGCAAGGCAGTGCGTGACCTCATCTTCCAAATGGTCGCCGACAATCCCACCTGGCGCGCTCCGCGCATCCACGGGGAACTGAAAATGCTCGGTTTCGATGTCTCCGAACGAACCGTGTCGCGCTGGATACG
>Ga0326727_10010768_pt1 | contig 21617 bp, 20 predicted proteins | sample MB2enrmetagenome_FD_207643 | JGI IMG/M metagenome (GOLD analysis project Ga0326727, IMG submission 207643) | Lab enriched peat soil microbial communities from McLean, Ithaca, NY, United States - MB29MY | ecosystem: Environmental > Terrestrial > Soil > Wetlands > Peat | place: USA: New York...
CAGGCTCAGTTCAATGGATTCGAGTTCCGCCGCTGGTTCCTGTCGCACGTTCAACCGATCTGGCCCGGCGCAGAGCAGGCCTTGACGCTGCTCTCAAGCGAGGGCCGCCATTACACGCTGCTCTTCAGCCACGATTTTGCCCGCTGCTTCTGGCGTTCGGGCGCACACATGAGCTTCATGGTCCCCTCGGTCACCTATCCGCGGATCACCGCCCAGGGCGACGTGGTGCAAGTAACCCGCAAGCCCTTCACCCGGCGCACCATCAAGCCCGATGTGTGGAAGTATCACCTGCGCCAAATGGCCGCCGCCGACGATCCCATCGATTACGTCTGCCGCTTCTTGCCCGCGCAGGACCAGGCCGTTCTTCGCGACTCCCAGACAACTCCTATGGCTGCCCAGGCCTGAAGCCCGCACACAATCGGAGTGGGCCAGATGCACTAAGAGAAATGCCTACAACCTTCTGCCGGCGGCAACTCCGGCATGGCCGTCCGCTCCTGAGCGGCGGTCTCGAAGGTCTTGACCTGGGCTGCGTTCAAACCGCTTATGATGGATCGGAGCAGGCGATTGCTGAGTCCTTGTGCTCCTGCAATTCGCGAGTTGATGCAAGCGGTTCATGAGACCGGTTCTCGGCAGGGCCACACTGTACCATATTCATTGACCGCTGGCCGCGGCAGGGCGGAGGACCGACAGGGCAAGCGCATCTAAGCTCGCCCCTATATGCGAAGAAAAAACACCGTGCAGAATATTGAATTCATGCGCTTTGTAAAAAGGGCACGACTTCAGTCGGGCCGCATATGGGCGGAGAACATACGTTCGGCTTTAGCCCCTGCATGCACCTTCGACCGGCAACAGGCAAAACGGACATGGAGAGGTTGGCAGGGGCTAAAGCCCTTATTATCTGGCGCTTCCGTGGCGGCCCGACTAAAGTCGTGCCCTTGTTACAAAGCCGACCGTCGCTAGCTTTCAAGGGGATTAAGATGGGTTTGCCCTGAGGAGGACCGATGCCCGCGAAGAACAAATCCGCCAAGCTTCTCCGCTGCCCAACTTGCGGCATGCTGGTTCGCTTCAACGACGAGGACTTCCCTTTCTGTAGCGACCGCTGCCGCAAGATCGACCTCGGCAAGTGGGCTATGGGCGTTTACAAGATCAGCTCTCCCATCCTCGACCCTGAAGTCCTGGAAGACCTGGGCGGCCTGGGCGGCAGCCGCGGCGGAGACTCCCGTGGAGAATAGCCGCCAGGCCTATATCTGCCAGCCTCCACCTGCGCGCAGAACTCTCTGGGCCTGGACGGTCGCCACCTTCTTCGGCGCGGGCTTCGGCAAGCCCGGCCCCGGCACCTGGGGCTCGGTGGCCTCGGTGCTGCTCTGGGCCGGCTACGCCTGGGCCTTCCACCCCGCGCCGCACGCCTTGCTGCTCGCGCTTCTCATCGGCATCGCCCTCGCACTCGTGCTCGGCGTGCCCGCCGCCACCATCGCCGCCAGCGAATCGGGCCGGCACGACCCGCAATTCGTCGTCATCGATGAGGTCGCCGGGCAGTGGATCGCCTTGCTCTTCAGCCCCGCGGACTGGCGCCACGCCCTGATCGCCCTGCTCCTCTTCAGGCTCTTCGACATTACCAAGCCCTTTCCCGCCCGCCAGCTCGAGCGCCTTCCCGCAGGCTGGGGAATCGTCTTCGACGATGTGGCAGCGGGGCTGTATGCTTTGGGTGTAGCATCCTTGTTGCGCATCTGGATTTAGGTCGAAAATGCCCCAAAGCCGCGCCCAATCCGCCCAGCAGATTCTTCCCGAGCCGCGCATCGACGACGTTGTGCCCGCCGCCGCCCTGCCGCACGGCGAAGTCGAGTTGACAGGCGGCCAGCTTGGCCTGCTTGACAATGGGCAGCCTGCTGTTTTGCCCACCGTCCTTGTCGACGGCCAGCTCGCACATTTGCTGATGAGCCGGCCAACGCGGCTGGTCTTCCGCGTCCCAGAACAGGCCTTTACTGGGCTGATTGAGGTCCGCAACGCCTTTGGCGCCAGCAACCCCGCGCCTCTTCGCGTGGCCCGCCAGCTCACCGATGGCCTGCATCCGGTCACCAGCCCCGCCGTCAGCCGCTCCGGCATGATTTACGCCACCATCTCAGGGCCCAGAGGCAAGATGACCCCCGTGTCAGTGGTTCGGGTCAGCCCTGACGGCCGTGGCATGCCCTTCGTTACCGGAATCCTGAACGCTACCGGCCTGGCCTTCAACCCGGACGGCGATCTGTTCGTCACCTCGCGCGCCGAGGGCAACGTCTACCGCGTCGATGCGGCCGGCGAGTCCACTGTATACGCCGAAGGGATGGGGGTAGCCACCGGCGCGGCTTTCGACGCCGAGGGCAACCTCTTTGTCGGCGACCGCAGCGGCACCATTTTCAAGATCGATCCGCAGCGCCAGATCTTTGTCCACGCCACGCTGGAGCCCAGCGTCGCGGCCTATCACATGGCCGTCAATGCCGCCGGCACGCTGTTTGTAACCGCGCCCTCGCTCTCGTCGAATGACGCGATCTGGGCCATCGAGCCGAACGGCGACACGCGGGCCTGGTATCGCGGCCTGGGCCGTCCCCAGGGTCTTGCGCTTTCCAAGGAGGGCGACATATACCTGGCCGCCTGCCTCAATGGCCGCCGCGGACTGGTCCGCGTCACTCCGCAAGGCGAGGCGACGCTGGTTGTCGCTGGAGCCAACCTGGTCGGTGTAGCCTTTTCACCGCTCGGAACCACTGTCCTCACCACCCAGGAGGCCGTCTTCGATGTGGATCTGGGCGTCGAAGGGCTGACGCTGTTTTGAGCTTTTAGCTGTTAGCTCTTAGCTCGTGCGGCGGGAGTTCCAGCATTAGTGGCTGAAAGGTCGAAGCCGTTTGTCCCAGCACCACCGGAGCTAATAGCTAAAAGCTAAAAGCTAGAGGCTGCTCTTATGAAATCCGAAATCATCGCCGTAGGCTCCGAGATGCTCACCCCCTGGCGCCAGGACACCAACTCGCTCTATCTCACTGAGAAGCTCAATGAGATTGGTGTCACGGTCGCCTTCAAGACCGTCGTTGGCGACCGCCGCAAAGATTTGGTGGGCGCCATCCGCACCGCCCTGGGACGCACGGACATTCTCGCTCTCATCGGCGGCCTGGGCCCCACCGAGGACGACCTCACGCGCGAGGCGGTCGCCGAGGCGCTCTCGCTCACGCTGCGCCGCGACGCCACGCAGGTGGCCGCCCTGCATGCCCGCGCCGCCACCTGGCGCATCCCCATGCCCTCGAACAACCTCAAGCAGGCCGACGTCCTTGAGGGCGCTGCCCTACTGCCCAATCCCAACGGCAGCGCGCCCGGCCAGTGGCTCGATACCAAGTTCGCCGCCTATCGCAAGCTCATCCTGCTCCTCCCCGGCCCTCCCGGCGAGTGCCGTCCGCTCTTCGACGCGGAGTGCATTCCCCGTCTGCGCGCCGTCCTGCCGGTGCGGTCCATCGCCAGGCGCACCCTGCGCGCCGCCATGATTCCCGAGTCCCAGGCCGACAAGCTGCTGGCTCCCATCTACACCACATACGCCGATGTGGAAACCACCATTCTGGCCAACGCCGGCGATATTCAGCTCACGCTGCTCTGCTCCAAATCCAATGCCGCCGATGCCCGGCAGCGCGTGGACGAGCTGGCCGGACGGCTGGAAGAGGCGCTTGAAGACTGGCTTTACTCCTCTGACGGCGAAACCCTCGAACAGATCGTGCTCTACTACCTCGGCCTCCGCCAGGCAACGCTCGCCGTGGCCGAAAGCTGCACCGGCGGCATGGTTTCCGAGCGCATCACCAGCGTGCCGGGCAGCTCCCGCTCCTTCCTCGGCGGGGTGGTCGTCTACTCCAATGAGCTGAAGACCGTCTTCGCCAACGTCCCTCCCGAGCTGATCGCCCAGTATGGAGCCGTCTCCTCGGAAGTGGCCAAAGCTCTTGCCAACGGCATCCGCCTGCGCGCGGGAGCCACCTTCGGAGTGGGCGTGACCGGCATCGCCGGCCCCACCGGCGGCACCGAGCTGAAGCCCATCGGCCTGGTCCACATCGCAGTCTCCGATGCCCAGAAGACCGAATCCGTCGAGCGCATCTTCCGCGGCGACCGCACCCGCATCCGCCAGTGGGCCACCCAGCAAACGCTCGATCTGGTGCGCAGACGGCTGAGGTAGACGCCAAGATCTTCCGGCCCGCTCCTGGGGCAGCAACACTTTCTCTATATTCGGCAAAGATCTTGATCTCTGGCTTGCCTGTCCTTCCTGAAAATCGCACATTTCTTCTTGACAATTGCACGTTTCCATACAACTAATAAGTAATGCACGAAAACGTACAACTAGAGAGTGCTGCCAACGACCCAAAACTGTTTGCGGTGATCACCGCCGACGTCGTGGGCTCCCGCAAGATCGGATCCTTTAGCGACCAGCGCGACTTCATACTCGATGCGGTCTCGAAACTCCACATCGAAAGGCGGCTGATCCTTTCACCCTATGCGGTCACGGCCTGGGATGAGTTCCAGGTCATTCTCAGCAGGCCGGAGCATACCCCCCGCGTCATGTTCGACTTGCGCCGTCTCTTTTTCCCCTTCGAGCTTCGGATAGCCGTCGGGATGGGCGCTGCCACCGGAACCGATAGGCAGCCGACCAATCGTTATGCTGGAGGAGAGGCGTTCGAACGAGCCAGGGCTGCGGCCGACCGGCTGAAATCGCAGTCGCCCAAGTACCGTGTCCTTACCAGCTTTGAGTCCGGAAACGAGAAGTTTGACACCATCGCCAATACCATCTACAGCCTGCAGGACTCTCTGCTTGAAAGAAGAACCATAAAGCAATGGGCTGCGATCAACATGCAACAGGAGACCGGCAGCATCGAGATTACCGCCGTGCGCTTGAGGGTGGACACCTCCACGGTTTCGCGAAGTCTGAAACGAGGCTATTATTGGCACCAGGTTGAAACCGTTGATGCGATGGAGCGCATAGTAAAGATGTACTTCGGAAATGTACGTTTCGGTACAAATTGAGGAATATGGACGTTTTCATGCAACCGGTGCCGATCACATTCATGGCCTTGCTTCTTGCCCATCTGCTCGGGGACTTCCCCCTGCAATCGGAATGGATCTCCAAGAGCAAAGGAGCAAGCCTTCGATCCCTGATTCTCCACGGCGTTGTGCACTTCATACTCGCGTGGATCTCCCTGCTCGTCTTCACCCAAGTCCGTCTGCTATCCATCTCCAGCCAGTCGGTCGTGTTCGGGTACCTGATCGTTCATTTGCTGATCGACAAGCTCAAGAACTGGCTAACTGTGCGGAAAGCCCTGCCCGACGACTGCAAGATATTCTTGCTCGATCAGCTGTTTCACCTGATTGTCGTTGCCATCGCGGCCATCCTTCTGACAGGAAGCCAAGCTGGCGAACTCATTCGAAGCGTCCGGCTGTCCGCGTCCGTCAAGACGCACATTTTGGAAGTGGCGATCATCTACGTTGCCGTAATCTTTGGCGGGGGGTATTTGATACGTTATCTTACCAAGGGTTTGGCATTGGACACTCCTGCCGAATCCCCGGCACAGTTGGAAAATGCGGGCCTCTATATTGGGGGGATCGAGAGGTTTCTGGTAGTTACAGCCATCGCAATTCAATCTCCCGCTTTAACCGGCCTTATCCTTACCGGGAAATCTATCGCCCGCTTTCCTGAATTCAAGGAAGCACGGTTCGCCGAATACTACCTTATCGGGACGCTTCTGAGCGTCTCGTTGTCCGTAATTGGCGGAATCATCTTACTCGAGTTGCTGTACGGGACAATATCGCTAAGGTGAAACACTTGCGGGGTGCCGTACATCACCGCCAGTGCGGTGCGCGAGGTGTCTCATTTCGAGATGCCGGTTCTTGACCCTGGCGGATGGACGGCGCAGAACGGAATCGAAAGCCGGTACGCGGTCGGCGATTTCCGCGGGCTGGTGCTGTGGCACAATCTCGCCGGCCATGGTTGAATCGCAATTGTTGGAGGCCCCGAATATGAACGGCGCGATGGATTCGGTCTCAGCATTCGGCCCCATCACTTTCCTGATGGCGTTTGTTGGACCCGCACTCACCCTGATTCTTATTGGCTTCTTGTGGTTTTATCCGCGCCGATTCCGTATGCCTGCGGTTTTGCCGGGCATCCCGCTGGCTCTGACCTCGATCGCACTTCAGGTGCTCATTGGCGCCTTTGGAATGCTGAGGGCATTTCAAGAGATTGCAACGCATAGGCAGGCCGGCGTGAGGAACGTAGCGGGATCGATCGCCGCTGTAACAGGGTCCTTTGCCATCGCAATCGTTCTCAGTATTGGCTGCGTTGCGACGCTGGTTATCTTCCAGGCGATCTGCGATAGGCGCGACGAACAAACTGAATGGAGCGAACCGAAGGATAGTCTGGCGCCTGGCATTGTGTTCTTTCTGACGGCGATATCTGCTTTTGCGGCTATGGCCCTATTGTGGTTCTTCGAGCGAACCGTGGACCTTGTCCTGGTCATCGTCGACCGAACGCGAACGGCCGAGGCGCAACAGAGAATCGGCCATATGGGCATGGGAGAGTTGGCGGCGGTGATCTCGCACCGGCTCCTTTTGTGCGAGGCTCTCTCATTCGCACTTGTCGGTTTGTTCCTGGCCGCGCCGTTTTCGCTCCTGGCGGGCGAAGCGCCCGAATGGGTTCGAGTGCATTCGTGGACCCTTGCGATATTGACTGCGGTCTGTCTTATCCCGTTCGGCATAACCTTCCACCAGGAGATTCTCTACCTGATCTCGCTTACTCAACCCAGGTAGTGCGGGAGGGCTTGTCCCTCCTCATCGCCGGGTGCCGGGCGCACAGATCCTGCCGTTGGGGGATCCGGGGTCAGCCAAACCCCGGCAGCCCGTGCAATCCCGCGTAGTTCCGCAGGGCGGCGCATGGACGCCACCGGCGACGGCGACGGCATGAACCCACATTCTCCTACGGCCACCGCTCTTGCAGGCGACCAGGGATTCTCAGGGGGACGATATTGGATTCCGGCATCTGTTCGTGGGTCCACGGCGCGAGTACAATGACGGCATGTGGAATTCGGCGGAAGCGATAGCGCATGCGTTTGTTCGGGCGATCAACCGGCAGGACGTGGAGGCCATGGTCGCGTTGATGGCGCCAGGGCACCGGTTTGTCGATTCGATGGGACAGGTGGTGGAGGGACGGGAGAAGGTGCGTGCCTGCTGGGTTGGGTACTTCCGCATGGTTCCCGATTACTCGATTGTGCTGGAAGAAGCGGTCTGCGCGCGGCGAGTGGTGTTGATGGTGGGCATCGCGCAGGGAACGTACACCTCCGATGGGTGGCTGAGGGAGGAGAACGGCTGGAAGACGCCTGCGGCCTTCCGGGCCTCGATTGCGGACGGCAAAGTGGCGGAGTGGCGCGTATACGCTGACAATGAGCCCATGCGCCTGCGCATGAAGACGGCCATGTAGGGTCGCAAGGGGCAAAAAGGATCGTCTTTCAGTCAGCTCGTTGCCAAGCCGGGAACAGAGCTCAGTTCGAGATCAAAGCGGGCCGGAGAGGATTCGGGCCACCACGTCGTACTCGTGGGCTTCGGAGATCCGGGCTTTGTAGAAGCGGCCCGGTTCGAGCGTGGTGACGTTGGGGCCGAGTTCGCCGAAGTCGTTGATGTAGACCTTGCCGTCGATCTCGGGGGCATGGAACTGCGTTCGGCCCTCCCACAGGAGCGGCGTCTCTTCGCTTTCGCCTTCGGCCAGCAGCACCAAGTCGCGGCCCACCCACTGCTGCTTGGCGCGCTTGCTGATTGCCTGCTGGAGCTTCATCAGCCGGCGCTTGCGGGCTTCGATGGTGCGCCTGGGAACCTTCGCGTCCAGCGAGAATGCGCCCGAACCTTCTTCATCGGAGTAGCTGAAGACGCCCAGCCAGTCGAACTTTGCTTGGCCGACAAACTCCTCCAAGATTTCAAAGTCCGAGGAGGACTCGCCGGGGAAGCCGGCGATGAAGGAGGTGCGGAGAACGATGCCGGGAACAGCTGCGCGAACCTTCGCGAGAGTCTTGAGAAAGATGTCCGCGCCTGCGCCGCGCTTCATGCGCTTGAGAACGGCGGGCGAGGCGTGCTGGAGCGGCACGTCGAGATATTTGCAGATGTTCTCGTGCTTGGCGATGGTATCCAGCAGGCGGCTGGTGATGCGGTTGGGATAGGCGTATAGAAAGCGGAGCCAGCGCAGCCCTTCGATGCCGGCGAGAGCATCCAGCAGCACCGCCAAACCGTCCTTTAGGCCCAGATCCTCGCCGTAGCAGGTCGTGTCCTGGCCGATCAGCGTGATCTCGTGGACACCGCGGCCAACCAATTGCCGTGCCTCGGCCACCACCGATTCAAAGCGCCGCGAGCGGAACTTGCCGCGCAGGTTGGGAATGACGCAGAAGCTGCAAGGGTGGTCGCAGCCCTCGGCGATCTTGATATAGGCCGAGGATCGCTGGGTGGTGAGATAGCGGGGAGTGGACTCGTCGTAGAGATACGTGGGCAGCAGATGCGTTGCGCCCTGCCAGTCGTCGCGGCTGAAGCGTCCCTGCTGCTCGCGGTGGTCGCCTTCGGGTCTGGAGGTTACCTCAGGGGCTAAAGGCCTTTCACTCTTAGGAGGGTCAATGTACGGGCTGAAGCCAGTACCCTTCACCGGAGCGAGCGTTTCGGAGGACTGTTTATGCGTACCAGCGCGGGATTCCTGCCCGGGACGGTTCTCGGCGTAACCCCTGCCGCTGAGAATGTTGAACGGAGATGGAGCGGCGACCGTTTGCGGCCGGGCCAGGCCCGCGGCTTCGAGAATGGATTCCAGCTCGCCGGTGCCGACCACGGCGTCCACCTCGGGGATACTCTTCCGGATCTCGTCGCGGTAGCGCTCCACCAGGCAGCCGGCGACGATAAGCCGCCAGGCCGAACCGGTCGTCTTGTAGCGGGCCATTTCGAGGATCGTATCGACGGACTCCTGCTTGGCTGTGTCGATAAAGCTGCAGGTGTTGACGATGAGGATTTCCGCCTCTTCGGGATGGGCGGTCAGGCGTGCGCCGGCGCGGTCGAGCAAGCCCATCATGACCTCGGAGTCAACGAGGTTCTTGGGGCAGCCGAGGGAGATAAAGCCCACGGAAGGGGCCGTGGGTGGGAATGATCCGGTCACAGGTCTATTGTAGCTGGGATGGGGATTTGGGTTGCAGGCTCGGTCTCCGCCTCGCGGGTGTATATTTCTTCCTGATGAGCCTCTTGCAAGATTGCCTTTGGGTTCTGGATTGTGTCAGGGCACGACTTCAGTCGTGCCGCAAATGGCCGATTTGAATCCCGGCTTTAGCCGCTGCGGAATTGCAAACTATTGAAAACAGAACCGCAGGGGCTAAAGCCCTACATGACCTTGTTGCTCTTTCGGCACGACTGAAGTCATGCCCTGACACTTTTTGCAGTCTCAGTGGGATTTTGCAGGCGGCCCTGACGGAATAGACATCGGTAACTGGGAGACGACCAAGATGGCAGTTCAAGGAACTGAAGCGGCAAAGCCAGCGGCGGATGAGGTATTGCTCGTTACCAGCGGCGATCTGCGCCTTGCGGCCAACCGGGAGTGCTGGCCCGCGCAGAGAGCGATGGAAGAGAAGCTGACGGCGGCCTTGGCCGCGCAGGGCTTCAGGCTGGTCCGCGCTCATGCGTACGACGAGGCGGCGAAGCACGGCTTCATCTCCTCCCAGCGCATGGGCATGGATGTCTTCATGAAGATCCACCCCGATGCGCGGCTGGTCTTCGCCACCGCCGCGTGGCAGTACAGCCACCATGTGCTGCCGGGTCTGCGCAGCCATCGGGGGCCGATTCTGACGGTGGCAAACTGGTCCGGCCAGTGGCCCGGGCTGGTCGGCCTGCTCAATTTGAATGGATCGCTCGTCAAGGCCGGCAAGGAGTTTTCGTCGCTGTGGAGCAAGGAGTTTACTGACGATTACTTCCTCTCCGGGCTCTGCCAATGGCTGCGCGAGGGCAAAGTCAGCCACGACACCTCGCATGTGCATTCGCTCGATATGGCCAAGCTCCCCGCCGAAAGCGCCCAACGGGGCGCCCGGCTGGCCGGCGAACTAAAGCATCGCAAGGCCATCATGGGCATCTTCGACGAGGGCTGCATGGGCATGTACAACGCCATCGTCGACGACGAGTTACTGAACCCGGCGGGTATCTACAAGGAGCGCCTAAGCCAATCCGCGCTTTTTGCCAAGATGCGCACGGTGAGCCAGCCGGAGGCCGAAGCCGTCTATCAATGGCTCGTGGCTAAAGGCGTCAACTTCGACCTCGGCGCGGACCCCGCGGCCGATTTGACTATCGAGCAGGTCGTCGAGCAGTGCAAGATGTATATCGCGGCGGTTCGCATCGCCGCTGAGTTCGGCTGCGACGCCATCGGCATCCAGTATCAGCAGGGATTGAAAGACCTGACGGCCGCATCCGACCTGGCCGAGGGAATGCTGAACAATGCCGACCGGCCGCCGGTGTATGCGGAAGGAACAAATGAAGAGCTTTACCCCGGCGGCCCGCTGGTGCACTTCAACGAAGTGGACGAATGCGCCGGAGTGGATGCGCTGATTACGAATCGCTGCTGGAGTGCGCTGGGGCTCGATCCATCGACAACGCTGCACGACGTTCGCTGGGGTGAGCACTACCGGGGGCCGGAACTCGATGCCTTTGTTTGGCTGCTGCAAATCTCCGGCGCCGCGCCCGCCAGTCACTTCGTGGGCGGCTATGCCGGGGCCACCAGCGAGCGTCAGCCGGCCATGTACTTCCCGCTTGGCGGCGGATCGCTGAAGGGTATCGGGAAGCCCGGCGAGATCGTCTGGAGCCGCGTCTTCGTCGAGGGCGGCGCGCTTCATGCCGACCTGGGCCGGGGCACGGTGGTCAGCCTGCCCGCCGCTGAAACGGAGCGCCGCTGGCGCGAGACCACGCCTCAATGGCCCATCGTCCACGCCGTCTTCCATGGCGTCAGCCAGAATCAATTCATGGCTCGCCACCGCGCCAACCATGTGAACGTCGCCTATGCGCCTTCAGCGGAGATGGCGGACAAAGCTCTCGCCACCAAGGCCGCCATGCTAGCGGAGTTGGGCATCAAGGTCTATCTCTGCGGCATTCCGGAGGCATAGACCGGCCCCATACTCCCGACAACATGGGTGCCCCATCCATTTCGCGCTCCTTGCGAAATGGGTGGGATACCGCCGCCCTCACGCCTCGAGCGCGGCCACAATCTCCTCCGTCCTCCGCACCCGCCCCATGCGCGGAAAGATGCGCTCGATCGCGTTTGCATGGCTTTCGGCGCTCATGCCGGTCATGGCGTCCGAGGCAAAGATCAGCTCGTAGCCGCGCTCATAGGCGTCGCGCGCCGTGCTTTCCACGCCGAACTCGGTGGCGATGCCGCACAGAACAATCGTCGTTAAGCCGCGGCGGCGCAGTTGCAGGTCGAGGTCCGTGCCGTAGAACGCGCCCCACTGTCGCTTGAGGATCACAATGTCGCCGGGTTGGCGGTCGAGCTCGGGAATCAACTCGCCCCAGTCCGGCGGCGGAGTCCCTCTGAACCGCATCTGCTGGTCAGCGGCTAAATGCAGTCGGTCCGCTCCATCCGCCGAGCCGCCCACATGCACCAGGATGGGTTGCGCTCCAGCCTGCCGCGCCGCTGTCAGCAGGCGCGCGGCGTTGGCAATCACAGTGGGCTTCGAATGAGGCGCGCCGCCAGGCATTCCCGCAATGCCCTTCTGAAGATCGATGACCACGATGGCTGTGCGCCGCGCATCGAGTGTGAAATCGCTCATGATTGAATTCCCTCCTCCGCCGGCAGAATTCCCATCTCCTCATAGATGGGCCGTATCTCGCGCCGCACCGCCGGCAATCGCGTAGCGAACCACGCCGCGCCCAGCAGGACGAAGGAGCCATTCAGGATCACTGTCCACGGAGCGCCGATGGCGTGCGCGAGACTTCCCGCCAGCAGGCTGCCGAAGGGCGCCATGCCCATAAACGCCATCGTATAGTAACTCATCACGCGGCCGCGCATGTCCTCGCTCACAATGGTCTGGATGACGGTGTTACTGCCCGCCATGCCCTGCATCATGCCCATGCCCGCCACAAAAACCATGACCATCGAGAGCCAGAACCAGCGCGACAATCCGAAGCCGATCAGCCCCAGCCCAAAGACGCAGGCGGCCATGGGAATCATCCTCACCAAGCCCCGCACGCTCTTGCGCGCCGCCAGCGCCAGCGCCGACACCAGTGCTCCCACCCCCATCGCGCCCATCAGGAAGCCCAGCGTGTGCGGGCCGCCGTGCAGCACCCTGGCCGCGAAGATCGGCATGAGCACCACAAATGGCATCCCCATCAGGCTGACAACGGCGAACAGCATCAGGATATTGCGGATGGGCAGCGACACCGACACGTAGGTCCAGCCGGCCTTCAACTCGGTCAGAGCCGACGTTGCCTTGCGCTTCACTTCGGGTCCGTGAAGCCGCATCATCAGCAGCGAGGCGATGACGGCCAGGTAGCTGATGCCGTCGATCAGGAAGCACCACCCCTCGCTGGTGGCCGCAATCAGCATTCCGGCCAGCGAGGGGCCCACGAGCCGCGCCATATTCACCATCGACGAGTTAATGGCGATGGCGTTCGACAGGTCGTTGCGGTCCTCGACCATCTTCACCATGAAGGCCTGGCGGCCCGGCATATCGAAGGCGTTGATAATGCCCTGCGTAACGCTGAGCACGAGGATCCAGTGGATCCCGATGTGGTGCGAGAGCGTGAGGGCGGCCAGCGCCAGCGACTGCACCATGGAGAGCGTCTGCGTCCACACCAGCACCTGCCTGCGATCGAGCCGGTCCACCAGGACTCCAGCGAAAGGCGCAAAGAGAAAGGTCGGAATCTGCCCGGCAAAGCTCACCGTGCCCAGCAGCAGCGCCGACCCGGTGAGCCGGTAGACCAGCCAACTGGTGGCGATGCGCGTCATCCAGGTGCCGATCAGCGAGATACTCTGCCCGCCAAAGAAGAGCCGGAAGTTGCGATGCCGCAGCGCCCGCCACGCATGTGACGAGCCGCTGAAGACGCGCGGCTCCGCGGCGCCGGTGAGTGCGGCTGCCTCCGCGCGGATTGTTTCTTCTTCGCTGCTCAATCGTGCTTCCTCATCGGCCGCCTCGTGTCGCTTAGCTCTTTCAGATTTCGACCGGTCACACCAGCCCCAACTCTCTCAGCAAGAACGCATAGTCAAAGGCAATCTCCTTCAGGTAGTCGTAGCGGCCGCTTGAGCCGCCGTGGCCGGCCTGCATGTTAGTTACTAACAAGAGCGGGTTGTTATCGGTCTTGAGGGTGCGCAGCTTGGCCACATACTTAGCCGGCTCCCAGTACATGACTTGGCTGTCGTGCAGCGATGTCTTGACCAGCATGGCCGGATAACTCCTAGCTTTCAGGTTATCGTAAGGAGAGTAACTCAGCATGTAGCGGAAGTAAGTCTCCTCGTTGGGATTGCCCCACTCCTCGTACTCGGGCACGGTGAGCGGAAGCGTGGCGTCGAGCATGGTGTTCATCACGTCCACAAAAGGCACGTGGGAGACGACGGCGCGGAAGAGATCGGGGCGCAGGTTTACGACCGCGCCCATGAGCAGGCCGCCGGCAGAACCGCCCTCGATGGCCACGCGCGCCGGGTCGCCGTAGGCAGCGGCGGTCAGGTGCTCCACAGCGGCGATGAAGTCGGTGAAGGTGTTGCGCTTCATGAGCATTTTGCCGGCGTCGTGCCAGGGCTTGCCCAGGTCGCCGCCGCCGCGGATGTGGGCGTAGGCCATGACCACGCCGCGATCGAGCAGGCTGAGGCGGTTCCCACTGAATCCGATGGGCAGCGCGTAGCCATAGGCGCCATAGCCGTAGACGAACAGGGGACTTTGCGGGGGCCTGGAGATCCCCGCTACAGCCGGTCCGGAGACCGGCGCGACACGCTTGTCCTTGCGGTAGACGAGCGAGACGGGAACTTGCGCGCCGTCCGCGGCGGTGGCGTGGACGCGCTCGCTCGCGTAGAGCGCGCGGTCGAAGCCGCCGGGAATCTCAAGCTGCTTGAGGAGCGTGGAAGCGCCGGCGGCCAGATCGTACTCATAGACCGAGGCGGGCGTGACCAGAGACTGGTAGGCGTAGCGGAAAGTCGCCGTCTCAAAGACTCGGTTGATGTGCGGATGGGCGTCGTAGGCCGGCTCGGGAAAGGCGACTTCGCCGGCGGGCGCGGCCTCGGCCCCGTCGCCGCTAAAGCGCCAGATCCGCAGCCGCGGCAGGCCGTCTTCGCGCTCGCAGGCCACGAAGAAGCCGGCGAAGAGGTCCACGTCCTCCAGCATGACGCTGTCGCGGTGGGGGATGCGCTCGGTCCAGTGCTCGCGGCCCGGCGTGGCTGCGGGCGCTGTAACCAGGCGGAAGTTGCGCCCGCGATCGTTGGTGCGGATGAACCACAGGCCGTTGCGGTGGTCGATGGAGTACTCGTGCTCGTCCTGGCGGGGGCTGACTAGGGCGAAGACGCCCAGCGGATCGTCCGCCGCCAGCACGAGGGATTCGGTGGTGGTGTGGCTGGCCGATTCGACCACCAGAAACTTGCCGTCGCGGGTGCGGCCCGCGCCCAGGTTGAAGCGCTCGTCGTCCTCCTGGAGAATCAACGCATCTTCCGAAGCCTGCGCGCCGCAAGTATGACGCCAAAGCTGGTACTGGCGCTTCTGCTCCTCGTCTTCGACGGTGTAGAAAAGCGTGCGGTTGTCGGCGGCCCACACCACAGAGCCAACGCGCTCAACCAAGCCGGCAAGCGTTTCGCCGGTGTCCAAGTCCTTTATATGCAGCGTGTACTGGCGGAAGCCCGTTGTGTCTGTCGTGTAGGCCAGCAAGCGGCCGTCGTCGGTAATGTCGGTTGCGCCGATCGCGAAGAAGGTGTGGCCCTCGGCAAGCTGGTTGCCGTCGAGCAGCACTTGTTCGTCATGAACGTCGTCCGCTTTGAGATTTGAGGTTTCCCAGGTCTCAGAAGCGAGACCTGGGGCACCCAGCATCTGTGGGGTGTCCGGCGCGCCGGGCTCGTCCCGCTTGCGGCAGTGGATGGCGTACTGGCGGCCCTCCTCGGTGCGCGTCAAGTACCACCAGCCGCGGTCCAGAAAGGGAACCGAAACATCGGTCTGCTTCACGTGCGAGAGCATTTCCTGGTAGAGCTCTCCGCGCAGGCCGGCGAGCGGCGCCATGCAGGCCTCGGCGTAGGCGTTCTCGGCTTCGAGGTAGGCGGTGACCTCGGGGTCATCCTTGTCGCGCAGCCAGGCGTAGTCGTCGCTGAGGACTACGCCATGCAACCGGGTCTCAGTGTGCTGCTTGCGGGCGATGGGGGCAGGCGGAAGCTCGTTCTGAGTCATTTCCTTCAAGTGTAGTGCAAAGACAGCTAGAAGCTCGGCAGCAGTACCGAGGGAACCTTTTCCCTGCCATCCGCGTAGAATAGAAAGCGATGAAGGGCATTCGCCGAGCATTTTCACTCGTTTTCCGGCTGCTGTTGGCCGCTGCCGTGGGTTTTTCCGCTATGGCCGCCTGGGCCGAGCGGGTGGAGGATCTGCCCCAACCCACCGATTACGTGAGCGATTTTGCCCACGTGCTGTCGCCCGAGGCCATCGCTCGGCTGGATCGCATCTGCGGGCAACTGGACCACTCCCAGGCCAATGCGCAAATCGCCGTGGTAACCATCCATACCCTGGATGGGGCCGACGCAGCGGACTACGCCAATCGGCTTGAAGACAAGTGGAAGATTGGCCGCAAGGGATCGGACCGCCAAGTGCTGTTCCTGCTGGCCGTGGACGACCGAAAACGCCGTATCGAAGTGGGCTACGACCTGGAAGCAATTCTGCCCGACGCCAAGGCGGGCGACATTGGCCGCGACATGGTTCCTTATCTGCGCGCCAACGACTTCGACGGGGCCGTGACGCTGGGAGTGAATGAGGTGGCGCAGGTGATCGCCGCCGATGCCAAGGTGACGCTGGACGAGGAGGCTTCGCAAGCGCCACCCGCTTCCGCTTCCGACGAGGACGAGCCGGCGTCGCTGACCACGAAGATTGCTACCATTCTGGTGTTGACGATCGTTCCATTGATCGTTTTCAGCCCTTGGATTCTGCGCTTCCTGGTTTTTTTGGGCGTCTTCAAGCGCTGGGGATGGAACCCATTTAACGGCCCCGGCGGTGGCGGAGGCTTCGGTGGCGGAGATTCCGGCGGTGGCGGGGGTTTTTTCGGTGGTGGCGATTCCGGCGGAGGAGATTCCGGCGGTGGCTTTAGCGGCTTCGGCGGCGATGGCGGCGGTTTTGGCGGCGGCGGCGCCGGTGGAAGCTGGTAGTTCTTTCGAGTCTTGAATGAAGGGGCTTCCTTGATGGAGGCCGAAGGAGAAAAGGGCTTTATGAGTCGTGGATTCTGGATTGGGTTGGGCATTGTAGGCGTTCTGGTTTTGGTTTTGCTAATGGGCTTTGGCAGCTATGTAAGCGCTCGGAACCAGATGGTGGCATTGGATCAGACCGTAAAGAGCAAGTGGTCGGAGGTGGACGTGCAGCTTGAGCGGCGAGCCGACCTGATTCCCAACCTGGTGGAGACCGTCAAGGGCTTTACCAAGGAGGAGAGCACGGTCTTTGGCGATATTGCCAATGCGCGGGCCGGCATGTTGAATGCGCAGGGGCCGCAAGCGAAGATCGCGGCCAACGGGCAGCTCGATTCCGCGTTGGGCCGCTTGCTTTTGCTCGTCGAAAACTATCCGCAACTGCGCTCCAGCGATCAGTTCATGCGCTTGCAGGATGAGCTTGCAGGCACCGAGAACCGCATCAGTGTTGCCCGCAAGCGCTATAACGACGCCATCCAGGATTACAACACTTTCATCCTTCAGTTCCCCAATAACATCTGGGCGGGCATGGCCGGCTTCAAGGAAAACACAGCCTACTTCGCGGCCAGTCCCGCCGCGCAGGCCGTGCCATCGGTTAAGTTCTGAGGCCGGATTCCGCGCCGGCGCTGCGGACCCATGCTAAAAGGCCATCCCGGAGCGCGGGATGGCCTTCGCGAATGGCTAGAGAATTCTCGGCCTGACTGTTTACGATTCGAAATGAGACTTGAGGTCTCCCACCCTTGAATCAAAAAGCGAATCAAGGATGGGGCACCCAGCACTTTGTTAACACCTGACCCGAAAATGCTCTATGGTCTGGGCGCGGCGCGACCTACTTGAAGGAGGAGATGGCGAGCGCCTCGTCGTCGTAGATATCGAAGACGGTGTAAAGCTTGGTCAACTGTAGCAGGTCATGGACCTTCTTGGTCAGCTTGAGCAGCTTGAGCGCGGCGCTCTGGTTCCGCGCCGATGTGTAGGCGCTCACCAGCTCGCCTAACCCCGAGCTATCGATGTAGTTCACGTCTCCCAAATTGAGCAGGATGTTTTTCTGACCTTTGCCGATCAGGTCGCGAATGGCATCGCGAATCTGCACGCTGCCCTCGCCCAGAGTGATCCGGCCGCTGAGATCAAGAACGGCGACGCCGTCCACTTCACGGGAAGCAATAGTAAGTGCCACGGAAAATCCTCCTTGTTGATACTGCGATTATAGTGCCTTTGCGGTTTCAGGCGGCGGGAATCTTCCAACCTGCCCAGGTCTGGGGCTGAGAAAGGTCGACCCCTGTCAGCCGCCAATGCTCCGTGCGCGAATTGCGCTCAGGTGTCTTCGCCTGGCGGCGCCAGATGCTTGACCAGCGTCAACTCGGTTCCGGGATGCAGTTGCCGAAAGTGTACCTCATCCATGAAGGAACGGATAAGGAAGATGCCGCGGCCGGTTCCGCGCAAGAGGTTTTCCGGCGCTCTGGGGTCGGGCAGCGTCTCGGGATCAAGGCCCCTGCCCTGGTCCGCGATTGTAAAGACCAGCGCCGCGCCGGTGTTCTCAAGGCTGACTTCAATGGATTTGGCGGGGTCGTATTCGTTGCCGTGCAAGACGGCGTTCACGGCTGCCTCGCGCACCGCCATGGTTACGTGGAATCGCTCGTCCTCGTCCAGGCCGGCCTCGAGGGCCATCTTCTCCGCGGCCGCCTCCACCGCGTCAACGCTCTCCATGGTGGAAGCGAGCGAAAAGCTCAGCCTAGTTTTGGGTGCGCTCACCGGGATCAAATCCGCCTCTTCCGGAACGGGCCGGGCGCATTCGCCCTTCCGTGCCTCAGCAACCTTGCTGGCAGTTTCATGGCTGGCGTCGAACTGTGTCAAGCAGGCGCTGAAAGGGAAGGGCGAACGGGAGCATGAGAGGCAACCGTCGCAACAGACTTTTGCGGTGAGCCAGCAAGCACTCCATCTTTATGAACTTGTTGATTCCATTGCATGAATATGCACACGGAGGCCCGAACCATCCTTCCCGGTCCGGCAGTTCCAACGCTCAATATGAAAGCCTGATGGACGGCTGAGGTATTTGTGATTGCCCCATCCAAGTATCGTCCTCCGCACGCAGTGACATGGGATACTCCGCGGCGTTGACTGGTTAACTTGAAAGCAGGGTGGGCCATTTCGCAGCGCTTCGCGCTGCATTCAATCAATGCGGCGCGTCGCCGGGAATTCAGACGACCCTTCGCAGCAACGGGGCAGAAGTCTTCGCGGTTTTTGCCCATTCCGCCTCATCGCCCCGATTGACGCTCTCGATCTTTATCCCCGCCGCAATCTCCGCAACCCTCCGATGAGACTCCAGCCGATCCGCCTGCACGTAGGCATCCGTCACCACCAGCACCTCGTCGGCGCCGGTCTGGCGCACCAGCCTCTCGAGCCCAGCCTTCACCGTCCAGTCCGAGCCCACAATCGCCGCCGTCAGCCGGTTCTCGACAGCCACCTGCTCCGATGCCGACCACAGCGGCTGCATCGAATCCACAGGGGGGAGCAACCACACCGGCTCATTTCGGATGAGCCTCAAGGATCTCTGCTGCAGAGTGGTAAACAGCCGCATCGCAGCGCCATCCGTAGCCGCGGCAATCACCGGAACCGCCATCATTAGGTACGGCTTGGTCTGCGTCTCGTTAGGCCGGAAGTGCTGGTGGTAAGCTTCAGCCGCCGCAATCCTATGCTCCGGCGCAAAATGGGCTGCAAAGGCATACGGGAGGCCCAGCCTGCCCGCAAGCTGAGCGCTGAAAACACTGGACCCCAGCACGGTAATCGGCACGTTGCTTCCCTGGCCCGGAATCGCCCTGACGGCCTGGCCCGGCTTCTCCGCTTCCAAATAACCCCGCAATTCCTCCAGAAGTTCTGAAAAAGTATCGAACCTCGAAGAAAGATCCCCGCCCTTCACCAGAATCCGTCCTAGCGCCTTCATCGCGTTCGGATCGCCGCCCGGAGCCCTTCCCACACCCAGGTCGATTCGCCCCGGATACAAAGCATCCAGCGTCCCAAACTGCTCGGCCACCACCAGCGGCGCATGATTGGGCAGCATCACACCGCCGGCGCCCACTCGGATTCGCTTCGTCGCCGACGCCACATGCCCAACCAGCACCTGCGTCGCCGAGCCGGCCAGCCCCGCAATCGAGTGGTGTTCCCCCAGCCAGTAGCGCTTGTAGCCCCACTGCTCCACGTTCCGTGCCAGTTCCACCGTCCGCGCAATCGCGCTTCCCGCCGGCTCTCCGACTCGCATTTCGACAATATCCAATACAGAAACGCCCAGGCACTTGTCCATATTTACCTGATTCGTAAGCCGGTTCCGCGATGCACCTATTTCGTAACGCAATACCGGAACTCTCGTAATTTGGGCTTGTTCACACTGCCCGTCGCCACCGACGGGGAGTGTGAGCAGGCTGCAACCGCGTTAACCGCTGATAGGTGATGCCCATCACAAAACTCCGGTCCCATCGGTGCGACCATAGCCCCAAAGCCCTTAAGGGCCCGTGAGCCGCTCACTCCCCAGTTCCACTCTTGGAGGCCGCACTTGAAGCTTGACCCATCTGCATTTGTCGCCGATCCGAAGCTCATTCAGGCGCTTGGTCAACGAGCCATCGAACTCTCATGTGGCGCGGAAAGCGTCCTTTTCCGTCAGGGAGACAAGCCTGCCGGCCTATACATTTTGCACACGGGAGAGGTTACCCTCACCATGACTTCCCTGGCGGGCGAAGCCATTTTGTCTGCCCATGCAGCGCCTGGCTCGGTGCTTGGCCTGCCTGGATTGATCGGCAATGAGCCCTACACGTTGACCGCAACCGCCCGCAGCGGAGCCAAGCTCGGCTTCATCACCCGCGACGACTTCACCGCCCTCATGCAATCCGATCCACTCATGTCGCTCAAGGTTCTGCAAGTCCTGGCCGCCGAGGTTCGCTCTGCCCGCCAGGCTATTCTTCAGCGCTGAGATCGTTTCCCTGAGCCTCCGAACCCAATTCGGATCGCCTCGCCCTAGCGTATCTGTCATCCCCCTCGCCGCGGCATTGACGCTTGCCCCATTGCCTTGAGAGACTCTTGCCAATGCAATATCGCGGAAAAGTGGAGTTTGCCCAGGAACGGAAGATCCGCGAGCGGAACACCCGCATCTACCGGCTGTGCCACTGGCCCATCTGGATTTGGGTCTTCTTTCTCACTCCCGGACCCCTGACCTTTTCGCTCTTTGCCCGCGGCTTTCATGGGGGCAATCTGGCCTGGCTCGCCGCGGTGCTGTTGGGCACGGGCATCGCCGGCCTGCGCGGACAGTTGCCCGGCGCTGAACCCCGTCCCTACATCCTGCGCTTCGACGAGGACAAGTCCAACCCCCTCTACCGGCGCGTCTGCTACACCTTCGCCTGGAACGCCGTGCTGAACTTCGCCCTGCTCAACCTCGCTGGCCTGGTCATCGCCGTCTTCACCGGCATCTGGTACATGAAGCAGATCTACAACTACGCTTATCTGCCGTTGTGCGCCGTCATCCTGCTGCTGGGCGGCCTCGGCATGCTGCCCCGCGTCGGACCCTCCACCAGAACCGAAGGCACCGAACGCCGCTACTTCTACGGCTCCGTCTGGGCCGTCACCGCGGCGCAAACCCTCCTGCTCGTCCTGTGGAAGACCCTGCCGCGCAGCCATGCAGGCGACTTGGCCAAGCTCCTCGTCTACTTAGCCGCATTGCTCCTGATGGGGCTGCTCGCGCAGCGCGGCTTGCTCTATCGCACCCGCCCCATCGTCCCCGGCGAGCTCATGGTCTCCGACTGAAGCCGCAACAGGACAGTGAATCGGTTTGACGAGATTGACGGTCCTTAGTGGGATGCCAAGTTGGCAGGTGGTTCGGGAGCGGCTAGCTGCCCCCTGCCGGCATCAGGTTTGCCCCGGCACATGTTAAATCAGGCATGGTTGGAGCAGAAAGCATCAAGTATCCATCCTTTACCTCACGCACATGGAAATAGCGGCTGGGAAGGGGCTTGGAGTCTCCGCCAGGTTTCCCAGGAACGATCGTTTCCAGTGTTGAATCGATTTGGACCTGAAATATGCCGGGAGCCGCACAAGCTCGAACCGGACCGTAGCTATGACTGACGTATTTGGAATCGTTGGATGGCAGATCGAATTGGTCATGGACCTCTTTCAGCTCGGCCGCATGATCCGCTTCAGAAAAGTCTCGCGATTCGGACCATGGCGAGTATAGCCACTCTTCCACAAA
>Ga0326727_10010770_pt1 | contig 21617 bp, 19 predicted proteins | sample MB2enrmetagenome_FD_207643 | JGI IMG/M metagenome (GOLD analysis project Ga0326727, IMG submission 207643) | Lab enriched peat soil microbial communities from McLean, Ithaca, NY, United States - MB29MY | ecosystem: Environmental > Terrestrial > Soil > Wetlands > Peat | place: USA: New York...
GCCGGGCCACGTGGATGGCGCGGTGACACTGCACCTGGGCTACGGGCGCACCGCCGCGGGCCGCTCCGGAAACGGCATGGGCTTCAATCCCTACGGCCTGCGGACCGCGCAGGCGCTCTGGCACGATACGGGCCTCCAAGCCCGGAAGATACCGGGCGCCTACCAGTTCGCGACTACCCAGAACGAGCGCGCGCTGGACGAGCGGCGGCAGATCATCCACAAGGGCGATATCGCGGATTACCGCAAGAACCCGGAATCGGTCCACGAGGGCGCCGAGAATCCCGCTCCCGGCCTGACCTTGTATCCGGAGTGGCCATACAAAAAACACGCCTGGGGCATGGCCATCGACCTGACGTCCTGCACGGGATGCGCGGCCTGCATCACCGCCTGCACGGCGGAAAATAATATCGCGGTGGTAGGCAAGGATCAGGTGCGGCGCGGACGGCACATGTATTGGCTGCGCGTGGATTCCTACTTCCACGGCAGCCCGAACGAACCCGAGATCTACAATCAGCCGCTCCCCTGCATGCAGTGCGAGAATGCTCCTTGCGAACTGGTCTGCCCGGTGCAGGCCACCAACCACAGCGCCGAAGGCCTCAACGACATGGTCTACAACCGCTGCGTGGGCACGCGCTACTGTTCCAATAACTGCCCTTACAAGGTGCGGCATTTCAACTTCTATCTCTTCTCCGACTTCGAGACCCCCAGCCTGAAACTGCTGCGCAATCCGGATGTGACGGTGCGCAGCCGCGGCGTGATGGAGAAGTGCACCTACTGCGTGCAGCGCATCAACGCGGCCAAGATCGATGCGGAAAAACAGAATCGCGAGTTGAAGGACGGTGAGATCCAGACGGCCTGCCAGGCCGCCTGCCCGACCGAGGCCATTATTTTCGGGGATATCAACGATCCCGCGAGCCGCGTCCGCAAGATGAAGGACCAGAAGAGCAACTACGGATTGCTGGCCGACCTGAACACGCGACCGCGCACCACCTACCTGGCCGCGCTGCGCAATCCCAATCCGGAGATCGAGGCTTAACATGGCGGACCAACCAGAGGTGGTGGAACGGCCCGCCGGGCAGGAGATCATCGCGCCGGGATACACCTTCGGCACGGTGACGGATCAAATTGCCGCGGTGGTGCTGACCCGCAGGACGCCCTTGTTCTGGTTTGCGTGCTTCGCGGCGGGAACCGGGCTGTTGATGTTGTTCCTGCTCTCGGTGACCGTGCTCCTGGCCAAGGGCGTAGGCGTATGGGGCATCCGCTCGCCGGTGATGTGGGGATTCGCCATCACGAACTTCGTTTGGTGGATCGGAATCGGCCATGCGGGCACGCTGATCTCGGCCATTCTGTTGCTGCTCAACCAGCGCTGGCGCAATTCCATCAACCGGTTCGCGGAGGCCATGACGCTGTTCGCGGTGGCCTGCGCGGGCATGTTCCCGCTGCTGCACCTGGGCCGCCCCTGGCTGTTCTACTGGCTGTTTCCCTATCCCAATACCATGAACGTGCAGCCACAGTTCCGCAGCCCGCTGGTGTGGGACGTGTTCGCGGTTTCCACTTACGCCACGGTCTCGCTGTTGTTCTGGTACGTGGGGCTGATGCCGGACCTCGCGACTCTTAGGGATCGCGCCCGTAACCGCTTCGGGCAGATCGCCTACGGCGTGATGGCCATGGGCTGGCGCGGCTCGGCGCGGCATTGGAGCGTGTATGAAACGGCCTCGCTGCTGCTGGCCGGCCTGGCGACGCCGCTGGTGCTTTCCGTGCACACGGTGGTGAGCTTCGACTTCACTATCGCCATCGTTCCGGGCTGGCATAGCACCTTCTTCCCGCCTTATTTCGTGGCGGGCGCCATCTATTCCGGTTTCGCCATGGTGCTGGCGCTGGCCATTCCGCTGCGCGCGGTCTACGGCTTGCAAGGCTTGATCACCGACAAGCATCTGGAGAACTCGGCCAAGCTGATGCTGGCCACCGGCCTGATCGTGGGGTACGCCTACCTGCTCGAAACTTTTATGGCCTGGTACAGCGGCGATCCCTTCGAGCAAGCCGCTTTCTGGAACCGCATGACGGGGCCTTATGCCGTCTGCTACTGGTCCCTGCTGACGTGCAACATTCTGGCGCCCCAGGCGCTGTGGTTCAAGCGCATCCGCACGAGTCCGGTGTTGCTCTTCATTTCCTCCATCGTCGTGCTGATCGGCATGTGGCTGGAGCGCTACATGATTATCGTGAGCAGCCTGGCGCAGGACTACCTGCCCTCCTCGTGGAATCTCTTCCACGCCACGCGCTGGGACTGGTTCACGTACGTGGGAACTATCGGACTTTTCATGTTCCTGTTCTTCCTGTTCATCCGTCTGCTGCCCATGATTTCGATCTTCGAGGTGCGCACGCTGCTGCCCTCCGCCAAGGTGGAGCGGGAGGAGGTGCGCGGATGACCCAGGCGCCTTCCAATGCCCCTTACGGCTTGATGGCCGAATTCGATAATCCCACGGCGCTGGTGGCTGCCGCCCGCGCGGCGCGCGCCCAAGGCTACCACAAGCTGGACGCCTACTCGCCGTTCGCCATCGAAGAGCTGAGCGACGCCCTCGACCTGCACAAGAACCGGCTGCCGCTGATTGTGCTCGTGGGCGGCATCGTCGGCGGGCTGACCGGCTTTCTGCTCCAGTGTTACATCACGATCTGGGATTTCCCCATTAATGTGGGCGGCCGCCCGCTGTATAGCTGGCCGGCCTATATCATCATCACTTTCGAGCTGACCATTCTGTTCGGCGCGCTATCGGCGGTGCTGGGGCTGCTGGCGCTGTGCGGGTTGCCCATGCCGTACCACCCCGTGTTCAACGTGCCGCGCTTCGCCACGGCTTCCCGCAACCGCTTTTTCCTGTGCATCGAAGCGGCCGATCCGCTGTTCGACGCGGAGAAGACCACGCGCTTCCTGGAGACGCTGCAGCCCAAAGAGGTATCCGAAGTTGCGCACTGATCTCAAGCTCTGTGCCGTGGTGCTGGCCATGGCCGCCGCCATGGGGTGCCGGCAGGATATGCAGGACCAGCCCAAGTTCATCCCCCTGCGCCCCAGCGAGTTCTTTGCGGACGGGCGCTCGGAAAGGCCGCTAATTCAGGGAACCATCGCCCGCGGCCATCTGGATGACGACGCCGCTTTCTATACCGGCAAAGGACCGGACGGCCGGTTCATCGAGACCTTCCCGTTCCCGGTGACGCGCGGGGTGATCGAGCGCGGCCAGGAACGTTTCAATATATACTGCGCTCCTTGTCACGACCGGCTGGGCAACGGGATGGGGATGATTGTGCGGCGCGGCTATCGCAAGCCGCCCTCCTATCACATCGACCGCCTGCGGACGGTGCCCAACGGATATATCTACGACGTGATCACCAATGGGTTTGGAGCCATGCCGGATTACGCGGCGCAAATCGAAGCGCGCGACCGGTGGGCCATCGTGTCGTACGTACGCGCTCTGCAATTGAGCCAGAATGCCCCGCTGCATGACGTGCCGCCGGAGGCCCTCGGCCAGCTCGGCCCGGCCCCCCAGGCCGCTCCGGGAGGTGGACGATGATGGCGCAGGGGCTCGATTTCACGATTTCGGAGGAACTCCGGAACGATCTGCGCACCTGGCGCACGCGCGCCGGCGCGGTGGGCCTTGTGGCGCTCGTCGCGCTGATCGTGGGGGCCTTCTTTGATCCCAGCCAGGCCGTGCGCTCCTGGCTGTGGTCATATGTCTTCTATGTCGGCCTGGCGGTCGGGTCGATGGCCTGGTTGATGGTGCAGTATCTCTCGGGCGGCGCCTGGGGCGTAGTGATCCGGAGGCCCTGTGAAGCGGCCGCGCGGACGCTCCCGCTGCTAGCTCTCCTGTTTCTGCCGATCGCCTTCGGCATGCCTTGGCTGTACCGCTGGGATAACCCCGGGTCGGTGGCGGCCGACGCCATCCTGCGGCACAAACACACGTACCTCAACGCGCCATTCTTCCTGATTCGTGCGGCAGCGTATTTCGCCGGCTGGATCCTGATCGAGTGGCGGCTGAACCACTGGTCCGACGCGGAGGACCGCGAGGGCGGTATTCTCCCGCACGATCGCATGTCCCGCTGGAGCGGCGCCGGACTGGTGTTCTGGGGCTTCAGCATCACCTTCATGGCGATCGATTGGGTGATGTCAATCGATTCGCACTGGTATTCGACGATGTTCGGGATGCTCTTCATGGCGGGACAGGGCCTCTCGTCGATGGCTTTCCTGATCGCCTTGCTGGTGCTGCTTTCGCATCGCCGCCCGCTCTCGGACGTGCTGACTCCGGCGCACCTGCACGACCTGGGAAAGCTGCTGCTGGCCAACGTGATGGTGTGGGCGTACTTCTCCTTCTCGCAGTGGCTGATCATTTGGGCCGGCAACCTGCCCAAAGAGATTCCCTGGTATCTCCAACGCCTGAGCGGAGGCTGGCAATTCGTCGCCCTCGCCCTGATCTTGGGCCATTTTGCCCTGCCCTTCGCGCTGCTGCTATCGCGCGACTTGAAGCGCAATTACAAGCTGCTGGCGGGGGTGGCCGTCTTTATTCTGGTCATGCGTTTCGTGGATCTGTATTGGCTCGTGGCTCCCGATTACCGGGCGGGCGCGTTTGGCGTGAGCTGGATGGATTTCGCCGCTCCGCTAGCGATTGGCGGCATCTGGTTGGCCTGGTTCATCATCCAATTGTGCAAGCGTCCACTAATGCCGTTACACGAAGCCCATTTAGAGGAGGCCCTGGAACATGGCCGTGAATAGACCGGGAGAGCACGGGGAACAGGAAGCGCCGCTGGCGGACACCGAGCGGCCCGAACTGCATCATGAAGAGACAGATGTCAACGTCTGGGCGGTCGGCAAGACCGCGATTGCCCTTTTCCTGACGTGCATCGCGGTGCTGTTCCTGATCGTGGGCGTGTTCCGGTATTTCCAGACGCGGGAACAGGCTCTGCAGGCTCCCCTGCCGCAGGGGCTGAACGTGGATGCGCGCAGCCTGCCGCCAGCGCCGCGGCTGCAGACCGCGCCGGTGCTGGATCTCCAGGAGATGCGCGCCGCCGAAGACCAGATCTTGAACGGATACGGGTGGGTGGATGGATCGCGGGGGATCGTGCGGATTCCGATCGCGCGGGCCATCGAGCTGCTGGCGCAACAGGGGCTGCCGGCGCGGCCGGGGACCGCGCCGGAAACCGCCAGTACGGCCGGCGTGCCGACCGAGAGCGGGCTGGGGCCGAAAATGATTGCTCCGGGGGGACCGTTGGCGCAGTAGAGGGTGGGGCAGGCGCATAGCCTGCCGGTTGAAGAAGGGCAGAGAGGGTTGGTGCTGTGAGGGTACGTAATTTCACTGCTGGGGCGGGGAGTGCGCGCGTAACGCTGTTGGCACTCGCTGGTTTTGCGCTGGCCGTGCCGGCCGCCTTCGCGCAGCCGGGGCAGCCGGCGCCGGCGCAGCCGTCCTACAGCATGCAGGACGCCAATTTGAAGCCCGCGCTGCCGGGCGCGCTCCAGGGCGTGGGGATCGACCAGAAGCTCAATGCGCAGATTCCGCTGAACCTGGTCTTCCGCGACGAAGCCGGCCGGGCCGTTCCGCTCTCCAGCTTCCTTCATGCCGGCAAACCCGTCATCCTGGCGCTGGTCTATTACCGCTGTCCCATGCTGTGCACGCAGATCTTGACCGGCCTCGAAAGCGGCTTGAAAGCCGTGTCGCTCAATCCCGGGCAGGATTTCGAAATTGTGAGCGTCAGCTTCGACCCCAAGGATACTCCGGAGATCGCCGCTGCCAAGAGGCAGACGTATGTCAAACGCTACGGGCGGCCCAATACCATCAATGGCTGGCATTTCCTGACCGGTGACGAGGCCAGCATCAAGGCCCTCACCGATGCCGTGGGCTTCCACTATAAATACGACCCGGCCACGGATCAGTTCGCGCATGCCAGCGGCATCATGATCGCGACGCCGGATGGGCGGCTCTCGAAGTACTTCTACGGCGTGGACTATTCGCCGCGCGACCTTCGCCTCGGGCTGGTGGAAGCGTCCGCGAACCGCATCGGCAGCCCGGTAGATCAGATTCTGTTGTTCTGCTACCACTACGACCCGGCCACCGGCAAGTACGGCGCCGTGGCCATGAACCTGGTGCGCGCCGCCGGCGCCGGATTCGTGCTGATCTGCGGGACTTTCCTGGCGGTGGTCTTCCGGCGCGAGCGCCGCTCCGGAATGAACATGAAGCGCGCTGAGTAAGTTCACGATCACGATGGGACTGCGACTATTTCCTGTGCAGGCCTCCACCATTTCCGTGGAGACCGACCACCTGCTGTACTTTCTTTTGGCGGTGGCGGCGTTTTTTTCGCTGCTGATCTTCGCCGCGATCTTCTACTTCGCCATCCGTTACCGGCGCCGCTCCGAGCGCGATCTGCCGCACGCGGTGCATGGCGGCATGGCGCTCGAAATCCTGTGGACCGTGATCCCGCTGGGGCTCACCATGGTGATGTTTGGCTGGGGCGCCAGCATTTTCTTCAAGGAAAGCCGGCCGCCGGATAACTCCATGCAGATTTACGTGGTGGCCAAGCAATGGATGTGGAAGCTCCAGCACATGGAGGGACAGCGCGAGATCAACGAGCTGCACGTGCCGCTGGGGCGGCCCATCCGCCTCACCATGACCTCCGAGGACGTGATCCACAGCTTCTACGTGCCGGCCTTCCGCGTCAAGCAGGATGTGGTGCCGGGCCGCTATTCCACCATCTGGTTTGAGCCCACCAAGGCCGGACGGTATCATCTCTTCTGCGCCGAATACTGCGGCACCAACCACTCCCGCATGGGCGGCTGGGTCGATGTCATGGAGCCGCAGGATTATCAGGCGTGGCTGAACGGCGGCGCGGCCATGGGGTCGCTGGCGGCGGGCGGCCAGAAGCTGTTCGAGAGCCTGGCTTGCGGCAACTGCCACAAACCGGACGGCTCGGGGCGCTGCCCCAGCCTGGTGGGACTCTATGGCCGGACGGTGCAGCTGGCCAGCGGCGGAATCGTGCAGGCGGACGAAGCTTACATCCGCGAATCCATCTTGAATCCGCAGGCCAAAATAGTGGCGGGCTTCCAGCCGCTCATGCCCACTTTCCAGGGGCTGGTGACCGAGGAGGGGGTTCTGGAATTGATCGAATACATCAAGTCGCTGAGCCCGGCGTCCGGGACCCAGGTGGGCGGCAACGGTTTGATGCCGGAGCCGAACACTTTGAAGAACAGCAGCCAGGAGACGCCCGCGCCCATCGAGAGGCCGGGAAACCGTTAGCACTATGAACAACGCAGTGGTACCGCAACGAGAGAATTACCTGAACGCCAGCTATGGCCTCAAATCGTGGCTGCTGACTAAGGACCACAAGCGCATTGCGCTGCTCTACCTGTTCACCATCACTCTGTTCTTCGCCCTGGGCGGAGTTTTCGCCACGCTGATTCGCGTCGAGCTGCTGTCGCCGAATGGCCACCTGATGTCGTCGGACACTTATAACAAGATGTTCACCATGCACGGCGTGGTGATGATCTTCTTCTTCCTGATCCCCTCGATCCCGGCGGTGATCGGCAATTTCGTCCTGCCCATGATGATCGGCGCGCGCGACCTGGCCTTCCCCAGGATCAACCTGCTGAGCTGGTACCTGCTGGTGATCGGCGGCGCGCTGGCCATCTTCGCCATGGTCTCGGGCGGCGTGGATACCGGCTGGACGTTCTACACGCCCTACAGCACCTCGTACTCGAACACCTGGGTGATCGCCACCGCTTTGGGCATTTTCGTGGCTGGTTTCTCCTCCATTCTCACCGGTCTGAACTTCATCGTGACCGTGCACCGCATGCGCGCTCCGGGTATGACCTGGTTCCGAATGCCGCTGTTCGTGTGGGCGCACTACGCGACTTCCGTCATCCAGGTGCTGGGCACGCCCGTGCTGGCCGTGACGCTGGTCCTGGTGTTTTGCGAACGCGTCTTCCATATTGGGCTTTTCGATCCGGCCTTAGGCGGCGACCCGGTCCTGTTCCAGCATCTCTTCTGGTTCTACTCGCACCCCGCCGTGTACATCATGGTGCTGCCGGCCATGGGAGTGCTCAGTGAGCTGGTCTCGACCTTTTCGCGGAAGCCGGTGTTCGGGTACAAGATCGTGGCTTTCTCGAGCGTCGCGATCGCGGTGCTGGGCTTCCTGGTCTGGGGGCACCACCTGTTCGTCAGCGGCCAATCGCTGTATGCCGGCATGGTATTTTCGTTTCTCAGCTTCTTCGTGGCCATCCCATCGGCCATCAAAGTCTTCAACTGGACGGCCACTCTCTATAAGGGATCTATCTCGTATGCCACGCCGATGTTATATGCCTTCGGTTTCATCGGCCTGTTTACCATCGGCGGGCTGACCGGCCTGTTCGTGGCATCCCTGGGAATCGACGTGCATGTTACCGACACTTACTTCGTGGTAGCGCATTTCCACTACATCATGGTGGGCGGCGCTATCATGGCCTACCTGGGGGCGCTGCACTTCTGGTGGCCCAAAATGACCGGCCGCATGTATCCCGAGGCATGGGCCAGACTCTCGGCGCTGATTATCTTTCTGGGCTTCAACCTGACCTTCTTCCCGCAGTTTATTTTGGGCTATCTGGGCATGCCGCGCCGCTACCACACCTACCCGGACGAGTTCCAGGTGCTGCACGTGCTCTCGACCGCGGGCGCCTCGGTTTTGGCGGTGGGCTACCTGCTTCCGCTGATCTACTTTGCGTGGTCGCTGCGGTATGGCGCGGTGGCGGGCGCCAATCCGTGGGGCGCGACCGGACTGGAATGGCAGACCGCCTCGCCGCCGCCGGTACACAATTTCGACCAGATCCCCGTCGTGGATTACGAAGCCTACGATTACAGCCGGGTGGTCGGAGAGGAGATCGCAGTTGGCTAGCGAAGCTCACGTGGAAACGCTCGCCCTGCGCGAGCAGTTCGATACCGAGGCTCAGCAGAACGACGCCTCCACGCTGGGGATGTGGGTCTTTCTCCTCACTGAGATCATGTTCTTCGGCGGCCTGTTCATGATGTACACGGTCTACCGCGCTGTGTACCCCAACGTCTTCGGGCTGGCCAGCAGCACGTTGAACGAGATCATCGGCGCGGCGAACACGGCCGTGCTGCTGTGCAGCAGCTTCACCATGGTGCTGGCCGTGCGCGGAGCGCAACTGGGAAAACGCCGCACCGTGATGCTGTTCCTGGTGCTCACCATCATCCTGGGCCTGGTTTTCCTCGGCATCAAGGGATTCGAGTGGAACCAGAAGTTTCAGGAGCATCACGTCCCCGGCCCGGGTTTCCACCTGGAAGGGACCGCGCTGCAAGGCCAGGCGCAGTTGTTCTTCTCGCTCTATTTCGCCATGACCGGGCTGCACGCCCTGCACATGGTTATAGGGTGCGGTCTCATGCTGTACCTGTTATGGAAGACTTACCAAGGCACTTACAGCCCGGATTACTACACGCCTATCGACATGGGCGGGCTGTACTGGCATTTCGTGGATATCATCTGGATCTTTCTGTTCCCCCTGCTGTATCTGATCGACCGGCACTTGAAGTGATATGACTCACCCCATCGATTCCGTCAAGACCTACGCCTGGGTTTGGATCATACTGCTGTTCCTGACCGCGCTCACCACGGCGGTGGCGCACGTGGACCTCGGTGCGTTCAGCGTCGTGGTGGCGCTGACGATCGCGGTGGTCAAGATGCTGCTGGTGGCGCTCTTTTTCATGCACCTGCGCCACAGCAACCAGCTCACCAAGCTGGTGGTTCTCGGCGGCCTCTTGTGGTTGGCCCTTTTGATTATGCTGACGCTCGCGGATGTTTTCAGCCGCGGCTGGCTGGGAGTGCCGGGGAGGTAAGGCCGCCATGCCCGGCGCTTAAGCGGTAGAGCCTGGAGGGAAGTTCAATGAAACACCTGTTGTCCTGGAGGCTGGCCGCGGTCTTGGCATTTGCCGGCGCGCACGCGGTTTCCGCGCAGACAAGCCCCGCGCTCCCTATCATCCCCATCGGTTCAACCCTGACGTACGGCGGCACGAACGCGCCGGACACTTACTCCGCGACTACCGCCTTCAGCTCTACTCCCGTGCTGGTTGATAACGGCGCGGTTAAGATCTGGCAGACGCAGACGCCCACGGGAACCACCGGAGAGTGGGACGTCTTCTACATGCAGACTGTCAACGGCGGTCCCGTCGCCGGCAACACCGGTGCTAACTGGAATATCGTGATCGGCTATACCCTCACCGCGCCGGTTAATTTCGATGCCGTTGTCCAGCAGTGGCTGGTAAACGGCACTGCGGTAGGACCGCTGACCAATGGCATCGGAAGCATCTGCTGCGCGGCGATGTCGAATCCAATCCTACCAGGCTGGTCCTACTATAACAGCGGCTTCACGGCCCCCCTGCCTGCCGGGCCCCAAAACGATTGGCAGCAGATATACGTAGACCCCTATAGCTTCGTTACCAGCGGCGGCATCAACCCGAACACGGCGAACGGGTTCGTCTTCGCTTTGCACTTCACCTTCCAGGCGGCGCTGCCGAACGTTCAGGCGGCGGTCAGCGCCAGCGCATTTGGAGAATTCCCGACTTTCGCGCCCGGATCGTGGATTGAGATCTATGGCACGAATCTCGCTTCTGCTACTGAGACATGGGGCAGCAGCGACTTTTCCGGCGTGATCGCGCCACAGAAGCTGGGCGGCACCACTGTGACGATCGGAGGCCAGGCGGCTTACGTCGATTACATCAGCCCCTTGCAGGTGAACGTGCAAGTGCCCGGCGGAGTCGGCACCGGCTCGCAATCTCTCGTCGTCACTACCGCGGCGGGATCGAGCACGCCTTTTCCCGTCACCGTGAATCCCACCCAGCCGGGACTGCTGGCTCCATCCAGTTTCAAAGTCGGCGGAACCCAATACGCCGTGGCACAGTTTACCGACGGCAGTTTCGCGATGCCGCCCGGCGCGGTTTCCGGAGTTACTTCGCGGCGCGCCGTGACCGGGGATAATCTCATCATCTACGGAATCGGCTTCGGCGTCGTCAGCCCCAATATCCCCCCAGGCCAGATCGTCGAAGAGAGCAACATGATCACCGCGCCCCTCACCTTCTCGATTGGCGGCACGCAGGCGAAGCTCTCCTACTATGGACTGGCTCCGGCTTTCCTGGGGCTCTACCAGTTCAACGTGACCGTGCCGGCGGTAGCGGCCAGCGATACGGCGCCTTTGACCTTCAGCCTGAGCGGAATCCCCGGCACACAAGCGCTCGCGATCGCGGTTGGAAATTGACCCGCGCGGGCGGCTTACGGTTTGGGATCGAGGCCCGGCTTGGGTTCGGGAGCCGCCTGCGCCTGCATCTTCTCGACTTGCGCCAATTGCGCGCGCGCGGCGTCGGCGTCGCTGGCGTACGGGCGGTATTGCAGATAGGCGCGTAAGTGCTCGGCCGCGGCCGTGTAATCGTGGCGCTGCGCCAGAATGATCCCCAGCAGATGCTCGCAATCGGGGGCTTCGTGGCGGGTATCCAGCCGCTCGGCCTCGCGCGCGCTCTTTTCAGCAGCGTCCACCTGCCTGATGTTGAAATGCGCCACGGCGTTTAAATAGAACTCGCGCGGATAGTCGAAGGGATCGAGTTTCAACGCGCGGTCGCTGACGTCCGCCAGCTCCTGCCAATGCTGCGCCTGAGCCTCGAGCAGCGAGATCTCCAAGTACGGCTGGACGAACTTGGGGTCCGCCCCGATGGCCGAGTTGAACGACTTCCTGCCGTCATCGATCTGCTTCTGGCGGACTTGCAATCTGCCCAACTCGCACCAGGCCGAGGCATACTTGGGGTACAGATCGACGGCCTTTTCGTAATCCCTGGCGGCATCCTCGAGCTTCTGCTTCTTCATGGCGTCCAGGCCCTTATCGAAGGCCTTGCGCGCATCCTTCGGCGCGGCCAGCGAAACAGTGCTGACAATGCTGCCCTCCGACTCGCCGACACGATGCAGGAGAATCGTGCCGATATTGGGATCGTCCAGCGTCCGGCGGTTAAACAAGCTCACCGACTGCGAGCGATAACCCGAGATCTGCGCGCGGATTTCGCAGTTGGAAAGGTCAACACCACCTGCGCCGGACATACCACCCGCGCCCGACATGCCGCCCATACCGGACTGTCCCATTCCGCCTGTCCGCCCCATACCCGATTGTCCGGCGCCGCCGCGGCCGTAGCCTCCCTGACCGGTCTCGCTGGCATCCTGGAACACTCCTAAGGTGTCCCCGAGTTGGAAAGAGAAGTAGCCCTTGGCATCGGCGTAGCCTTCCGCGTGCGCCCTTCCGCCGCACACCCGCTCGATCACCACCTGCCCATTGGGCGCCGTTCCGTCCTCCACGGTCACCCGCCCGGTGATGAAGATAGGCCGATTATTACCCGGCGGCTGGGTTGTCGTGGGATTGCCAGTTCCCGGTACGCTGCCCGTCGTGGTTCCAGGAGTGGTTGGGCTGCCAGTGGTAGTGCTCCCCCCCGACGCCGGAGCCGTAGAGGTCCCACCCCTGGCTTGTCCGAAAACCGGCTGCGCCAACAGGCTCGCTCCGGCCAGAACTGTGACTGTGATCCCGAATCGCGCTACCATAGCGCCTCCCTTACTGCGGTCATTATGTCACACGCGGTCCGATCCGGCGGTTCGATTTTGCAGTCTCGCAGGCCCGCCCCTCGGTTGCTAGAATGAGGCTCATATTATGAACAAGAAGCCTTTCCCCCTGTTGGCCTGTTCGATTGCGCTCGTTCTCACGGGATGCTCGGGTCCGCCACCCGAAGCCACCAAGAAGGCGCCCGAGAAACCGCCGGAGCCGGTCACCGGCCAAAGCGCGCTGTGGAAGATGTTCCAGGTGGCACGTGCCTGGGCGCCCGACGCCGAGATTCTGAAGGTGTCTACCATTCACCTCACCGAAGTCCCCGAAGCGCCCGGCAAGGCCGGCGCCTGGGAAGCTACCTTCACCTCGGCCGCGAAGGGGCGGGCGAAATCGTACACGTATTCGGTGATCGAAGGGCCAGGCACTCTGCACCAGGGCGTCTTCGGCGCTCCGGAAGAAGATTACACTCCCCGGCCCGATGCCACGCCCTTTCCCATCGCCGCCGTGAAGACCGATACGGACGCCGCCCTCAATATGGCGCTGGCAAACGGCGGCTACGACTACGAGAAGAAGACCCCGCGCAAGATCATCAGCTTCGTGCTGGAGAAACTGCCCAAGTTCGCCAACCCGGCATGGCGCGTGATCTGGGGCGAATCGGCGGGCACGTCCAGCTTCTCCATCTACGTGGATGCTACGGCTGACGATTTCCTGGAGCGATTGCACTAGCCCGGCTACACCTGCTTCTTTCCAAGCGATCTTTGGTGTAAGATTGATCTTCGCAATTTCTGAATTGCAGATCTTCATGTCTTGAGAGCTTGGCACGCCCCAAGTCCGTGCGCGGCCATGAACATTTTCGAAGGAGGGATGCGGGGCTGGCGGCAATGCCTGACCCCCATGGCAACCTATGAGAAAAGCAACTCTGATCTGCCTCGCGCTGCTGGCGCTGGCACCGGCCTTGTCCCAGGCACAGCCCGCTATCCGGGCCACTAACGGCATCCTGAACGCCAGTTCGGCGCTTCCCGACGTGGCCCAGGGGTCCTGGTTCGTTATCTACGGCACGGGACTCGGCCCATCCACAATTGCCATCCAGTATCCATACACAGCCACGCTGGCGGGAACGAGCGTTACCTTTACGCCGGCTTCTGGCGGCACGCCGGTCAGCGCGCTGCTCTACTACACGCTCGCCACTCAGGTGGCCGCCATGCTGCCGTCCAGCACCCCGGTCGGAACGTACAACGTCAAAGTGGCTTACAGCGGGCAGACCAGCGCCGCGGTGAGCGCCAACGTGGTGGCGCGCAACTTCGGATTCGCCACGCAGACTTCCAACGGCCAGGGGCCGGCGCAAGCCACTTATGGCGGATACGATCTGAACCGCTTCACCACGGGAACGCTCGGCCAGTGGAGCATTCGACCCGCCAAGCCCGGCGACGGAGTCGTGCTGTGGGGCACGGGCCTGGGAGCCGATCCGGCTTCAGATATCAATGGCGGCAGCTCCGGCGATCAGACCGCCGCCGGACAGGTGCAGGTGTTCGTGGGAGGAACCGCCGTGACTCCGGGATACGCAGGACGCTCCAACGGCTCGCCGGGGCTCGATCAAATCAACTTCACGGTCCCCACCAACGTGACGCCCGGTTGTTTCGTCAGCCTCCAGGTGAGCGCTGGCGGACGGCTTTCCAACCTGGGATCCATCGCCGTGGCGCCGGCCGGCCAGACCGCCTGCACCAGTCCACTGCTGACGCAGGCCCAGTTGCAAAACCTCGATATGGGCGGCACGCTGATCGCCGGCGTCGTCGGGCTTGTCAAATCCAATTCAATCTTCACCGCGAGCGTGAGCGAGAATACCGAAACCGCCGCCGGCTCGTTCGGCAAGTACGCGGTCGATGCAGTCTCCGGCTCGGACCTGGCCATGCTGCAACCGGGTGCCTGCTTCGTCGTCCAGCGCACCGGGACCATCGATCAGATGACCAACGGCGCGGCGCCGACGCAAACCCTGGATGCCGGCACGCAGTTGACGCTCAACGGCCCCAACGCCTCGAACAGGGCGATCCCGCAACAATCGGACAAGAGCTATCTCGCGACGCTCTATTCCACCGGCCTGCTGGGAATCGGCGCCACCGGAAGCCCGACGCTAGCGGCGGGCACGTACACCCTGGCGGGCAAGGGCGGGGCCGACGTGGGCGCCTTCTCGGCTTCGACCTCGGTTCCCGGCGATTTCTCCTGGACTAACGAGAACCTCATTGCCAATCCCATACCGCGCTCGTCGCCGCTCACCGTTAACTGGACGGGAAACGCGGGAGGGCTGGTCACGATTTTGGCAGCCACGTTGTCGCGCATATCGGGGACGGGCTTGACCGCGACGTATTCCAGTTTCGGATTCAACTGCACCGCCGAGGCTTCGGCGGGCAGCTTCGCCGTGCCGTCGTACCTTCTCCAGCAGTTGCCGGCGGTATCGGGCGACGCCACGGCCAGCACTTTCGGGGTGCTCTCAGTGTTTGGGGTGCCTTCTCCAAGCCAGTTAACGTTCAGCGCACCGCTGACAGCCGGGGGGAAGATCGACGTGGGGTTCATCGGTTCCGAGGTGGTTTTCACTAAGGTAATCGGCTACAACTGAGGCGCGCCCAGACCAGCGGTCCACTCCATAACGCCGCTACGCCATCGCGGCCTGCGCCGGCTTGAACGTCAGCTCGCCGCCGTCTGGGTCGCCATCTACGATTACGGTCTGACCGTCGCGGACCTCGCCCTTGAGCAACAAACGGCCCAGCGGCGTCTCGATTTTCTTCTGAATGGCGCGCTTCAACGGCCGCGCGCCGTAGTGCGGATCGTAGCCCGTGTGCACCAGGTTGGCGCGGGCGGCCTCGGTGAGCTGTAGCGTGATGTGGCGGTCGCCCAGACGCTCGCGCAGCCTTCCGAGCTGTATCTCGACGATCTGCTTGAGCTGCTCCTCGGTAAGGGAGTGGAAGACGATGATTTCATCCACGCGGTTCAGAAACTCGGGCCGGAAATGCCGCCGCATCTCCTCGAGAACCGCCTCCTGCATGCGTTCGTATGCCGCGCCGTTGGCCCCTCCGCCGCGGTGCTCCAGGATGCGCTGGCTGCCGATGTTGGAAGTCATGATCACGATGCTGTTCTTGAAATCTACGGTGCGGCCCTGCCCGTCGGTGAGGCGGCCGTCGTCGAGGATCTGCAGCAGCACGTTGAAGACATCGTGATGCGCCTTCTCGATCTCATCGAACAGCACCACCGCGTACGGCCGGCGGCGCACGGCTTCCGTCAGTTGGCCGCCCTCCTCGTAGCCCACGTAGCCGGGAGGCGCGCCCACCAGCCGCGCCACCGTGTGCTTCTCCTGGTACTCGCTCATATCGATGCGGATCATGGCGCGCTCGTCGTCGAACAGAAATTCGGCCAGCGCGCGGGCCAACTCGGTCTTGCCTACGCCGGTGGGGCCTAAGAAGATGAAGCTGCCTACCGGGCGGTTGGGATCCTTGAGGCCCGAGCGCGCGCGAATCACCGCCTCCGCCACCGCCCGCACGGCTTCATCCTGCCCGATCACGCGGCGGTGCAGCTCGTCTTCCAGGTGCAGCAGCTTCTGCATCTCGCCTTCGAGCAGACGCGTCACCGGGACCCCCGTCCAGCGGCTCACTACTTCGGCGATGTCCTCCTCGTCCACTTCCTCTTTAATGAGCTTGGTTTGCGCCTGCTGCCGAGTGAACGCTTCGGATTCCTCGTTCAGGCGGCGCTCCAGGCCCGCCAGCTTGCCGTATTTCAGTTCAGCGGCGCGGTTCAGGTCGTACTGGCGCTCGGCCTGCTCGATTTCGAGCTTGGTCTGCTCCACCTGCTCGCGTATCTGGCGCAGGCGCTGCACGGCGTCTTTCTCGCGCTGCCAGCGAGCGGTCAGCGCATCGGATTCGGCCTTGAGATCGGCCAGTTCCTTTTCGAGCCGGGCGAGCCGCTCGCGGGAAGCCGCGTCGGTCTCCTTGCGCAGGGCCTCGCGCTCGATTTCGAGCTGCATGATGCGCCGGCGCGTCTCGTCGAGTTCGGCCGGCATGGAATCGATCTCGGTGCGCAGGCGCGCGGCGGCTTCATCCACCAGGTCGATGGCCTTGTCCGGCAGGAACCGGTCCGTGATGTAGCGGCTCGAAAGGACCGCCGCGGCCACCAGCGCGGCGTCCTTGATGCGCACCCCGTGGTGCACCTCGTAGCGCTCCTTGAGGCCGCGCAGAATCGAGATGGTGTCTTCCACCGAAGGCTGGTCTACCAGCACCGGCTGGAAACGCCGCTCGAACGCGGCATCCTTCTCGATGTGCTTGCGATATTCGTCCAGCGTGGTGGCGCCGATGCAGTGCAGCTCGCCGCGCGCCAGCATGGGCTTGAGCAGGTTGCCGGCGTCCATGGCGCCCTCGGCCTTGCCCGCGCCCACCACGGTGTGCAGCTCGTCGATGAACAGGATGATCTCGCCCGCCGAATCCTGCACCTCCTTGAGGACCGCTTTGAGCCGCTCTTCGAACTCGCCGCGATACTTCGCGCCGGCGATCAGCGCGCCCATATCGAGGGCCACGATGCGCTTGTTCTTGAGCCCCTCGGGCACGTCGCCGCGCACGATTCGCTGCGCCAGGCCCTCGACGATGGCGGTCTTCCCCACGCCCGGCTCGCCGATCAGCACAGGGTTGTTCTTGGTGCGCCGCGAGAGCACCTGGACCACCCGGCGGATCTCTTCATCGCGGCCGATCACCGGGTCCAGCTTGCCGGCAGCAGCCAGGCGCGTGAGATCGCGGCCGTAGCGCTCCAGGGCCTCGTAGGTGGCCTCAGGATTCTGCGATGTGACGCGCTGGCTCCCGCGCACCTCGCGCAGCGCCTGCATAAGTCGCTCGCGCGTAAGGCCGGATTCCTTGAGCAGGCGGCCGGCGGCGCCCGAATCCTCGATCGCGGCGAGCAAGACATGCTCCACCGATACATATTCGTCCTTGAGTTTCTTGGCCTCGTCCTCGGCCGTGGTGAGCAGCCGGTTCAAGCGCGCGGTGACATAGATCTGGTCGGGCGCGCCGGAAGGTCCGGAGACCTTGGGCATGCGGTCGAGTTCCGCCTCCACGCGGCGGTGGAGCGACTCCAAATCGATTCCAGCCTTCGCCAGGATGGACGGAGCCAGGCCGCCTTCCTGTTCGAGCAGTGCGGCCAGGAGATGTTCGACATCGATCTGCTGGTGGCCGTAGCGCACCGCCTTCGACTGCGCGGACCTGATCGCCTCTTGCAGCTTCTCGGTGAAACGATTGATGTCCATAACACCATTTTAGGGACGCGGCCGGCCGGCGTGGTGCGTCTGCGGCCGGAGGGCGTGCGCGATGGCACGGCGGCCTCGCCCCAACTCCTGTGCGGAGTCGAATTAGCGTAGTCTGGCGTTTCCCAACTTCAGAGGCCGGCTGGCCTCGCGAAGACGCTCCGGAACAGCGCGCCCGGGCAGCGCCGGCGAACAGATCGCACTCGCGATTGAGGCTAGCCTGTCGAACAGGGGCCCCTCGATTCGGGTCTTCAGCACTTGAGCGATGACCTGTGTCCAGCCGTGGAGGAAATAGAGCCAGCCGTCTTCCACCACCAGGCCGCGCGATTCGTGCTGGTCCAGCGCGTAGCGCAGGAAGGCGAGTTCGCCGCGATAGTTCAGTTCCCAGGCGACGCCGTTCAGGGGAAACCAGCCGGCGCCGGTGACAGGCGATCCCGGCAGGTCCTTTCCCATGCCGGTGCCATTGATGACCAGCGAGCCGGGGGGCAGGGCGGCCATCAGCCCGTCATTGACTTCCGGGCGGGCGTTCAAACGGTAGTCGAACTCGATATCGGTCTTCAGAGCGCCCACCATCTTCTGGAGCGTTTCCAGGCGGCCCGCGGAGCGATTGACGATTACCATGCGGCGCGGCCGGTCCGCGGCATCCGGTTTGTGGACGAAGTGAAGCACGATGGCAGTGGCCGCGCCCCCTGCGCCCAAACAGAGAACGTCGGCCCTGTTTGGCCCGAAATAGCCCGCGCCGAGCAGCGAATCGAGGCTGAGGCCCGCGCTGATCGGATCCATCGCGTGTCCTTCGAGCGCGGCGCCGCTCTTCGACACGCTCGAGACCTCGCCGCACATTGTGGCATGGGGATCGAGATAGTCGAACATATCGCGGGCGGCTTCGAGCAGGCTGATCTTGTGGCTCGTGACCAGAGCGCCCAGGGAAAGCGGGTCGTACTTGATCTGCGCGACGGCCTGGCGGTAACGCCCGGGTTCATCATGCAGCTTCAGGTCCGCCCCTTGCAGGCGGATCTCGGGGCGCCCCAGTTCCTTCATCCACAGGGGGAAAACGCGCATGATCGAAGATTGCGATGTACTGACTCCGATGAAATACATCGTGGGCTGGGATTGCGTCTCGATGTTATACATGGCACTCAGCTCCCGCTCGCGACCAGCGCGGATTGTCCGCCAGCTTATAGCCGCCCGCTTCATGCAAGACTAATTTGCGGAAGCCGCGCGATTCAATGGTGGCGTAATCGTGTCCCGCGTGGCTGGGGTAGACGAAAAACGTGACCAGGTCTTCCTGTTCGGAGAGATTGATGGAGCGGTGGGCCCAGCCGGGCACGACGTAGACCACGCGCCCGGGCCGGAATTCCTCAAGGGCCCAATCGCCGTCTCCGCTTTCCATCAGGAGCGCTCCGATCCCTCGCAGGCAGTGGTAGATTTCCGCCGTTTCGCGAACCTGGTGAAAATGGCCCTTGGTCATGTAGTACTCGTCTCCGACGCGGCCCGGGTGCACGATCGACAACCCGAACGACAGTTCGCCCTCCTGCTCGGGCCGCTCCATGGAGCGGACCTCGTAAACCACGGGATCGCCATTCCGGAGCAGGTTTTCATACTCGCCTTGATTGAAGAACTGGCCGCTTAGCGACGACAGCCGCCGTTCGATGTGGCTGTCGTACGGATCGGTCTGGCATTCGCCGGCCGGCATTTCGAACCCGAACGGTCGCATTTTCACGGTCTGCCTCCGCGCGCAGGAAATTGGACTATAATCCTGTTATTATAGGACGCCGAACCAGCCAAGCGCGCCGCGCCGGGCCCGCCCGCACAAGCGGCCGCTCCACCTCCAAGAGCGTTGCCTTCCAGGGCGTCGGAGTGATCCAGCGGGGAAGTCCCGTGCCGTTCTACTTCCAGCTTGGCACCTACATCGAGGAGCGCGTGAAGAACGGAGAGTGGCGTCCGGACCAGTTCCTGCCGAGCGAGCAGGATCTTTGCGAAAGCCTGGGGATCAGCCGCACCGTGGTTCGCCAGGCGCTGGATTATCTGGAGCGGAAGGGCCTGGTCACGAAACGGAACGGCAAGCGCACCCGAGTGGCCTATCGGAAGTACGAAGGCGGGCTGATGCAGGACCTTCGCGGGTTCTACGAGGATGTCGCGGCGCGCGGCCGGAAGACGTCCACCGAGGTGCTGGCGTTCGAGGTCGTCCCGGCGACCGCCGAGATCGCCGAGGCGTTGCACCTCCGCGAAGGCGATCCGGTGTTGATGCTCAACCGGCTGCGGTTCCTGGATGGCAAACCCGAGGTGCTGGTGGTTACTTATTTGCCGGAGCGGCTGTGCTCGGCGCTCGCGGGGGAGGACTTCTCAAATCAATCGCTTTACGAAACCCTGGACAATAAGTGCGGCCTGGCGATCGCGAGCGGATCGCGCACCATAGAGGCGCTTGCTCTCAGCCGGGCCGATGCCAGGCTGCTGGGCGCGAAAGCGGGCAGCCCCGCGCTTCTGCTCAAGAGCATCGGCCTGCTCGGAGACGGCACGCCGCTCGAGTATTTCGTCGCCAAGTATCCCGGCGACCGCACCAAGTTCCACGCGCAGTTGGTGAGCTAGGATGCTAATCCGGCCCGTGCTGCAAGACGATGCTCTGCTCGCCGATATCAAAGCCGGCGGCTCCGGCGGCGGTTTTCGCATCTGGTGGCTGGGGCAAAGCGGGTTCCTGTTGCAGTGGCGCGGGCGGCACGCGCTGCTCGATCCATATCTCTCCGATTCGCTCACGCGCAAGTATGCCGGCACCGCGACTCCGCACGTGCGCATGACGGCGCGGCCCATCGATCCGGCGCGGCTCGATTTCGTGGACGTGGTGAGCGCCAGCCACGCGCACACGGACCACCTGGACCCGGAGACGCTACGGCCGATCTTACAGGCGAACGCTCAAGCTCCACTGGTCTTGCCCGAAGCGATCCGGGAGTTGGCGGCCGAGCGCCTGGGCGTGCCGGCTTCCTCGTTGATCGGACTCGATGACGGTGCGTCGGTTGAGGCCGGCGGGTTTCGCTTTACGGGCGTGGCGTCGGCGCATGAAACACTCGATATGGATGCGGCCGGCCACTCGTGCTGCCTGGGCTACGTGGTGCAGTTTGGATCGTGGTCGGTCTACCACAGCGGCGATACGCTGCTTTATGAAGGTCTGGCCGATAAGCTCAGGCCCTTCGCGGTAAATGTCGCCCTTCTGCCGATCAACGGCCGTGCGCCCGAACGCCGCGTGGCGGGCAACCTGAATGGCCGCGAGGCGTCCTGGCTGGGCCGCCAAATGGGCGCGCCAATCGTCATTCCATGCCATTACGAAATGTTTGAATTCAATACCGCCGATCCGCTCGAGTTCGCTGCCGCGGCGCGAGCGGACGGGCAACCTTTCGCTATACTGCGCTGCGGGGAACGTTGGGAGGTCCCGCGCGCGAGGAGAACATCTTGAAGCCGTTTCTGATTTTCCTATCGGCCGCCGCAACCCTGATGGCCGCGACCGGACATCGATTCCTGTGCACGGATTATACGCAGGGCAAGGTCTTCATAGTCGGCGCGGATGGGAAGGTCGAGTGGAGCTACGACGCCCCGTTCGCGAATGACATCTGGCAGCTCCCTAACGGCAACCTGCTTTTCAACACGGGCCACGGGGTGAAAGAGGTTACGCTGGGGAAGCAATTGGTTTTCTCGTACGAATCGGCAAGCGCCATCTACGCCTGCCAGCGCCTCGCGAACGGCAACACGTTTGTCGGTGAATGC
>Ga0326727_10010771_pt1 | contig 21616 bp, 19 predicted proteins | sample MB2enrmetagenome_FD_207643 | JGI IMG/M metagenome (GOLD analysis project Ga0326727, IMG submission 207643) | Lab enriched peat soil microbial communities from McLean, Ithaca, NY, United States - MB29MY | ecosystem: Environmental > Terrestrial > Soil > Wetlands > Peat | place: USA: New York...
ACTTCGCCGCATCCGCTACATAGAAATCTTTCATGCAGCCAAGCATACCCCCGCCTGATGCCCTTCACGCCCCAAAATACTGTGCGCACCATCCATTCCGCGTTCTTTGCGGAATGGATGGGAGTCAGCGCGCCGGCTGAAATGCCCCCGTTTTGCTTAGGGCACGGCTTTACAGATTGCGGGAAATGGCTCGATTGCCATTCTGGCAGGTGGCCCAGGGCTGAAGCCCATATGTGGCTTTATTCAGGGGGCTGAAGCCTCCTGCTCCCTCCGAAAGGCAAGAACGGGACTTTTTCAGCACCATGAGAAGCGCTGTCAAAAGCATAGCCATTTTATTTGGAAGCGCTAATGCGCAGGCGCTGCAGCCGGAGTCGCCGGCGCGCTGGGCTGCGCGTCTGAAGGCGCCGTCACTGGAGGCACGGGCGGCGGCGGGCTCACCACCGGCTCGCCGTTCTCGCGCACGCTCTTGGGTGGAATCGGTGTCGCCTCCGGCTTGGCCTTGGGCGGCGCGGGGGCCTGTTCCTGCAGCCGCTCCTTCGCCTCACCCTTCGCCTTCTTCTGCTTCTTCTTGGTCGCCGTATCTCCGCCTAACCCCAGCGGGGCGTTCTGCACCTGCTGCCTGACCTGGTCTTCCGCGGGCACAGGTGCAGTCGCGGCGGCTAGTTGCTTCGCCTTCGCAGCCTTCGCCGCCTTTGCCGCGTCCCTCCTGGCCTTGTCTTCGATCGGCGCGCGGTCGCTGTATCTTGTCTTCTTGCGCTCCACTTCGGGAGTCGGCGGTAGGTCGTCCGCAGCCACAGCCGTCGTTTGGTCGAGCGTCACCGCTGCTGTGCCCTGCTCGGGCAGCCCACCGGAGGCTATGCCCGTCCCCTGGTCAGCGCCAGGGGCCAACGTCTCCTCCGTTGTAGCCGGAAGCGAGTTGCGAGGGGCCTGCCCAAAGCGAATCTTCTCTTTCCGGACCTGCTTGGGCTTCTTGTCCGCGGCCGCCGTCTTCGTCTTTGCTGCGGTGGAATCCGCCGTGGAGGTCGCAGCAGTTGTGGTTCCTAGCTTCGCGGACCCAATCGCCGCCGGTACCGCAGCCGCCGGGTGGCCCTGATCGAGCCGCGCCTTCTGCTCCTTCTTCTTCTTCACCGGCAGCGGAGTGGCGGCCGCAAACACCGGCTTGGTCTCCTTGGCGCTTGCGCCCGTGTCCACAAACCCGGGCGCGATGTCGATGAACGCCTTCTCCCGCAGCCCCGTAAGATACGTCCGGTACGCAGGCTGGATCGCCTCGTGGTACAGTGCATCCAGCACCTGCGGCTCCACCGCGCTCAGCGGAGGAATCCCCGCCTGCGTGTGCTCCGTCACCTTCAACACCACAAATCCCTGCCGTGTGCGGATCGGCGCGGTGTTTTCGCCCGCTTGCAGCGCAAACACCGGATCCTCCAGTGCACTCGATCCCAGATCGCCCCGCTTGAACTCCCCCAGGTCCCCGCCTGTGCTCGCCGTCTGTCCCGCCGAAAGCTGCTTCGCCATCTCCTCGAAGCTCGCGCCTGCCTTCAGCTTCGCCACCACATCGTCCGCTCTGGCCTTGGCCTGTGCAACCTGCTCATCGGTCGCGTTGTCGGGTGTTGGCACCAGAATCTCGCTCAGCCGTACCTGTTCCTGCTGTGCGTACTCCTGCTTGTGCTGGTCGTAGTAGGCTTGCTCCTGCTTGGACGTGAACCGTATATTCTGGCCAACCTCCCTGCCCACCACCAGTTGCTGTATGATCTCGTTCTTGATGCCCGCCTTCCAATCTTCAACCGACTGGCCAGTCTCGCGCACCGCCTTCTCCAGGTCTTCCATGGTGTCGAAGTTGTGCTGCTTGCGGATTTCGTCCATCTGACGGATCAACTCCGAGTCGGCGTTGATATCCAGCTCCTTGCCGCGCGAGAGCAGCAGTTGCGCGTCGATCAACTCGCTCAGCAGGTTCTTCTGTTCCTCTGCCACGGCAGCAGGCGACAGTCTCTGCTGCTGCGCCTCTGCCAGCATCTGCTGTTGCGCGCGCAGGTAGTCGCTGTTGTCGATAATCTGGTCGTTCACGCGAACGATCGGATACTCCACTACCGAGCCGTTGGGAGTGATCGCCTGTTGAACCGGCATCGTCAACTGCGGGACCGGAGCCTCGATCGGGCTCTGGTATCGCGGCACCTTCACCTGTCCCCACGCCGCGCCCGTCAGCATTGGCGCGACCGCCAGCAGAAGCGCCGTCATACGCACACCATGCAAACCCAGCCGCCCAGCGGCATCTGCCAAACTGGTTCGCATCGCATCCACAGAGTTCAAGCTCACAGATCTCAAAAGGTCTCTCTCGCTTCCCTTGCCCAAAAACAACTTCGCCTTGCCGACCAGGCATCTGCTCCGTGCGCAACCATCCGCTCTGCCTATTCTATCCGCCCCACCCCTCGTCGCACCAATCCAGCGGAAGCCGAACGCCGTCATACGGCTTTGAACTCTTTTTGACCATAGATGCGTATCTGCGCCTGCAATCCGAATTCAAGTCATGCAATACCGCTCCGGAGGAATACAATTCCAACGAATCGCTTAGCAAGAAGAATTCCCTCATTATGATCAAGATCGGCAACGCACTCACATTCCTCTTGCCCATCGTGCTCGTCGCGGTGGCCTTTGCCGCGCAACCCGCCGCACCCCCGCCGCCCGCAGCACCCGGCCCCGAATCTCTCGCCAAGGACTTGACGCAGCAATTGGCCGCGCGCAAGTTCGATCCCGTCGTCGCGTCCTTTGACGAGACCATGACCGCAGCACTGCCCTCCGCTGCGCTGGCCGAGACCTGGGACAGCATCCTCGCGCAGTTCGGCGCCTTCCACTCGATTGAAGCAACCAGCCTGCAACAGGTCCAGGGTTATCAGGTCGTGCTTGTGACCTCAAAGTTCGAGAAGGCGTCGATAGCCCTCAAATGGGTATTCGATGCCAAGCTCCGCGTCGCTGGATTCTTCATCGTACCCGCGGAATCAGCCGCTCCGTGGACGCCTCCCGACTACGCCAAGCCCGCCAGCTTTCACGAACTGCTGGTCACAGTTGGCGACCAGCCCTGGCAGCTTTCCGGCACATTGACCATCCCCAACGGAGCCGGTCCGTTCCCCGCCATCGTGTTGGTCGCTGGCTCCGGCCCGGAGGACCAGGACGAGACAATCCTCGCCAACAAGCCATTCAAGGACATCGCCTGGGGCCTCGCCAGCCGCAACATCGCCATCCTCCGCTACAACAAGCGCACCCTACAGTACGCCAGCCAACTCCAGGCGCAGGACGCCGGGCTCACCGTCAACCAGGAGACGGTGGACGACGCGCGCGCTGCCGTCACCCTCTTGTCTAAACGTCCAGAGATCGATCCCTGGCGAATCTTCGTTCTCGGCCACAGCCTGGGTGGAATGCTTGCCCCACGCATCGCGCAGGGCGACAAGAAGGTCGCCGGCCTCGTCATCATGGCTGGCAATACCCTCCCGCTGCAGCAGACGATCGTCGAACAGGTCAAATACATCGTTGGACTGCAAGGCAAGATCACCCCGGAAGGACAGAAGCAGATTGACGACGCAGAGCAATCTGCCAAACAGATCGAAAGCCCCACCCTCGCCGCGGAGACCAAACTAAATGTTCTCGGCTCTCCCGTCCCAGGCTCCTACTTCCTCGACCTGCGCAGCTACCACCCTGCCGAGGTCGCGGCACAGCTGGGAATTCCTATGCTCATCCTGCGTGCAGATCGCGATTACCAGGTGACCCAGCAGGACTACGATGGCTGGAAAGCGACTCTGTCCAGCAAACCCAACGTCACCTGGAAGGTCTATCCGGGCCTCTTCCACCTCTTTATGCCCAGCAACTCCACCGGCCCCGGACTGGGCACGCCTGACGACTATCAGAAGCCGGGCCATGTGACGACGCAGGTCATTGACGACATCGCCACCTGGATCCAATCCCGCGGACCGGCTAGTCACGCTCTGCGATGACTCCGCGAGGCAGGTACGCGGCGCCTCCGCAGCGATCCCCATCCCCGAAGCCCCTCCGTCCGTCTTGTCAACAACTTGTTCCCCTCCCCAGTAAGTAGTCGGTATATATTGATCTCGCCGTCAAATCCCGTTCTCAGGCCTCTCCGATGCGCTGCTCTGTTCGATATGCCTTCACCCCTCCCGCATTTATTTTCCTCCTAGCTCTCCACCTTCCCGCGCAACAGGCCCCCGCCGTCGCTGGCGGCACAGTCTTCGGCCACGTCATCTGCGCCGACAACAACGAGCCGGCGCACTTCGCCAAGGTGCTGCTCAAGTCCACCGTGCCCAGCCACGCCGCGGAGGACCGGATGAAGCAGATGCAGGACGCCGTGCAGCAGACAGGAGCCAAGAACGGCGAGCCCGCCAAGCCGTTGACCGACGAGCAGAAGCGCAACTTGGCCGAAACGGACAAATTCATGGCCAGTATGACGAATGCGGAGGACCGGGCTGCGGAGATGAGCACTGCCGTCACGGCCGGCCTCGACGGGTCCTTCACCATCATCGGCGTCAAGCCCGGGACCTACTACGTCCACGCCGTCTATAGCGGCTACCTCGATCCCGTCTCCCAGCTCACTGACAAGGACCTCGCCAGCACCGACTCGGCGGTCCGCGCACGCATCGCGCAGATCCCCACCATCACCGTTAATGGAGCCGAATCCGCGCGGATCGACCTCCGCCTCGATCGCGGCGCTGCCATCAGCGGTCGCATCCTCTACGACGACGGCAGCCCCGCCACGGGATGGACCGTTTCTGTTATCCAGCCAAAATCACCGGAGGAGCAAAGCAATATGATCGCCGCTATGGCAAACATGCAGCTCGCCGATAGCGGTGCCGCTGAGATTTACAAGACCGATGACCTCGGCCAATATCGCATCCCCGCGCTCACCGCCGGAGAGTATGCCGTGCGCGCTACCTTCGTCCCCATCAATATCAACTACGAGGCTATACTCGGCAACGGTTCCGAGGACGCAGACGATTCAGAGGCCAATAACCCCTTCGGCAGCGGCATCGACATCGCCGTCTACTCCGGCGATACCTTCTTCCGATCCGACGCCAAATCCATCAAGCTCACCGACGGCGAGAATCTCTCGGCCGTCGACATCACCATCCCCGCGCGTAATCTGCATAGCATCTCCGGCCATGTCGTCGCCAAATCCGATGGCCATTCCATCAACCATGGAATGCTTATGCTCACCAGCAAAGACAAGCCGATGCCAATACGTATGTCCTCCATGCGTAGCGACGGCAGCTTCCGTTTTGAATGTGTGCCCAACGGCAACACCTATATCCTCCAGGTCATGAACGCCGAGGACGTCAAACCCGTCGCCACCGGCAAAGCTCTGGGAATCGTCGCTCCCAGATCGAATGTTCTGCAGGATTACGAATTCGCCCACGCCAGCATCACCCTCGGCGACGCCGACATCGACACTCTCAGCATCGTCGTCTCCCCGGTCAACAGCACCCCCGCCAATAGGCCCGCATCCATCCCTCTCGATGACTCGCCCTCAACCGACGGCTCCAGCGACAAACCCTAGGGCAGTTTGTCATTTCGCTTCATGAGGAACCAGAAGCGGCAAAAACGCGCCGTCTCCTCCGCCGCGCTCACCGAACCGATGTATACTCGTCTTAATATGGACGGGGTTTACTGGTCTACCCAGCCTTAGGTCGCGGCCAACTGGCGCCTTTCCCTCTCCACTTCGAGGTAATTTAAGCCGATGGCACCACGTACCCGCCGCGCTCTCTTCTCCGTCACGCTGTTTCTGGCATGCTGCGCCCTGCTCGGGTCCTTCATCAGCAACAAGGTCGCCGCCCAGTCCGCCTCCGACGAGTCCACGCTGCGCGATTCGCTGCACCAGTTCACCGACGTCTACTCCCTGGTGGAGCAGAACTACGCAGAGCCGCTGGACCAGGACAAGATCGACAAGGCCATCTACGATGGCGCCATCCCCGGCATGTTGCACGCGCTCGATCCGCACTCCAATTTTTACGACCCCAAGGCCTTCGCCCAGATGCGCGAAGATCAGCACGGCAAGTACTACGGCGTCGGCATGTCCATTCAGCCGCAACCCGATAAGACCGGAGTCATCCATATCGTCGTGCTCGCTCCCTTCGAGGGCACACCCGCATTCAAGGCCGGCATCCGCCCCGGAGATGTCATCCTTTCCGTCGACGGAAAGCCAGCCGTAGGCCTCGATTCCGCCGCTGTCGCCGCCATGCTCAAGGGGCCGCGTGGCACCCACGTCTCGGTCGCCATGCAGCGCGAGGGGCACGACGGGCCGCTCACCTTCGACCTGGTGCGCGACGAGATTCCCCGCTACTCCGTCGATCTGGCCTTCCTGCTCAAGCCCGGCGTCGGCTACATCCACATCACCAACTTCATGGAGACCACCAGCCGCGAGTTGGGCGACGCGCTCGACAACTTCCAGTCCGCAGGCCCGCTGCACGGACTCGTCCTCGATCTCCGCAACAACCCCGGAGGCCTGCTCAACGAGGCCGTCAGTGTCTCCGACAAGTTTCTCAAGGAGGGCCAGATCGTGGTCTCGCAACGCGGCCGCGCCTTCCCCGACCAGGTCTACCGCGCGGCCCACGGCGAACAGGGAACAGACAAGTATCCCATCGTCGTCCTGGTTAACCGAAACACCGCCTCTGCCGCCGAGATCGTCTCCGGAGCGCTGCAGGACCATGACCGCGCCCTCATCGCCGGCGAAACCACCTTTGGCAAGGGCCTGGTGCAGACCGTCTTTAACGTCTCGGAAGACACCGGCCTCGCGCTCACCACCTACCACTACTACACGCCCTCCGGCCGCCTCATCCAGCGCTCCTACGACGGCGTGTCGGCCTACGACTACTTCTTTGTCCGCGACGACGCCAAGAAGGCCGACAAGTCCAACCTGGAGGTCAAGCTCACCGACTCGGGCCGCACCGTCTACGGCGGCGGCGGCATCACACCCGACGAGAAGGTCACTGGCGGCTTGTTCGACCCGGAGAATTTCAACCGATTTCAGACTTCCCTGCTGCAGCACTACATCTTTGTCATCTCCGGCGCCGGCAGCTTCGCCAAACACTACCTGGCAACCCACAGCGTAGGCCGCGACTTCGTTGTCGACGATGCCATCCTGCAGCAGTTCAAGGATTTTCTGAAAGCCAATCAGGTGGACTATAGCGACGCTGAGTTCACGGCTTCCTTGGACTGGATCAAGACCAATATCAAAGCCGAGCTCTTCACCTCCCAGTTCGGCCAGTTGGAGGGTCTCAAGGTGCGCGCCCAAGCCGACCCCGAGATCGCCAAGGCCACCACCTTCCTGCCCGAGGCCATGGCGCTGGAAGACCGCGACAAAGAGCCGCAGAAGACCGCCAGCCTGGTTCCATAGAAGAAACAGAAGAGAAATTCGATGGAGCGGGAGACGGGGATCGAACCCGCAACCAACGGCTTGGGAAGCCGCTACTCTACCATTGAGCTACTCCCGCTTCACCTGAGAATTATACCCCGTGCAATCGCGTGGTAAACCACGCGAAAATACAACTCTACATACGCCCCATTCTGCGCTACTCTTATTCCGCTTCCATATTCTCCACGCAGAGTTTCACAGGAGACCCCCATGTCTATCCATCGCAGATGCTTTTTAACGACAGCTCTGGCTGCCGGACTCGTTCTCGCCTGTTCCCAAACAATCCCAGTTATCGCCCAATCCACCAAGGCTCCCGCACCAGCCGCCAATCCCACCCAATCCATCTCCCAGAAGATCGCCGCGTCGAAGGATCTGCTCGATATCAACACCGCGACCGCGGCACAACTGAAGGCCCTGCCCGGCATGGGCGACGAGTATGTGCGGCGCATCATCGCGGGCCGCCCCTACACCGCGAAGAACCAGTTGACTGCCCGCGGCATTCTTCCCAAGTCCGCCTACGAAGCTATCAAAGACCAGATCATCGCCCACCGTCCCAAGTCATAGGCATGTCGCACCGCACTACGATGGCTTGGCCTGTTGCGCGAAGATCTCCTTCAGCGTGTCACCGGCAGCCGTGAGATTGGCCAACCACATCTCCACGTACTCACGCGATAGCACCACACCGTCCGCGCCCGCTCCGAATGCGGCCCGCAGCGCGGCGCTTACATCCGACGGCTTGGTCTTTTTGTCGGTTGGCTTGGGATTCGCCGACAGCGTAGGCACATCGATATCGATTCCGGGATAGATCTTCACCTCACCGCCAGTTCCGGCGATGGCCCGCTTGGTCTCTTCCGCAACATAATCCGGAGAAAGTCCCGCGCTGGCCAACTGGTCGAACGGGGCCTCCTTGTAGTTCATCATCTTGTAGTAGAGCGGCAGAAAGTCCTGCGGAGTGGCGTCACGGAAGATGCCGCGGTCCAGGCCGTTCAGAAATGTCTCCAGGCGCGGCCCGCCGGCATTGTTGTACGTCGCCAGCTTCAGGAAATCCGCGGTGCCCTTTCGCTTCGAATAGTCTTCTTCCGCGCGATAGAACGGACTGAACGTCATGCTCTGCATAATGTGGAAGCCGAAGGGCTTGGTTGGCGCCATCTCTTTTCCGGTGCCATACAACTCGGCCTGCATCCCCTGGAAGCTGTCTGTCCATAGCGTCTCCCAGCTCAGAATCTCGGGATATTGCAGCAATATCCTCCAGAATGTGGAGAAGTAGCCATCCATCGGCCGCGCGTTCGCACCCGTCGCACGGAACAACAGGCCCATCTGGCGGTATCCCTCCTTCGCCCGCTCCACCGAGATACCCCGCTCGCGTCCCTTCGCCTGGCAGAACTCGCAGAAGCAGGTGCCTCCGCCTCCTCCGCTCAGCACGCCGTTCAACGGCCCCTCGCGCTCGCAGCCCCAAGCCACGCCATCCACCTCGCTGGCATAGCCGCCCAGCAGGCTCTCCACCTTGCCCATCAGAAACGCCCGATAGTCCGGATGATTGAAGCATGCGCTTGAAGTTCTCTTGCCGTTCAGATCGACCTCGGTCACCGTGGCAAAGTTCGGAATCACGCGGGGCAGAGCAGCGTTGGCGTTGTTCAGGTCCCAGGCAAAGAAGTCCATCCCCCGCGCCTTGGCCTTCGGCGCCACCTGCTCAATCACGTTGAACTTCCCGTATGCCGATGCGCGGAAGTCCTTCAGAATCGTGTTCTGGAAGTACTTCGGGTCGTAGTCGTAGAACGCGCCCGCGGCCTCGCCCGTCCCTGGCATCGCCGATTTCCCGTGATCGGGCAACCCGCCGCCCGTCCTCAAACGTACCTCTCCGTAGGAGAATGTGTAGGCCCACACGGTGTTGACACCGCCCTTTTGCAGGTTGTCCAGCACCGCGTCGACACCCTCGTCGACCCAGCCAAAGGCCCGCACCTGGATGCCGACGAAGTTCTTCCTGCTCTGCACCGGAGCGACCCGGCCTCGGCGTCCGACTGGCGCTGCTGGCCCGGCCGGCGCAGCTGGAGTGGCCCGTTGTGCTGCTGGTGGAGTTGCGTTCTGCGGCGCTGTTTGCGGGCGCGCCTCCTGCGCCATCAGGGCTGCGGATGCACTGGCCAACCGGAGGAAGGTTCTGCGATCGAGACGAGAGTTCATGGGGTCATACTCCTTGATGGGACGGATAGGAGACGCGGCACGGACAGTGCGAGTTTCGCGCGCGTACCTTTGTATCAGAGCGCGAGATCGCCTAGCGAGGCGAATCGAAAAATGGTACCGCCCCCGCCCCTAGCCGTAATTGTGAGTAAGGTGGATTCTGCCGTGCGCACTGCTGAGTATTTCGAGAGGAGTAAGATGGCTCGCAATATGAATGTTCCTGTTTCTGGCAAACTGAGTTTTATGACTGCACGGTTGATTTGCATCGCCACTTTGATGAGTTTCCCGGTTTCGGCTGCACTTGCACAAGGAAAGGCTGAGGCGGGCGCGACCGATGCAAAGGCCGCCGAGACGATTCTTTCAGGTGCGACATACGATGTCGCGACCTTCAAGCCGTCCGTTGACAGTGCGGTGGGGCTACAGAATAGCTTCGACACGATGCCCAACGGAGGTTTTATCGCCAAGGGACTTTCGCTAAAGCATCTAGTCTGCGGAGCATACGACAAGTTGGACTTTCAGTGTTTGGGTGGGCCTAAGTGGTTTGATTCCGACGAGTTTGACGTTGAGGCAAAACCCGGCGACGCGGTCTCCGAACAACTGGTGAAGCTCAGTTGGCAGGAGCGATCGAAGGTGGCCGAACGGATGATGCAGGCGCTGTTTGCAGATCGCATTCAACTGAAGATTCATCACGAGACGCGCGAGTTGCCGACCTTTGCGCTGGTCATTGCAAAGGGTGGACTGAAAAAGGGTGGATTGAAGATGACCGATGTGAAGACTGAGGATTGGTATTCAACCGACAATGGAAAGATACAGACGATAGAGTCGAAGGGGATTTCGATGAAATCTCTGGTCGTGCAACTGTCTCAGCAGATGGGACACATCGTCGTAGACCAGACCGGACTCAGGGGCCTCTACGCTTTCACCTTGAAGTTTTCGAGCAATCTGGACGCTACGGCGGACTCATCCGAACCATCGATCTATATCGCGCTTCAGGAGCAGCTTGGACTGAAGCTGGTGCCAACGAAAGCCCCGGTAGACGTACTCGTCATCGACCACGTCGAGAAACCTTCGGCGAATTAGCCGAACCCGATCCCGCACTTCCCACGTTGACAAAGCCCCGCTCAGCCGGTAACTTCATAATAGATGAGCTTTTCGATCCAGCATCGCGGGCACCACCATCACCATGCGCAAAGCGTGTTGGCGGCAGTGTCCGGTGCGGCGATGTAGCAAGACTCACACCAGGATTCCAAAAGGCCCGCCGACGCGCACACCGCGAGCGGGCCTTTTTGCTGCGCGCGGATTGGTGCCAAGGCAAAACTCCCCAAGCCGTAGTAGATCGATTAAAACCGCGAGTCATAACAACTCGATAGACATATCATTCAAAAGAGAGAGACACACATCATGGACGCACCAAACAACGCACCCACAATCGACTTCGCCAAGATGGACGGCCTGGTCCCCGGCATCGTGCAGGACGCACGCACCGGAGAGATGCTGATGCTTGGCTTCCTCAACGAAGTCAGCTACCGCAAGACGCTCGACTCCGGATTCGTCACCTTCTGGAGCCGCACCCGCCAGAAGCTCTGGATGAAGGGCGAGACCAGCGGCAACCGCCTGCACGTCGTCAGCGCCAGCACCGACTGCGACAACGATGCACTGCTCTTCCGCGTCGTGGTCGAGGGCGACGGCCTGGTCTGCCACGAGGGCACCGTTAGTTGTTTCACCAAACCGATCGCACTGGCAAACTCCGCGGAGGCAAAATAATGGCCAACAAACTTAAGCTTGGAATCCCCAAGGGCAGCCTGCAGGACGCCACCATCGCGCTGTTTGAGCGAGCGGGCTGGCGCATCGCCGCCAATGGCCGAAGCTACTTCCCCGCCATCGACGACCCCGAGATCGAGTGCATGCTGGTGCGCGCGCAGGAGATGGCGCGCTACGTCGAGCACGGTGCGCTGGACGCCGGCCTCACCGGCAACGATTGGGTGCAGGAGAACGAAACGGACGTTGAGTACATCACCAGCCTTACCTACTCCAAGGTGAGCCGGCAAAAGGTGAAGTGGGTGCTCGCCGTGCCCGAGGACTCGCCCTTCCAAAAGCCCGAGGACCTTGCCGGCAAGATCATCGCCACTGAGTTGGTCGAGTTCACCAAGCGCTACTTCGCCGAACGCAACATCCCGGTCAAGGTCGAATTCAGTTGGGGTGCGACGGAAGTGAAACCTCCTACGCTGGCCGACGCCATCGTCGAGGTCACCGAGACCGGCTCCAGCCTGCGCGCCAACCGCCTGCGCATTATCGAGACGCTGATGGAGTCCGAGACCCAGCTCATCGCCAATAAGTCCGCCTTCAAGGACGCATGGAAGCGCAACAAGATCGATACCATCTCGCTGATGCTTAATGCCGCCATCGCCGCGCAGGGCCGTGTCGGCCTCATGCTCAACGCACGCAAGGCCGACCTCGACAAGATCGTTGCGCAACTTCCCGCACTCAACTCGCCAACCATCTCGCACCTCAGCGACGCCGCGTGGGTCGCGCTCAACACCATCCTCGACGAGGCCATCGTCCGCGATGTCATCCCCCGGCTCAAGGCCGCCGGCGCCACCGGAATCGTGGAATATCCGCTCAGCAAAGTAGTTTTGTGACGCTCGGAGTTACAGATGAAACTGGTACGAACATTTGGACGGACCGGGAAGGCAGCCGCCGCCTTGATCGAGGCGATCGAAAGGCGCGGCGCCGCCAACACGTCGAAGGTTGAACCGGTCGTACGCCGCATACTCTCCGATGTGCGGTTGCGCGGAGATGCGGCTCTGCGCGACTATGCCGCAAAGTTCGACGGCCTGCGGCCGGACATACCGTTGCTTGTCTCAAGAGATGAGATGGAAGCAGCCTGGAAGATGACATCACCGGAGTTGCAGGCGGCGATGCGCGTAGCACAAGCCAACATTCGCGCCTTCGCCGAGGCGCAGAAGCCAAAGCAATGGACCATTTCTCCGTCCAAGGGTGTGACAACCGGCCAGGTCGTTCGCCCACTGGAGTCGGTCGGCTGCTATGTCCCCGGCGGCCGCTACCCCCTCCCCTCAACACTATTAATGACAGTGACGCCCGCACAGGTTGCGGGTGTCCCGCGTATTGTCGTCTGCTCCCCCAAGCCCGCACGTGAAACCTTCGCCGCTGCATGGCTCGCCGGCGTTACGGAGTTCTACCGCGTGGGCGGAGCGCAGGCTATTGCTGCTCTCGCCTTCGGCACTCAGATTATCGCGCGCGTCAATAAAATTGTCGGCCCTGGCAATCTATATGTCACTGCCGCAAAAATTCTGGTCTCTCAGGAGTGCGGCATCGACATGCCCGCCGGTCCAACCGAGATCGTTGTCACCAGCGAAACTGGCAATCCCGCCGGAATCGCCTCCGACCTCGTCGCCCAGGCGGAACACGACCCTGAGGCGCTTGCCGTGCTCATCACCAGCAATCGCACTCTCGCCGAGGCGGTCAAAGATGAAGTCCAAACTCAGTCGAGGGACAATATTATCGCCAAACAGTCACTTGCCGCGCAGGGATTTATATTTGTGACGGAATCAGTTACTAAATCACGCGCGCTTACCAATCGACTTGCTCCTGAGCATCTGACGGTCGACACGAAGGCCGATCTGAAGTGGGTGAAGAACGCTGGATCGGTGTTTATTGGCGACTATTCGCCGCAAGCGATGGGCGACTACCTCAGTGGGCCGAACCATGTACTGCCCACCGGTCGCGTGGGCCGCGTGCGCGGAGGCTTGAGCGTGATGGACTTCCTCAAAGTCATCACCGTCCAGCAGTACACGCGCCGTGCCCTGCGTGCGTTGGGCCGACATACGATTGCATTGGCGGAAGCGGAAGGCCTGCTGGGCCACGCCCAGAGCGTGCGAGCGAGGATACGATGACATATGCTACAGAAAAAGTTACGAATAAATCGGATGCACCGGAACATGTAACCAATGTTGTTCCGCAGCCGCGCCGCGCCGTGCTCGCAATGCCGGAGTATCACCCTCCGCTGGCCGGCCGCGACGCCCTGCGCCTCGACTTCAACGAAAACACACTCTCCCCCTCGCCCCGCGTGCTCGAGCGCCTGCGCCAGATCACCGCCGAGGGCCTCACCAAATATCCCGAGCGCGAGGCCGTCGAGCGCATCGCAGCCGCCCACTTCGGCCTGCAAGCGGACCAGGTTCTGCTGACCAACGGCGTCGACGAGGCGATCCACCTGGTCTGCGCCGCATTCCTTGAAGAAACCGGGGAGGCTCTCTTCTCCACACCTACCTTCTTCATGTTCGAAGTCAGCACACGTATGATGACCACGCACATCACGCGCGTGCAGGCGGACGCTTCACTGGAGTTTCCCTGCCACCGCTTTCTCGCCGCAATCACGCCGCAAACCAAATTGATCATCGTCGCCTCGCCCAACAATCCCACCGGTGCGGTCGTCAGCCGCGAACATCTACTTGCCATCTGCTCCGCCGCACCGCAGGCCGTTGTGCTGGTGGACGAAGCGTACTACCACTTCTTCGGCCAGACGCTATTCTCGGATGTGGGTAAGGTACCGAATTTGCTCGTCGCGCGCACGTTTTCTAAGGCATACGGACTGGCCAATCTGCGCATCGGTCTGCTCGCGGGTAGCGCGGAAATGATGAAATACGTACGCAAGGTGAGCTCGCCCTACAACGTGAATGGCGTGGCGCTCGCCTGCCTGCCCGCCGCGCTCACCGACGACGCATACGTGGCGTGGTACGCCGAGCAGGTTACCGCGGGCCGCACACGCATGATGGATGGCTTGCGCACGCTTGGCGTCGACTTCTTCCCCAGCCACGCCAACTTTGTTCTGATGAAGATCGGCGCTAAACATGTGGAGTTGGTGGCTGCCATGCGTGAGCGCGGCGTGCTACTGCGCGATCGTTCCTCCGACCCCGGCTGCGATGGCTACGTCCGCATCACCATCGGCGTGGAAGAGCACGTTACGCGCGGCCTCGCCGCATTGAAGGATTCCTTGCAGCAGATTGGATGGACCAAATGAACGATGCGAAAAGAACAGGGACAATCAAGCGCGACACCACGGAGACGAAGATCGCCCTGACGCTTACCATCGACGGGCAGGGAGCGTACTCCGTCTCCACCGGCATTCGCTTCTTCGACCACATGCTGGAGCTGTTTACCCGCCACGGCGGCTTCGACCTCACTCTCGCCTGCAAGGGCGATCTCGATGTCGATCAGCATCACACGGTCGAAGATGCGGGCATCGCGTTGGGCGAGGCTTTTGCCGTCGCGCTGGGCGATAAAAAAGGCATTCTGCGCGCCGGATACTTTGTTATGGCGATGGACGAGACGCTTGCCGTCGCTGCGGTGGACCTCAGCGGACGCGTCGCCTGCGTCGTTGACGATCAGGTGACCGTGCCGATGGTCGGTGACTTCCAGACCGAGCTGTTGCCGGACTTTTTCGACGGCTTTGCGCGCGGAGCGAAAGCGAATGTGCATGTAAAGACAATGTACGGGCGCAGCAACCACCACAAGATCGAAGCCATCTTCAAGGCCTTCGCGCGAGCGATGCGCGGCGCATGCAGCCGCGACGAACGCATGAAGGAGTTGCTGCCGAGCACGAAGGGGCTGTTGTGATTGCAGTGATTGATTACAAGGCGGGCAATCTCACCAGTGTAGTGAAGGCGCTCCACTACCTCGACGCGCGCGATGTTGTCGTCACACAGTCGCCCGATCTCGTGCGCAACGCGGATAAAGTGGTGCTGCCCGGCGTCGGCCACTTTCAGGCGACGCAGTTGCTGACTGAGCTTGGCCTCACCGAAGCCGTCCGCCAGAGCATCGCCAAAGGCGCGTGGTTCCTGGGCATCTGCGTCGGTTTGCAGTGGCTTTTCGAGGGATCGACTGAAGCACCGTGGACCCCGGGACTGGGAGCATTTGCTGGAATGTGCGAGCACTTTCCTGCACAAGAAATCAAGCAAATCGATGGAAAGAAAATTGCCGTGGAGTTGAAGTCGCCGCATGTGGGTTGGAACTCGCTGGAGCAGATTCGTCCGGATTCGCGTCTGCTGCGCGGCGTAGCAGACGGTTCGTTTGTCTACTTCACCCACTCCTGGCGCGCTCCCGTTGTAAGTGCAACCGCCGCGGTTACAGATTACGGCGGAGCGTTTACCTCAGCCGTCGAACGCGAAAATGTAATGGGCGTGCAGTTCCACCCGGAGAAGTCCGCCGACGTCGGCCTGCGCGTTTTTAGAAACTTTGTGGAGTTGTAGATGCTGACCAAGCGAATTATTGCCTGTCTCGATGTGCGCGGCGGCCGCGTCGTCAAGGGCGTGCAGTTCGTCGACATCGTTGACGCGGGCGACCCCGCGGAGCTGGCGCATCGCCACGCCGCGGAGGGCGCGGACGAGGTTGTGCTGCTCGACATTACGGCGACGCACGAGGGACGCGGCACGCTGTTGGAGACGGTGCGTCGCGCGGCTGCAAAGCTCTTCGTTCCCTTCACCGTGGGCGGCGGCGTGCGCACGGCGGAGGATGCGGCGGCGGTCTTCGACGCGGGCGCGGACAAGGTGAGCATCAACTCGGCGGCAATTGCGCGTCCGCAGTTGATCGGCGAGATCGGCTCGAGCTTCGGCGCGCAGGCGGTGATCGTAGCCATCGATGCTCGCCGTGGCGCGAAGGACGTGGAGGACGCTGAAGTGTACGTCAGCGGCGGGCGCAAACCGACGGGGCTGCGTGTGGTGGAGTGGGCGCGCCAGGCCGAATCGCACGGCGCGGGCGAGATTCTGCTCACCAGCATGGACACCGATGGCATGCGCGACGGCTTTGACTGCGAGTTGACCGCCGCGGTAAGCCAGGCGGTGCAGATCCCCGTGATCGCCAGCGGCGGCGCGGGTTCCGCGGTGCACTTCGCCGAGGTCTTTGGCCGCGGCAGGGCCGACGCCGCACTGGCCGCCAGCATCTTCCACTTCGGCGTAACAAGCTCGCGCGAACTGAAAGCGCAGCTCGCCTTGGCGGGAGTCAGCGTGAGGTTGCCATGCTGATTCCTTCGATCGACCTGATGGGCGGACGCATCGTGCAGCTGGTGCAGGGCGAGAAATTGAAGCTTGCCTTCGACGACTTCGACTACTGGATCGAGCGCTTCTCCGCCTATCCCCTTGTCCAGTTGATCGATCTCGACGCGGCGATGCGCCAAGGCGACAATCGCGCGCTCATCCGGGACATCTGCCGCCGTCTGCCCTGCCAGGTTGGCGGCGGATTGAAGACCGCGGACGACGGGCGAAAGCTGCTCGACGCTGGAGCCAAGCGGGTCATCTACGGATCAAGCCTCTTCGGCATCGACCAACCCGAAGCCCATGTCTCAGAATCGAGATATGGGGCGCCCGCGCGGCGGCACCAATTGATCCGCGTCGAATTCGCCGAGGAACTGAAGCGCGCGCTCGGCGAGGCCGCGCTCTGCTTCTCCGTCGACACCAAAAACGGCCGCGTCGCCGTCAAGGGATGGAAGGACGCCGTCGACCTGACGCCGGAGGAGGCCATCCCCTGGCTGGAAGATTTCTGCACGGCGTTCCTGTACACGCACGTGGACACGGAGGGAACGATGCAGGGCTTCCCGCTCGATGTCGCAGCCACTCTGCGCTCGGCTACAGCCAAACAACTCATCGTCGCCGGAGGCATCAAAGAACGCGCAGAAGTAGATGCGCTGGATGCGATGGGCGTGGATGCAGTCGCGGGAATGGCTGTGTACTCAGGCGCAATGGACGCTTGAAGCAGCGAGTCAGCATGGGACAGCAAGTTCGCAAGTTAGCAGGGCAGCATCTAATCTTGGCTGACTCGCCGACTCGCCGACTCACCGACTCGCCGACTCGCTAACTTGCTGACTTGCTAATCTGGATTGAGGAGGAACTATGGAATACGTAAATCTTGGCCACACTGGTCTGAAGGTCTCGCGCATCTGTCTGGGGTGCATGTCATACGGTGTTCCTCCCGCGGGGCCGTTGCGGCCGGGCAGTAATGCATGGAGCCTGAACGAGGAGCAGAGCCAGCCTTTCTTTCGCCAAGCGCTCGATTTCGGCATCAACTTTTTCGATACCGCGAATGTCTACTCCTGCGGCGACAGCGAACGCATCCTCGGCCGCTTCCTGAAGGCCAGCGTGAAGCGCGAAGATACCGTGATCGCCACCAAGCTGAACGGCGTCATGCGAGACGGCCCAAACGGCGGAGGTCTCTCGCGCAAGGAGATATTCTTCGAGCTCGATGAATCCCTGCGCCGGCTGGGCACCGACTACGTCGATCTGTACCAGATCCATCGCTGGGACCGCACCACCCCCATCGAGGAGACGCTCGACGCGCTCAACGACCTGGTGCGCGCGGGCAAGGTGCGCTACCTCGGCGCATCGTCCATGTGGGCCTGGCAGTTCTCCAAGGCGCTTTATCTCGCGGACAAATACGGCTGGTCGCGCTTCGTCTCCATGCAGCCGCACTACAACCTGCTCTTCCGCGAGGAGGAGCGCGAGATGCTGCCTCTGTGCCTGGACCGGGGCGTGGGCGTGATTCCGTGGAGCCCGCTGGCGCGCGGCAAGCTGGCGCGGCCGTGGGACGCGGAGGCGACCAAGCGTTCCGAGAGCGATGGCTACGCCAAGTCGCTTTATGCGAAAACTCAGGAGGCGGACAAGCGCGTGGTGGACCGTCTGGGCGAGTTGGCTGCGGCGCGCGGAGTTCCGCGGGCACAGCTTGCTCTGGCATGGCTGCTCAGCAAGCCGGCCATTACTGCGCCGATTGTGGGCGCAACCAAGCCGCACCACCTGGACGACGCGGTCGCAGCCGTCTCGCTGAAGCTGACGGCAGAGGAGATCAAGTCGCTGGAAGAGCCATACGTGCCGCACCCGGTGCTGGGTTTGAGCTAGTTCCCTGCGTCGTTGGCGGAGATGGCGTAGTAGCCGGTGCGGGTCTGTACCTTCAGCTTGCCGCAGTTGAGTTCGATCTTGCGGAAGGTGCCGTCAGCCTTGGGGTTGGTGGGGGTGTAGCTCAACAGGTACTGGGTGCGCAGCTCGTCCTTGATCTGGTTGAGCGCGTCTTCCAGCTTTCTGCCGTCGTGGCCGACGTTGATGACGCGGCCTCCGGTGTCGGAGACGAGCCGCTGCATGTCGCCGGAGCCTCCGTACATCAGTCCGTGGCTGGCGTAGAAGCCGGGGTCGGCGATGAGGATGACATAGACGATGGCGTTGGACTTCTGCACCGCCTCGGTGGCTGTCTTGAGGGTCTCCTGGGAGCCCTGGTCGCCTCCGTCGGTGAAAAGGATGAGGACCTTGCGGCCGGCCTCCTGGGCAAGTTTGTCGTGTGCGGCGAGATAAACGGCGTCGAAGAGGAGGGTGCCGCGCGGCTCGCTGTTTCCGGTGACAGAGCCGTAGGTAGCGCCGGCGTTGACAGTGGCTTTGTTGAGCGCGCGCTGTATCTCGCTGGGACGGTTGGTGTAGTCGGCCAGCAGATCGACGTTGATGTCGAAGGAGATGAGGAAGGCCTCGTCCTTTGGGGTGAGGACGTCGCGCAGGAACGTCGCACCGGACTGCTGCTCCAACGGGAGGACGTTGACCTGTGAGGGGCTTGTGTCCAGTAGCAGGCCGATGGTGAGAGGCAGGTTCTTCTCCTGGGTGAAGTTCTTGATGGTCTGCGGCACCTTGTCCTCGGCCACCACGCAGTCGCTCTTGACCAGGTTGGTGACGAATCCGTTCTTGTCGTAGGCGGAGAAGTAAAGATTGACCAGGTTGACATTGATGTTCAGAGTGGCGGCATCGTTCTCGTCGGGGGGCGGAGGGGGAGCGTCCGTGGCGGGGGGTGGAGCGCCGGGCGAGGGCGCCTCCTGAGCAAAGACAGGAGCGCGCAGAGACGCGGGAAGCAGGGCAAGGCAGAGTAGAGCGGTGGCAAGGAAGGTGGAACGCATAGCCTATTAGACGACGAAGCTGGCCCCAAGGCAGCGATTTTTCTCGCTGCCGCCGCACCGGGAGACCCGCAGAAGCGCGTCGTCGCCGGGTTGAGGCGCAAAGGCACAACGCCTAGGCTTCCAACTGCGTCCAACAAGAGGGCCAAACAAGCACGAACGATCCGGCGTAAAGGTGACGGGGCACGCGCGCCACTGGTACTCTGATAGGGAACGGCACGGGGGTCTTTGAGTTGAGCAATCGGGGTTGGGCAGGATCGCTGGCGTTAGGAATGCTTGGCGCGCTGGCATTGGCGCAGGCAGGGCCCGGGAACGCGTTGGCCGCACAATCAACCGCTGCGCAAACAGGGCAGGTCACCCTGGCGCAGCAGGCGATCCCCGATGCCCCAAAGCCGAAGACAACACTGCCCAGTCTGGGATCGGTAACGCCGGGCCAGGGAACTACCTCCACCTCCACCGGCGACGAGACTCCCAGCGCCGGCACGGCCACTCCCCCAGCCGCTCCCGCACCGGGCGCCGCTCTACCGCCCAGTGGTGCAGCACACGCGGCCGAGGAGCAGACCTTCTTCTATGACACTCCGACAGGCGATGCCGCCAACGCGGAGACCATCCACGTGCCGGTGAACGATGTCAATGTGCCCTTTACCGTGAAGGACTCGAAGGGCCAGTTGGTGGCGGGAATACAGGCCAAAGAAGTACAGGTGTACGAGAACGGGGTGATGCAGCGCATCACGCACTTTACCGACGAGGAGCAACCGCTCTCCGTTGCCCTGGTGATCGACCAGAGCATGACCTACGACAACATGCAACGGGTCAACACCGCTCTGGGCGCGCTGCCGGACGCATTCACAAGGTACGACGAGATCTCGTTATTCAAATACAATAACGGCCCCAATATGGTGACCGACTTTACCGGGGCGCAGAGCGCGCGTCTAGCCGATGCCATCTCGATCTCCAAGGGGTCGGGGCGCGAGCCGCTGAAGGCGGGCGATCTGAGCGGGCCAATGGCGCAGACCACGGTGATCAACAACCAGAACTTTGACCCCAACACGGCCTCGCAGCGAGGCAATTCGGGCATTGTCTTGAACCCGCCCAGGGAGGTGCATACGCTGAACGACGCGATTATGGCGGCGGCAAAGGCGCTGAGCGATCGGCCCAGTGGACGCCGGCGTGTCATCTACGTTATCTCCGACGGCAAGGAGTACGGCAGCAAAGCGAAGACCAAAGACGTGATCAAGTACCTGCAGACCAACCAGATTGAGGTGGATGGAACTCTGGTAGGAGATTCGTCTCTTCCGGTGGTTGGCGTTCTGGATCGCATGCATCTGCCTCTGACCATGCGCGATGATGTCCTGCCCCAGTATGCCAACGAGACAGGCGGAAACTTCGACGCGGAGTTCCGCACCGGCGGGATGGAGACTAGCTTTGCCAAGATCGCGTTGGAGGTTCGCAACCGGTACACGTTGGACTTCAACACGCGCCTTCCTCCACTGGACGACAAGTACCGCAAGCTGGAGGTGAAGGTGCTGCGCCCCGGTCTCACCGTGATCGCCAAGCAGGGCTATTATCCCACCCCGCAGCCGACGCGACCGCGGCCCGCCTCTGCGCCGTAAGCGATGAATCAACTTGAGCGGAACCAGAGTAGGTATACCTGGGGGCAATCCCTCCGTGTGGCTTTTTCCTCAAGTAAAAGCCACCTTCTATGCACTTCGCTTGGACACTGTTACTCTGGTTCCGCTCTGATCGGCGGCAACATACTGCTTTCGCTGGGCGCAGCGGTGATGTGGGGCGGCGGCGACTTCTCCGGCGGCATGGCGGTGAAGCGCGCGGGTGGCAGCCTGGGCGCGGCCCTGCGCGTGGTGCTGCTGAGCCACGCAACCAGCTTTGTTGTGCTGCTGGCTCTGGCGCACCTGCGCGGGGACGCCACGCCGCACGGCGCGCTTCTGGCTTGGGGCGTGGCTGCGGGAGTGACCGGCGGAGGGGCGCTCACGGCCTTCTATATCGCTCTGTCGCGCGGAGCCATGGGCGCCTCGGCCGCGGTCAGCGGCCTGCTGGCGGCCGCGATTCCAGCGCTGCTGACGCTGTGGCAGCAAGGACCGCCC
>Ga0326727_10010772_pt1 | contig 21615 bp, 28 predicted proteins | sample MB2enrmetagenome_FD_207643 | JGI IMG/M metagenome (GOLD analysis project Ga0326727, IMG submission 207643) | Lab enriched peat soil microbial communities from McLean, Ithaca, NY, United States - MB29MY | ecosystem: Environmental > Terrestrial > Soil > Wetlands > Peat | place: USA: New York...
CAAATCATTGATCAACTCTACCCCGCTAAAATCAATCAGGACGTAGGTGCCTATTATAACTCCATTCTTGGCATCCTAAATCACATGGTTCTATCGATTATTTATTGGATACGACGCATCGCGAAATATTACCCGGAAATTGAGCCGCTGCTCGATGATATCCCTGAAACTCCCACGGCGAGCACGACTGACATTGTCTGGAGCACGATGGATGATTTAAAACCAATTATTGCCGGGCTGGATCAACAGATAAAGCGGCTGGTGAACGAATTAACCGAGGAAAGGTATTCCGACGAAATAAAATACACGAGCTCCAAGGGCGGGGAGGGAACGATGATCGCATGGAAAGTGTTATTACACCTGTTCAACCATCAAACGCACAATCGAGGGCAGATTGCCATCATCCTTGACCAGTTCGGAATCAAGAACGATTATTCGAGCATTCTATGGCGTGGATTGTAACAATTTTTAATGAAACTGAGCCATTTTTTGACCTCGCTCTACAGGCGATTTCCTGGCATCGCGGAAGCACTGAACGTGCAGAACACCGAACAGCAACCCAACCTTGTGACCGGAGCTTTGACGTGGCTCGTTTCAAGACGCTACCCTTCTTGAGGTGAGTCCAATCGTTTCCACCTTTACTTTTTTCACGTTTCTCTAGAACGCGTTTCTCTCTTGAAGAGGCATTCGTGAATGTCTTATACTCCAGGAATATTTGGATTATTTAACGTGAATACGGGTGCGTCGAATTGGCGCCGAAATTAAAGGGTTTCAATCAATTCCCAGCCATCTTCACCAAAATAGTTCAAGGCGTGCGAGGCGGCCGACCGGTGCCACTTGGTTCCCGAGGAAAAGGCTAGAGGTTGATATAGTTTCCCGTGAATCGCGGGTATGTCAGGTGATTATCCCCGTGGTGACGAGCGGGTCGATTGGCTTTGCCCCAATTGTGGGAACATCATGCCGCTCTACGAGGGCCATGAAGCTTGCGCCTTGGATGACTCTTGTTGCGGCGAGCGTTTTGCCAAGTGCTTCGAGGCCCAGCGGTGCGCAAAGATCGAGGATGACCAGTTCTGGACCAGGTTGGAGGCGCAACTGGCCAAGATCGGCACGAGGCCCCCGCTCGTGCAGACGTGGCCAATCCCGACCAAGAAGAAGCCTCTTTTCCTTTAAATTAAGTGAATAGTGTGGTATGCCATGACCTTCGATAACAAGGAAGCCTTGGTCGGCTCGTTATCGCGGTCATCGCGACGGATTCTAGCAACTTGAAATGCCCGCCTTGTAATGGATCTTTTTCAGCGTTGTTATCACAAGGGCGGAAACCATAATGACGAGGAGGCCAGTCGAGTAGATCAACTGGTAACCCGAAATGAAATTGCTTGAAGTTTTTGGCGTGGCCGATTGTTCCGCCGATTTTAGGCTCTCGCCGGCCGCGTTTAAAGCACTTACCTCGTAATAATAGCGTTGATTCAATGTTATATTGCGATCGCTCCATGAAGTTACGTTTCCAATAGTATTGAGCAAGACCTCATCCCCGGGTGACGACCCACGATAGATATTATAACCAGTTATCGCGGCCCCGCCGTTACTCGCGGGTACGTGCCACGAAAGAGTAACTTGGCTGGTATTTGCGATTGTAGTAAGCAACAAGGGAGAGGAGGGCGGGAAGGTCATCGGAAGGCAATACACGTGACCGTCATAGCTGGGCTCATACACGCGTCCAGCCGCTACCGCGGGCGAGGATGTCCAAAAATCAGGGTTCCACGCATCTGTCAAGGTATCATTCCATATCCATGCACCCGTGTCCTCATTTAGGCAGTATATATTATCGCCGCCATCTACCACGAACACGCGCGAGCCTGCGACTACGGCAGAAGAAGTCACGTAATTGCCTGTCAAATATGTCCAAATTGGATATCCTGTCGCTATTTTCAGGCAGTACACTGCTCCTCCAGAATTTAGCGAATTCGAAGAGGAACTGACTATAACCCGATCTCCGAAAACGGCGGGAGTGGACCAAACAGAACCATTCATTAGATATGCCCACGCCTTTACACCGGTCGTTGCATTCAAGCAGTACACGTTACCATCATCGCACCCAAAGAGCACTTCGCCATCCGCGATTGTCGGAGACGAGTATATTTCTCCACCCGTGGCAAAGGACCAGATAATTGCGCCCGTCGATGCATTAAGACAGAAGGTTTCGTTCTCGATTGGCCCAATGTACACGCACCCGTTTCCTACCGCCGGGGAAGGGCCTGGTACCCCGCAATATCCCACAAAATCATGCCATATTTGTATGCCCGTGGTGGCGTTCAAGCAATAGACGCCATCACCTGACACGAAAACGCATCCGTACGCGACTGCAGGCGAACTAGCACCGCCGTTTGCGGAACAGTTCCAGATTTGCGTCCCGGTGGTGATGTTCAGGCAATCAACGATTCCTCCAAAATTACAAGCAAACAATCTATCGCCAACGATCGCGGGAGTGGACCAAATAGCCCAGCTGGTGTTAGAACTCCAAATTTGAGCCCCGGTGGTGGCATTCAAGCAATAGATGAAATCGTTAGAATCACCCACGAACAGGTACCCGTTCATGATCGCAGGAGAGGATTGCAGGCTGCCACCCACACCATGATCCCAAAGTATCCCTGGACCCGACACGGGTGTCGTCGTAATGGTCCCCGTGTGGTTGAGCGCGCCGCAGAACATGGGCCACTCGTCGCCAATCTGGTCGCTGTTGCTCGGACTCTTGGCCGGTTCCAAGAAAGAATCGCATCGGTATGCCGGTCCTGAAAGTTTATCATAATTCACATATGAGTAATCATGTCCATAAAACATGGTAGTGCCAGCACACGCCAAGCATAACGGGAGCAGACAAGTGATCACGACCATCGTTCCTTTGTTGCTCATGTTCCAGCCCTTCTCGGTTTCGTGTAGGTTAACGCGAACATAGACACATCTCTTGATTAAAAAATATGTGGATCGTCTATCTATCCAGAATCGGGACGATTCTCGAGACCACAAAAGCCGGCCGACGTGCAGGCGATCTGCCACGTCAGCAGGGCATCGGGCATCCGGCAGTCCACGCTGTACAACACCATCCATCGCGCGCTCCGCAACCTCGGCTTGCAGGGCGTGGGGTCCATCCGCGAGCAGGTACTCGGGGCCCTCGCCATCGTCTTTCCGCTCGGGGGCAAGCCGCCCGTGCTGTTCGAGGCGGCACCGGACGTGCCCGTGCCGAGCGGGGAATGACGGGTGCCGAACAGGGGATTTTACACGTGGTTGATACTGCTATATAGGCAAGAAGCAGGGTATCAAGGGCATGTGGAAACGATTAGTAGGAATACTAAACCTCGTTCTATTCATATCATCAATCTTTGGCGTGCTCGTTTCCATGGTATTCTTGATCGGGTCACTCATTAACGTCACATTTTCGATTTTCCCGAATTCTATTCTAAAATTTCCAACGACATGGCTTGTCATCACGGGCTGTGGCGCCCTTGTATCAGCAATGATAATGAAGAGGCGCGTGGAGCGAGTTATTCCGGCTGGCACGATCAATAAATGGAAAGGGAATCTCCTTGTCGTTGTAATTCTTGTGGGCGCAGCAGCTCTCTTTTGCCTGTTTCTATATCTGAGCTTCCTTATCGTGCAGATGAAATTATTTATTCCTGTCGCCATCGTGTTTTCTATACCGGACATTGCCATTATCGCGTGGGTTCTCGCCCGGCGTCGGAACCGAAGCGAGGTTCGCGTGGGTTCCCCAGTTGTTGGTCTCAATTGGAAATTGAGACTGATCATTGGAGGCTGCATCATCTCTGCCATCGGCGTGGGCCTGCTCATCAAGGACGGCGTGGAAGCGCTCCTTCTTGGCCTGTTATTCGTCGGAATCGCGATGCTTGTTGTGGGACTTGTTTGGAGACCAAAAGAAAAGCCGGCGGCCTTCCAACCGAAGCGTGATCAAATTAATCCTGACGCTCGCCGGTTGGCCGCTCCTGGTCGAGCTTCGGCTTGTATCCGACCGTATTCAGGACCAGCACGGGCTGCTTGGCGACCGACGCGAGCACCGAGAGGCGGCCGAGGATCTCGCCCGCGGCATTCCACGCCACGCGGCGGGCCTCCTCGTCCTCCGAGAGCACGTCGAGGGCGCCGAAGACCGTGTCCACAACGAGCAGGCCGGAACGCCACTCCTACTAATTTCTCGATACCTCATGGGGATGCTTGGTGCGAGGTTTTACCCTTTGTGTGGGGTATTGTTTGGTGAGGTTATAAGCAAGAATGCTATGAGATCTTGTATGGGAACCATGCATCATTCCTATTGCTTGAGAAAGAATTTTTGTTAAAAAGAGCAAAGAGTAGGCTCAAGTCAACTGGATGAAATCTTCAATAATGTGTTGCAATTTGGAGACGGCATCAAGATTGGAGCCGATGAAGATTGTAATTGGTGGCTTTTGGAAATTTTGCGCCCAGAGTCTAACGAAGTTTTTAGCAACTTGAAATGAAGTAAGGCGAGTAGCCTTGAGAACCAATTGATATTTTTTCTTCATACTAAAGCCGGGCATCGGGTACTTTATCCAACGCATCCCTCGCTCATGTTCCTGATTGATAGTAAACCTTATGATTAATTTGTCCTGTTCCTTGTTAATGGTCGTCGTCATGGTGCTTTTTGGAAAGGAAAGAAGCACGTCCCTTATAAACAGCACGACAAACAATCCTATGAACGCGAACCAAATAATAAACGTCCAACCAGGAATTAACCCCACCATAATGCCGTATTCGATCGCGATAGATACGAAGTTGAAGATAATGCTAAAAACGATAAAGATGGCGATATAGAAACGCAAAATACTTTTATAGAGAACAGGAGCGTCATATAACCATCGAAAAGCAAGCCGGTTCTCCGTTTGCTCCAATAATTCGAATTCTGATTCGGCAGGCGTGCTCATGGAAATTCCCGCATTCTTCTATCTGAGTTTCTAAATGACGAACGAAGGATTATAGGTATATATTTTGGGACCGGATACTGCTGGCATGCGAAAAGATGCGATCGAGAAACTCAATGAGATTGACTGGGAAAAAATAGCATCTTTTGGTCTTACTAATGATGAGGAGCCTACTAATTTGATTAACATGCTTAATTATAATCAGAAGGGAATTCTGGTAACATTAGGGACTCTTGTCGAACAAATGGTTAATCATATTTGTAAAAGTTCTGATCTAGGTATTGAGAAAAACCTTATCAATAATATGGAAAAGCTGAAAGAATCCGGAGCCATACCAGAAGCGCAACTGATTGCAATGCATTCTATCAGGAAAGCGAGGAACGAAAAACTCCATGGGAAGAATGAAATCAAGGATGTTGAAAGTTATGTTCTTGGTAATCTACTATTATTCGTAGATGTCACAAAATGGTTCTTGGAAAATTATGTAAACATGTGAATAATAATGAATCGTCACGGGCGAGATGCGGGTGATTTCCCGCGATCCCGAGGACCCACGTGGCCGCCTACTACGCCGAGTGGCGGGCCGAGCGGCGGGGCGACGACACGGGTCCCGACGAGGTCATGCTGCGGTGCAAGGTTTGCGAGACCTTGTACACGGTTCCCTCGGGCTGGCACGGGGCCATTGCCCTCAATCTATGCGGGAAGTGTGGCCTCTACGACTACATCTTGGGCGCGATTACCGACCGCATCCTGAAAACAAGGCCGGTCTTGGACGGCACTGGCGAGACTACCAACGCGACCGCAACGACGTGAACGGGTGCCACGCAAGCCACCCGAATAGATCCTTAAATCCCGTTACTCGCATTGTGACCTCGTGATCTTCCGTGATGACGACTCCTCCATTTTCATTCAAGCATTTCGTGGACGAGGTGAATCTCGCCCCAGCGGATCTAACACAATTCTTCTCGGCATTCGTGGATAATCTCGTTGGGCAGATTATTACTGTCGGCCTATATGGAATTTCCAAGTATCTTATCGAAATCGGACCGCGGGAGAGCACGTCCTCGATATTCGAGGGAAAAGGGAGCTGGTATCCGCAGAGGTTCAGGACCTATCGAATCGAGGTCGTGCAGGAAGGAGGCAAGGTCCAGTTGTATTTCTGGTCAAACCAATCAATCACCATGGCCCGATATTCTTCCACCTTGATGCGAAAGGCTCTACATACCACTTACTCTCAATTCGTATCATCAACACATTAACTCGGACCGATCAGTGCGCAAATAACGAGCCCGAAACGTCGTGATATCCCGTGGTGAAAACAAACCTGGCACAATACAGGGACGAATCAGGCATTCATCTGGCCAATTTCTCGGATCTCGTTGAAATTATTGCTTTCATCCTGAAAGCAATGCCGGTTTCGGTCAATTCAAGTGAGGCAACGAGCGTCGCAGTGCCATAAAATGGATAGAAAAAATTAGAATCAATGAAATCGGTGAATCATTGCGCCTTTCCAACGTTGTTGTTGATGAACGTGGCAATATTCGCGATTGCTTTTTTAGCCTCGGGGAAATAATTTATCCCGAGTAGCTGGAAATCGTGGATCAAGCCATCCCAGGATTGCAACTCGGCTTCGACTCCGTCCTCCTTGGCCTTCTCGACCATGCGCCTGGAATGATCGAACAGCATCTCGCACGTGGTGGCTTGGAATAGCAAGGGTGGCAAGCCTGTCAAGGAGGCGTTCAGGGGCGTATCTTGGTCCGAAAAAAACGGGCTCATGTTTCCGAATAGTATCAAGGCCCCGGACGTCCCGAATATGGCATCGGTTGGAAGATTTTCCATGACCGGCTCATCCGTGAGATCACTGCACGCTATTGCCGAGATGCAGACCGCGCCCGCGGGTAGCTGTATACCATCATCGCGCAACGTCAACAGCGTCCTGAGCGTGATGCCCCCGCCAGCCGAGTCCCCCCCGATGATGATATTTTCCGGTTTTATCCCTTGGGCGAGTAACCACTTGTAAGCGCGCATTCCATCTTCCTTCATTTCCTCGGGGGTGCACTCGGGGAACAACCGGTAATCGACGGACAGCACCTTGATCTTGGCTTGCAATGCGATATCGATGGTCAAGGCGCGGTGCGTGGCAGGGGAAGAGAGAAAAAAACCACCACCGTGATAATAAAGCAAAACCTTGTCTTCAGATGCCCCCGGTACGATTTGCCATTCGGCCGGCACGCCGTCAGCATCGACGCGGTCGATCTTCACCCCCGCGGGGATTTTAAACTTCTTCACATCACCCATGTTATTTTTATTCTTCACGTATCGGAAAAATTTTACCAGCATAGCCTTGTCCTTGTCCGCGAGAACAGCATCGATTTTTTCAAAGTCCATGGTTTTCTGCTGGTAAAACCGGTCGTTCGCAGCCATCAGCTTGGCCATGAGCTTCTTGAATCGTGATAAACTCACGCCATGTGTGATCATGAATACCAACCCGTTTTTCATCGTCCGCTTGGCATCCATTTTCAAGAAGTCGTTCACGTATGGTTGTAATGCACTCTCGTTTAGTGTTACCGTGTTCACCATCCGTTCTAAAATGCCATTACTTTTAGTAACATGTCGACACGTGTAATGACATTCTTTCGATCTCCACCGATGGATTCAACGCGTTCGCGGAACGCTCCAGCCACCGATTTCATCCGATCGCTTTCAGCGGGAACGGCACTCGCTACATCCTGATGCTTCGACTTAATCTTGTCGATGTCCACGAGGTATTTGTCGAGGATGTTGATCGCCGCGAGCAGGTGCCGGTTCATGGAGAAGCCGCACTGCTGGCAGGTGAAGGTTGCAGACCTGCACGTGGTGTTCTTGCCACACTTGATGCATTTCCTCGACGTGTTCCTCGCGCTCACCTTCACGACGGCATTTCCCGTCGCGTTGACCTTGCAGGTCACGAGTTGCTGGAACATCCCGAAGTTCCACCGGTTCAGCCGCCGCCTCGCTCCCCTCGTCTTCAACGGCTGCCACGGCCGCAGGTTCTTCTGCCGGGACGATGCCTTCCGGATGTCCCCGAGATTCTCCATCACGACCACCGGCCGCTCGGGTTCGATGGCGGCGACCATGCGGGTCGTTACCCCGTGGAGGAGCTCCTTTGTCTTGTTTCGTTCTCGCCTGCCGTACTTGGCGAGCAACTCCTTCCGTTTCTTGACGCGGTACGGGGTGCTGGTGTCGATGCTTTCCTGGATCCTCCTTCGCTTCAACGAGTAGGTGTAGTGCACCGTCGAGACCTCGGACGTGTCGATCGAACCCAATCCAAGGGCGTTCTCGGTCACGACGGCATGGTCGATGCTCCGCTCGTTGATGTCGATGGGCACGAAGGAACACGGCTCCGTTGCCTCGACATCCCGGCTGAACGGTAGATATGCCACCAGCTTGCGAGCCCGTTCGTCGAGGGAGATGGTGATTTCCCCGCAATTTTCGATCCCGAACATCGTGATGATCTTCAACGCATGCTGGTACATGGCCATGGGGACGAAGATGTGCTGCCGGGGTCCGGTCACGAGGATGATGTTCCTCCCGTCGAACCGGCACAGGACCGCCTCGAGCCTCGCCCGCCTCTTCTTGTACACGGGGCAGTCGACGACGGCCCTTGCCTTGCGCTGCCACGTGCTCCACGACGTCCGGATCTCCGATGCGATCCTCGCCGCGGAGTGGCAGTAATGCGTGTGCAGCGGCCGGAACCGTGCCTTCCAAGCGCAGTAAAAGGTCTTGCGTACCTTGGGGAAGGGATAGGCAAAATATCGCATCCCTCCTCGTGATATCTTCTGGAAGGCGGGATTCCGCACGGCCTGCTGGATGAGGAAGTTGACGGACGCGTTGAAGGCATCGAGCACGGACGAGATCGAGGCGAGCTTTGACCGGGTCAGTCGCCTTGATTCCAAGCGGATCGTCTTGACCTCGCGGTACATTCTCGTTCCCCCGGGATGTCGCCCGGGTGGGGTCGTAGGCATCACCGCGGTCGGCATGATTGCCATGTTACTCGCCGGATCTTGATCCATTGTCGGAGCCAAGATTTAAATGCTTTTCCCTGCCAAGAAGCTCAAGGAAAGCTTGCGAGTGCATCATTTTCGATTCCGACGAACCATGGTAAAATAGTTACTCTCGAAGGAACAATTCTTACTATAAATTCCGTGCATTCTCGTTTCTCGGCATGCATTCTTCATCCTTCAGGTCATGGTCGAGAAAACAAGTGTTTTCGCAAAAAAACAAGCCGATCAAGAAATCTAGGCGGAATGTGGTACCTAATAATTGCTAGGAGATGTTACAAAATGATTTGAAATGTTATTGGATTTCAACACTGTTTTAAAACCCTTCCTGTTGAATGTCTACAAACTTTTTGTAGGGCTTTAAAAAAAATTACTTTTTCTGGAATACCATTTCACATTATCGATTCGTGTTGGAAAAAATAAAACGGGTTAGTACCCAAGCAACCACGCGATGACATCGTTGTCCAGACCGGACGCGTAGATGCGGCCCGCGTGGTTCGACGATGAGGCCCCATCCGGGGCACGTCAGCCCCGTGGCCCCCGGCAACAGGCCTGCGGTCCCGCATTCCGGGCAATAGGATTCGCCAGGCATGGTGATCGACCGCATTGGAGTGCGGCCACCGTGCGGGCCACCGGGTATTTATTGATTCGATCGCCCGAGACAGGATTTGTCGGCCACGCGAGCGGGGCCGGAAAAAGAGACCCTCTCGATTTTGGTGTACAGATGTGCTAGCCGGAAATTTTTCTATCGAAATTTTCCTTAAGAACATCCCGTTTATGCGAATGGCATGTTGGCACAAGCGAATTCCTCTGCAGCAGTATCGTTACCTGCTATCGCGAACACCGAGCCCGCCCCTCGCGATTGGGCCGTGGTCAGGCACGCCACGCCCTCGGACGTGCGCGCGCTCGCGAACATCTACCACGAGGTCTACCGCGGCACCTACACGTACCACGAATACCTCGATCCAGACTACCTGGCACACGACATCGAGAGCGGCCTCGCCGGCTGGTACGCCGTCGAGGACGGGACCGCGCCCGGCGAGATCGCGGGCTGCGTGTCGGCGAAAGTGGACCCGATCCATCAAAGAGCCTATTCACGGGGCATGATGCTTCGACCTGCTTGGCAAGGTCGCGGCGGGGCTTCGCACGTCTTCGGGGAGTGCTTCCAAGACTTCATGGCGAACAGGCCCGGCATCAGGCTCCTGTATTCAGAGACGAGGGCCACGTCGATCAAGCCGCAGGCGACCTGCGAGGCCATCGGCCTGCACCCGCTCGGCATCCTGCCCAACAAGGACGTGTTCTTCGAGGCGCGGGAGAGCCCCGTGCTCATGGCGGTCTACTCGTCGGCCGCGTGGGCGACCCGCGAGACGAGCGTGAAGATCGTGCCCGAGCTGGAACCGTTGTATCGCTTCTGCGCGGACCTGCACCGGGCTATGCGGAAGGATGCTGTCGAGATCGTCGCGCACGACGCGGGGCAGGTCGGCCATCCCGCGGCGGCGATCGACATCCAGGCGACCAAGCAGAAGTACGGATACACTCATTATGCCTTCACGTGCCAGAAGACCGGCGAGTCGATCGAGCTGGGCGTGAACGTGCAATGCATGAACGCCGAGGGCCTGGATATTCACTGCTCGAGGCCCGCGACTGCGCGAGTGTTACTATCGTCCGCGCTGGAATACTTGCGGGCCAAGGGCGTCCAGTACGTCGAAGGGTACTGTCCCGCCACGAAGCCGGGCCTGCAATCGGCATTTCTCGACGCGGGCTTCCGGCCGCTGGGCTACGCGCCCGCGTGGAACCTCGACCGGCGCACGGGACGGTTCGTGGACCAGGTCGTGTTAGGGTGGTCCAAGCGGTTCGCCATCGGCGCCACGGCCCTGACCAAGGCATCCGAGAGGCTGGCGGGCGTGCTCGGCCTGGACCGGGATGCCTGAACACAGGAGGGAGAAGGCCATGGCTAACAAGGAAAAACTCATCAATCGCATCCAGCAAGGCATCGAGGCCGCCATCAAGCTCGACGCCGAGGACGAGGGGTTCCTCTTGGAAATTCTGCTGGACAACACCGGCAACATCTACCTGCCGCTGTTCGCGAGGTCGGTCCTCGGCCTGCTCGACGAGGGTGCCCTGAAGCGTATCTGGAAGGACGTGTCGGGCCTCCTCGACGAGAGCAAGGACCACGTTCCGGGTGTTCCTGCCGAGGAAACGGCCGCGCACGTGGCATGAACATCGATTGCGCGTTCGCTTGCTCACGAACGCGAGCGAGCACTAACGCGAGCAAGCGTTCGCAACCTTCCCATAAAACAGGTCCGTTAAGCACACATTTGGCTCTTTTAGTCAAGTAGCGAAACATTTTCGTTTGCGATCTGGTAAACCCCTCCCGATTCACATGGTATTTGGCAATATACCGCTGGATGAAAAGGTAATCAACAAGGAAGTCGTGATCGTTGGCGGCGGCCTTGCAGGGCTCACGACCGCTTATTTACTCGCGCCAACCTTCCACGTGGCGGTGCTCGAGGCCACCAACGCACCAGGCGGGCAGGCAAGGGCATTTCGCATCGGCGGTACGAGCGTGGAACACGGGTCGCACGTTTTTTTCAAGTATTACAAGAATTCATTGGGCTTGTTGGCGGAGGTGGGACCTCCAAGACATCTCGTCCAGATCCCGGGTTGGACTATCGTGAACGGCGAGGGCCAGCAGGTAATCCTCGAGCAATCGGGCCGCCTTCCCGGGCTCCTGAGTTTGATCCCGTCCTTGATGAAAATCCCTTGGTTCTCTGGCTCGGATCGCATGCGTGCCATGGCGGCCTCCTACCGCCTGATCAAGGCACCAGTCCGGCGGTGGCCGGAGGCTGACGCGATGACCGCCCTCGAGCTTGGCACCCAATACGGCTACAGCATCACGGGAGCCGAGACTTGGAACTCGGCTTCCCTTGGCCTCACGGATTCATTCGTGGACGAGCTTTCGGGAGCCATATTCGCGGGCATGCACAAGGTACTCGTCGGTGAGAAACGCGGTCTCTCCTACCTGATTCCGGACATGAACCTTTCCGAGCTCTTCGCCGTCCCCCTTAGCCAAGCTGTCGAGAAGCGGGGGGCTGCAGTCCGCCTCGGCTATCGCGTTACCGGGCTCGAACTACTTGATGGCAGTCCGGATGAGCCCGGATGCCACGTAAGGTTTGCGGCCTCGGAAGGGAGTGGCTCGATCGATGCCCATTACACGATAGTGGCGGTGCAACCGCAAGACGCGGCCAAGCTGGCCACGTGGACGGGAGCTGCTTGGACAGGGCTCCACCGGGCCACCCCCATCATCACGATCACCTTGGGCCTGTCAGGCGAGGTCTCCGCCACTCGGGACGGGCGGGAATATGGCCTGTCGAGAAAGGACTGGATATTCAGCGTCATCACGGATCTCTCCAAGTTCTGGCCCGAGTTTGCAGGCAACAAGACCGTGCTCAGGGTCGAGGTGGGTCACGCTGACCTTCTTCCTGGAGGGGCGAACATCCCTGACGACAAGTTGATATCGCTCGTCAAGAGAGATTTGGATCGCCTCTGGCCCGAGTGCGCGGCGCTGAAAGTCGAATTTGCCAAGAAGATCGTGTCCAGAAGCAACGTCTATGTCTCTTGGAAGCGGGGCTGTGTCATGAAGAAGCCGAACATTGCGGCCATTACCCGAGGCAACAAGTCACTGGAAAAGGACGACCGTGATCTCGGCCATCACGTCTACTTGGCGGGCGATTGGACCTCGAAAGGGACCATCGGCATGGAAGCGGCGGTAAATTCGGCCTTCGAGGCCGCGAATTTCGTGCGTGCATCGGTAGGCTTGCCAAGCCTCCCTTTTCGGGATGTCCCGATTAAATGAACGGCCACGTCCTATTGTGCATGCATTTTTCTTATCCATCCCGTGAATTCTTCTTCTCCTTCAAATAGGTCCATGGAGCATGCGTGTCATGAAAAAAATGACGGATGATGCCCGCTCCATGGCAGGCAAGACAGGGCTCATCTCCCGCATCCGGCAATGCATCGACGACGCGTGCAGGAGCGGCGATGCCGAGAAAGAAGGCGATATCTGGGAGGTCCTGCTGGACAACACCGGCAGGATTCCCCTACCTGCCTTCTCCAAGGCTGTCCTTCCTCTGTGCGATATGGAAGCCTTGAAGGCCATCCTGAACGATGTCACGGGTCTCCCCGATGAGGACGTGGATGACGTTCAGGACGTTCCTAACGAGGGATTGGCCGAGCACGTGGCATGATGCACCGACTTTGGATCAGATTGGAGTCGCGCTTTCACGACGAGGGGACGTGTTCCATTACGAGGTACGGGAGGAGCGCCCTCGGCATTCTCCTTCTCTTGCTCACGAACGCAAATATCCGCATGGGATCGTCGGCATTCATCGCCCACGTCATGGCATCCATCGATTCCAGGGCCCTGATGGCCACCTCGAGGTTCTCCCCGGTGTTCGGAACGAGAAACAGCATCCAGCAGTGCGTGCGAACGATCGTGGCCAGTTCGCTTATATCGATCGGATCGGGAAGGACATCCGCGTAGCGTCCCGTCACGTAGTAGAGCCGCTCGCCCGGGCCATGATACTGGCGATTCTATGGTGTGTCCTTTTTGCGAAAAGAACAACTTGTTTGTCGAGGCTAATGGCAACGACGCTTGTTTTGGCTGTGGAACTGTTTGGAATGCGATACCGTTGGAAAAGGCTTCCGGCCGATACTAGTCGTCCGGGTTGATGGGTTCACCCTTGGGTAGGTCTGGCATGAGACCTGCAAAAATAAATTCAATTTATCGCCTGGGATAGCGCAGCTATCCCATGGTTTTCGTCGACCTGTTCGGTTCTCATATGGATTTCTCGTTGTTCAAAAGCATTGCATCGATACGAAGCGGACCATCCATGCACGCGAACAAAACCATGTATATAATGCCGCGGTGTCGATTCCGACCCAAGCCTCCACGACAATCCGCACCGCCCTGGATGACGACATCGAACGGGCCACCCGTCAGCATGCCATGGCGAGCACCGTCAGGGCAATACCCCCTGCGCAACCCGCGCGCCTGTAGCCCCCGTCGAGGTCGACGCGGTGGCCGAGAACAGCCACATCACGATCTACATCGGGGACACCAGTTACACCATTCCGCGGGCCAAGGCCGACATCCTCGCCCGGAAGCTGGTCAAGATCCTATTTTGAGGAGGTGTTAACTGATGTTAGCACGGTCATTCTGTCTTTGTCTGGCCATTTGAACGATATTCGTGAGACTAGCTCCATGGAGATATGCAAGCAAGCAGGTAATCAAGCAACCGTAGTAATCATCAGCAAACTAAAACTGAGTATCTGGCTGGTATTGTAGGATGACTTGTCTCGTTTCGGGCTCTGGTTTGAATTGAATCATGTTAAACTTCGATTTCTGGCCTGCATTCTTATATAGGTACAAGATAATGGTCGGAAAACCCCGATTAGAAGCAATGTTCATTCCATATGCCCGGCAATCGGAAAATCGTATCTCACATCTTTTCGTGTCTATTCCGTTCGGGGTTAGTTCCAGGGGTGCATTCTTCTCCGATAAATAGAATATACCCATGATTAAACAAAACAGACCAGATCCCAGACAGAAGTAACCGGCCCACTGTTCAGGATCCAATACCACGATCGCTAATCCTATACCAGAGAAGCATAAACCGGAAAACATTATGGTGCCCGCCTGCTTTGTGAGCCTGAATTTGAATCGTAAAACATCGACCGGTTTGAGATCTTTGGTATCGCCAGTTGTCTCCGTCATGGTGCTTCCCATTCTACGATGTTATCCTGTGGCTTCTAGTAATTTTGAATTTGCTGGTCGACGACCGTTTCGGGCGATGTAGGCATGAGCCTCGTGTTGGCGTGCTTTAGTCCATTTTCTGGCCTGCCCACGATCAGGCCTGCCGGGCCGCGAGGTTGGAAGGGGGGCAGTGTTCGCAGGAGATCCCGCGCCTAGGTGGTATCAGCCAGCATTTAAAGCACGCTCGAAGTGGTATCGAATTAGCGCACGAAAGTGGTGTCGCGGACGCGTCCAAGTGGTATTATCCCATTTGATCGCGTGTTTTTTCACTCATATATCGGCATCGCGTGGACCCTGACGGTAATGCATCGTGACACGACATCTCAACGCGGCCGAGATCCAGAAGCGGATCGAGATCTGCCGGGACAAGGCCGCGGATACCGTCCTCTCCACGCGATGCCTCGCGGCACGGCACCACACGAGCTTGCGGGTGGTCGCCAGCGCCCTGTCGCTCCCCATCAGGGATTGGAAGGAGTTGCTGGCCGACCTCCAGGACGACAAGGCACGCCTATCCCGGTTCCGGCAAGCAACGCTCCCATCGGCACGGGTTGACGGACCGCTTCGGCCCGCTCAAGCAATACGTTCGGCGAGCGGCTTTCCCGTGGTACTCGTGGCGCGGCGATAGCCAGATTGGCATCGATCGGCCGGCGCGGAACCCAACGACGACGCAGACTGGGATGAATGATCGGGTTACTTGGCGCATTGATAATGAGAAAAGCTCTCATGATGGTGGTGGTGGGACTCGAGATCTCGCTACGATGAGGCATGGTTTTCAGCTCGACCGGGACCCGCTCGCAGGCTAATCGCCCCAATACGGCCATGCCCGACCCTTGTTTTCCGTTCCGGCCCCGTGCACCAGTCGGCCTCGTGAACTTAGACGGTTCGGAACAAACTATAAATAGGTTACGAAAGGTGTGTAATCTCAAGAGTGATGGACCGACGGTGGCCCGGTACGAGATCCGTGCCTCGCGCCGCTTTTGGTCCACCGCTCGCGCGGAGGAAAACCATGGCAACCGTGAAGCCGACGTGGACAGAGGCCGACGGGAAGACCCGCTCGCTCGTGTTCCAGCGGCACCACCAAGACCTACATTACGTGCTGGCCCGCGAAGCGCAGGCGAAGGGTTACCTCGTGGCCGCGGCCGAGCATTACCAAGCCGCGCTCCATCGGGCCGTCGAGGAGTTGCAGAAACGTGGCGACGGGGCGAAGATCGGGTGCATCGCCCGCGTGCTGCAGGATCTCGTCGAGGGCGCCTACCGTCTTAGGCGGGGCTACGCGTAATTCTTTCACTTTTTCTTTCATTTTGAGTACGCACGCTCCCAGCACCTGCCCCTCAGGTCACTTTTGCAGGAGAGACGCATCCATAACATAATACGGCTGGACTTTTCGGTGGATAGGTTTGTTCCGGCTCACGAAACGTTCTCACTCAGTCTTCCAGTGCATAATCGGTTCTATTTGTTCGCAGGACTCCACTTGATCAATCCGGTCCCCTGATGATGGATGTTCGCAGGAACTTCAGGAAGGCGTCGAGATCCTGCTCGCTCTCCATGGCCTTCCACTGCACGTCGCGCCCGTTGCCCCCGAAGCCAGCCGAGATCGTGAATTCACCCACATTTCGCCGGCTGGAAATGACGAAGTTTACCACGTCTTTGCCCCAAGGCTTTCCCTGGGTTCCCCTGGCTGGCTCCCCTGCGACCGCGTGGGTGGTCGCGGGGCTACGTTGTCCCCGATGCTCGCTACCCTGCTGTCTCAAGCAGGGCGCGTACGGGTAGCCATTAATGGTCATCACACCAACCAGTTTATGGATTATTTACCACGTCCTGGATTCGACGGCGGCCGTATCTTGCCGTTGGCGTCGATGTAGACGACGAAGGCGTGGATGGGGTTGCCGTGCAAGATGAGGTGGCACACGGGATACTTCGGGGCGTTCGTGATCCCCTTTTCTCTCCAGCGATGGAAGATAGGTGATGAAAAGAAGAAGAGTTTCACCATCGCTCAGGACCCGATCGTCAAGCCGATGGTGAACTGGAGATTGTCATTAATTTTCAGGCCGACTTGATACGTTGCCTTGAAATTCTTGGCCGAATCCGGAAGGCTCTTAAGGACATAGAAGATGAGTTTTAGCAGCCACAGGAACCAGCCCTTCTCGACTCGATTTATGAAATCGGAAAAAAACTGCTCAACATTTTTGATGAACTCCGTGTCTTCGATCCCGTGTTCTTTAAGAAGACTCCATAGTTTTTTCAGTTCGTCGATGATGGTCTTCAGCCCCAGATCATATTCGACCTTGTTCCCGAATACCGAGATGACGACGGTAATGGTCGGTTTCCATGTCGTCTCGATGTAGTCGGCAATCTGTTCGAGTACCGCATCGAGAACGGCCACGGTAACGTACTCATCAAGTTCTTCTTGAAAAATATCCCGAATCTTGTTGTAGAGATCTTGGAAATTCTTTATTTCATCTTTGATCTTCGGATATTCACCCGATTTGTCCAAGATAGCTTCTACGGCTGCCTGCACTGTGTCTTGATTGGCGCTTGTTTGGTGTTGTATAACTGATACGTGTGGTTGTGCCATTGTTGGCGCTCCGGATATCCCTTGATTTCCTTAGGAAATATCCGAGAAGGGATATTATAATCTCATTTTTAAATGATTCCTTTTGTCTCGGAATGCCCACCGGGCACTTCACGACCCTTTTTACTATGCAAAGTTGAGGATCCGCCTTCCAACAAAGGCCGCCTTCTCGAACCTGTACCTTAAATCCCTGATAAAGAAATTTGATGACATTGACAAGTCAAAGAACACGATTGACGCCACTTCGAAACGTATCCGACGTCCGGCAGGTACCGGGGCGGCGAGTGGGTGCCGTTCTCGACCGGCCCGGCGGCGAGGGCGCTGGCCTTCGGTTACCTCTAGGCAAGCGTCGGCCGGAAGATGACGTAGAAGGCCGTCCAGGACAAGTTTCCCTCGATCCCGAGAACGCACGTGGCCACCTATTACTCGGAATGGCGGGCCGAGCGGCAGGGCGACGGCACCGGCTCCGACGAGGGTAATGCAGTTGTAGAGGGACGAGGGGGAATACTCCACGGCCCGGGCGACGTCGGCCAGCTTGAACTGCCCGTCCCACGCCGCGCGAACCGCGAGATAGGCGAGCGCCCCCGCGACCGAGGAGAGGCGAGCGCCCCCGCGACCAAGGAGATCGTGGAACCCCAGGGCACGCATAGCATTGTCTTGCCCCACTCGGGGCCAAGACGGGCATCGACTGATCCCGACTCGGAAGGCCGTGACACGCACTCGGGCGGCTACCGAGACGGCCGGTGGGTCCCATGTGCTATCCCCTAACGTTCACCATTAGCTCTATAAAGATCTACTGAAAATCCACATTAGCATCCGGTTGTTTTTGCAGGGAAAAATATCGACAAAAGGGTTGAATTTGGAGGAAAAAATGCCGGATATATGTTTCGACCGCATTATTCCCGAGCGGTTGAGAGAAGTAGCCAAGAATGTTGCAGTCAAAGAAAATCCCAAGAATCATCCCGATGTGATCTCCGACGCCTTTTCTTCATTGAGAAACGAGAATATAGATCCAAGATGGCTAATCGTCAAGGATCTCGATCCAGATAGTGATTTGAAACTAAAGTTTGATAAAATCGGGATAATCGAACCGGATCCAGAAGCCATCTCCAAATCGCTTTCGGAGAAGCTTGATGAAATGAAAATGCTCATGGCGGTTCCCGAGAATTCAATGTGGGTGCCGTCGGTAAGATTACCGTGGGGAACTTTGTGGAGTAACGACCGGGTGCTTAAAGTGAAATTCCTCGGGGGAACACCCGAACAACAGAAGAAGATTCGGGATATAGTCGTGCAATGGCAAGAATATGCGAATATTCGCTTTAGGTTCATTGAAAGAGGCAACGCGGAAATCCGGATAACGTTCGATTCAAAATTAGGTTCGTGGTCTGCTGTTGGCACGGATTGCTTGATCGTAGAAGATTATCCCTTGGATCAAGCCACGATGAACCTGGGTTGGGTGGACGATGCCCATTCCGAAGATGAGATTGACGGCACGATCCTGCATGAGTTCGGGCATGCGCTGGGCTGTGTCCACGAGCACAGTAGCCCTGCATCGCCATTAAAATGGAACAGGATGAAGGTGATCAAGTATTATTCCGCCCCGCCGAATTGCTGGAGTAGAAAATACATAATAGATAACATATTTTACAAATACGGCAAGGAAATCCTGAATTTCACCACGTTTGACCCCGATTCCATCATGCTCTACGATTTTCCAGCTGAATTGTTTCTGGACGCTCACGGCACGAAGGCAAATAACACGCTCTCCGAGTTGGACAAGCATTACATTAAACTGATGTATCCTTTTTAAGTGGCCCGAGTGGCGGGCCGAGCGGCGCGGCGACGACACCGGCCCCGACGAGGTCAATCTGCGGTGCAAGGCGTGCGAGACCCTGTACACGGTCCCCTCGGGCTGGCACGGGGCCATCGCGCTTAACCTGTGAGGGAAGTGCGGCCTATACGACTACATCTTGGACGCTATCATCCGACCTCATCCTGAAAACGTGGCCCAATCCTGTGGTTACAGCCGGTGACTGCGAGCCGTGCAGCATTTCGTGAATTGATCGCAAGAAAGAAGAAAAATGAAAGAGATCGTAAAGATCTTATCTTATCGGCGCTTTATGTGCCAGGCGGTTTGCCCCCCTTGCCTGAACCGCCCGACCCGCTCGACGCACCACGAGATCCCGAGTCCCGCAATGCTGAAACGAGGGCATTGAGGTCGTTTTGGAAATCATCGGCGGTCGTATTTAAAGCAGCGTTCATGGGCGCTGGCGTTGTGGTTGTTGTTCCGGGTTGAACAACAATGGATGCTCCGGCTGCTGAGAGTCCGCGGACTTCTTTTTCATTAAATGACACCATATTGCAAGATTAATGCCAAATGCTGGCAGGGCCTTGCCTTCTTTACATGGTTGAAAAGATCATGCCTTGCGCCACCTGCTCGGGTGCGAGATGATCGTGGCAGGGGATCTCGAGGCTTCTGCTGCCTTGGGAATGATTGTGATCATTCTGGGACTGATGGCGAGTGCCCGTCCTATATCGCACGATCGCGGCGAACATAATGGCCATCTGGCCGGGATGCGAGCCGAAGAATTCCAGCATGTTCCGCATGTCGGCCCCGCTCGGCAGGCAGGCCCACGCGATGCCGACTATGATGAAGAAGAATAGCGCGATCCAGCCTCGGTCGCCACGGCCCAGTTCCCGAGCTGGTAGACCGTCGTCATCCAGATAAAGGATGCGAGAAGCTGGCCGAAGCCCATAAGCAGAACGGCGAGCATATGGGAGTACGTCTGGATCCCAACTTGATTAATTATGCTACATAATTTCTAATCGATATTATCCAAGAAAGAGAAAAAAGGAGGGCGGACGCCTTCATTGGCCGGGTTAATTTGGATTTTCCGCCACTACTGCGGCGATCTTGCTGCCCGTAATGCGGATGCGGAGCCGCAACTCGGCAGCATCCCTGGACACGGTGCGGGGCATATAGTTGGCTTAGAACGCTTGATATATAAAAATAGGATAGATTTGTTGGAAAGGCTGATTATTTTTTCGGTTGATTCGTTCGCCCATACATCGACGTTACAGCCCCCTCGTCTTCCAGTTTTCCCCGAAAGCATTAGTCAGACCATACCGCTCCGCGCGTTCAGGGCCTCGAAACCGAGCCTCGAAATCTCGAAACCGAAAGGTATGGGTGTGGCCGACGCGAGGGAGGATGGTCTGACAATCGCGCGGTCGGGGAGTGTGGATAGCGTTGTAAACCTACCCCGCAGGAATGCTAGCTTCTGCCCCCATCCGCTTCTCAGGTCATCGCCTGCGCGGCCTTGAAATAGGCATACCGCGCCGGCCTTGGTCCTGACCCGTCGACGCGCACCGACACGAATACCAGGTGGTGCTTCTTGGCAATCGCCATCACCGCTGCGTTGGTCTCCTGCGTCACGAAGGCGATGCCCGTGATGGAAAGGTCGCCGTAGATGGCGACCGCGTGCCGCCACGCGTGCAGGACCAACGCCGAGCCGTGGTTGCGGTAGGGCGGCCGGATGACCGCGCCGAGCTGGACGTGGTCGACCGCGGGCTCCAGCCTGAGCATGGACACCCAGCCGAGCAGCGTGCCGTCCGGGAAGGAACGGTACGGTTGGTACCGTTCCTTTTAATGAAAAAAACATCAGAAGGTGCGCAAGGTCAGGCAGGTTTATGGTCAACCAACCTGCAAAATAGTACAGTATAACCTAAGCTTAGCAAGCGGGCTTCGCGGCCGGCTTCAATTTGGCTGCCATCTTGGCTGGCTTCAATTTGGCTGCCTTCTTGGCTGGCTTCAATTTGGCTGCCTTCTTGGCTGGCTTCGCCTGCTCGGGCGGCACTAGCTCGTCTTCGGGTTCACTAGACATATGGTCTCGACTTCCAATTAATAAATGTTGAATTATATGCAGTTCTTCCTTATTAATACGACTAAATATAGCATAATGATCATAACAAGGAAGAAAAACACGAATACGTGGGAATGGTTTGATTCTATGCCACCGGCCCTTGGATGACGGCGATTTCTCGCACGGTAAGTCCATTTGCAACTGCGGCCAGCACGACCGCTGCCACGATACTGGCCAAGATGAAGATTTCTCTAGAGTTCAGTAATCGGGGAACCTTGAGTTGCAAATTCTAATTCATCTCGTTGTGGTTCGACAATAAAATCCTTGCGTTCAACTCGCTGTCGCAAAAAAGTTCGACGGGAATTCTGTCTCGAAGACAGATTCG
>Ga0326727_10010773_pt1 | contig 21615 bp, 16 predicted proteins | sample MB2enrmetagenome_FD_207643 | JGI IMG/M metagenome (GOLD analysis project Ga0326727, IMG submission 207643) | Lab enriched peat soil microbial communities from McLean, Ithaca, NY, United States - MB29MY | ecosystem: Environmental > Terrestrial > Soil > Wetlands > Peat | place: USA: New York...
CCGCCGGCTCGGCCGGCATCGCAGCGAGGACGGGGACGTGCTCCTCTGGGAGCGCCACCCGCTCGGCACCGACCGCGAGCCCGCGGTCGCGCCGGACGGGGCCGGCGTCGACCCCGGCGGCGAGCGCTCCGAGCCGGGCTGACGCCGGTATGTGCGGCATCTGCGGCTTCACCGGCCGCCCCGACCCCGACCTGCTCCGGGCCATGGCGGCGTCGCTCCGCCACCGCGGTCCCGACGACGACGGCTTCTACGAGTCCGAGGCCGCCTCGCTCGGCTTCCGGCGGCTCGCCATCATCGACCTCGACACCGGCGCCCAGCCCATGTCCACCGACGGCGGCCGGCTCCACCTCGTCTACAACGGCGAGATCTACAACTACCGCGAGCTGCGCGCCGAGCTGGAGGCGCAGGGACGGAGGTTCGCCACCAGGTGCGACGCCGAGGTCGCCCTCCACGCCTATGCGCAGTGGGGCCCGGCGGCCTTCCAGCGATTCAATGGCATGTGGGCGATCGCCCTCCTTGACACCCGCGGCGCCGAGCCGGAGCTCATCCTCTGCCGCGACCACTTCGGCATCAAGCCGCTCTTCTACGCGCAGCACGGCGGCCAGGCCGAGAACGGCGGCCGCGTGGTCTTCGCCTCGGAGATCAAGGCGATCCTCGAGGACCCGACCTTCCCGCGCCGTGTCGACGAGCAGCAGCTCTACGAGTACCTGCGCTTCGGCCTCTACGACCACAACGACCTCAGCTTCTTCGCCGGCATCCGGCAGGTCGCGGCCGGCGCCTACGTCGTCGTCGACGCCAGCGGCCGCACCCGGGAGACCCGCTACTGGACGCCCAGGCTGAGCGAGGAGGCGGACCCGGATCCGAAGGAGTTTCTCCGCCTCTTCACCCGGGCGGTGGAGCGGCGTCTGGTCGCCGACGTGCCCGTGGGCACCTGCCTCTCGGGCGGGCTGGATTCGTCCTCGATCGTCTGCGTCATGGACCGGCTGCTCGCCGAGCACGTTCCCGACTCGGTGTCACTGGGCGACCGTCTCAAGACCTTCTCGGCGGTCTTCCCCGGCGATCCCATCGACGAGCGCCGCTACGTGGAGGCGGTGCTGGCGGTGACCTCGGCCGATCCCACCTGGGTGCACCCCACCTCGGAGCAGTGGCTCGGCGAGCTGGAGACCTGGGTGTGGTACGCCGAGGAGCCGATGATCACCACCGCCCCCTACGCGATGTGGGCGGTGATGCGAGCCGCCAGCGAGAAGGTGACCGTGCTCCTCGACGGCCAGGCCGGCGACGAGCTGCTCGGCGGCTACGTCCCCTACCAGTACGTGTACCTGCGCCAGCTGCTCCGCGAGCATCGCTACGCCGAGTTCGCGGTGGAGTCGGCGAAGGCCCGCGACACCGTGGGCCGGCTGGCCCGCCGGCGGGTGTGGGAGCGGCGCCACCGCGTGGACGTCGCCTCGCTGCTGCGCCCCGAGTGGACGGCCGGGAAGCGGCGGCCCGACGACCCGCGGGTCCAGGACGACCTCAAGAAGCGGCTGCTCCAGGATCTGACCACGTTCTCGCTGCCCTCGCTGCTCCGCTACGAGGACCGCAACTCCATGGCCCACTCCATGGAGTCCCGGCTGCCCTTCCTCGATCAGGAGCTGGTCGAGTGGATCCTCCGCCTGCCCGCCTCGGCGATCGTCTCGGGGGGATGGTCGCGGCGCATGCTGCGCGAGGCGATGCGGGGGATCCTGCCCGAGGAGGTGCGCCGGCGCCGCCGCAAGATCGGCTTCACCACCCCGGAGTTCCGCTGGTTCCGACAGCAGCGCTCCTCGATCCAATCGCTGATGCGCTCACCGTCCTTCCAGTCGCGGCCGTACTGGGACGCCGACGCGGTCGCCGCCGCCTTCCGGGTCGCCTGCGCCGGGGGCAGCGAGGAGTCGCTCTTCTTCTGGCGTGCGGTCAACGTCGAGCTCTGGCTGCGCGTGTACTTCGAGGGAGCTCCCCACGGCACCGTGGCCCAGGCCGGCACCGGCTTCACCGCCCACGGCGACCGCCGGGCGGCGGCGGCGGTCGGCGCCGGCGAGCTGGTCGCCGCCGCCCGGCCCAATCCCGGACGTCATCTCCTCATCCGCCGGGACGGCGAGACCTGGGCGCGCATCCCAGTTCGTGCCGAGCTCGTCCGCAACCGCGACGACCTGGGCGCGGCACTGGGGTCGGCCCTGGACCGGGCCCGTGCCGCCGGCGTCGCGCTCCTGCCCGGCGACGTCGTCGCCATGAGTGAGAAGGTGGTCGCCATCACCCAGGGGCGCTCCTACCCCATGGACGAGATCCGCGCGACCCCGCTGGCCCGGCTGCTCTCCCGCTTCGTCCGCCGGGTCCCCATCGGCATCGGCCTGGGGCGGCCCCAGACCATGCAGCTGGCCCTGGAGGAGGCGGGGGCGCCGCGGATCCTCCTCGCCGCCGGCTGCGCGGCGGTGACCCGCCCGCTCGGCATCCGGGGCGTCTTCTACCGCGTGGCGGGCTCCCGGGTGGCGGCCATCGACGGCCCCACCGCCTACACCCTGCCCCCCTACAACACCCATGCCAGCAAGGCGCCCAGGGACCCCGACGAGGTGGCCGAGCGGATGCGCAGGGCGCTCAGCGACCGGGCCGGGACCGACATCGGGGTGGCGGTCGTGGACACCAACGACCTCGCCGCCGATGTGCTCGGCGCCAGCCTGGGGGTGGACCGCGGCGCGGTCGTCGGGGTGCTTGCCGACAACCCCATGGGGCAGACCGGCGAGCAGACCCCCTTCTGCATCCTCCGCCGCCTCGCCTGACCGTTTTGGCCGGTTTGTGAGATCTGCACCCCCGGGTTCCGATGGAAGTGCAGGAACCGTGACCGGGACGCGACCTGTTCGTTCTTTGTGACACCGGGGTCACGGTTACTCTGACCCCGACGTGTTCGAAGCCGGGACGCTGCACATCGCACCGCCCTACGCCTCCGCCTCACAGCGGCCGGACAGGCTTGCCGTTCGGGGCGCGGCGGTGGCCTGGCTGGTCGTCGCGGCCCTCCTCCTCCTGGTCGGGATGTGGATCCAGCACTCCCGCATCGACGCCCTCTCCAGCGTCCCCTTCGTGCTCCTGGTCCTGGCCGCGCTGGCCGCCGCGCTGCCCCTGGAGCGCGTTCCCCGCGCCCACCAGGCGGTGGGCGCCTGGGCGGCCATCCTGCTGGTGCTGGGTGCCCAGCTGAGCTTCCGGGTCAGTGCCGTCGACGTCGCCACCCTGCTCGCCCTCCCGCTCGCCTGGCTGGCCCTCCGCCACGGGAGCTGGGCCGTGGCCGTCGGCATCGCCCTCGCGCTCGTCGACTGCACGGTGTCGCTGGCGGTGGTCGGCGACCCCTACACCGCGGTGGCCACCCTGGCGGCGATCGTCGCGGCGCTCACCATCCGGGCCATGAGCGGACGTGGCGCCGACCAGGCCCGCTTCGCCTCGGTGGCCTACACCGACTTCCTGACCACATGTCCCAATCGCCGGGCCCTCTACACCGAGCTGCCGCGCCGGCTGGCTGCGGCGGCGCGCCGCGACCTCCCCCTCGCCGTCGCCGTCATCGACCTGGACAGGTTCGGCGCCTTCAACGAGGACTGGGGTCACACCGCCGGCGACAGGCTGCTCACCGACGTCGCCACCGTGCTCCGCTTCACCCAGCGCAGCGACCCCGACGCGCCCGGGCTCGCCTACCTCGCCCGGGTCGGCAACGACGAGTTCGCCATGGTGCTGGAGGGGCTCACCACCCACGGGGTCGCCGAGCTGGTGCGCGACGTCGAGAGCGACCTCCCCTCCGGCTGCACGGTCAGCGTGGGGATCGCCTTCTGGGACCGCCAGGAGCTCGCCGACGACCTCATGAACCGCGCCCTGCGCGCCCTCGCCGCCGCCGGGCGGGGGATGGGCGGCGGCCGGGTGGTGGTCGACGAGGGCGCCGGGTCACGCGCCCGGAGCTGGCTGGAGTCGGTCCCGGCGCTGGTCGCCCGCCACGAGATCGAATCCGTCTACCAACCCATCCGCGACCTCACCACCGCCCGCCTGATCGGCTACGAGGCGCTGGCTCGGCCCACCGGGGCGCCCACCAACACCGAGGTCGAGGGGATGTTCCACGCCGCCCGGCGCCTGGGTGTCTCCCGCGAGCTGGAGACCCTCTGCCAGGTGTCGGCGATGAGCGGCGCCCGGCGGCTTCTGGCGCGCGGCGGCTCGCTCTTCATCAACATCAGCGTCGGGGCCTTCACCGATCCCGACCGGGACCTGGAGGTCATCCTCGGCCACCTCACCGACGCGGGTCTCGAGCCGACCCAGATCGTGCTCGAGGTCAACGAGCAGATCACCCGCTTCGGCCGCTTCGCGGAGGCCTGCGCCCGCTACCGGCGCGCCGGATTCCGCTTCGCCATGGACGACGTCGGCGAGGGGCTCTCCACGATCGAGGCGATCGCGGTCGTCCGCCCCGAGTTCATCAAGGTCGCCAAGAGCCTGGTGGACACCGCCGACGACACCGGCTCGGCGGCCGTGATCCGCGGCCTGGTGGAGGTCGCCCGCAGCCTGGGCGGCGAGATCATCGCCGAGGGGCTGGAGACCCGCGCCGACTGCGCCCGGATGCTCGGCCTCGGCGCCGTGCTCGGCCAGGGCTGGGCGCTGGGCACCCCGCGCCGGCTCCGCGACGTGCTCGCCGCGGGCCAGACCGAGGCCGCCGCCCGCAACGGTAGGACCGAGCCCGACACCCCCGGGCGTCCGTCCCCGGTCCTGGCCCCCGTCCAGGAGCTCTGACGCCGGCGCCCTCCGGAAGGGCGTCCCCCCACCCGTAGAATCCGGCCCGTGCCCGCCGATCCCGAGGCCCTCCTGGCCGCCCTCAACCCGGCCCAGCGCGAGGCGGTGGAGGCGCCCGAGGGCCCGCTGCTGATCTTCGCCGGGGCGGGCAGCGGCAAGACCAGGGTGCTCACCCACCGCATCGCCTACGTCATCGCCGCCCGCGGGGTGCGCCCCCAGGAGGTGCTGGCGGTCACCTTCACCAACAAGGCCGCCAAGGAGATGCGCAGCCGGGTGGAGAGGCTGCTCGGCGCCGACGTCAGCGGCATGTGGCTGGGCACCTTCCACGCGGTGGGGGCGAGGATCCTGCGCCGCGACGGCGACGCCATCGGCATCCCCGCCAACTTCGTCATCTACGACGAGGCCGACCGGCTGGCGGCGATGCGCCGGGCGATGCAGTCGATCGGCCTCGACGACAAGCGCATCGCCCCCGCCAAGGTGGTGCACGCGGTGAGCGCCGCCAAGAACGAGCTGCTCGACGCCGCCGCGTTCGCCGCCCGCGCCGGCGGCTACTTCGAAGGCGAGGCCGCCCGCGTCTACCGCGCCTATGAGACGGCGCTGGCGGAGGCGGGAGCGCTGGACTTCGACGACCTGCTGATGCGCACCGTCCGGCTGCTCCAGGACGTCCCCCCCGTGCTCGACTTCTACCGGCGCCGCTGGAGCCATCTCTTCGTCGACGAGTACCAGGACACCAACCACGCCCAGTACCTGATGGTGTCACTGCTCGCAGCGAACCACCGCAATCTGACCGTTGTGGGCGATGATGACCAGTCGGTCTACCGTTTCCGGGGCGCCGACATTCGGAATATCCTCGAATTCCGCAAGGACTTCCCGGACGCCCGGGTGGTGACCCTGGAGCAGAACTACCGCTCCAGCCAGCCCATCCTCGACACCGCCCACGCCGTGATCCGGGTCAATGAGGACCGCGCCGCCAAGCGGCTCTGGACCGAGCGCTCGGGGGGCGAGCCGGTCCGCGTCATCCCCGTCTACGACGAGCAGGAGGAGGCGCTCACCGTCTGCCAGGAGATCGAGCGCCTGATCGGCACCGGGGACTACTCGCTCTCCGACTGCGCCGTCCTCTATCGCACCAACGCCCAGTCGCGCGCCTTCGAGGACGTCCTGCTCCGCCGCGGCATCCCCTACCGGCTGGTCGGGGGGCTGCGCTTCTACGAGCGCAAGGAGGTCAAGGACGTCCTCGCCTACCTCCGCCTGGTCGCCAACCCCCGCGACCCGGTGGCGTTCTCACGGATCGTCAACGTCCCCCGGCGCAAGATCGGCGAGCGCAGCGTGGCCGAGCTGGAGCGGATCGCCCGGCGTCGCCGGATCTCGCCCTTCGAGGCGGTCCCGCTGCTGGGTGAGGAAGCGGAGCTGGGCGCCCCCGCCCGCCAGGCGCTCTCCACCTTCGCGGACCTCATCGCCCGGCTCGGCGAGCTGAGCGGCCGCCTCCCCGTCCCCCGGCTGCTGGAGCGGATCGTCGAGGAGACCGGCTACCAGTCGATGCTCCGCGACGGCACCCCCGAGGGGGAGGAGCGCTGGGCCAATGTCACCGAGCTGATCGGCTACTCCGACGAGTACGCCGAGGTGCCGCCCCCGGACGGCCTCCACCAGTTCCTGGAGAACGTCGCCCTGGTCAGTGACGTCGACAGCCTCGACGAGAGCAAGAGTGGGGTGACCCTGATCACCCTCCATCAGGTCAAGGGCCTCGAGTTTCCGGTCGTCTTCCTGACCGGGATGGAGGAGGGGCTGCTCCCCCACATCCGGGCGCTGGAGGAGGGCGACGAGGGGATCGCCGAGGAGCGCCGGCTCGTCTACGTCGGGGTGACCCGGGCCCAGAGCCGTCTCTACCTCCTCTACGCCTTCCGCCGCCACCTCTACGGCAGCGGCCAGCTGGCTCAGGCCTCCCGCTTCCTCGCCGACATCCCGCCCGACATGCTCCAGGTGGTGCGCCGTCCCGGGGGCCCCCCGCTCACGGCGCCGCGCCAGCCCGGCGCGGTCCGCGAGGCCGTCCACGCCCACGCGGTGCGGGCCAACCCGGTCGAGGTCGCCCCCCAGCGCTACGCCGAGGGGATGCGGGTCGAGCACCCCAAGTACGGGACCGGCACCATCCTCAAGAGCACCATGACCCGCGCCGGCGAGGAGGTGGTGATCCGCTTCGACGAGGCGGGGATGAAGATCTTCGCGGTCGCCGACGCCCAGCTCTTCCCAGCCGAGGACTGAGCGCCGCGGCGGTCCGGTTCCGACCAGGAAAGTCCCAAGCGCGTGGAGCGCCGCAGGCAGCGGGGGTCTGGCACCCCTGCACCCCCTTAAGGACACTTCTGTCCTTAAGGCCCGGTGAGAGGGGGGGTGGTCCCGGCCGGGTGGCCGGTCGCCGCGCCGGCGCGGAGCTCCAGAACCGGATGACGGTCCGGCGCCCGCCGACCGCCTACCTGCCGCCGGTGACCGTGATCAGGCTCAATCCATCCGCGATGGGCACGATCACCGACTCCGTTCGCGAATCTGCGAGCACGTGGTCGTTGAACGCGCGGGCGAGGTCGGTCCGCCGGTCGGGCACCCCCAGACCGAACACCGTCCCGTGGCGGAGCACGTTGTCGACGGCGATCAGGCCGCCCGGCGTCATCCGCGGCACCAGGGCCTCGTAGTAGGCGATGTACTCGCTCTTCTCGGCGTCGACGAACGCGAAGTCGAAGCGCGGCTCGCCGGGCAGGCCCTCGAGGACGCGGAGCGCCGGGCCGAGGTGGAGCTCGATCCGGTCCTCGAGCCCCGCCCGCTCCCAGTAGCGGCGGGCGACCGAGGTCCACTCGACGCTGACGTCGACACAGAGCAGCCGTCCCCCGGGCCGGAGGCCCTGGGCGATGCAGATGGACGAGTAGCCGGTGAAGGTCCCCAGCTCGATCGCATGCCGGGCGCGGCCCAGCCGCACCAGGAGCCGGAGCAGGGCACCCTCGTCAGGGCTGATCTGCATGTCCAGGTCCGCCCACGTCCGCTCGGTCTCCGCGGCGAGCTCCGCCAGCAGCGGGTCCCGGGGCTCGGCGTGGGCGACTAGGTACTCGTTGAGGCGCGGGTCGAGGAACGCCGAGGCGCGGGCCATCTCGGCACAAAGTTACCAGCCTCGGGCGGCGGGAGCGGGGCCGCCCGCGTGCGCATAATCGGCCGGGAGGCCGACCAGTCACGAGCGATGGACCGATGAACGACACCCCGGACGCGGGGATCCCCGAGGAGGCCCGCCAGCGTGCCGCCCAGCTGAGGGCGGAGCTGGAGCACCACGGCTACCTGTACTACGTCGCCGACCGTCCGGAGATCAGCGACGCCGAGTACGACCGGCTGTTCCGCGAGCTGCTCGACCTGGAGGCCCGGTACCCGGAGCTGCAGACGCCGGGTTCGCCCACCCAGCGGGTCGGTGGCGCCCCCTCGGACGCCTTCACCAAGTTCCGCCACCGCACCCCCATGCTCTCCCTGGCCAACGCCTTCTCGCTGGAGGAGGTGGAGGCCTTCCGGCGGCGCATCCAGCGCGTCGTGCCCGACGTCGACCGCTTCGTCTGCGAGCTGAAGATCGACGGCCTGGCGATGTCACTCACCTACCGCGACGGCGAGCTCGTGTCGGGGGCGACCCGGGGCGACGGCGTCGAGGGCGAGGACGTCACCGCCAACGTGCGCACCATTCGCTCCATACCGTTCCGGCTGCGCAGCGTACCGGCCGGCATGCCGGCGGAGTTCGAGGTGCGCGGCGAGGTCTACATGCCCAAGGGCAGCTTCGCCGCGCTCAACCAGCAGCTCGATGAGCAGGGCAAACAGACCTACGCCAACCCGCGCAACGCCGCCGCGGGTGCGGTGCGCCAGCTGGACCCGACCGTCACCGCGAGCAGGGGCCTGCAGACGTTCATGTATCAGCTGGACCCGCCCGGTCCCGCCACCTCCCAATCCGAGGTCCTGGAACTGCTCGGGGAGCTGGGCTTCCGGGTCAATCCCAACTGGCGGGAGGTGAGCGGCGACGGCATCGCCGCTTACCTCGAGCACTGGAGGGACGCCCGCCACGACCTCGACTACGGAACCGACGGCGTGGTCATCAAGGTGGACTCCCGCGCCATCCAGACCGAGCTGGGGGCGGTGTCACGCTCGCCGCGCTGGGCGATCGCCTACAAGTTCCCGCCCGAGGAGCGGGAGACCCGGGTGCTCGACATCTTCGTCAACGTCGGCCGCACCGGGACCTGCACCCCGGTGGCCGCGCTCGAGCCGGTGCTCATCGCCGGCTCGACCGTGCAGCGCTGCACCCTCCACAACGAGGACGAGGTGGCGCGCAAGGACGTCCGGGTTGGGGACACCGTGCTGGTCCACAAGGCCGGGGACGTCATCCCCGAGATCGCCCGGGTGGTGCTGGAGAGGCGCCCCGCCGGCGCCCGGCCCTGGGTCGCGCCCACCCACTGCCCGGTGTGCGGCTCCGAGCTGATCCGCGAGGAGGGGGAGGTGGCCCGCCGCTGCGTCAACCCCCTCTGCCCGGCTCAGCGCTGGGAGCGGCTCATCCACTTCGCCAGCCGCTCGGCCCTGGACATCGAGGGGCTGGGTCCGATGGCCATCGCCGCCCTGATCGAGGCGGGCTACGTCGAAGACGCCGCCGACTTCTTCCGGCTGACCAGGGAGCAGGTGCTGACCCTGGAGCGCTTCGCCGACAAGTCGGCCGACAACCTGATCGCCAGCATCGCCGCCCGCCGCCGGGTGCCGCTGCACCGGCTGATCAACGCCCTGGGCGTGCCCCATGTCGGCGAGCACACCGCCCAGGTGCTCGCCGCCCACTTCCGCACCCTGGACCGGCTGGCCGCCGCGACCGAGGAGGAACTGCTTGAGGCGGAGGGCGTCGGACCCACCATGGCCGCCGCGATCCACCGCTGGTTCCACGGCGAGGATGGCCGGAAGCTTCTCGCCAAGCTGGCGCACGTGGGGGTGGAGCCGGAGGAGGCGCCGGTGGTGGGGGAGGGGCCCTGGACCGGGCAGACCTGGGTGCTCACCGGATCGCTGGAGGCGATGGCCCGTCCCGAGGCCGAGGAGCGCATCCGGCGCCTCGGCGGCAACCCTGGCTCGAGTGTCAGCCGCAAGACCCACACCGTGGTCGCCGGTCCCGGCGCCGGCAGCAAGCTGGAGAAGGCGCAGCGGCTCGGGGTCCGGGTCATCGACGAGCCGCAGTTCCTGGACGAGCTGGAGGCGGCGGAGCGCGCGGGCTCCTAGGACCCCGAGGACCCGAAGCCGCTGGGCATCCGATCAGGGGCAGAGTTGGCCGGATCCAGCGCGTTCTTGCTGCGGTTGTTGCGGCCCCAGGCAGAGATTGAGGGTCACCCGGTGCCACCGCCTTGGAGGGGCGCGGGTCGAGTAAAGGAGGCCTCAAATGGCCGATATGCAGGTGCTGGCGCCATGATCATCCTGGGTGTGATCCTCATGATCCTCGGCTTCGTCACGGGTATTGCGCCGCTATGGACGATTGGCGTGATCCTGGTCGTCATCGGGCTCATCCTCTGGGTCCTCGGAGCCATGGGACACGCCGTCGGAGGCCGCCGCTACTACTACTGAGCCAGGGCGCCAGAGCCAGGGCGCCGACCGGCAGTGCGAGCGGCCGGTCGGGCGAGGTACGGAGACACCCCCCTGGGGTGTCTTCGTGCGCCATCCGCGATGACAAGCCGTGGGGTCGGGCAGCGGGGTGGGTGAACCCCGGCACCCGAGGGCACGACCCTCCCGCCGGCGGCTCGATGCGGAGCGGCCTCAGGCGCTTCCGGACGGGGGGCCGTAGGCGACGGACACCGGGCCCGCATCGAGCGGTATGGACTCGACGGTCTGGCTGGTGGCAACGCTCACCACCGTCAGAGTGTTGGCGCCGAGGCTGGTCGTTGAGGAGGCGAGCAGCGCCGTTCTCCCGTCCGGGCTGATGGCGACCGCGGTGAAGGCCGCCAGCCTGCTCGACCAGAGCACGCGACCTGCGGGGAGCGCGATCTGGCTGGCACCGTCCGGGCCCACCACGAAGGCGCTGCTTCCCTCGGGGGTGATCGCGATCGCAGTGTCGCCCGCAAGAGCCGCCGAGGAGATGGCGGCCCCGACCACGTCCTGAGCCGGGTTCTCCGCCAGTGTCACGGGTGTGATGCTGCCGCCGTCGGAGCCGCCGCTCAGCACGTAGGCGACGGCGCCGCTGGGGGCGATCGCGATGGCAGACGGCTGGCCTCCCACCGCGATGGGTGCTCCGGGGGTGTCCGTCGGGAGGGCGATGGGCGTGAGGGTCCCCGCGTACAGGTTCACCGCGTAGGCGGTGCGGCCGTCAGGCGTGATGATCATCGCGACCGGGTCGACCCCGACCGGGACCTGCGATCCCAGGCTGCCCGTCGCCAGGGTGATGGGGACCACGAAGCCGGCCGCGCCGCCGCCCGGCGCGACGCTCGCATACCCGGTGGCGCCGTCGGGGGTGATGGCCAGTGCGGTCGGCGCCGATCCCACCGGTACCGGAATCGGCGAGCCGACGCTTCGGGTGGTCAGATCGACCGGCGTGATCGCGCTGTCTTCGACCATGTAGGCGGTTTCGCCGTCCGGGAGGACGACCATCTCACCCGGGGGCGTGCCGGTGGGGAGCGGCGTCCCCAGTGAGTCCGTCGCCAGGTCCACGGGCACGATGTCGCCATCCTGCACCGCCACGTAGGCGTCCACGTCGGTGGTCGGCGGCAGGGGGGCGGTCGAGGGCAGGGGCGTGGCGGTCGGGACGGCGGTCGCCGTCGCAGCCGGAGTCGGCGACTGGCTGGGCGTCACGCTCGTTCCGCCGCAGCCGGCCAGGAGCAGGGCAGTGGCGGCGCCCAGCATCGCCATCGAGGTCCAGCGATCGCCGCGGCCGCGGCCGGCGGCTCTCGGCGGCTGGCTCCCGTCCCGTGCTCGCATGTCTCCTGGAATGTCTCACGCCGCGGTGGGGTTACGCACTCCGGTCCCGGGGCGGTCCTGTCCGGGTCCCGCCCGCTGAGCTCTCCGGCGATAGAGTGAGCCGGTGGCCACCACGGCGCGCCAGGCCCGGCTGATCGACAACCCCGACCTGCTCCGGGAGCGGCTTCGCGCGGCTCCCCAGGGACCAGGCGTGTACGTCATGCGCGACCTCGCCGGGCGGGTCGCCTACGTCGGCAAGGCGGCCGTCCTCCAGAACCGCCTCCGCTCCTACTTCACCGGGATCCCCAGCCTTCCCGATCGCACCCGCCGCCTGGTGGAGGGCGTCTTCGACTTCGAGGTCATCACCTGCTCCAGTCCCCGCGAGGCGCTGATCCTCGAGAACACCCTGATCAAGCGCCACCGCCCGCGCTTCAACGTTCGTCTCAAAGATGACAAGAACTACCTGTACCTCAAGATCCCGGCGCCGGGCAGCGCCGACACCCACGCCCCCGGCACCGCCCGGGAGGCGCTGCGGGCGCCGCGGGGCGAGGCGGGGCAGCGGGCGACCCTCTTCCCGCGCCCCTACTACACCCGCAAGGTGCAGCGCGACGGGGCCCGCTACTACGGTCCTTACACCAGCGCCCAGTCGCTGCGCACCACGGTGCGCTCGCTGCGCACCATCTTCCCCTTCCGCACCTGCGGCGACGAGGTCTTCCGGAGAGGCAGGGTCTGCCTCGACTACCACATCCGGCGCTGCAGCGGCCCCTGCGAGGGGCGGATCGACGAGGCCGGCTACGCCCGCCTCCTGGAGCAGGTGGAGACCTTCATGGAGGGGCGGAGCACGGTCCTCGCCGACGAGCTGCGCCAGCAGATGGAGGAGGCGGCGGCGGGCCTGGACTACGAGCTGGCGGCGCGCTTTCGCGACCGCCTCCGGGCCATCGACCGGATCAGCGAGCGCCAGGACGTGCTGAGCGGCCGGCGCGGCGACCACGACGCGGTGGCGGTGGTGGTGGAGGCGGGACGGGGGATGGCGGCGGTGCTCACCGTGCGGGGCGGACGGGTCATCGGCTCCGAGACCCACGAGGTCGAGGGCGTCGCCGACCGCTCGCTGGCGGAGTGCCTGGAGGCGTTCCTCCCCCAGTTCTACAGCGGCTCGCCGCAGCTGCCCCGGACCGTGCTCATCTCGGACGCCCCCGAGGGGCTCGAGGACATCGCCGACTTCCTCTCCGCCGAGCGGGGCGGCCCCGTCGAGGTGCGGGTGCCCCAGCGCGGCGAGCTGCGCCGGCTGGTGGAACGGGCCCGGGAGACCGGCCTCGCCGCCCTCCGCCAGCGCCGGGTCGTCGAGGACTTCGACGCCGAGCGGACCGAGGCGCTGCTCGCTGACCTCGCCGCCCGCCTCGACCTGGAGAGCCCGCCGCGCCGGATCGAGTGCTACGACATCAGCAACACCATGGGCACCAACTCGGTGGGCTCGATGGTCGTCTTTGAGGACGGCCGGCCGCGCCCCGACCATTACCGTCACTTCGGGATCAGGACTGTGGAGGGCGCCGACGACTTCGCCTCGATGGCGGAGACGCTCCGGCGCCGATTCGTCCGCCATCTCAAAGCCGTGCAGGGCGAGGCGGACGGCGACATCCCGGTCGACGACCCCGACGGCAGCAACGGTGAGGAGGCAGCGCCCGAGGTCACCGCCGGCGCCGCTCGGCACCGTCCCCGGAGCCGGCCGGAGGAGAGCTTCGCCGCCCTCCCCGACCTGCTCCTCATCGACGGGGGCAAGGGACAGCTCGGCGCCGCCCGCGCGGTGCTGGTGGAAGCGGGGCTGGCCGACGTCCCCGTCTTCGGCCTCGCCAAGCGCAACGAGGAGCTCTTCCGGCCCGACTCTCCCGACCCCATCGTCCTGCCCCGGGACTCGCCCACCCTCTTCCTGGTCCAGCGGGTGCGCGACGAGGCCCACCGCTTCGCCATCACCCGGCACCGTGCCCGCCGGGCCAAGTCGGCGCTGCGCTCCCGGCTCGACGTCGTCCCCGGCCTCGGTCCGGTCCGCAAGCGCGCCCTGCTCCGCCGCTTCGGAAGCGTCGAGGCCATCGGCCAGGCCAGCGTCGAGGAGCTGGCCGAGGTGGTCCCCGAGGTGGTCGCCCAGCGGATCAAGGAGCTGGTGTAGCCGCTCCGTACAATCTTGAGCGCGATGACAGCTGCAGCCCCGCCGGAGGCCTGGATCCTCACCGGCATGAGCGGGGCGGGGAAGACGACCGCGGCCCGCGCCCTGGAGGCGGCCGGGGCGGACGTCGCCGACAACCTCAGCCCCGACCTGCTCGCCACCTGGGCGGCGGCCCGCACCCGTCCGGCGGTGGCCGTGGTGGACGCCCGCCAGGGGGAGGCCGTGGCCCAGCTGGTCCCGCCGCGGGCGGTGCGGGTCCTCTACCTCACCGCCCCCGACCCGGTGCTGCTCCGCCGCCTCGCCGAGAGCACCCGCCCCCACCCGTGCGCCGACGCCGGCGGCACGGCGTCGGCCATCGAACGCGAACGCGAGCTGCTCGCCGGCCTGCGCGCCGCCGCCGACACCGTCATCGACACTGCAGAGCTGAGCCCCGCGGAGCTGGGCCGGCGGGTCGTCGAGCTGGTCGGCGCCCCGGGCGGAGCACCGCTGCAGGTGACCGTCTCCTCCTTCGGGTACAAGTTCGGCGCCCAGGTGGAGGCGGACTGGGTGGTCGACGTCCGATTCCTCCGCAACCCCTTCTGGGACCCCAAGCTGCGGCCACTCACCGGCCTCGAGGAGGCGGTGCAGGTGTACGTGCGCGGCGACCCGCGCACCGACGAGCTGTGCGACCGGCTCAGCGAGCTGCTCTACTGGGCGTCGGCCCACTACGCCGCCAACGGCCGCCGCCACCTCCATGTCGCGGTCGGCTGCACGGGTGGCCGGCACCGCTCGGTGGTGGTGGCCGAGGAGCTGGCCCGCCGGCTGCGCGCCGAGAGCCTCGAGGTGACCGTGCGCCACCGCGACGTCGGCAAGCCCGACCCGCGCTGAGCCGGTGCTCCGCCAGACCCCGGGGCGGCCGCTCCGGGAACACCCGGGGGCGCGCAGCGGCGGCACGTTCACCGAGCGGATCGTCGCCGAGCTGGCGCCGCACGTCCCGCCGCTTGCCTGCTGCCGGGGGGCGCTCATCGAGGGGATGGGCCTGGCCGGCGACGGGGGGGCGCCGGTGACGACGCGGCTGGTGGCGGCCCGGGCCGCGCTCGCCGCCCTCCACACCGACCTGGTCCCGGCGTCCGTGGAGCGACTGGCGACCTCCCGCCACCACCGCTACCGGGTGACCATCCCCGCGCCGGCGCCGGGGGCCCCGGCACCCCCCCGCCCCTCCGCCAACCTCTGCTGCGTGCGCTCCCGGCTCCGGGGCGTCTTCCTCGCCTGCGGCTCCCTGAGCCGGGGCGACGGGCCCCCCCAGCTCGAGCTGCTGGTGGGGTCGGTGGCGGCGGCGAGCCGGGTGATCGCCGATCTCGAACGGCTCGAGATCCCGGCATCGGCGCTGCGGCGCCGGGGACGGCCGCTGGTGGCGGTGCGCTCGGCGACCGGGGTGGCGACCCTGCTCAGCTCGATCGGCGCCCACCATGGGCGTCTCGAGTTCGAGGACGGCCGGGTGCTCCGCGAGGTGCGCGCCGGGGTCAATCGCCGGCTCAACGCGGAGACCGCCAACCTCCGCCGCACCGTCTCCGCCGCGCTCTCCCAGCTCGAGGCGATCGACCGCATCGAGCGTGACCGATGGCGTTGGCAGGCGCTCCCGCCGGCGCTGCGCGAGGCGGCGGTGCTGCGCCGGCGACGGCCCCGCGACAGTCTCGAGGCGCTGGCCGCCGCCGCGGGCTGCAGCCGCCCGGCGATGGCCGGACGTCTGCATCGGCTCACCGCCCTCGGCGGGGAGGCGGGCGAAGGCCCAACTGCCCTGACTCGCACGGGGCGACCGGAGGAGGGCGGTGGGACCGCCGGCCCTGGTGGCGAAAGGGCGACGGCGTCATCATGAATCGCGTCGAAGGCGGGGACACAGGCCCTCTTGGTAACCTCCGCTCGGATCTTCGGCGCCGCAGTTCTGAGGAGTGTTCATGGCTGTCAAAGTCGGCATCAACGGCTTCGGCCGGATCGGACGCAACATCGTGCGCGCGGCGCGCCAGCAGGGTGCGGACATCGAGTTCGTCGCCGTCAACGACATCACCACCGCAGCGGTCTCGGCCCACCTCCTCAAGTACGACACCATCCTCGGCCACTACCCCGGCACGGTGTCGGTGGACGGCGACACGATCGTCGTCGACGGCAAGAAGGTCAAGGTCCTCGCCGAGCGCGAGCCCGGCAAGCTGCCCTGGGGTGAGCTCGGCGTCGAGGTCGTCATCGAGTCGACGGGCAAGTTCACCGACGCCAACCTGGCCAAGGCCCACATCGACGCGGGCGCGCGCAAGGTGATCATCTCGGCCCCCGCCAAGAACGAGGACCTCACCGTGGTCCTGGGCGTCAACGAGAAGACCTACGACCCCGCCAAGCACCACGTCATCTCCAACGCCTCCTGCACCACCAACTGCCTGGCCCCGGTGGCCAAGGTCCTCAGCGACAGCTTCGGCATCGAGACCGGGTTCATGACCACGGTGCACTCCTACACCAACGACCAGGTGATCCTCGACACCGCCCACAAGGACCTGCGCCGAGCCCGGGCCGCGGCGCTGGCGATCATCCCGACCTCCTCGGGCGCGGCCAAGGCGCTGCACCTGGTGCTGCCCGAGCTGAAGGGAAAGCTGACCGGCTTCGCGCTGCGCGTCCCCACCCCGGACGTCTCGCTGGTCGACCTCACCGTCATCCTCGGCAAGGCGACCACCGCGGAGGAGATCAACGCGGCCTTCTCCAAGGCTGCCGAGGGCGAGCTGAAGGGCATCCTGGGCGTGACCGACGAGCCGCTGGTCTCGGCGGACTTCCTGCACGAATCCCGCTCCACCGTCGTCGACCTGCTCTCCACCCTGGTCATCGGAGACCGTCATGCCAAGGTGCTCGCCTGGTACGACAACGAGTGGGGCTACAGCTGCCGGACGGTGGACCTGGTCAAGTACATCGCGAAGTCTCTGTAGCGGCCGCGCGCCGGCGCGCACATCAATTCAGGGCTCTCCGAGGTCAAGCTGATGAAGGCGACCATCGACGACGTCAAGGTCCAGGGCCGGCGGGTGCTGGTCCGCGTCGACTTCAACGTCCCCATGAAGGACGGCAAGATCGTCGACGACCGGCGGATGCGGGCGGCGCTGCCCACCCTCAACACGCTCCGCGAGCGGGGCGCCCGGTTGATCGTGGCCACCCACCTGGGCCGCCCCAAGGGCAAGGTCAACCCCGAGTTCTCCACCGCCCCCCTGGCGGCCCACCTCAGCGAGCTGATGGGGACGCCGGTGCAGATGCTGCCGGGCGTGGTCGGTCCCGAGGTGGAGGCGGCCGTGAGCCACCTCGCCGACGGCGACGTGGCCATGCTCGAGAACGTCCGCTTCTACCCCGGCGAGGAGGCCAATGACGAGGCGTTCGTCGAGAAGCTGGCCGCCCTCGCCGACCTCTACGTCAACGACGCCTTCGGCTCCGCCCACCGCGCCCACGCCTCCACCGAGGGCATCGCCCACCACCTCTCCGCCGTCGCCGGCTACCTGATGGCCGCCGAGCTCAAGGCCCTGAGCGGCGTGCTCGAGGACCCGCGCCGGCCGCTGGTCGCGATCCTCGGCGGCGCCAAGATCTCGACCAAGATCGGGGTCGTCGAGAACCTGCTCACCAAGGTCGACACGCTCTGGATCGGGGGCGCCATGGCCTGCACCTTCTTCAAGGCGCTGGGCAAGGAGGTGGGCACGTCCCTGGTGGAGGAGGAGTGGGTCGAGACCGCCACCAAGCTCCTCCAGGGCACCCGTGCGGGACGCGGCGAGATCAAGCTCCCCGTCGACCTCGTGGTCGTCCACGAGGCCGTCGCGGGCGCGCCGAGCACGACCGTGGCCTGGACCGAGATCCCCGCCGACCAGATGGTGGTGGACGTGGGTCCCGAGACCTGTGCCCGGATCGCCGCCGACGTCAAGGCCGCCGGCACCGTGGTCTGGAACGGTCCGCTCGGCATCTACGAGATCGAGGACTTCGCCCGCGGCACCCGTCAGGTGGCCGAGGCCCTGGGCGCCTCCGCGGCGACCAGTGTGGTGGGCGGCGGCGACCTGGCCGCGGCCCTCGAGCAGGCGGGCGTGGCGGACAAGATCAGCTTCGTCTCGACCGGAGGCGGCGCCACCCTGGAGTACCTCGAGGGCAAGGAGCTGCCTGGGGTCGCCGCCCTCGAGGAGAAGGTCGCGCTGTGAGCCCGCGACGTCCCACTCCGCGGGTGGCCGGCAACTGGAAGATGAACACGACCGTGGCCGAGGGGCTGGAGCTGGCCCGGTCGCTGCGCAAGGAGCTGGACGGCAGCACGGTGGAGGTGGAGGTGCTCCCCCCCTTCACCCACCTGACCGGGGTCAGGGAGGTGCTGCAGGGCAGCTCTCTGCGCCTCGGCGCCCAGGACTGCTACGCCGAGGACCGCGGCGCCTTCACCGGCGAGGTGTCGCCGGCGATGCTGGTCGGCCTCTGCGACGACGTCCTGCTCGGCCACTCCGAGCGCCGCCACATCCTGGGCGAGAGCGACGAGCTGATCGCCCGCAAGCTGGCCGCCGCCCGGCGCAACCACCTCCGGGTCATCCTGGCGGTCGGCGAGACCGAGGCGGAGCGGCTCGAGGAGACGACCATGGCGGTGATCGATCGCCAGCTGCGCAGCGCGCTGGAGGACGTGCAGGACCTGGCCGACGGCGAGCTGGTCATCGCCTACGAGCCGGTGTGGGCGATCGGCACCGGGGTGACCGCCACCCCGGCCCAGGCCGAGGAGGTCTGCGTCCACATCGTCACCCGCATCGACCAGCTGCTCGGCGAGGTGGCCAACAGCGTGCCCGTCCTCTACGGGGGCAGCGTCACCGCCGCCAACGCCGCCGAGCTGTTCAACCAGCCGCACATCCACGGCGCCCTGGTGGGCGGCGCCAGCCTCAAGGTGGACGCCTTCACCACCATCGTCCGCGCCGCCGAGGCGGCCCACTCCGGCGACGCGGGGTCCCGGTGAGCTCCGGCCCGCGACCCTTCGTCCTGGTCGTCATCGACGGGTGGGGGTACAGCCCGGATACCTTCGGGAACGCCATCGCCGCCGCCGAGACCCCCAATTGGGACGGATTCTGGAAGAGCTCGCCCCACACCCTGCTCGCCGCCAGCGGCGAGGCCGTCGGCCTGCCCGCCGGCCAGCAGGGCAACTCCGAGGTCGGCCACCTCACCATCGGCACCGGCCGGGTGATCTACCAGCCGCTCACCCGGATCAATCGGGCGGTTGGCGACCGCAGCTTCCTGGAGAACCCGGCGCTCATCGAGGCGGTCGATGCCGCCCTGGTGCGGGGCACCCGCCTGCACCTGCTCGGGCTGGTCTCACCGGGCGGGGTGCACAGCCACCAGGACCACGCGGTCGCCATCTGCGAGCTGGCCCAGCGCCGTGGCCTGGAGCGCGTCTTCGTCCACGCCTTCACCGACGGCCGCGACGAGCTGCCCGACAGCGGGGCCGCCTTCGTGGAGAAGTTCATCGGTGACCTCGACCGGGTCGGGGTGGGCCGGGTCGCCTCGGTCGGCGGCCGCTTCTACGGCATGGACCGCGACAAGCGCTGGGACCGGATCGAGAAGGCGTACGAGATCATCGCCGGCAACGGCGAGGCGCGGGCCGTCGATGCGGTGGAATACATTCGCGCGCAGTACGCCGAGGGAGTTACCGACGAGTTCCTGCCGCCGGTCAGCATCTGCGCCGAGGGCGAGGAACCGGTGCGGATCGGAGACGGCGACGCGGTGATCTTCTTCAACTTCCGGCCGGACCGGGCCCGGGAGATGACCCACGCCCTCCTCGACCGCGACTTCACCGGCTTCGAGCGCAGCCGCGTTCCCCACAACCTGACCTACGTCACCATGACCGAGTACGAGGGCGGCCTGCCGGTCCGGATCGCCTACCCGCCCGAGAGCAACCGCAACTGCCTCGCCGAGGTGGTGAGCCACAGCGGGGGCAAGCAGTTCCACGTCGCCGAGACCGAGAAGTACGCCCACGTCACCTACTTCATCAACGGCGGCCGCGAGCAGCCCTTCGAGGGCGAGGACCGCCTGCTCATCCCCTCGCGCAAGGACGTGCCCACCTACGACCAGGTGCCGGCGATGAGCGCGGTGGCGATCACCGACGCGGTGGTCGCGCGCGTCGAGAAGGGCGACGTCGACCTGATCATCGTCAACTACGCCAACCCCGACATGGTCGGCCACACCGGGGACTTCGCGGCCACCGTCCAGGCCTGCGAGGTGGTCGACGGCTGTCTCGGCCGGGTGGTCACGGCGGCACAGGCGGCGGGCGGGGCGGTGCTGATCACCGCCGACCACGGCAACGCCGAGCACAAGATCGACCCCGTCACCGACGAGCCGCTCACCGCCCACACCACCAACCCGGTGCCGGTGGTGCTGATCGGATCGTCGGCCCGGGCGCTCCGTGACGGCGGTGGCCTGCGCGACGTGGCCCCCACCGTGCTGGCGGTGATGGGCCTGCCCAAGCCCGCGGAGATGACCGGCCACAGCCTGACCGAGGACTGAGCCACCGGTCACGCCCTCAAACCGGGGCCGCCCCCAAACCGGGGACGCCTCCCAGACGGCGTCCTGACCTGCCGCGGATGGCCTCAGACGGCGTCCGGAGACGCGGCGGGGGCGGTCTGCTCGGGTCGGGGAGCGCGCAGCGAGATGTTGGCGCAGGCCTCGCAGACGGTGGCGGGGATCAGCCCCACCCGCATCAGGATGTCGAAGACCCGGCAGCCGAGGCAGAACCCGAAGACGGACTCGAGCGTGGCGGCGACGCCGAGGAAGGCGACCAGGATGAGGGCGGGGAGCTCGAGGCCGAAGCCGAACCAGAGGATGGTCGCGGACAGGGTGAAGGCGGCGCCGATGCCCTGGGCGAAGCGCTTGGGCGGGCCGGGGATGAGCTTGGCCTGGAAGGGAAGGCGGGGGACGATCACGCGGGTGACCAGCTGTCCCCAGGGGCTGAGCGTGGGGCCGCTCAGGACGCGGGCGACGAAGCCGTAGGTCAGGAAGGGGAGGAGCCACGGCCACCGGGTGCCCACGGTGACCCAGGCCACCACGGCGGCGCCTCCGGCGACGGTCCGCGCCGAGACCTCGTTGACGGGGTTAGGGAAGCTGAAGACGTCACTCATGGCCATGGTCAAAAACCTTATCAGAATGGTCGGCTTTCTCCGGCGCGGGCCCGCCCGGCGGGGGCGCCGGCGACCGGGCGGTATACTGGCCGCCGATCTCAACTCGGAGGCGCGTTTGCGTGTTACAGGACGTTCTCATCGGCGCTCAGGTGGTGCTGGCGATCCTCGTGATCCTTGGCATCTTGCTCCAGACCCCGAAGGCGACCGGCCTCGGCGGCGTCATCGGCGGTGGTGGCGATTCTGGCGGCGGGTACCGCCGGAGGCGCGGACTGGAAGCTGGTCTGCTCCGCATGAGCACGGTCTTCATCGCCCTCTTCGTGATCGTCGCAGCGATCAACGTCTGGCTCAACAACAGCTGATCCACCGGCCGGGGCGCCGGCTGGAGATCGGCGCGGCCCTGGCCCTGATCGTGATCGCCCTGGCGGTCACCGGCGTGGAGCTGGTGGGGCATCTCTCGGCGACCGGCTCGCTCGCCCCGGCGCCCGCCTACCGGGCGGCGATCGTCACCGGCCAGCTCCCCGTGTCGGTGGACCCGCTCATCGACTCCCAGGATCCCGCGGTCGCGGCCATGACCCCGCTCCTCTACCGCTGCCTGCTCCAGCTGAATTCGACCGCCTACCCGGTCCCGGACCTGGCCTCGGCCTACTCGGTGAG
>Ga0326727_10010774_pt1 | contig 21615 bp, 20 predicted proteins | sample MB2enrmetagenome_FD_207643 | JGI IMG/M metagenome (GOLD analysis project Ga0326727, IMG submission 207643) | Lab enriched peat soil microbial communities from McLean, Ithaca, NY, United States - MB29MY | ecosystem: Environmental > Terrestrial > Soil > Wetlands > Peat | place: USA: New York...
CGCCCGCCACTGGCTGGTTATCCAGGGGTTGGACTGCGTGCGCCGGGCGGTATTGGGCCGGCTTAGCTCGCCCGTAGACTCCAAATGAGCCCGCAGATCAACACCAAGAATTGCGCAGAAGATTCTGGCCCACATCGGAATGTTGAGCTATCCAATTCATGACGCGGCGAAGGCTAAGACCTCGAAATTCAAAGAAAGGGATTGCCCGACTACGGCGCGATCCGATCGCCGAAGAATCTGGCTCCGGAGCCTGTATCGTATTGCCTTCCGTACGGAAGGCGGATTCTTGATGAGGGCGTAATCTTCACATATGGAAGTTATTCCGCGCCGCCGACCTTCTTCCTGTAGTCGTGATTTCCGTTCAAGTCGTCCTGATGCATGGTTTCAAGTGGTAAGTGCGTTAGCTCTATTTATCCTTGCAAGCTCGCCCGCGCCTTCTTTTTCTCGATGCTCTCCTTGATGATACTCCATGGGCATCTTGCTATATGCGGGAGATTCGATTGACAGAACCAGCAGAGAAGAACTAGATATTGCCTATGAACTAAGTCGAGGTGAGGTCATGGAAAAGGCTGAAATGCAACAGGTAATCAAGACAAGGTATGGTACGTTCGCGTCGAGAGCCGGCAAGAAAGAGTCCTGCTGACCGAGCAAGAAAGAGGCCGGGTCCGGCTTCGCAGCACAAATGGGGCTTTATAGCGAGGAAGAACTGACAATGGTCCCGGAAATGGCCCTCAACCTCTCCCGCGGTTGCGGCAACCCTTCAGGCTTCGCGGATCTCCGGCCGGGTGAAGCGGTTGTGGATTTCGGTTGCGGTGGAGGGATAGACGTCATACTCGCTGCTCACAAGGTTGGAGCTCGCGGAAGAGTGATAGGTATCGATTTCGCCGAACCCATGATCCAGCGGGCCGGCCAGGCGGTGGCCGAGGCGAACTTACAGGACAGGAACATTGAGCTGCGAGTCGCAGACATGGAAAGAACACAGCTTCCCGACGCTTTCGCGGATGTCTTACTCTCGAACTGCGTCATTAACCTATGCCCTGACAAGCATTCCGTGTACAAAGAAGCCTTTCGCATCCTGCGACCCGGTGGACGGATCGCTATCTCGGATGTGGTCCTCACCGAGAGCATTGCTCCCGAGTTGCGAGGGCGCTTCCAAGCCACCTGGGCAGGATGTCTGGGAGGTGCCGTTCTTGAAGAAGAGTACTGGCAGACTGTCGTAAAAGCGGGTTTTGCCGAGATTCGGGTTGTCGCCCGTTATCCTCTCAAGGGAGAGGAATTGGTTGCCATGGCTTGTTGCCCTGGTGAAGAGTTTACCCCTCCCCCTGCCAAAGAGGATCTGTATCTTGTGGAAGGGAAGGTGGCGAGCGTCAAGTTCACCGCGATCAAGCCGTCCTGAAAGTATAAAACAGGATGGAGCGACTACCAGCAAACGGCTGGGGAATGTTTTCTCGTATCGAGCAGGCGCAACGCCGGTAGTGCGTGCGTGACAGGGGGTAACGAGGAGCGGGAGGCCCGTTTCATAGAGGCCTGGTGTGGGTTGGCATCCTGGAACACTGCTCGAAAAGTGAGTCGCAGCGGTTAGGTCATGGCCTTAAAGGCAATACTGAAGACGCCGGACGACTTCGTCCGGGATCGGAGGTCGAGATGGAATGGGTGAACAACGTGAACGACCCGCCCATGGCATGACGAAAACGACGCTCCCGGGCGCGCGGGGGTTTGAGTTCATGACAGTCGTCGCCGATGAGCCTGAATACACGGGCGCGTATAGCTGTGAGTTCGTGCGCCTCGGCCCGGAGGATCATTCGGTGGCTCATGTCGAGCGCTGGAACCATCTGCTCTACTTCATAGCGGGCAGCGGCGAGGTCACCATAGGCAATCAAGCCTGGCCTGTCCGCCCCGGCTCCTATGCAAAAGTGAAGGCAGGCGAAAGGCACTCACTCAGGAATCTGGGCGGTACGGACATGCTGGTCTTGACTATCTACGACCCGCCCCGCCCTCGGAAGTAAATCGACGCGAACGGGTATTCGCAGGTAAATGACAGGAGTCGGGCTTGCTGGTGAGATCCTTGGTATCAGGGAGGATATGCCCATCGTCATGTGCGCGGGCTTCAGCCATCTCGTTGAAGCCTCCAAGGCCAGGGCGGCAGGTGGCCACGATTACTTCATGAAGCCCAGGACGAGCGCCGCAATCTGATCCGCCGCGGTATCGAGCGCGAAATGGCCCGCATCGAGGACGTGGACTTCGGCCTTCGGCACGTCACCGCGATAGGCCTCCGGTTCCGAAAGCGCGAAAGACAGGTCGTATCTGCCCCAGAGGACGAGAAGCCGAGGCTGCTTCTCGCGCATCCAGGCCTGCCACTTGGGGTAGGCATCGACGTTCGTACGGTAGTCGTAAAAAAGGTCGCTTTGAATGTCAGCCTGGCAGGGCTGGTTGAGAAAGGCAAATTCGTCGGTCCAGAGATCCGGGTTATAGCGTTCCACGTTGGGATCATTCCCGACATGGCGCGTCCGCGTCGTCGGCAGCGACAGGAGATTTGTGCGAAGCGCACTTTCATTGGCAGCGCGATCGACCCAAAAGGCACGCCGCAGGTTCCAATTCGCCCCCAGGCCTTCGTTGTGCGCCACGGCGTTCTGGACGATGAGAGCCTCGATCCGGTCCGGATGGGTCAGGGCCATGCGAAAGCCCACGGGGCCGCCGTAATCCTGCATATAAAGCGTATACCATGAGACCGCGAGCGCTTCGGTGAAGCGATTCATGATCTCGGCGAAGTGATCGAACGTATACGGGAATTCTTTCGGGTCCGGCCAGTCGCTGTGTCCGAAGCCCGGGTAATCGGGCGCGACAAGGTGATAGCGATCGGAAAGCCGGGAGAAGAGAGGCTCGAACATCCGCGATGATGAGGGAAGTCCGTGCAGCAGGAGAAGCGTTGGCGCGTCTTTCGGGCCGGCTTCTCTGTAAAAGATGGAGCGCCCGTTTGCCTGTATCGTGCGATAAAAGGTCGGGTGTTCCATGGGACGTTCCTTTCCTTAAACTTGAAGTGAAGTTTTTGAACCTCTGCTCGGCGCAAGGGCGGCAGAAAACCGCCCGGGTTACCATTTGCCGACGTGAGCACCGCCGTCCACATGAAGTACCTCTCCGGTTACCTGACCCGCCTGTGCCAGGTAGAGAACGGCGTCGACAATGTCTTTTACACTGGCGATTCTCCCCATTGGCTGCAATGTCTTAAGAAAGTCCTTGGGATCGTCCTTGTGGAGCGGCGTGTCTACGACGCCCGGGGCTACCGCGTTGAAGCGGATGCCTTCTTTTGCATACTCGATTGCGAGATGCCGGATCACTGAATTCAGACCCCCCTTCGTAATCATCGAAACCGAGGCATTTACGCCGGCGATCGGGTTATCGGCGAGGGCCGCGGTGATGCTCACCACACACCCCGATTTCTGCTTCAGCATCTGTTTCACCGCGAGCTGGGTGATGTAGATGAACCCCAGCAGGTTGACCGAGACCAAGGCGTTGAAATCCTCGGTAGTAAAATCCATGAAAGACTTGACGTAGTAGATTCCGGCGTTAGTCACCAGGACATCGATGGATGCGAAGCGCGTGATCGCTGCTTCGACAGCAATGGCTGCGGTCTCCTGCTTACCGATATCGCCGTCGACAAGAACCAGGCTGGGTGACGCAGTCAACGATTGACTGGCATCGAGAGACGTTGCGACGACGTTATAACCCTCCTTCAGGAAGGCCTCGACTATGCCTGCGCCGATACCCCGCGATGCTCCAGTTACAATTGCCGTTTTCTTGTCTGGCATATATCCTCCTTTTACCCTGACACTTCGAAGATAACTTCCAGCTCGACCGGGGTGCCGAGCGGAAGGCTCGCGACGCCGTATACCAAACGGCACGGGCTCTTCTCTTTTCCGAAGACGTCTTGAAGCAGTTCTGACGCGGCGTCAGCCACCTTCGGCTGATCGCGGACGTCTCCGGACGTGGCCACCGACACGCCGAGGCGGACGACCCGCGTGACTTTGTCGAGGGATCCCAGATGCTGCCTCGCGACAGCAAGGACGTTGAGCGCCGCGAGAAGAGCCGCCTCGCGCCCGGCTTCCACATCGAGCTCCGCGCCGACGCGCCCGATGAATTTCGCCCCGTGGCCTTCCGTGGGAAGCATCCCGCTTAAGAAAAGCAGATTGCCCGTCTGCACCGCTTCCACGTAAGTGCCGAACGGCTCAGGCGGTGCCGGGAGCTTGATGCCACGTTCTTTCAACCGCTCCTCGGCGCCGACACATGCGGCCTCGCGGAATACCATTTGCTCTTTCGAATTTGTATTCACTTATCTCTCTCCTATGGGACTTGAATGGGTGCTGCCGTACGTGCACACGTGCGGGATGATGACCTTGGAACGCATCGGGGGTCTCGCCGGACAAGAATTGACTTCACGGTGAGCGGGTCCCTCATCCGCAAAAGAGAGCTTTTAGAACCAACCTAGGTACCTTTTCCGGGGAAGTCAAGACATGGCCGGAATTGAGAAGTCTCTTTTACGAAACCAGACGAGAAGAGTTGTAAGTGGTTCCCTGTGTCTCAGTAGAAGAGGCAATCCAATAGCCCTGGTTATATTGTACTATCTTACTTCCAGCACGGAGGAAGAACAGTGAAAAAGACTTTCCCAGGCTACTACCGCCCCACGGAGGAAGAATTTTCGGAGCATTGGAAAAACTGTTTTTTCGTCTTCGACGCCAACGTTCTTTTGAATTTATACCGGTATACACCCGCGACCAGCGAGCCTTTGCTTACCATTCTCAGGATGTTCCTTTCCCCGACCGCAGTGAAAGCCAAGTGAGAGTCTTGGGTTTTTTCGGGGGCGTTGAAAATTCGCACAAACGGTCTTATAGAATGGAAATAGGCATGTAGCAATACCACAAAGACGCTGTTTTAAAAGAGGGGCCAAGGGGAATATCGAAACGGCGGTCTTGCGCGCCTATCCTTTAGAGGTTGTCACTGAGAGAGCGGCCAGAAATGGACTGATCAGGTTACTGCGGAAATCCAAAAGAGCCGGTGACCGGCAAGTGAAAAGGGGTATTCCGACACCTTCAAGCCCGAGGGGAGCGGATCAGGCGTCCAACGGAAAGGACCTCTATGCCAAGAATTGTGCCCTCTGCCAAGGCGCGAGCGGCGGGGGCGGCACGGTCCCCAAGCAATTCGGCGATCTTGCATATTCTGCGCGCCATATCGAAAGGAGCCATCAATGAACGCCGTACAAGTCGAACAGAAGAGCTATGAGATGCCCCCGCGCGAAGGGTTCACCGTCGCATATTTTCTCACCGTCGCCGACATCGACCGATCGGCTCGCTTCTATGAAACGGTCTTCGGCGGTCGCATTCTGAGCAGAGGCGACAGCAGCGGCGCGCCCGGGTACATTCAGATCGCGAATATGTGGCTCCTTGTCAACGTCGGGGGCGGGCCGACCCCGGACAAGCCGACAGTAACGCTCAGCGTCCCCGACCCGGATAAAATCAGCAGTTTTATGAATATCCGCGTCGCGGATATTCAAGCGTGCTACAAATTATGGAAAAGTCGAGGGGCCGAGTTCATCACGGAGCCGATTGCCAAATACGGCGAGATTCGCTGCTACATCCGCGATCCTGACGGTTATATTATCGAGGTCGGACAGAGCACCGATCTCACGTACGGTTAAACGCTTGGCGCGGATAGGATGCCGACTCTGCGCCTCGTCGTCGCGCTTCTGCCAATCTTTGCCTTGAAGAGTCACTCGCTCTGACATCGGAAGGAGTACCAGATGGGTGGCACAAATGGGCTGAAAGAGACCACGCTTGGTGTGAACGTTTTTACCGCCCCGGGAAAGGCTATGGTCGGCGAGCGGCCAAAGCCCTTCGGCGAAGCGCTGAGCTTTGACCCGATCACGTCGACTTTAATCTTCGGCGAGTATGACGCGGTGCTGGTAGACGCAATGACGACGGTGGCTGAGGCCGAGGCTCTCGCTGATTGGATTGCTCTGCACAACCGCAACTTGGAGACCGTCTACATAACGCACGCCCATTTCGACCACTTCTACGGTCTGAGCATTCTGCTCGACCGTTTCCCGGGCGCTCGGGCAATAGCAACGCCCAAGACGGTGAACGCCATGCAGATGTCTTTCTCTCCCCCGGTGGAGCGGTTAGCCCGCCGGCTCTTTCCTGGGCAAGTGGCCACTAAGTTGGTTGCACCTGAGCCTTATGAGCACGACACGTTCACTCTCGAGGGCCACGAATTGCGCATCATCGAGCAGGGCCGCACCGATAGTCCCGATTCGACGTCTCTACACGTTCCGTCGATCGGCCTGATCGTCGCTGGCGACGTTGTGTACAACCAATGCCGCATGTACGTCGGCGACACCACCCCCGAGAGCCGAAAGAATTGGATCGCGGCGCTAGACCGGTTGGCGGCGCTGAACCCGGCGATTGTTGTCGCCGGTCACAAGAAGCCTGGCGCGCCCGACTCTCCCTCGACGATCCAAGACACCAAGCGTTACCTGCAGGACTTCGATCGGGTGCAGAAAACCGCGACGTCTGACCAGGAGCTATTCGATCAGATGACGGAGCTATACCCGCATTGGGTAGCCAATCAGTCGTGGTTGTTGTTCGGATTCCCGCAGCCATAATGTAGATAGTCACATGCTTTTGATCCCCCCCAGATAGGGGCGGTCGCACTCTTCGGTGTGCGATAATGAGTTGTTGACCGCACGTCTGTCAGAAGGGGGTCAAACTATTTGCGGCGTTGGGGTAAGATGAAAGGCAAAAACATAATGGCGATCCCCGGCCATCGGTCGGTCAGGAACTTCTCTCCCGTTGCTCGAGGCGGCAGAACTCACGACTTGCGTATAACCCTACGGCAAAATACGCAGCCGGGTCCATCCATACCCCGACCGAATCGAAGCCGGCCCCCGCTGCCATTGCGTCAAACTCTTCCTTCGTATATTTGTAGGAGCTCTCGGTGTGAGTCAGCTCGGACCTGTCGAACGGGACCCGCTCGTCGGCAATCCGGACCTCCTGCCCACATAGGCTCTCCAGATGCATTTCGACCCGGCCGAGGGCCTCGTCGTACCGGGCCACGTGGCGGAAGGCTGTCACGTCAAAATCGGCCCCGAGCTCGCGATTGAAGCGGGCAAGGAGATTCAGGTTGAACGCGGCGGTCACACCCGCTGAGTCGTTGTAGGCCCGGAGGAACAAGGTGGGGGCCTTCTTCAGATCGTATCCGATCAGAAGGGCGTCATCTTTGCGCAGCAGTCCGTGAAATTGCCGCAGCAAGCGACGTGCGTCCGGCGGATCAAAATTGCCGATGCTCGAACCGGCATAAAATATCACACGCTTTCCAACCTCCGGTAAGAGCGATTCGAGGCTCCCCAGGGAGACGAGGAAATCCATTCCCACGGCGTGCACCGAAACATCGGGGAAACTGCGCGCGACCTTCGACGCCTGGCTCCGCAAATATTCCGCCGAAATGTCCACGGGAATGAAGCTGGAGACCTTTCCCGTCTCCAGCAAGAGTCTCCCCTTGTGGCATGCCCCCGCGCCAATTTCGATGATGCAAAGGTCTCGTCCGAGCCGGTCCAGTATGGCGCCCCGGTGTAGCTCCAGGATCGAGGTCTCCGTGCGTGTCGCGTAGTATTCAGGGACCTCGCAGATCCGATCGAACAGTCGCGAACCCTCGTCATCGTAAAAATACTTGGGTGAAATCGTTTTCGGAATGCTTCTAAGCCCGGCGATTACCTCCTCTTCCATGGTGCGCGAATCCCCATTGACCCTGGTCAGCATGAAGTTCGCCCGGCTGCGGGGACCTGCCCACTGGGTTGTCGATAATTGACCGGTTTCCACAATACACCCCCTTTTCACGGTACAATCTCGCAGCCGCGCCCCTGGAGCCAATTCAGGCCAAGAAAGGCCGCGAAATCATGCGTCACGTCGATTTTTCAGATGCCTTAAGACTTCCAAAACTAACCTAGGTCGGAAAACCTAGTGTGTCAAGGGCAGCCGAGCGATGTTGGGCAGCGAAGGAAGGGGTGTCATGCGGTCCGGTGGGGAGACAGTTTCCAAAGGTGTGTGCCCTCTCTCTGGCTTAACGATGCCGGGCGTAAGGAGGTAAGGGCGTATTATATTGCGATTAATGCTTCTCCATACGCAATCGCCTCCTTTTCTCTATTTTGGACCCGCGAAAGAGCGAGCCCTTATCACACACAAGGGGATTTTTGGGTGATCAAGGAGGTACGATGAACCACGACGCTTGGCCCGCCCTTCCGTATCAGGCCTGGATGCCCACGAAGAAGACGCTCCACATGTGCGCTCAGATGATCGGCAAAGCGAGGCTGGCGCTCTCGCCACCCCAGCCGGAGTGGCTCAACACGTGCCTCTATCTGGACGGCCGGGGCTTCACCACAGGTGCGATGCCACGGGGCACAGACATCGTATCGATGGGCATCGACGTATACGACAGCGCCCTCTGGATCCGCATGAGCGACGGACGCGTTGCGACCGTACCGCTCGCCACCCACGCTTGCGTCGCCGACATCTGGGCGGGCTTCAGGGACGCCCTCGCCGGGCTCGACCTCAGCCTCGATATCTGGGAGAAACCGCAGGAGGTCGCCGACACTACGCTATTCTCGGAGAACAAACACGACTGCACGATCGTCGCCGAGGACGCCCGGCGCTTCTGCCGGGTGCTCGCCTCGGTCAACTCCGTCTTAGAGGAATTTCGCTCGCGGTTCTTCGGACGCAGCGGCGTGCAGTTCTGGTGGGGCGGCTTCGACTTCTCAGTGCTGCTGTACACGGGAAAGCATGAGGAGCCGCCGAGCGACCGCGGCTACATCATGCGCTACGACCTCGACGCCGAATACATGAGCGCCGGCTTCTGGCCCGGCGATGACAACGCCCCGTATCCCGGTTTCTATGCCTACCTCGTCCCGCGGCCGGACGGGTGCGAGACCGCCCCGGTGGGGTCTGAGTACGCGGGGTGGGTCGAGGCGATGGGTGAATGGGTGATGCCCTACGATGTCATTCGCACCAGCGGCGATCCCCGTCGAGAGATCCTCGCCTTCCTCGACGGTGTATACGGTGTCGCGACCACCCTCGGCGGGTGGGATGCGGAGGCGCTCACCTACCGGAAACCTGTGCCCCCGCGGCGCACGTAGCGCCAGATCGCCCGCTCGGCAGAACGGTGGGCTTCGGCCCGGGAGAGGAGGATTCGATGTCAATATGTACACACATGAAAAACGTTCCGGTACCCGAGCCCAAGGCGCACACCCGCGGGTGCGAGGAATGCCTGAAAATCGGCCAGTCGTGGGTACACCTGCGCAAGTGCCTCGTATGCGGTCACGTGGGCTGCTGCGACTCATCGATCGGCAAGCACGCCACCAAGCACTACCAGGAGACCGGCCATGAAGTCATCAGGTCGGCGGAGCCGGGTGAGGACTGGCGCTACTGCTACGCGGATGCAACGATGGCCTGAAGCCCCTGCGCGGGAGGAGAAGGACCCCATGGCGGTGCATTGTTAAGCCGGTTGTCTCGCCTCAACAGTCTCCTGGCGGATGACGGCGGAGACCAAGACGGAAACCGCCGATCGCCGAAGTCGGCCAACCTGCAACGCCCAAAACCCGATCCCCGGCAGGTGCTCCGACCGGAAAGAGCGAACCAAGCAGGCGCCTGACCGTACGGGACGAGCCACAGGGAGGGGCAAGATGGAGCACCGTGATAATTCGGATAGGGCACATCGGAACAGGCTTCAGTTCGAGAAGAGTCCCTACCTTCTGCAGCACGCGGGAAACCCCGTCGACTGGTACCCCTGGGGGGAAGCTGCCTTTGAGAGGGCCGCCAGGGAAGACAAGCCGATCTTCCTGTCCATAGGCTACTCCACCTGCCACTGGTGCCACGTCATGGAGCGGGAGTCCTTCGAGGACCCCCAGGTGGCGGCCATGCTCAACGAAACGTTTATCTGCATCAAGGTGGACCGGGAAGAGCGGCCCGATATCGACAACATCTACATGGCCGTATGCCAGGTAGTGACGGGGAGCGGCGGATGGCCTCTCACCATACTGATGGCGCCTGACAAGACCCCCTTCTATGCGGCGACCTACATTCCGAAGGAGGCCAGGTACGGCCATGGAGGCCTGATGGACCTCGTGCCGCAGGTGAGGCATATCTGGAATACCCGCCGGGCGGACGTGCTGGCCGCGGGACAGCAGCACATGGAGCGGCTCCGCCGTTTCATGGAGACGCCGGCAGGGAGCGGTCTGGACCAGGAGACGCTCCGCGACGCCTTCAACCACTTCGCCGGCCGCTTCGATGAGCGATACGGCGGCTTCGGCGAAGCCCCCAAGTTCCCCACACCGCACAACCTGAACTTCCTGCTGCGGTACGGGAAACGGACGCAGGACGGCCGCGCCCTCGGCATGGTGGAGCGCACCCTCAAGGCGATGCGACGGGGGGGCATCTACGATCACCTGGGGTTCGGGTTCCACCGGTATTCCACGGATCCGCGTTGGCTCGTGCCCCACTTTGAGAAGATGCTCTACGATCAGGCCCTGCTCGCCCTGGCCTATCTGGAGGCTTTTCAGGCAACCCGCAACAAAGAATACGCGGATACCGCCCGGGAGATTTTCACCTACGTGCTCAGGGACATGACCGATCCGGAGGGTGGGTTCTACTCCGCCGAAGACGCGGACAGCGAGGGGGTGGAGGGCAGATTCTACGTCTGGTCGGAGGGGGAAATCCGCAATGTCCTCGACCCGAGGACTGCGGATCTGGTGATACGGCGCTTCCACGTCAAACCGGGGGGGAACTGGGTCGATCCGACAGGGCACGGCGACGCGGGGAGCAATATACTCCACCTGGAGGAGGAGACCGTCGATCATGCCGTGGAAACCGGCAGCACACCGGAGTCGCTCCGGGCGGAACTGGAGCGGGCGCGGCAGCTCCTCTTTGCCCTGCGCGAAAAGCGGGTCCATCCCCACAAGGACGACAAGGTGTTGACCGACTGGAATGGGCTCATGATCGCTGCCCTGGCGCGGGGCAGTCACGTGCTCGCAGAGGGGCGTTACGAGGAGGCAGCCAGGAAGGCACTCCTTTTCGTCACGGACCGGATGGCAGGGGAGAACGGACGGCTTCTCCACCGCTTTCGGGACGGAGAGGCTTCGATACGGGCAACGCTGGACGACTACGCCTTCCTCATCTGGGGGCTCATTGAGCTCTACGAGGCCACCTTCGATACACGGTTCCTCAGCCAGGCCCTTCGGCTCAACCGCGATCAGCTGGCACATTTCTGGGACGAGGCAGAGGGGGGCTTCTTTTTCACCCCTGATGACGGCGAGGAGCTTCTCCTCCGCCAGAAGGATGCCTATGACGGCGCCGTGCCCTCGGGCAACTCGGTCGCCATGCTCAATCTCCTCAGGCTGGCGCGGATGACCGGTGAGGCGGACCTGGAAAACAAGGCGGTCCAGCTCGGCCGCGCGCTGTCCGGCAGGGTGGAGCAGTTTCCGGCAGGCTTTACCCAGCTCCTCTGCGCTTTGAGCTTCGCCCTGGGACCGTCGCACGAGGTGGTCTTGGTCGGCGCGGCGCAGTCCGAAGGGCTGCAGACAATGCTCAAGGCCCTCAGAACCCGTTTCATACCGGAAAAAGTAGTTCTTGCCCGGCGCGAGGGCGCGCGTGAGGAAGGGCCGCCCCTGGAAGAACTGGCCCCTTTTCTGCGTTCCTACCGGTCCGGCGAGGGGACGGCCCTGGCATACGTCTGCTCCAATAACACCTGCGCCCTGCCCACGTCCAGCCCACGCCGCATGCTCCAGCTCCTGGGTGAGGCCCCTCCCGAAAAATGATGAAGCACCCTGGGGTCGATGCCTTAGCGGTCGCGCCGGGGTCCCGGGTCAGCCGCGTGTGGGTCATCGACGTTTCCGAACATACCGTTGTCCATCCGTAACAGAAAAAGAAAAGACCTACCATCACCTTCGAGATACGGCCCCTCGCGCCGAGGGAAGCGCAGCCGACCCTCAATTGAGCTCAGTTGGACGACTCGACCACTAACCCGGGGGCCGGGTGCATGAAATCTCGTGCACCGTTTCGGCTATTTCGGACAGCTGCCATCTCCGTAGTCAAACAAAATGATGCAATGAGCATGCCTCCAGCTTCCCGTACCTGTCCGGGATGACCCCACGTAAACAATAATAGTTACAGTTACTTACCTATGAAAAGGTGCCTCAGCCCGTCGAAGCCGGGGCCGTGTCCCGTGGACCAAATGTTCGCGTGAGCGGCTTCGGTGACACGGGCATATCGGTTGCATAACGGTCCCCGCGATGAAAATAGCCCAAGAGCTTCCAGATGGTGTTGGCCTTCCTCAGACGCCCCGAAAATCAGTGGCAATCAATTCGGTTACGCGGGTATGCCCCGTTCACATAGATGACCTGATGAAGAACACAAACCGTCCGGAAGGGCGGCACGCAAAGCAGCTGGCCCGAGCCGTTTGGGACAAGGCAGCAGGGTTACCGCGCAAAGGCAACACCTCTGTCGTGCTCAACCTGGCAGGGCCTTATGAGATTTCATTGGAGGTGGTTCCGTGAGTACCGCAACTACCCTATCGAAGGGCAAACAATGGCTCGTCCGTCTATTCGTGATCTCTTTCCTTCTCTTCGTTTCAGCTCCCCTGTCACTCTTCACAAGTGCCGGTGCCTATGCGCAGCAGGCCACCCTATCCTGGGGCCCGAGTGCCTCTTCCACGGTGACCGGGTACAACCTTTACTACGGCACACAGAGCGGCCAGTACCCATCCTACGTCAACGCAGGCAACGCGACAAGCGCCACCGTGGGAAGCCTTCAGAGCGGCACAACCTACTATTTTGCGGTGGCCGCCTATGACGGCTCCGGCGACCTGAGCGCCTATTCAAACCAGGTGAGCTATACGGTCCCGTCTACCTGCACCTTCGCCATTTCACCGACCAGCCAGTCATTTGCTGCCTCGGGCGGTACGGGCAGCGTGAGCGTGACCACCCAGACCGGCTGTGCCTGGACCGTGAGTGTGCCGTCCTGGATGGCCATCGTCTCAGGCGGCAGCGGCACGGGCACCGGCACCATGTCGTACTCAGTGTCGGCCAATACCGGTGCGGCGAGGACCGCAGCCGCTACGGTCGCAGGTCAGGTGTTCACCGTTTCAGAAGCAGCGGCGAACTATGTCATCACCGCATCCGCAGGTACGGGCGGCACCATCTCTCCTTCGGGCTCGGTCTCAGTCGCCTCAGGATCCAACCAGACCTTCACCATTAGTCCATCGAGCGGCTATACCGTGAGTAGCGTCACCGTGGACGGCGCATCTGCAGGTACGGTGAGTACCTATACTTTCAGTAACATCACCGCAAACCATACCATAGCGGCGAGCTTCGCGGCCAAGACCAGCACCTATACCATTACCGCTTCCGCGGGCACGGGAGGTACCATCTCTCCCTCGGGCTCCGTATCGGTGAACGGAGGATCGAGCCAGACCTTCACTATTAGTCCGTCGAGCGGCTATGCCGTGAGCAGTGTCACCGTGGACGGCGCATCGGCAGGCGCGGTGAGTACCTATACCTTCAGCAACGTCACCGCGAACCATACCATAGCGGCGAGCTTCACGGCCAGTAACTATACGATCACGGCCTCAGCTGGCACGGGCGGCACCATCTCTCCCTCGGGCTCGGTCTCAGTCGCCTCAGGATCCAACCAGACCTTCACCATTACCCCGTCGAGCGGCTATGCCATCAGTAGCGTCACTGTGGACGGCGCATCTGCAGGCGCGGTGACTACCTATACCTTCAGCAACGTCACCGCCAACCATACGATCAGTGCGAGCTTCACGGCCAGCACCAGCACCCATACCATCACGGCTTCCGCTGGCACGGGCGGCACCATCTCTCCCTCGGGCTCGGTCTCAGTCGCTTCAGGGTCGAGCCAGACTTTCACCATTACCCCCAACAGGCACTACCGCATAGAGTATATTCTGGTCGACAGCGCACGGGTAGCTGCGGCCAGCTCCTATACCTTTAGTGACGTCACGGCAAACCACTCCATAGAGCCCGTGTTCGAATCTCAATGGGGACGCTAACCTGTGAGGATCCCGGGGCCACCGGTCCCGGGATCCTCCTTTACCTGCCGGCGGTGACATCCCTTCAAGATATCGATGGCAGCGGAGAACCGGGCAGGCAGTATGGCAACGCACTATTTAGGGCGCCCTGAAGAAGCCTATAACTTCGTGCTGGAAAAGCCGATGCCCCTTCTGGAGGTGCATCATATGGCCCGCATCAGGAACAACAACGTACTTCTTGAGAGGATTCGGCAGCTGTGCAAAGAAGGGCAGCAGTCCCTCCAGATCGGCAACGTCATCATACTGGCCGTGAATGATCATGGTGGGAACGGACATGAGCCGTGGGTTGATCATCGGCATGATCGTCACCATGTCAAGCTGCGGCCCGGTCGGTGACTTCACCTCGACCCGTGCCGCCTCTTTCGCGTACGCGTCCACCACCTCCGGGTCATTGGCCTCAGGGGGTGTCATGGAGTAGAAACGCGGTTTCCACCCGGCTTCCGGAACGGCACTATACGCATCCTTGCGGAAAGCTTCGATGCGCGGCCGCCTCCTGGCGATATCGGGACTGTTCAGGTGCATCTGGGCATAGGAAATGTACCTCTCCGTCTTCGCCGGCTGGGCCATCACGAACATACCGCAGTATTGGGTCCCCCAGGACCAGCCCAGAAGGTTTATCTTTTTGGCGCCTCTCGCCTTCAGGATATAGTCCACCACGGCATTCAGATCCTGGCTGGCTTCCATGGTGGTCATATGGCCGTCCGGATGGGTCGATCGGCCAAATCCCCGGACGTCCAAAGCAAAGACGTCGAACCCGCTTTGGGCAAGCACATCCATGAGACTATAGGATGGTTTCCCGGGTACCTGCAGGTCGAAACTCTCCTTTCCTGCGGTGGCGGATCCGTGGCATAGGACAATTATCGGTTTGCCCGCCGGGTTCCCTACGCACTTTTCCCAGACGTACAACCGGATATTCCCGTTGTCCACCCAGTGCTCGATCCCCACTACCTGCGAGGCGGCAAAACTCGCGGAGCCGAGGACGGTGGAGAGCACGAGGAGGACGATAACGCTATGTTTCTTCATGGACACCTCCTTAGGAAAGCATACCTGATTATACTACGGTTCGACTGGTTTGAAAGCAATCGAAGGTGTTTCTTGTGGAGCAGGCATCGACCAGCGTCCATTCCTTCTTAGCGATGCAGGCTTCCTTTCCGTCACATCGAAGGAAGGAACAATTATTCAGCTGATCTAGCGGGCCTTTTTTGTTTGAAAAATCATTCCCATCCGGTCATAATTGTGGAAACACTCGCGATCCCACGCGGCTGTGATGAAAACATTTGAGAGATCAGGGGATCCTCCATGGAACAAAAGGGCTTCTCCCTCAATACTGCCTTAGGTGTTTTCAATGCTTTGTTCGAGGACATTGCGAATCCGGCAATGAATCTCCTGAGGAAAGACTATAGCGTCTTGTGGGTAAATAAGGGAATGGCTGCGGCCGTACAGAGGCCGGTGAATGAAATGATCGGAAGGCCCTGCTATCAGGCGTTTCGCAGAAGAGAAGACCCGTGCGAAGTCTGTCTGCTCAGGATCGTATCGGACACAAAGCAGCCCTATGCCGTGGAACGGACGCTCGATCTTCCCCGGAATGAGCGACAATACGCTGAGGTCATGGCATACCCGATTCTTGATGACCATGGGCTCGTGCAGTTTCTCTTCGAGATAATTATGCTCCTTACCGGCAAGAGGAAGGACGAGGAGCGTCGTCGACACTATGTCGAGTCTCTTGAAAGGACACTCAGAGAATTGACCACGGCCGGGGCCCAGACGGTCCGACAGGGGCAGACTCTCGGAGAGGGAGTAAGGCTCACCGTCCGGGAAACGGAGGTTCTGCGCCTCGTGGCGAAAGGGTTTTCCAACAGGGAAATCGGCTCCATTCTCAGCATCAGACCTGATACGGTAAAGACTCACGTTAAAAATATTTTGTACAAGCTCGACGTCACCGATCGCACCGAGGCTGCCGTGTGGGCCTCCCTCAACAACCTCATCTAGCCCTTCTCACCCGGATGGGTGATTGCGGTAAAAGACTTCCTCGCGTATTCTTTCAGAAAACCGACAGGGAGGTAATGTTATGGCCTTTGATGCCGGGCACTACAAGAAGGTAGAGCGTGAGGTCTACAGCACGACTGCAACAAGCTATGACAAATACGGGGGCAACACCTTTCGGGCATATGCCCGGCACTTACTGGACGGAGCCAGATTAAAGCCGGGCCAGCAGGTGCTCGACGTCGCATGCGGCCCCGGCATCCCTTCTCTGATGGCCGCGCCCCTCGTTGCTCCTCACGGGGCAGTGGTGGGGATAGACCTCGCTCCCGGAATGGTCGAACTGGCAGAGCGAAAGGCCGAAGAAGCCGGCCTCACCAACGTAACCTTCCGGGAAGCGGATGCAGAGGATCTCCCCTTCCAGAATAATTCCTTCGATGTGGTCCTGTGCAACCACGGTCTCGTCCATACCACCGACCGCGTGAAAGCGTTACAAGAAATGCGGCGCGTCTTGAAAAAGGGTGGGATCATTGCAATTTCTACTTGGAGCACCCCTGAACGATCGCTGGTGATCAGCGTGGTCGCGAAGGCGATACGAGACCATTTTCCGGCGGCAATTGTGCCGGGGGCACCTATGTGGTTCGATTTCGGGCCGGAAGGCGTCCTGCAAAAGGCGCTTCTCGACGCGGGCTTCGATGCGATACGTGTAGCGCCATGCACCATTGTACAAGAAATGCAGGGCGGCGAAGAATACTGGACGACCGTTCTGGGGATAAGCGGTCGCCTCCAAATGCTGCTGCAAAGTATTCCGCCCGCGGTCGCGTCGAATATCAAGGGCGATGTAGTAAAAGCGGCCGAGCATTTCCGTGCGGGAGAAGCCATCAAGATTCCTTGTGAGGAGCTTGCGGCGTGGGCTATCAAGTAGATTTTTCGAAGAAACGGGCTGCCTGCACGTAAGTTGCATCACCTAGCGTTCCATCCCTGCCGGCGAGCACCATGTGAGTATACAGGTAGGTGTGAGAAGAACGCCTCCGGGTCTGCCTTGAATTCTGAAATGCCTGATATTTTGCGAAAAAGAGAGTATACTATTGCTTAGTCGATTCTTTCCTCTTCGTCCCGCGGCTCATCAAGAGATCGGCTGATACGGATCGCAGTCAGTTCCCGATTCCCGACACTGTCACCAGCACCTACTTAAAGGACGACACAATGGCTACTGTAGCGGAATTCATCGAGGTGAGGCAAAAAATTGAGCTGCTCGTCAAACAGATAGCGCTGTTAACCGAGCGGAAAGTCGCACTAGATTCAGCGCAGAGGCTCGAACAGGCAGCCCAATTCTTGGAGACGCTCAAGGCCATGGCAGACAACGATGTGCAGGAGATCTGCGTCGGCCGCCTGACGAGAGAGCTTGCGAGCCTTCGGACGAAGGTCGGATCGTTGAAAAGCCCGAAGCGGGTTGCAAAAAAACAACCGGCCGTTTAGGTCTGCGCCGCCTTGGATAGGGCGAAGGTTCCCGCGTCTTCCGGCGCGGGGCTCCCCGCCGTCATGCCTGCCCGCCGCCCAATTTGGCAGCCAGGGTTTCCAGCTCGTCCCACCGGTGATAGGCCTCATTCAGCCCCTTTTCCAGGACCTCCAGCCGGTCGTTGGCCGCCCTCAATTGAGCCGCATCGTAGCGTGCATAGAATTCAGGGGAATTGATGGTTGCCACCAGGCGCCTTTTCTCCTCTTCCATGGCTTCAATCGCCTGCGGCAGCGCTTCCAGCTCCCGGGACTCTTTGAAGGATAGTTTTTGCTTCTCCCTCGGTGCGCTTTCCCTCCTCCGGGTCCGCTCCTTCGGCGCAGTCGATTTTGACGGCTCAATGGAGGACTTGCCCTGCCTGAGCCAGTCGTCGTAGCCGCCCACATATTCCTGCAAATGCCCCTCACCCTCGAAAACGATTGTGGAGGTCACCACGTTATTGAGAAACTCGCGGTCGTGGCTGACCAGCAGGATCGTACCCTTGTAAAGGAGGAGCCGGTCTTCAAGCAGTTCGAGCGTTTCAGCATCGAGGTCGTTGGTGGGTTCATCCAGGACGAGCACATTCGATGACGCGACGAAGAGCTTCGCCAGGAGCAGGCGATTGCGCTCACCGCCGGAGAGCGTGCGGACGGGCGACATGGTCCGCTCGGGTGAAAAAAGGAAGTCCTGAAGATAACCGACGACATGGCGTGCGGCATCCCCCATGATAATCGTATCGTTGCCGTCAGCAATGTTTTCTCTGAGCGTCTTGTTCTCATCGAGCTGTTCACGGAGCTGATCGAAGTAGGCGATCTTGAGGCCCGCGCCCAGACGGATATGCCCCTGCCGGGGCCTGAGGTCACCGAGGAGTAGCTTGAGGAGAGTGGTTTTGCCGGAGCCGTTAGGTCCGATGACGCCCACCTTGTCGCCGCGGATGATGGTGGTGGAGAAGGCGTCGACAATCTTCTTGTCGTCCCAGGAAAAGGAGATTGCCTCTGCATCGACGACCATCCGCCCGCTCCGTTCAGCCTCACGGATGACGAGCCGGGACACGCCTTCCTGCTCAACTCGACGCGCCCGCTCCTGACGCATCTGCACCAATGCCCGGACTCTGCCCTCGTTCCTGGTGCGGCGCGCCCTGACCCCCTGCCTCCCCCACGCCTCTTCTTGAGCCAGTTTCTTGTCGAAATCGTGCCTTTGCCGCTCTTCAGCCTCAAGCAGGCCCTGCCGGCGTTCCAGATAGGTCCCGTAATCACAGGCGAAGGAGAACAGGCGTCCCCGGTCGATTTCCACGATGCGCGTCGCCAGACGCGCGAGAAACGCCCGGTCATGAGTCACAAACATAAATGCCTTCTCGTACTTGAGCAGGAACGCTTCAAGCCAAAGGATGGTGGTGATATCGAGATGGTTGGTGGGCTCGTCGAGGAGCAGCAGGCCCGGCTCGCTCACCAGGGCCCTGGCCAGAAAGACCCTGCGCTTCATACCCGCCGACAGAGACCGGAACTGGGAAAACTCATCCAGGCCGGTCCTTGCGATTATCGTCTCCACGCGCCGGTGGTACTGCCAGGCGCCCGATGTCTCTATCCGGTGCTGCACCTGCTCGAGGGTTCTGAGCAGACCCGCGCTACTGGAGCCCCGGCCGATCTGAAAGGTGAGCTCATGGTACTCCCGGAGCAGCTCCCTATGCTCCCGGCAACCGGAAGCCACGACGTCATAGACCGTGCCCGCAAGCCCCTCGGGAACTTCCTGGGGCAGCAGGGCGACTCCCCCATCGCCGCTCCGGACAACGACGCCCGCGTCAGGCTCAATCTGGCCCGCCAGAACCTTCATGAGGGTCGATTTGCCGGAGCCGTTGCGGCCCACCAGGCCGATCCTCTCAGAGGCCTCGACCTGGAGCGTCACACCATCCAGCAGCCGCGGACCGCCGAAGGACAATGAAATATCGTTGAGCCGGATTATCGTCATATCATCTCGCGGACAGACCACATCGCCGGGCAATCATCGATTTAGCCCTCCTCGCGGAGGAGTCTCATTTATAACCCGAGGCATGATGCAGGCGCAACCTCGTGCGCAAAAAACCTAGGCCCCACAAAAAAATAAAGGCCCCGAGGAGGGCCTTTATCCCTATTGACCTTGCAACTTAGCCTGTCACGACGTGTGCGGCTCTCGGGCCTTTCGGCGTCGTCTCGACGTCGAAGGTGACCGTCTGCCCTTCGGACAGAGACTTAAAGCCGTTGCCGCTGATCGACGTGTGGTGGACGAAAACGTCTTCGCCGTCTTCCCGGGCGATAAATCCAAAGCCCTTAGACTCGTTAAACCATTTTACCGTTCCATTTGTCATGCTCGAATACCTCCTTTCATAGATTGAAAGGTTACGCAGCGAAATAAAAAAGCCACAAAGCTCAGGAGTCTTTGCGGCCTTCAATACGGCAAAAACGTAAACTTTATGCTCTATTATCTCATAACGACCGGGAAAAGTCAAGGGCAGGTGCCCCACGGCAGACGCATTTGGAAATACCAATTTGAATCAGACCGTATGACGCCCTTCCTGAGCACGTATGCGGAACGACCGCTCACCAGTGTAGGCGGAACAGAGCGGTCCGCAGGATGAGGTGCGTGCTCGATCTTCTCTGCCCGTACTCCACCGCGCACCTCAAGCGATGAGGAGCCGGTGCGACCCAGCAGGGCAATATGGAGCTGGGTGCCCCGCCTATGTCGGGAGTGGAGCCTTAACGTGCGAAGGAACGGGTGTCATACGGTCCGGTGGGCAGACAGTTTCCAAATGCGTGTGCCCTGGCAGGTGCTCTACGCAGGAGAGGGAATGAGCTTACTCCTGTTCTTCGTGCCGCTTTCGCTCTTCCCTTCTCATCTCCCTTCTGAGCAGCTTTCCCACCTTGGACTTGGGCAGCATGTCTCTGAATTCTATGTAGGTCGGCACCTTATACGAAGCGAGACGGTCCCTGCACCAGCGTATCAGGTCATATCCCGTCACGCCCTTCACGTCCTCTTTCAGCACCACGAAGCACTTTATCCTTTCCCCCACCTTCTCGTCCGGTATTCCCACCGTGCAGGCGGCGAGCACTGCGGGGTGCTCCTGCAATGCCGCCTCGATCTCGGAAGAGGAGACACGGTAGCCCTTGTGTTTTATCGTGTCCGCGGTCCGGTCGACGAAGTAGAAGAAGCCTTGGGCGTCCTTTTTCACCACGTCGCCGGTCCTGTACCACCGCAGCCCGTCGAGCCGGAGAAAGGCCTCGGCCGTCTCCTCTTCCTTGTTCCAGTATGCCTCCACCATGTGCTCGGAAGAGACGATCAGCTCACCTGCCTCGCCGTCAGTCACCTCCTGCAGGGTCGCCTCATCGATGATCTTCACCTTCTTGGTCCTCACCACCCTTCCGATGGTGCCCGGAGGCTTCTCCACGTCTACCGGGGACATGGTCACGCCGCCGCATGTCTCGGTCGCCCCGTAGCCTTCGAAGATCTCCTTGCCGAATTTCTCCTTCCACCTCCGGGCTATTTCCCTGGGGAGCACGTCCCCCCCGCTGAAACAGTAAAGGAGCGAAGAGAGATCATAGAGATCGACCCTGTCGTGCTCGAGGATCATGCGGTAGAGCGCGGGAACACCGAAGAAGGTCTTTGCCTCATATTTCTCGACGGAATAGAGCAGTGCGTCTATATTCACCTTCGGCATAATGATGACGCAGTCGCCCGAAATGCAAAAGGGACCGACACCGAAGACCTGCCCCAGGATGTGGAAGAGCGGACCCCCCTGGACGATCACGTTCTCGGAGGGGGGCGTCAGGGGGTAGCTCACCTCGAGCTGGGCCGCGACGGATTCCAGGAAGAGGGCGTGATTGATAGGCACCCCCTTGGGGTTTTTCGTGGTGCCGCCCGTATAGAGCATCTCGAGGGTCGCGCGCGGGTCTATTGCCGGTTCTTGCGTGGCGGTCCTTTTTTTCATAAGGTCCGTGAGCGCGACGATGCCCGCGCCTTTTTCCGTC
>Ga0326727_10010776_pt1 | contig 21612 bp, 17 predicted proteins | sample MB2enrmetagenome_FD_207643 | JGI IMG/M metagenome (GOLD analysis project Ga0326727, IMG submission 207643) | Lab enriched peat soil microbial communities from McLean, Ithaca, NY, United States - MB29MY | ecosystem: Environmental > Terrestrial > Soil > Wetlands > Peat | place: USA: New York...
AAGCGGCTTGCTCCCGCCGAGCTACACCACCAGATGGGTCACGACCTCCGGCGGTTCCCAGTTCGAGCCTGCGGCGCAAACGCGGTTGGTTGTCCTTGACCTGGACAAGCAGGTGATTGCCCGAGGCGATCACGCGCGCGAACGATTTTTTTGGGCGTGTTCGGCGTCGAGCGTGAACACGCAACCCTTCAAGCCGAGCGCCTCGATCAGCTCCGGGGCGGCCGGAATTTCATTGCTCTTCTCGTCAACCATCAGATGGCCGAGCACGATCTGATCGGCTTGCCGCAACGCCGACAACATGTGCGCCGCCTTGCGGTCGCTGAAGGCGTCGAAACTGCCGCGCAGGGTTTTGCCGTCAATGGCGATCGCGACCCATTCGTCCGAGGCAGGCGGCGTCGAAATCGCCGACGCATGCCGCCGAAACGCGGCCTCCAACCCGGCCGGGTCGACGCCTTGAATGATCAGCCGCAACCCCGTGTAGGAGGGCGAACAGCGCAGACGCAGGCCAAACGCTTCGTTCAGCCGCTGCAAATGCACGCGAATGAACTCATGGATCTGCCGGTAGGAATTGGCCCCCGCGACCATGCCGAGAATGGCGTAGAGCAACACGGCCGCCAGGTCGAAACGCTTGCCCTCGGCGCGCCGGCGGTCCGGGATCGAACGCAAAATCTCCAATAGCGACGCCGACATGCGACAACCTCCGATTCGGGTTGTCGCCGATAGATTCACACATTCTCGCCGCCGGGAATCCCCAACCGCCCTTCAAACTCCGCAGAACTGAACAGCCCTGTATCGTAAGCCCTCTGTTGGACGTTCGGGATTGCCGGATTCGTCCGACCAGGGTCGATATTGTCTGCCAATGTGAAAGAGTAAATTGCTCTCTCTTTAATGGCGTACACCTTGCCGCCAATACCAATCATTTCTCTGACCGCACCTTCTTCAGGATCTCCGGCGATCTTTACCATGAGAGCGGACTCTCGGAGCCTATCTATAGGTCGATTTGTCTCTTGCATTATTTTTGGTCTTCGTGGCTTAATCTGCATCGTCGCCGTTTTTGTCGACTGTGCGGATGCGTCCCTACCGTAATTCCCGCTAGAATCGTCTGCAAGGTGACTGTCCACTATTCCACCAAATTGGTCGTTTGCGAACAGGTACCGGGCATTGCATCCGCGTCAACAGAATTACTGAATTGCATCGTGAAGTGCGTTAACACATGCACAATTCCCTTTTTGCCGGTTCGCCCGGATTCCGCTGACAGCGTGCTGAGCCCCCCTCGCCAGGCCCGACGTCCGTCGGCCGGCGAAGCGCTCGCGGCGCGCCGCAGCGGAAATAAACCGCTTCGCAAACCCCTGAAAGCAAACCAACGCCGGAAATCGCCGCCTCGGCTGCGCCGAACGCGCCTCCGTCTCCCGCTTGCCGTCCGTCCGCCTTCCTGCCAAACAGGCGCGCAGTCTCATTCGTGCCAGAGGAACGTCTCGTGACGCATGCGGCGGCCGCGCGAACCGGCGGACAGATTCTCATCGACCAGCTGCGCGCGCAGGGGGTCGAGCGGGTCTATTGCGTGCCGGGCGAATCCTATCTGCCGGCGCTCGACGCGCTCTACGGCTCGGGGATCGAGACAATCGTCTGCCGCCAGGAGGCGGGGGCGGCGATGATGGCGCTGACCGCCGGGCGGCTCGCCGGGCGGCCGGGCGTGTGCTTCGTCACCCGCGGCCCCGGCGCGACCAACGCCGCCCACGGCGTTCATATCGCTGAGCACGATTCTGCGCCGCTGATCCTGCTGGTCGGCCAGATCGAGCGGGGAAAGCGCGGCCGCGGCGCCTTCCAGGAGATGGACTATCGCGCCTTCTTCGGCTCGACCGCCAAATGGGCGACCGAGGTCGACAGCGCGGCGCGGATTCCGGAGATCGCGCAACGCGCCTTCCATGTCGCCATGCAGGGCCGTCCCGGCCCGGTGGTGGTCGCGCTGCCCAAGGACGTTCTCAGCGAGGCGGCCGCGGTCGCCGACGCGCCGCGCGTCGAGCCGACGGCGATCTGGCCGGGCGCGACGCAGATGGCCGAGCTTCAGAAGCTCTTGTGGGCGGCCGAGCGGCCGATCGTCGTTCTCGGCGGCGGGAGCTGGAGCGCGCGCGCCGGCGCCGCGGTCGCGCGTTTCGCCGAGCGCTTCGAGCTGCCGGTGGTCGGCTCGTTCCGCCGCGCGAGCTATTTCGACGGCGAGAGCCCCAACTACGCTGGCGAGATCGGCCTGTCCGTCAATCCGCGCCTCAAGGCGCGGGTCGCGGCGGCCGACCTCGCGCTGTTGATCGGCGCGCGGATGTCGGAAGCGCCTTCGCAGGACTATGCGCTGTTCGACATTCCCGCGCCGCGCCAGAAGCTCGTCCACGTCTATCCCGACCCGGAAGAGATCGGCCGCGTCTATCATCCCGCGCTGGGGATCGTCGCCACCGCGCCGGCCTTCTGCGCGGCGCTCGAAGGGCTGGAGCCGCCGACGGCGATTCGCTGGAGCGCCGGGACCCGCCAGGCGCGCGCCGACTATCTCGCCTGGAGCGAAAATCCGCCGGTCGACGTCGGGCCGGTCAAGCTCGGCGAGATCATGCTCTTCCTGCGCCGGCGCGTCCCCGAGGCGATCTTCGCCACCGGCGCCGGCAACTACGCCATCTGGGCGGGCCGCTATTTGCGCTACCGCCATCCCGAGCAGCAGCTCAGCCCGACCTCGGGGTCGATGGGCTATGGCGTTCCGGCGGCGGTCGCCGCCAAGCAGCTCTATCCCGAGCGCGTCGTCGTCGCCTTCTCGGGCGACGGCGACTTCCTGATGAACGGGCAGGAGTTCGCCACCGCCGTGCAGTACGATCTGCCGATCGTGGTCGTCGTGGTCGACAACGGCATGTACGGCACCATCCGCATGCACCAGGAGCGCGAGTATCCCGGCCGCGTCAGCGGCACAAGGCTGCGCAACCCCGACTTCGCCGCTTTGGCGCGCGCCTTCGGCGGCCACGGCGAGACGGTCGAGGAGACCGCGCAATTCGAGGCCGCCTTCGAGCGCGCGCTTGGCTCCGGCAAGCCGTCGATCCTCCACCTGAAGATCGACCCGGAGGCGATTGCGCCGGGCGCCGCGCTCTCCGCCGTCCGCGCGGCGGCGCTGAAACAGCGCGCCGGCCCGTGATCGCCGGCGCGATCCCCGAGGCTTGGTTGACGATCGGCGCCGTCGCGTTCGGCGCGACGCTGGCGGGTTTCGTCGAGGGGCTCGCGGGTTTGGCTTTTCCGTTCGTCGCGCTGGCGCTGTGGGGTTGGGCGCTGCCGCCGCAAATGGCCGCCCCGCTCGCCGTTTTCGGCGCGCTGCTCGGCGAGGCGGCGAGCCTCGGCGCGGCGCCGGGCGGCCTCGACCTCCGGCGTCTCGCGCCGCTGGCGGCGGGCGGCGCGCTCGGGGCGCCGATCGGCGTGTTCCTTCTCCATAACGCCGAGGTCCCGCGCTTTCGCCTGGCGGTCGGCGCGCTGCTGACGCTTTACGGGCTCTACCGCCTCGCGGCGCGCGATGGAGCGCGCGCGAGGCCCGGCGGCGGCGGGCTCGACGCCTTCGCCGGCCTGATCGGCGGCGCGCTCGGCGGATTTTCCGGCATGGCGGGCGCGGTCGGCGAAGTCTGGACGCGGCGGCGCGGCTTGAAGCGCGAGGCGCGGCGCGCGACCGCGGCGGCTTACGCCGCCGTCGCGCACGTCGCCGCGCTCGCCGTCTACGCCAGCGCCGGCGCGCTCGCCGCCGAGGCGTTTCGCCTGTTCGTCGTCGTCGCGCCGGCGGCGCTGGTCTCGTCCTATCTCGGGGCGGCGTTCGCGCGCCGATCGCGCCAGACGATCGTCGCGCGCGCGGCGCCCGCGCTCATCGCCGCCGCCGGCGTGGCGCTGATCGTCGGCTTCGCGCGTACGCTCTCGGGCGCGCGCTGATGAGCGAGGGCGCCAGAGCGCGCCGGCGGCTTCTGACGATGACGGCCGCCTCATCCGTCGGACAGGGCGGCCGCGCGAAGTCGCTGGAGCTCGCGTGGGGGCGATTACGGCGTCTGGGTCGGCGTGGGGGTCGGCGTCGCCTTGGCGGCGGGCTTCTTGGCCGTCTTCTTCACCGAGGTCTTCTTGACGACGGGCTTCGCCTTGGGCGCCATCTTCATCCCGGCCATCGGCGTGGAAGTCGCCGTGGGGGTTGGGGTCGGCGCAGGAGTCTGAGCCATGGCGGCGAGAGGCGCGAGGGCGATCGCGGCGCCAAGGCCGATCGCGGCGAGTTTCTTGAGCATCATAATTCTCCGTATCGAGCCTGCAAACCTTTCGCGGGCCTCGCATAGACAGTCGCTGAACCAACCTGAATCGACGATGAACAATCCGTCGTCGCGCATTACGACACTGTAAGATTGCACGCGGCGGCGACGCGCGCGGTTTGACGCGCGCGCGGCGCCTCCTTAAGAAGCCAACGAGCGCGCCCCATGTCCCACAACAGCTTCGGCCATCTTTTCCGCGTCACCACCTTCGGCGAGAGCCATGGGCCGGCGATCGGCTGCGTCGTCGATGGTTGTCCGCCGCTGATCCCGCTCGAGGCCGCCGACATCCAGGCCGAGCTCGATCGCCGTCGGCCCGGGACGTCGCGCTTCGCCTCGCAGCGGCGCGAGCCCGACGCGGCGCGCATCCTCTCCGGCGTCATGCCCGATCCCGCTAGCGGCCGGCAGGTGACGACGGGAACGCCGATCGCGGTGCTGATCGACAACCTCGACCAGCGCTCGAAGGACTACGACGAGATCAAAGACAAGTACCGGCCGGGGCACGCCGACTACGTCTACGAGGCGAAATACGGAATCCGCGACTATCGCGGCGGCGGGCGCGCCTCGGCGCGCGAGACCGCGGCGCGCGTCGCCGCCGGGGCGATCGCGCGCAAGGTCGTCCCGGGCGTGACCATCCGCGGCGCGGTGGTGCAGATCGGCGCGCTGACCATCGACCGCGGGCGCTGGGACTGGGAGGAGACCCGGCGCAACCCGCTGTTCTGCCCCGACGCCGACGCGGCGCCGCGCTTCGCCGAGTATCTCGACCAGATTCGCAAGGCGGGCTCCTCGGTCGGCGCGGTGGTCGAGATCGTCGCCGAGGGCGCGCCCGCCGGTTGGGGCGCGCCGATCTACGGTAAGCTCGACGCCGAGATCGCGGCGGCGCTGATGAGCGTCAATGCGGTCAAGGGAGTCGAGATCGGCGACGGTTTCGCCGCGGCGACGCTCAGCGGAGAAGAGAACGCCGACGAGATGCGCGCCGGTCCCGACGGCCGGCCGCGGTTTCTCTCCAATCACGCTGGCGGAGTGCTCGGCGGCGTCGCCACCGGCCAGCCGATCGTCGCGCGCTTCGCGGTGAAGCCGACCTCGTCGATCCTTACGCCGCGGCGCACGGTGACGCGCTCCGGGGAGGAGACCGAGATCGTCACCAAGGGTCGCCACGACCCCTGCGTGGGCATTCGCGCCACGCCGGTCGGCGAGGCGATGGTCGCCTGCGTCCTCGCCGACGCCTTCTTGCGCCACCGCGCCCAGATCGGCCGCTAGGCGGCGCTGGTTCAGAAATGCAGGCTCGCGCCGACCCGCACGACGTTGGTCGAGGTCGTCAGCGGCTGCGGGTAGTAGGGCGTGGCGTAGGTCGCGCCGCCGAAGTCGTAGCGAATGACCTCGCCGCGCAGCGAGACGTTGCGGGTGATCGGATATTCGACGCCGAGGCCGTAGGCGAGGCCCTTGATCGTGACGCTGCTGGAGACGCCGCCGTCGCGGTAGTCGCTGGTCGACCAGGCCCAGCCGAGGGTGCCGTAACCGAGCAGGTTGCCGAAGACGTAGCCGCCCTTGACGCGCGCCGAGGACAGGAAGTCCTGGCTGAAGGACGCCGAGCCGAGCGAGCCGGTGCGCACGCCGCTGAACATGCCGTCGATCTCGGCGCCGCCGACGATGCGCGAGGACTGGAAGTTATAGCCGAGATGCGCTCCGCCGACCGCGCCGGAGGTGTTGGCGGAGCCCACCGAGCCGAGGCCGACGCCAAGGTCCGGGCCGAACGCGACGCCGGAGAAATCGGGGCCGTTGGGGCCGACGTCGGTGCGATAGACGTCGGCCGCTTCGGCGCGGCAAAGGGTGAGCGCGAGGAGGAGGGGGGGAAGCAGGCGGACGAAGCGACGCATGACGAGACCTCACCGGCTCACGTCGGCGCGAAAAGGCGCGCGCGGGCTGACGGGGAAAATTTTACCAATGTTTTTCACCGCTTGTTCGCCAAACTCGATTCAAGCCCAACAAAGCGTTAACTGCTTGCGGGGAAGATGCGGCGCGCGCGGCGCCGCCGACTTCTTGCGCTAAGTCAACGACTCAAGATGAGTGCGTCGATAGACTTTATTTGCAGGCCCGTCGACATTTCGCGAGCTCCCGCAATGTTCAAAGATCTTCTTGTTGTCCTTGAAGAACCGGACAAGGCGACGCCGTACGCGATCGCCTTCGCGCGTCGTTTCGGTTCGCGCCTCACCGCAATTCGGCCGCGGCGCAATCTGTCGCTGATGAGCGACGGCTCGCTCGAAGCGCGGATGGAGTTCGCGCGCGGCGACCGCCAGGGGCGCGACGCGCGCGCCCGGAAAATGCTGGAAGACTTCGCCGCGGCGGCGCGGGCCGCCGGCGTCGACGCCGACGCCGTCGCCTACGACGACCCCGGCAATCCCGAGCCCCGCGACGTCGCGGAGTTCGCCCGCGCTTTCGACCTCGTCGTCATCGAGCAGGAAGAACCGGGCCGCCCGCTCGGTTTTTCAGGCCTCGCCGGCCTGCTCATCGCCGACAGCGGCCGGCCGATCGTCGTCGTGCCCGGCCTGCCGCGCGAGCCGCCGCGCTTCGACCGCATCCTGGCGGCGTGGGACGGCAGCGCCCCGGCCGCCCGCGCGCTCGGCGACGCTTCGCCGCTGTTGGAGCGCGCCGGGCATATCGAGATCGTCGCGGTCAACGCCGCCGGCGGAACGAGCATGGTCACGGCGAGCGGCGAACGGGTCGCTCGCAAGCTCGCGCGGCTCGGGGTCGACGCGAGCTTCCACCGCGTTCCCGGCGGCGGCGACCCCGGCGCCGTTTTGCTATCGCGCGCCGCCGACGTCGGCGCCAATCTGATCGTCTCCGGCGGCTACGGCCATTCGCGGCTGCGCGAGGCGATGCTGGGCGGGGTGACGCGGACGCTGCTCGCCAACGCCGCCGCGCCGGTGTTCATGTCGCACTGAGCGGGGGGCGCGCCGCCGGCCGACGGGCGCCAGGCGTCCCTATCGACCCGGCCGCCGGACGGGGAGGCGACCTTCTTCCGTGTCGGGATCGAGTGCCGGGGCGGGCGGCGCGAATCCTCTTGCGGCGGGCGCGGCGCGGCGCCAAAAAATACTGGCGAAAAGGGAGGAAAGAGATGGCCGCGCCCATCCGTGCGCCCCTGAAGAAAGTCACCCTGCACGCCGCGCGCTCGAAGGCGTTTCCGGACGGCTCGATCCGCCACGGCTACGTTTTCCTAGCGCCGCTGACCGTGGACGGGCGGATCGACCTCGATGCCTGGAAGGCGCGGCGCGGCGAATGTTTCGTCCGCCGCTTTTGGGGCGACGATCCTGCGGAGCGCGGCCTTCTCGTTCACCGGCCGGGCGGACGCGGCGGCTCGACCTGGGCTTTCGAATACGGGAAAGCGGCGGCGCTCGACGAGGAGGCGCCGGGTTACCGCTTCGCCGATCACGCCTTCCGCGTCGGCGAATACGTCTCGATCCGCGGGGAGGACGGCGAACTCTTGACCTTCAAGGTCGTCGACGTGAGCTGAAGCCCGCCGCGGCGCCTCAGCGCGGCAGGACAGTCTCGCCGATCAGCGCCTCGTCGATCGCTGCGGCGCATTGGCGGCCTTCGCGGATCGCCCAGACGACCAGCGATTGGCCGCGGCGCATATCGCCGCAGGCGAACACCTTAGGCTGGTTGGTGGCGTAGCGGCGGGTGTCGGCGGCGACGGCGCCGCGCGGATTGAGCGCGACGCCGAGCTCGTCCAGCATTCCGGCGCGCGTCGGCCCGAGGAAACCCATCGCCAGCAGCACCAGCTCGGCCTTGAGCGAGAACTCGCTGCCGGGGATCGGCTTCAGCTTGTCGTCGACGCGCGCGCATTCGAGGCCGGCGACCGCGCCATGCGCGCCGACGAACGCGCGCGTCATCACCGCGAATTCGCGCTCGGCGCCTTCCTCATGGCTTGACGAGGTGCGCATCTTCAAGGGCCAGTCCGGCCAAGTGGCGAGCTTCGCCTCATGCTCGGGCGGCGCCGGCAGGATCTCGAGCTGCGTCACCTTGAGCGCGCCCTGGCGGATCGAGGTGCCGATGCAGTCGGAGCCGGTGTCGCCGCCGCCGATGACGACGACGTTCTTGCCGGCGGCGAGGATCGGCTGGTTGGAGCCGCTGGGCTCGCCCGAAACGCGGCGGTTCTGCTGCGGCAGGAACTCCATGGCGAAGTGAACGCCGGCGAGGTCGCGGCCAGGAATCGACAGATCGCGCGGCGCCTCGGCGCCGCCGGCCAGCGCCACCGCGTCGTGGCTCTCGACCAGAGACTTGGCGGCGACGTCACGGCCGACTGCGACGCCGCAATGGAAGACGACGCCTTCCGCCTGCATCTGCTCGATGCGCCGATCGATGCGCTGCTTCTCCAGCTTGAAATCGGGGATGCCGTACCGCAGGAGCCCGCCGGGCTTGGCGTTCTTCTCGTAGACGTGCGTCTCGTGGCCGGCGCGGGCGAGCTGCTGGGCGCAGGCGAGACCGGCGGGGCCCGAGCCGACGACGGCGACCCGCTTGCCGGTGGGACGCGCCGCAGGCTCCGGCTTGATCCAGCCTTCGGCCCAGGCGCGGTCGACGATCGCGCATTCGATCGTCTTGATGGTGACCGGCGTCTCCTGCAGGTTGAGGGTGCAGGAGGCTTCGCACGGGGCCGGGCAGACGCGGCCGGTGAACTCGGGGAAATTGTTGGTGCTGTGGAGGTTGCGCGACGCCTCGCGCCATTCGCCGCGATAGACGAGGTCGTTCCAGTCCGGGATCTGGTTGTTCACCGGGCAGCCGTTGTGGCAGTAGGGGATGCCGCAGTTCATGCACCGCGCCGCCTGGTCGCGCGTCCCCCCCTCGCTCAGCGGCAGTAAGAACTCGTGGTAATTGCGGATGCGGTCGGACGCCGGCGCGTAGCGTCGATCCATGCGGTCGATTTCCAGAAAGCCGGTAACCTTGCCCATGCTCACCTCGTCGCTCTCGCCGCGTCGGCGAGAGGCAGATCCGTTAACCATTTCCCCCTCCCGCATGCGGGAGGGGCGGCCTTGCTACAGACGGAGCTCGCGTTCGCAGCGCGCGATCCATGCGCGCGCCGCCGGACGCGAATCCAAGCTGAACCCCCCTTCGTGCGCCAGCCGGGTATAGGGCAGAAGCGCGATGTCGGCGACGCTTAGCGCCTCGCCGACGAAATGGGTTTTACCGGCGATCAGCTTCTCCATCGTGTCAAGCGCCTTTTCGCCGCGCTCGACCACCCGCGCCTCGCGCTCGCTCGCCGGCTTGCCGAGGTAGAACATGTGGAAGCGCGCCACTGCGACATAGGGCTCGTGGCTGTACTGCTCCCAGAACAGGAGCTCGTCGACTTTGGCCCGCGCGAACGGGTCGTCGGGAAGAAGCCGCGAGCCGCGCGCCAGATAGAGCAGGATCGCGTTGGACTGCGCGAGGTGGCGACCGTCGGCGAATTCGACGACCGGAACCTGCCCGAACGGATTGAGGGCGAGAAACCGCGGCGTGCGCGTCTCGCCCTTCATGACGTCGACGCTCTCCCACCGGTAGGGCAGGCCAAGATAGTCCGCGGCGAACTTCACCTTCTGGCAATTGCCGGAGTTGAGATCGCCGTAGACGCGCATCGGCTCCACCGCTTACTCCCCCGCCGCCAGCAGCGATTGGTCGGCGCCGCTCGCCGCCAGCTCGGCGAGGGCGCGCCGATACTCGACCGGCATCACCTTGCGGAACTTAGGCAGCGTCGCCTCCCAGTTCTCCAGGATCGCGCGCGCCCGGGCCGAGCCGGTCAGGCGCGCGTGATTGGCGATGAGCTGGCGCAGGCGCTCCGCGTCGTGGCGGGTCATGTCGCTCATCACGTCGACCCGGCCGTGGCCGTCGAGGTCGCCGCCCGAGTGGAGATGGCGCTGCATGATCTCCTCCTCGGCGGCGACCGGCTCGAGTTCGACCATCGCGAGGTTGCAGCGCGTGGCGAAGTCGCCCGCCTCGTCGAGCACGTAGGCGATGCCGCCGGACATGCCGGCGGCGAAGTTGCGCCCGGTCTCGCCGATCACCACCACCACGCCGCCGGTCATGTATTCGCAGCCGTGGTCGCCGACGCCCTCGACCACCGCGACGGCGCCCGAATTGCGTACGGCGAAGCGCTCGCCGGCGACGCCGCGGAAGTAGCACTCGCCGGAGATCGCGCCGTAGAGCACGGTGTTGCCGACGACGATCGACTCCTCGGGCTTCAGCTTCACCGCCTCGCGCGGCGGGTAGACCACCACGCGCCCGCCCGACAGGCCCTTGCCGACATAGTCGTTGGCGTCGCCTTCCAGCTCCAGCGTCACCCCCTTGGCGAGAAAGGCGCCGAAGCTCTGGCCGGCCGTGCCCTTGAGCTTGATGTGGATGGTCTCGTCGCGCAGGCCGGCGTGGCCGTGGCGGCGCGCGATCTCGCCCGACAGCATCGCGCCGGTCGAGCGGTCGGTGTTGCGGATCGGCAGCTCGAGCCGGACGTGGCGGCCGCTGTCGATCGCCTCGCGCGTCTCGGCGATCAGCCGGCGGTCGAGCACCTTGTCGATGCCGTGGTCCTGCTCCGTGCAATGGTGGAGCGCGTCGGTCGGCCAGGGCGTCGGCTTCACGAACAGTTTGGAGAAGTCGAGCCCGCGCGCCTTCGCCTCGGCGATCGCCTCGCTCTTGTTGAGCATCTGGCTCTGGCCGATCATCTCGTCGAAGGTGCGGAAGCCCATCGCCGCCATCAGCGCGCGCGCCTCTTCGGCGACGAAGAAGCAGAAGTTGATGACGTGCTCGGGCTGGCCGACGAAGCGCTTGCGCAGCACCGGGTCCTGGGTGGCGACGCCGACCGGGCAGGTGTTGAGGTGGCACTTGCGCATCATCACGCAGCCCGCGGCGATCAACGGCGCGGTGGCGAAGCCGAACTCGTCGGCGCCGAGCAGCGCGCCGACCACCACGTCGCGGCCGGTGCGCACGCCGCCGTCGACCTGGACGCTGATGCGCGAGCGCAGGCCGTTCGCCACCAGCGTCTGATGGGTCTCGGCGAGGCCGATCTCCCACGGGCTGCCGGCGTGGCGAATCGAGCTCAACGGCGAGGCGCCCGTGCCGCCCTCGTAGCCGGAGATGGTGACGTGGTCGGACTTGCACTTGGCGACGCCCGCGGCGACCGTGCCGACGCCGACCTCGCTCACCAGTTTGACCGACACCAGCCCCTGCGGGTTGACGTTCTTCAGGTCGAAGACGAGCTGCTTCAGGTCCTCGATCGAATAGATGTCGTGGTGCGGCGGCGGCGAGATGAGGCCGACGCCCGGCGTCGAATGGCGCACCTTGGCGATCACCGCGTCGACCTTGTGGCCGGGCAATTGCCCGCCTTCGCCGGGCTTCGCGCCCTGCGCCATCTTGATCTGCATCATGTCGGAATTGACCAGGTACTCCGCCGTGACGCCGAAGCGGCCGGAGGCGACCTGCTTGATCGCCGAGCGCGGCGAATCGCCGTTGGCCAGGCGCTTGAAGCGCTCGGGCTCCTCGCCGCCTTCGCCGGTGTTCGACTTGCCGCCGATGCGGTTCATCGCGATCGCCAGCGTCGTGTGGGCCTCGCGCGAAATCGAGCCGAACGACATCGCGCCGGTCGAGAAGCGCTTGACGATCGACCCGGCGGGCTCGACCTCATCGAGCGGAACCGGCTTGCGGCCGTCCTCCTCCGCCGCGCGCAGGCGGAACAGGCCGCGGATGGTCAGCCAATGCTCGGCCTGCTCGTTCAGCAGCTTGGCGTAGGCGTCGTACTTGTCCTTGGCGGCGCCGCGCACCGCGTGCTGCAGCAGCGACACGGTCTCAGGCGTCCAGCAGTGCGCTTCTCCGCGCAGGCGGAAGGCGTACTCGCCGCCGACGTCGAGCGCGCCGCGCAGCACCGGCGAATCGCCGAACGCGTCGCGGTGGCGGCGCGCGGTCTCGGCGGCGATCTCGGGGAGGCCCGCGCCTTCGATGCGCGTCGCCGTGCCGGTGAAGAACTTGTCGATCAAGTCGCGCGACAGGCCGATCGCGTCGAAGATCTGCGCGCCGCAATAGGACTGGTAGGTGGAGATGCCCATCTTCGAGGCGACTTTCAGCAGCCCCTTGTCGATCGCCTTGATGAAGCGCTTGACCGCCTCGTGGGCGTCGATCTCGTCGGGCAGATCCTTCGCCATCGCCGTTAGCGTCTCGAAGGCGAGATAGGGGTTGATCGCCTCGGCGCCATAGCCGGCGAGGCAGGCGAAATGGTGCACCTCGCGCGCTTCGCCCGTCTCCAGCACCAGGCCGACCGAAGTGCGCAGGCCCTTGCGGATCAGGTGGTGATGCACCGCCGCGGTGGCGAGCAGGGCGGGGATGGGGATGCGGTCCGGCCCGACCATGCGGTCGGAGAGGATGATGATGTTGTACGAGCCGCGCACCGCCGCTTCGGCGCGCTCGCACAGGCGCTGCAGCGCCTCATCCATGCCCGCCGCGCCGCGCTCTACGGGATAGGTGACGTCGAGCGTCTTGGTGTCGAACGAATCCTCGAAATGGCCGATGCAGCGGATCTTCTCCAGGTCCTCGTTGGTGAGGATCGGCTGACGCACCTCGAGCCGTTTGCGCCGCGCGGCGCCGGCGAGGTCGAACAGGTTCGGCCGCGGCCCGATGAACGAGACGAGGCTCATCACCAGCTCCTCGCGGATCGGGTCGATCGGCGGGTTGGTGACCTGGGCGAAGTTCTGCTTGAAGTAGGTGTAGAGCAGCTTCGACTTGTCGGAGAGGGCCGAGATCGGCGTGTCGGCGCCCATCGAGCCCACCGGCTCCTGGCCGGTGGTCGCCATCGGCGCCATCAGGAACGACAAGTCCTCCTGCGTGTAGCCGAACGCCTGCTGGCGGTCGAGCAGCGACACGTCGGTTCGCGAGGCGCGCGGCTCGACCGGATTCAGATCCTCGAGCACGATCTGGGTCTGCGTCAGCCACTGGCGATAGGGGTTGGCGCGCGAAAGCGTCCGCTTGATCTCGTCGTCGGAGACGATGCGACGCTCGACGAGGTCGACGAGCAGCATCTTGCCCGGCTGCAGCCGCCACTTGGCGACGATCTTCTCCTCGGGGATCGGCAGCACGCCGATTTCGGAAGCAAGCACCACCAGCCCGTCGTCGGTGATGACAAAGCGGGCCGGCCTGAGACCGTTGCGGTCGAGCGTGGCGCCGATCTGGCGGCCGTCGGTGAAGGCCATCGCCGCCGGGCCGTCCCAAGGCTCCATCAGCGCAGCGTGATATTCGTAGAAGGCGCGCCGCTCCGGCTCCATCAGCGGATTGCCGGCCCACGCCTCCGGAATCAGCATCATCATCGCATGGGCGAGCGAATAGCCGCCGCGCGTCAAGAACTCGAGCGCGTTGTCGAAGCAGGCGGTGTCCGACTGGCCTTCGTAGGAGATCGGCCACAGCTTGGCGATGTCGGCGCCGTAGAGCGCCGATTCGACGCTCGCCTGGCGCGCCGCCATCCAATTGACGTTGCCGCGTAGCGTGTTGATCTCGCCGTTGTGGGCGACCATGCGATAGGGATGGGCGAGCCGCCAGGAAGGGAAAGTGTTGGTGGCGAAGCGCTGATGCACCAACGCCAGCGCGGTCTCGTAAAGCGGGTCGAGCAGGTCGCGGTAGTAAGGGGCCAGCTGGCCGACCAGCACCATGCCCTTGTAGACGATGGTGCGGCAGGAGAGCGACACCGGGTAGTAGTCGGCCATGCGCGGGTCGCGCGCGTCGTAGACGCGATTGGAGATGACCTTGCGCAAGATGAACAGCTTGCGCTCGAAGGCGTCCTCGTCGCCGGCCGCCGCGCCGCGGCCGATGAAAAGCTGACGCTGCGCCGGCTCGACCGCCTTCACCCGTTCGCCGAGGTTGGCGTTGTCGACCGGCGTTTCGCGCCAGCCGAGGAGCGCGAGCCCCTCGTCTGCGATCGCCTTTTCGACGATCGCCTGAATCTCGGCGCGCGCCGTCGCGTCGCGCGGCATGAAGAACTGGCCGACGCCATAGAAGCTGGGCTCGGGCAGGACGAAGCCGAGCTTCGCGCACTCGCGGGCGAACAGGCGGTGGGGGATCTGCGTCAGCACGCCACAGCCGTCGCCGAGCGTCGCGTCGGCGCCGACCGCCCCGCGGTGGTCGAGGTTGATCAGGACCTGGAGGCCCTTGAGCAGGATGTCGTGGGTCTTGCGGCCGTTCATGTCGGCGACCACGCCGACGCCGCACGAATCGCGTTGCGCGTTCGGATCGTAGAGGCCTTGCGGGCGCGACGGATCGTCGGCGCGCGGCGTCGGGGCGGTCGAAGCGGCGAGCGCCTCGCGGCCGAGGTGACGGTGCTGGGCCTTGGCGTTCATCTTCACACTCCCCGACCGGTCGCGTCCCGCGCCGACCGTCGTTCCTCAACTGGTTGTAAGTTTAGTTCGGACAATGGCGGCTATGTAAAGCGTGAGAGCCTCTGGGCGTCACGCAGCGGGTTTCTTTCGGTCCGTTGCTTTCGACACGTCCGACATCCTCGCCCGCGGCCGCAAGCGGCCGCAAATGGTCAGCACGACTGTCCTATGTCGCGCGACGATGACAGAAACGTCGGCGCGACACAAGACTGGCGCGCCGCGCGGCGCGAGTTTTTTTCTCAATTCGTCCGGCGGGCGGAGATTGCCAGCGCCGCGCCGGGAGGGCATGAAGACGCGCGCGGAGCGCGCGATGAAGAGGCTCGAGCCGATGGATTTCGCCAGCGACAACGCCGCCGGGGCGGCGCCCTCGATCCTCGAGGCGATCGCGCGCTCGGCCCGCGTCAACGCGCCCGCCTACGGCGCCGACGAATACACCGCGCGCGCCGAGGCGCGGCTTTCCGAGCTGTTCGAGCGCGAGGTCGCCGCCTTTCTCGTCGCCACCGGCACCGCCGCCAACGCGCTGGCGCTCGCCGCGCTCGCCCGACCGTGGGAGACGGTGTTCTGCCACGAGGAGGCGCACATCATCGACGACGAATGCGGCGCGCCCGAGTTCTTCGCCGCGGGCGCGAAGCTGGTCGGCGTCGCCGGCCTGAGCGGCAAGGTCGCGCCCGACGCGCTCAGCGAGACGCTCGCCCGCTTTCCCCGCGGACAAGTCAAGACGACTCAGCCCGCGGCGCTGTCGCTCAGCCAGGCGACCGAAGCGGGGACGCTCTACCGGCTCGACGAGATCGCGGCGCTGACGCGCGTCGCGCGCGAGGCGGGGCTCGCCGTGCACGTCGACGGCGCGCGATTCGCGAACGCCGTCGCCGCGCTCGGCGTCGCGCCGGCGGATATGACTTGGCGCGTCGGCGTCGACGCGCTCGCCTTCGGCGCGACCAAGAACGGCGCGCTCGCCTGCGAGGCGGTGGTGTTCTTCGATCCCGCCAAGGCGGCCGATTTCGCTTTCCAGCGCAAACGCGCCGGGCAGACGCTGTCGAAAGGCCGCTTTCTCGGCGCGCAGATGGAGGCCTATCTCGCCGACGGCCTGTGGCTCGAGCTGGCGCGGCGCGCCAACGCCGCCGCGCGCCGTTTGTCGGAGGGGCTCGCCGCGACGCCCGACGTGCGCCTGGTCTGGCCGACCGAGGCCAACGAGGTGTTCGTGGCGGCGCCGAGCGAGAGCCTGGCGCGCTGGCGCGCCGCGGGGGCGCGGTTTCACGACTGGACGTCGCGCTCGGCGCCGCCGGAGCGCGCGCCCGGCGCCAGAGAAGGGATGGCGCGGCTGGTGACTTCGTTCGAAACCGAGGAGCGGGAGATCGACGCGCTTCTCGAACTCGCCGCCGCGCCGCACCGCCGCCGCAATCTTTAGCAAAGCTTAGGGAAAAGCGGCCAAGGAACAAGAGGAGTCGCAAGCATGGTCGAGAGTCCGCGCGCCGGATCGGCGCGCAAGCGGTGGGGCGGTTTCGCCGCGGCGGCGACGCTGCTTCTCGCCATGACGGCGAGCGCCGATGCGCAGGGCTTCTTCGACGTGTTCCGCCGGGGGCCCTCGCCTTACGACATCGAACGGCGACTCGAGGACGCGGGCTATGTGCTGCAGCGGCCGCTCGTCCTGCGCGGCGACGTCTATCTCGCCGACGTCGAAGCGGGCCGCGGCCGCTTCCAACGGCTGGTGATCGAGGCCGACAGCGGGCGCATCCTCGAGCGCTTCCGCGCCGGGCGCGACGTCGACCCGGACATAGGCGCGGCCGATCCGTGGGGCGCGCCGGCCGTGATTCCTCCCAACCGAAGCGGTCCGCCGTCGATCTACCTTTCGCCCGAGCCGAGCGACGCGCCGAAGGCCAAGGCAAAGCCGAAGCCCGCCGAGGCCAAACGCGACGCCGCGACGCCGACGCCAGCGGCGAATGCGGTCAATTCGCCGCCCGCCGCCGCGCCCGCGCCGACCCCGACGGCGGCCGCGGCGGCGCCAGCGCCGGTTTCGACGCCGGCCGCTTCGGAGGTCGCCAAGACCGAGGCGCCGACAGGGCCGGCGGCGACGAAGCCCGCTGCGCCCGCGCCGAGCCCGACGGCCGCCGCGAGCCCGACGCCGTCGCAGCTCGCCAAGACGGACGCGCCCGCCGCCGGCCCGACCGCGGCGAAGCCTGCGCCGGCGCCCGCCGAGGCGCCGGCGAAGAAGAAGGCGATCAACGATCTTCCGGTGACGCCGCTCGATTGAGACGAAAAAGGGCGCCCCGCGGGGCGCCCTTGAATTTTCATCATCCTCCCGACCGACCATAGGTCGGCGGCTGAAGACGAGGGGCTTACGCCGCCTGCTTGACCGCCGCGGCGGAGCGGGCCGGCCCTTGGATCGGGATGGCGCGCGGCTTTTGCGCCTCGGGAACCTCGCGGACGAGGTCGATGTGCAGCAGGCCGTTCTCGCAGGTCGCGCCCTTCGCCGTCACGTGGTCGGCGAGCTGAAAGCGGCGCTCGAAGGCGCGCGCGGCGATGCCCTGATAGAGCAACTCGGACTTGTCGCCCTCGCCATTCTGCTGTTCGTCCTTGGCCCCACGCACTGTCAAGGTGTTCTCCCGCGTCTCGACGGAAAGCTCATTCTCGCCGAAGCCGGCGACCGCTACGGTGATGCGGTAGGCGTTCTCGCCGGTGCGCTCGATGTTGTAGGGCGGGTAGGTCGGGGCGTTGCCTTCGAACGCCGCCGTCTTGTCGAGCAGCGACAACAGCCGGTCGAAGCCGATCGTGGTGCGGTAGAAGGGAGAGAAATCATAATTCAACATGGTCATATCCTCCTGGATCGAAGCGACATGGCCGTCCCACGCCCCGGTATGGCGGCGTCGGCGGCGAACGCGTCCCGGAAGGGCCCGCGCGTCTTAAGATGTGGTGCGCCGGCGGCGCGGCGCAAGGGGAGGGGCGGCCGACGCCGCAAAAACGCTCGCTTGCGCCGCTATCGGGCGCCGTTGCGCGCCGGACGGCGTCTCGCTATACCCGCGCGCCGATCTCCGGGCTCCCCTTGCGAACATGAGGACCGCAGCATGAAACGCGTTCTTTGGCGAACGGCGATTTGCCTCGCCGCGCTCAGCTTCGCCGCCGCGGCGCACGCGCAGTCGCATATGCACGATGACGACAACAAAACGTTGCAGCCGTTGCCGCCGCAGCAGAAGAACTTCCCGATCGATCAGACCTGGCAGCTCCGCGAGCTCAACGGCAAGCCGATCGATTCGGGACTCGACGTCAGCCTGAAGATCGACAGCGCCTTGCGCGGCTCGGGTTTCACCGGCTGCAATTCGTGGTCGGCGGTGATGTACCCGATCAAGGATCAGCATCTCATCGTCGGTCCTTACGCGCTGACCAAGAAGCAGTGCGACAAGGAGACGATGGCGGTCGAACTCGCTTTCCTTTCCGCTCTGCTGGGGCAGCCGTCGTGGGACCTGGTCAACGGCGAGCTGGTCATCAAGGGGCAGCGCGGCGAGCTGAAGATGGCGCGCTCGCTCTGACCGGCGGGGGCGATTTCATTCGGCCGGCGCCGCCGCCGCGTCGACGATCGCCGTCGACCCGTCGACGATCGTCGCGGGCGCGCCGGGGCGCGCCGCCAGCGCGACGCGCCGGCGGTGAAACTGGGCGAGCGTCGCGCGGTGGCCGATCGACACCAGCGTGGCGGCGGGCAACGCCTGGGCGATCGCGCGATAGAGCTCGGTCTCGCTCCTCTCGTCGAGCGCCGAGGTCGCTTCGTCGAGGAACAGCCAGTCGGGCGCGGCGATGAGCGCGCGCGCCACTGCGAGCCGTTGCTGCTCGCCTCCCGACAGCCGCATCTGCCAGTTGTCGCTGTCGTCGAGGCGGTCGGCGAAGGCGGGCAAGCCGACCTTGATCAGCGCGGCGCGGATCGCCTCGTCCGACACGGCGGCGCTCGATGAGGGATAGGCGATCGCCTCGCGCAGCGTCCCGATGGGGAGATAGGGGCGCTGCGGCAGCGCCATGACGCTCGCCTGCGGCTTGGCGATCGTTCCCGACCCGTAGGGCCAGACGCCGGCGATAGCGCGCATCAGCGTCGACTTGCCGACGCCCGAGGGGCCGACGAGCAAGGTCGGCTCGTGGGCGGTGAAGACCAAGCCGTCGACGCGCGCCAGCGGCCGTCCGTTCGGTAGATCGAGCGAAAGATGGTCGAGCGCGAGGTCGGGCGACGGCGAGGCGACCAGATGAATGCCGTCGACGTGCGAGATCGCCTTTTGCGCGCGGGCGATCGCCTCGTCGAACGAGGTCAGGCGGTCGAGCACCGCCTTGAAGTCGGCGAGGCCGACATATTGCGAAACGAAGAAATTGAGCGAGCTGTTGACGTTGCCGAAGGCGCGGGCCACCTGGATCAGCACGCCGAGCTGGATCTTGCCGAGGAAATAGAACGGCGCGCCGATGACGATGGGAAAATACTGGCTGATCTGGTCGTAGGCGCTGGTGAAGATGCGCAGCCGCTTGCGCACGTGAACGATACGCATGTAGTTGTCGAACACGTCGCCGAAGCGGCCCATCGCCGCGGCCTCCTCCGCCGCCTCGCCGCGCAGGAGCGCGATCTGCTCGCTGTATTCGCGCAAGCGGGCGAGGCCGAAGCGGAAGTTCGCCTCGTATTGCTGCTGGCGGAAATTGAGGCGGATGAGCGAGCGCCCGATCAGGTGGGCGATGACGGTGCCGACCGCCGCGTAGACGAGCGCGATCCAGAACAGCATGCCGGGCACCACGAGCCCAGTTCCGGGGAAGGTGAAGTTCGCCGACAGGCCCCACAGGACGATCGCGTAGGAGACGAGCGAGGTCAGCGTCTGCAGCACCGTCACCGAGTAGCCGTAGAGGCCGGCGCCGGGATTGGTGAAGCCGCCGTAGATGAAGCTGTAGATGTCCTCGCAGACGCGCTGGTCGGGGTTGTCGGCGGGCGAGCCGGCGAGCGCCATCGGGTAGTGGGCGCCGCCGCCGAGCCAGCGGCCGATGTAGCGCGCCGACAGCCAGCGCCGCCAACGGATGACGAAGGTCGAGGTGACGACGTATTCGACCACCAATGCGGCGATGAGCAGCGTCGCGAAAGGCAGGAAGACCAGGAACAGCTGACCCCAGAACCCGGCCGCGTCCTTGTTCTGCATCGCGTTGTAGAAATCGCGGCTGAAGAACGACAATCGCACGTCGAGCGCCACCTCGACCTGGTTGAGGACGATAAGGAACACCAGCGCGATGATCGCGAGACGGTTCTGCGCCAGCGTCACGGGCGGGAAAGGCCAGGCCCGCGCCACCGTCGGCGCAGCCTCCCGGAAGTAGGGGTCGGCGATGTCGGTCATCTTGCGCACGACCGGGATGAACGACACGGCGTAGACGAACGATCCGAACAACGCCGCCGACAGCGGCACGGTGCACGGCAGCGCATAGTCGGCGTAGGCCTGCGGCCACCAGCCGAGCTCGCTGACGAGATAGGCGAGGCCGAAAACGATGGTCTCGACGGCGAAGATCGCCTGGAAGACTCGCAAAAAGCAGGACATGCGGCAGGACAAATACGTCGCGCCCGCGCACATCAGCGCGGCGACGGCGAGGAGCAGGACCCCGACCTCGGGCGCGGCGAGCCAGACGAGAAACGCCGCAAGGGCGAACGCGGCGACGGCGAGGCTGAGGGCGCGCATGAGGTCTGGGCCTTTCGCTCGGAGCGGGTCGAGATTTCGCAACTAGCAGATCGCGCGGCGAAAAAGAAAGACCGCTGAGGGCGGTCTGTGATGAAATCTTGTCCACGTCGGGGCGAATAAAAAGGGGCGGCCTCGCGGCCGCCCCTGCAATCCTCGATCGAGCGTCGGACTTAGAAGTCCATGCCGCCCATGCCGCCGCCGCCCGGCATCGCCGGGGCGGGCTTGTCCTTCGGCAGCTCGGCGATCATCGCCTCGGTGGTGATGAGCAGGCCGGCGACCGAAGCCGCGTCCTGCAGCGCGGTGCGCACCACCTTGGCAGGATCGACGATGCCGGCCTCGAACATGTCGACGAACTCGTCGGTCTGGGCGTTGAAGCCGTAGGTTTGCGACTTGTGCTCGACGATCTTGCCGACCACGATCGAGCCTTCGCCGCCAGCGTTCTCGACGATCTGGCGCAGCGGCGCCTCGAGGGCGCGCAGCACGATGTTGATGCCCGCCTGCTCGTCGGGGTTGTCGCTCTTCAGCTTCGCGACCGCCGCCTTGGCGCGCAGCAGCGCGACGCCGCCGCCAGGCACGATGCCTTCCTCGACCGCGGCGCGGGTGGCGTTGAGCGCGTCGTCGACGCGATCCTTCTTCTCCTTCACCTCGATCTCGGTCGCCCCGCCGACGCGCAACACCGCCACGCCGCCGGCGAGCTTCGCCAGACGCTCCTGAAGCTTCTCCTTGTCGTAGTCCGAGGTCGTCTCCTCGATCTGCGACTTGATCTGCGCCACCCGACCTTCGATGTCAGACTTCTTGCCGGCGCCGTCGATGATGGTGGTGTTCTCCTTCTCGATGCGCACGCGCTTGGCCTTGCCGAGCATGGCCAGCGCGACGTTCTCGAGCTTGATGCCGAGGTCTTCGGCGATCATCTGGCCGCCGGTGAGGATGGCGATGTCCTCGAGCATCGCCTTGCGGCGATCGCCGAAGCCCGGCGCCTTCACCGCCGCGACCTTCAGGCCGCCGCGCAGCTTGTTGACCACCAGGGTCGCCAGCGCCTCGCCCTCAATGTCCTCGGCGATGATCAGCAGGGGCTTCGAGGTCTGCACCACCGCCTCGAGCACCGGCAGCATCGGCTGCAAGCTGGAGAGCTTCTTCTCGTGGATGAGGATGTAGGGCTCTTCAAGCTCGGCCAACATCTTCTCGGCGTTGGTGATGAAGTAGGGCGAGAGATAGCCGCGGTCGAACTGCATGCCTTCGACCACGTCGAGCTCGGTCTCGAGGCTCTTG
>Ga0326727_10010777_pt1 | contig 21612 bp, 20 predicted proteins | sample MB2enrmetagenome_FD_207643 | JGI IMG/M metagenome (GOLD analysis project Ga0326727, IMG submission 207643) | Lab enriched peat soil microbial communities from McLean, Ithaca, NY, United States - MB29MY | ecosystem: Environmental > Terrestrial > Soil > Wetlands > Peat | place: USA: New York...
CTGCTCGATGCGATAAAGGGAGGCAGCCGGAAACCGCGCGATATCCGCGACTCGCACGGCCGCTGGTATTCGCTGCGCATCCTCCCCTCCGTGGGACCGGATGGCAAGATCGACGGCGCCGTGATGATGTTCATCGATATCGACGCCGCCAAGCGCGGGCTGGATTTCGCCGAAGCGATTGTGGAAACCGTGCGGGAGCCCCTGGTGATTCTGACCCAGAACCTGCGGGTGATGAAAGCCAACAAGACGTTCTATGAAACGTTCCGTGCGGTGCCGGAGGAGACGGAGGGGCGTCTCATCTACGACCTCGGGAACGGACAATGGAATATCCCCAAGCTGCGCGAGCTGCTGGAGAACATTCTCCCCGCGCACTCCACGTTCCGCGACTTTGAGGTGACCTACGAATTTGAACATGTCGGACGGAAAGCGATGCTGCTCAACGCCAGCGAAATTTTCAATCCGAATGCCCAGGCGCGAACCATCCTGCTGGCGATTGAAGACGTAACAGACCGCAAGCAGGCTGAGGAACAACTCCGCACGACCAACGCCGAACTGCAGCATTTTGCCTATGCGCTCACGCACGACCTGCAGGAACCGATACGGATGGTCGTGAACTTCACTCAGCTCCTGGCGCGGGAGTGCGGAGGAAAGCTGGGCGGAGAAGCGGACCAGTTCATCGCCTATTCCGTGGAGGGCGCCCTGAGAATCGAGACCCTGCTCAAGGCGCTGCTGGCCTATTGGGAGGTTACCGGGCGGGGACAGGACAGCTTCGCTTCCGTCGATTGCGGCGCGGTCCTCGCCAAAGCGCTGTTGAACCTCGAGGCTGCCATCGCGGAGAGCGGCGCCATGGTAACTTCCGATCCGCTGCCCACCGTGGTGGCCGAGGAGGTTATGCTGATACAGCTTTTCCAGAACCTGATTTCCAATTCGATCAAGTTCAGAGGCGGGGAAACACCGAGAATCCATATCTCGGCCGAGAGAGACGGGGAAGGGTGGCTGTTTGCGGTGCGAGACAACGGAATCGGTATCGAACCGCAAGACGCCGACCGGGTGTTCGGCATGTTTAAACGCTTGCATGGAAGCGAAATCCCCGGTACGGGCATTGGTCTGGCGCTTTGCAGAAAGATCGTGGAGCGCAAGGGTGGGCGGATCTGGGTGGAATCGGAAGCCGGGCGCGGCGCTACGTTCAAATTCACAGTCCCCCTCAGGGAACCGACCGCGGCGCGCTGAGTGAAAATGGGTGACCCCGATCAAGACCGGATGGAGGTTGAAATCGAGCGCGTACGCGCGGCGCTCGAAGCGGAGTTCGAAGAGTTTGTCTCGATGGCAGCTCACAACCTGCGCGAGCCTCTCCGGGACGTGGCCTCATTCAGTCAACTGATGGTAGAAACCTATGCCGGCCGCCTCGATTCCGACGCCAGTGTATTCCTCGAGCGCATCCAGCAGGGAGCGGCCAGAATGCAGTCGCTGCTCGCCGATATGGTGGACTACTGGGCCGCGGGTACTGGCGACCGGCAGGCCTCGCGGACCGACATGGAAGCGGTTCTTCGCCAGGCGCTCCTCTCGACGGATCAGCAGCTAACCGAACGGCGCGCAGTGGTCACGCACGACCCGCTGCCGGCGGTGACGGGGGACTTCGAAGTACTGACCAAGGTTCTGCGCCATCTGATTCGAAATGCCGTCGAATACTGCGGCGCCCCTGTTCCGCGCGTTCACATTTCATCCCGGCGGGAGGATTCCGATTGGGTGTTTTCCGTGGCGGACAACGGTCCCGGTATAGAGCCCGCATTCCAGAATCGCGTTTTCGAAGTGTTTAAGCGCCTGCACGGGAAAGAACACCCCGGGCACGGACTGGGCTTAGCATTCTGCAAGAAGGCCGTCCAGTGGCAGGGCGGTCGGATCTGGCTGGAATCGACGCCCGGGGCGGGTTCGACCTTCTATTTCACTCTGCCGGCCTCAATCGCGGACAATCTCAGGTAACCCGCGGCGGCACGCAGGCGCACGGACTCCTTGTCGTCCGTCAACAGCGGTTCCAGTTCTTTTTTCAAAGCAGGGTTGTTGCGCAGACTGATGGAATGCACCGCCGCGGCCCGCACGGACGCATCCTTGTCGGTGAGCGCATCCCGGAGCGCCTCGATGGTGGCTGGATCCCGGTCGGCGCCCAGCAGTAAAGCCGCCGATGCGCGTCCCGGGACGCCCGAGCTCGCCAGGATCCCCTGCATGGAAGCAACCCCTTCGCCCAGTCCAGGCAACGGAACGAACCCAATCCCCTGCTCGGCGGCAAACAGGAAGGTGGTGCGCGGCGTGTGCATCATGCGCAGGCCCTGGCGTTTCTCTTTGGAGAAGAAGTTGGATGAGGATTTGCTTTCCTTTTCCAGAATCGCCAGCAGCGCGGTCCGGCCAACCGGGTCATGGCGGGCCCACAGTGCTTTGGCCGCGGCGAAACTCACTTCCGGCACGGGGTCCTCCAAAGCCTTGTGCAGCGCCGCCGTACCGCGCTCGCTCTTCACGTCCGCCAGGCTGGCCACCACGGCTTGCCGCACCTGGACATCTTTGTCCTGCAACATCCGCTCAAGCTGGTCGAACAACGGCCCGCTCCCGGTCGCCAGGCTCAACGCGGCTACCGCCTGTTGGCGCGTCTCGGGGTTTTTGGCGTTCAGCCCGCGCTGCAAGATCTCATTGCACTGCGCGTCGGTCGCCGCCAGACCGCGAGCCGCCATAGCCGCTCCCATCGACACTACTAGAATCCATCGCATAGTCTACTTCTCGAACACCTGTTCAACCTGGCCCACCTTTTTCTGGACCTTACCGCCAAGATTCTCGGCTCGGCCTTCAAGCTCTAAGTCGGGATTGCCGATGGCTTGGCCGGCCGTCTCCTTGACTTTGCCCTTCACTTCATGAATCGCGCCTTCGATTCGATCTTTCGTGCTTTGGTTCATTTGTTTCTCTCCGTTGTAAAACTCCTACTGGAGCAGATTTGGGGCCAAACAGAATCCTGGGGCGTAGCAAACTGTCCCAGTGCGGACGCGCCCGTCTCCGCCGGGACAGTCCACTCGCCTGGTCACGCGACTATCGGTGTCGCCTCCGGCTTGGGACAAACGAGTTCCTGAACATGCCCCACGGCCTCCGCGAGGCTGGTGGAAAAGCGATCGGGTTGAGACCGCTCGAAACGAGCCTTGGCTTTGTCCGTGTCGCCGCTGAATCCCCAGATGCAAACCACCACTTTGAGTTCTGGAAACCGTGCCCGGATCTGCTTGAACATGGCCCGCGCCGGCGCGAACGCGTAAGGCGGCAACGCCGAGATGCAGATGATGTCGTTTCCCCCGGCTTCCAGCAATGCGAGCCAGTCGTCGGGTGAGGACCCGAGGATGGGCAGGGACAGAGTCGGAAACCCCTTCTGCTCCAGGAGCTGGGCCAGCATGGCGGCCGTCACCTCATCGGCCCGATCATAGGCCGGGAGACAGAGTACCCTGGCGGTCGGATGTTTCGTGTCTTCCTCGAGTGAGCTGGCCTCCAGTTGATACTCGGAAAACTCGACGATCATCTCGTTGATGCTGAGAAAGAGAAACTCTTCCCTGGCTGTGTCCAGCGCTCCTTTGTGCCGGTCCTGTTCGGCCATGCTCAAAGCCGGGATGAGCACGGAGTCGTACAACTCCACCAGGGGCCTTCCTTTAAACGACTCGCCGACGATGGCATGTGCTTCCACTTGATCCATGGCGAGTAACCGCTGGTAAACCTGAGCTTCGGCCGCGAGAACGGGTTCATCTCCCAGCAGCGTATGCAGAAATGACAGTTGGGGGACATAGCGCCCCAGAACCACGACGCACACCGTCAGGGGCGTAGACAAGATCAGGCCCGCCGGTCCCCACAGAACGGTCCAAAAGACCGCCGACACCAGCAGCGCCAGGGAAGAGATTCCCACGCGGGTGCCGTAGAGCCACGGTTCGACGAAGTTGGCGATGATCAGTTCGAGGCCCGCCACCAGCAGGAACACGCACAGCGGCCTGAGCCATCCATCGAAGACGGCCAACGAGAGCGCGATCGGTAGCGTCGCCGCAATGGTCGTTCCCACGTACGGGACAATTCGCAGGATGCCGGCGACCGCGCCCCATAGCGCTGCGTTGGGCACGCCAATGAAGTAGAGACCGGCGCCAAACAGGGTTCCAAAGCCCGCATTGACCAGCACCTGCATCAGCAGGTATCGGCTGACCCGGCCAGACGTGTCGTCGAGCGCTTGCGTCATGACGTTCAACCGGCCGAGCCCGGCTAGCCGCAGAAGACGGTTCCTCAGGTCTTCTCTCTTGAGCAGCATGAAGACCGTAAAGACGAGGACAAATCCCGCCCGTCCCAGCGGCGCAAGAACCGGTGTGCCCAGATCGCGAAGCTCCGTCCATCCGCTTGTGGCGGGCGCCACGATTCGAACGGGAACCGGAGACGGGGGCGCAGGCGGCGTCTTGAACTGCTTCCGATTCGGACCTTGCGGAAGCAAGGGCGGGGAAGGCTCGCCCGGGCTGGTGAGTTCCTGCGCAACCTCCTGCACGCTTTTGGCGGCCAGGCCTACCTGCCCCGTGGCCGGGAAATGAAATGCTGCAATCTTGGCGTGAATGTTCTCGCGGTACTGAGGGAGCTGATTGGCCACGTCAACCAACTGGTTCGCGATGATCCAGCCAATGCCGCCAGCCGCCGCCAACGCCACCAGAACGGTCGCGAGAACGGACACTACCCGGCCGGCGTGCCACCTCTGGAGAAGCGCCGCCACTGGAGTCAATAGAAACGTCAGAACCAGAGCGAATGCGAAGGGGATGAAGATCTCGCGCGCAAAGTACAGTGCCGCGATGGTTCCGAACAGGACGATGGCCCCCGCCTCGCCCCGCGGCCGCGGCCGTGAAGCGAGCCCCGCGGGAGCCATGTCGTGTTTCATTGGTCTTGGCAGACGCAGCATTTGAGGGACAGCCGCAGCCTGCAAACACGCGGCCGCGTTTCCGAGCCGCGCGCCTCAGCACGCGGTTTCGGTCTTCTTCAGCATCCTGTTAGTGGATAATCCCAAGCATGTAGACCAACAGCAGGATTAGCAATATGGTGCCTAGCCCTAGGCCCGCACCCCCGCCGTAACCCCAACGGCTATGGCCGTAGTACCCGCCACCGCAACCTAGAACCAACAACAAAATGATCAGCAGTATCAGCATTGTCTATCTCCTTTTCACGGTCTGTGAGCACCCTGCAAGCATCGCGGCGGCAACCATCGTCAGCAGCGCGGGCCAATGAGTGAGAGTCTTCACAATAAGACGTCCTTTTCTCCATTCACCCTTAGAGCAGATGTGGGGCCAAACCAACGCCGTCGCAATGTGTCCATCTTCTAGCGCCTGCTTGAGCCAACAGGCAAAAGTAATGCACTCGAATGCAGCTTTTGCCGGTACCCGCGTAGCCGCCTTGCGGCGAGTCACCTGTTTGCATACGGCCACGCACGTGCATTGCTAAAGCTGGGAGAGTGCTCAAAATGATTCTTAAGCGAGCGATCGGATTGGTTTTTGCGGGCGCCCTGGCTTTCAGCGCCATGGCGGCCGAGTTTGTGGTTAAGATTGCGCCGCCGCGCATGGTGATCGAGAGGCGGGGTCCCCCACCCAGTCGCAACCATGTGTGGATTTCGGGATATCACAACTGGGATGGCCAGAGATACGTGTGGACCGCAGGCAGGTGGGAACAGCCACCGCGGGCGCATGCCCGCTGGGTAGCCCATCACTGGGTTCACAGGAACGGCGGCTATGTTCTGGTCGAGGGGCACTGGAGCTAGGTCATGTGGGGCAGGCTGGCAGCCTGCGGCGGGTTGTCAACCCGCCAGGCGCCGGTTTCCAACCGGCGCGCAGCTTGACAAGCTGCCCCACAGACAAACCCTGGCGCGGGCGGCAACAATGATTCGGTTTGTAGTCTCGGTGATGCTGCTCTGCCAGGCCCACGGCTATGCGCAATCGGGACCGCAGCCGCCCTGCGGAATGGAATCCGTTCCGCCCTATCCTGGTCTGGATAATTCGCCCACCGTCACGTTCTGGAGCGAATCTGCCTTCGGCCGCGACTGGAAGCCACCCGCGTGCACCGGTTGGTCCGACGTGGGGTTTTCCACGTTGATCACCACCGTCGCGCGATTTCGTTATACCTCGGGCGCCGAGGGCTTGCTTCGCCACATCGGGGCCATTTCAGAACTCGTGGGCATGCGCTACTGGTCGACCACTCACCAGCAATGGCAAACACTAATTGTGAACGCCCACGCTTTAACCGGCCCCGAGGCAACTCAACACCGCCAGGACTTCACGCCCGATGAGATGAAGGAAGGCACGGTACTCTACATGGAACAGGTCGATAATCTCTCCGGCGCGGCCATCTACCGAATGCACATGGGAGAGGTTTCGGCAGACCGGCTGGTCTTCGATGTCGAGAATGTCGGCATCATGCGCTATTGGTTCGTGACACTCTTCCATCCGGGCGAGATGCAGTCGATCTACTTTCTGGATCGCGAATCGGACAGCGTCTGGCGGTACTACAGCATCACGCGCATCGGACGGAACGCGAGCCGGCTGGCCACGGGACCGGGACACGCGGCTTCCTCGATCAACCGGGCGGTGGCGTTCTATCGCGCCCTGGTAGGAACTCCCACCGACCAGGAGCCTCCGGCGGCGCGATGAACCTGACCCAGCGTTTCCTCGACACACGCAACCGCCTCAACAGACTGCCCTGGCGGCGCGGCGCCGTTCGCGTTCTAGCCGGCACGGCAATTATTGCGGCCACTCTGGTTGCCGGCGTCATTCATTACATCTATTTCGATCGAACCAACCTGCCCGACCTGGAGGCATTCAGCCGGTTTGAGTTTCCCACGATCGGTCACGTCTACGATGTCAACGGCCGGCCGTTCATCGAGATGGCCTCGGAATACCGCGAGATCACCACGTATGAGGACGTTCCGCCCATCCTTCGCGGCGCCATCCTCGCCGCGGAGGACAAGAATTTCTTCTCGCATAACGGAATCGACTACTCCGGATTTGTTCGCGTAGTGTGCAAACTCAAGATATTGAATCTGCTGGGGCGCTTTACCAAGATGGGAAAACGAGACTCGGCCAATAGCGCCGCCATCTTCCCACAAGGCGGCTCGACCATCACCCAACAACTCGTGCGCGGTTATTTTCTCAAGACCATGACGGCTCAAGAAGACAGCGATCAGCTCCGGCACAGCCAGATCCTGGCTCGCGCGCTGTCGTCGGTGGTCGGCGCGCGAACCGTCAACATGCTGTTTCGGAAGCTGGAGGAGATCCGGCTATCGCTATGGCTCGAAGAAGAGATGCGGGCGCGTTTCGGTTCGAAGCGTCGCGCCAAGGAAGAAATCCTGGCCCGATACGCCAGCCTGATCTACATGGGGAACGGTCAGTACGGGTTCGCGAGGGGGGCGGAATACTATTTTGCCCGGCCGCTCGCCACCTTCACCGCCGACGATGCCGACAAGGCGGCGCTCCTGGCGGGCACCGCGAAGTCGGCTCGCTACTACGCGCCCAACGCCAGCCCAACTCAAAAAGTCCTCGAGCGCAGGAATCGAATACTGGCGCTCATGGTGGCGCGCGGTTTCATTTCGCCGGACCGGGCCAGGGGGGCCAGCCGGCGCCCCATTGAGACGGTCGCGCAGCACAAGCAGAAGGCCATCGTGGCGTCCGCCGTGGTGGACAACGTTCTCGACGAACTCAAAGGCGCCCATGCCGACCTCACCGAAAAGGACCTGCTGCAGGGGCATATCCAGGTTTACACGACGGTGAACGCCCAGGTGCAGCAAATTGCGAACCAGGCACTGGAGCACGGGCTCTCGCTCTATGAGCAGCGGCACCCCAGGGCCAGCGGGCTGGTCCAGGGTTCGGTGGTCGTGCTGAGAAACCGCGATGCGAGCATCCTCGCCGAGACGGGCGGCCGCCAGTTCTACAAAGACCGCTCCAGCGCCTCGAGCGACTTCAACCGCGTGACGAAGTCGCTGCGGCAACCGGGGTCTGCCATGAAGCCCATTGTGTATCTCGCGGCTTTTCAGAAAGGCACATTCAATCTGGACACCACGGTGCCCGACGAACCCATCAGCGTTTCCAACGGCGAAGACCAGGATGCGAAATGGATCGCGAACTACGATGGCCAATTCAAGGGCATGATTCCCCTCCGCATGGCGCTGGCGGAATCCAGAAACGCAGTCGCGATCTGGATCACTCAGCAGATTGGCATTGCCAGCGTCCTCGAGACCGCGCACAATCTGGGGATCGAGACGCCCTTGCACCCTTACGCTACAACGGCCTTGGGGGCATCCGAAGTGAACCTGCTGGAACTCGCCAATGCGTACCGCACCATCGCATCGGGCACGCTCACCCAGCCGCATGTGATCCGCAAGATCGTCCTGGATTCGGGCGAGGTGATCGCCGATGGCGGACACCGGTCGTCTCCCGTCGATGTCGATGGCGACGCGCTGGCGCTCATTCAGGAGGGTCTGCGCGGCGTCGTGCGCATACCCGGCGGCACCGCTCACGCACTGGATTCCGGCGGTTTCCCTTTCGCGGTTATGGGAAAGACGGGGACCACAAACGAGTTCCGGGACGCGCTCTTCGTGGGGTCCACTTACGGTCCCGACGGAATCACGGTGGCCGTCCGTATAGGCTTTGACGATAACCATTCCCTGGGAGCGAAAGAGACTGGCGCCAGGGCTGCGCTCCCGGTGTTCCAGGAAATCGTAACCGCCGCGTACCGCAAAAAGCTGGTAGGCCCCGCGCCGCGGTTTCCGGTCGAGATGGAACAGAGAATCGACGTTTACCTGAGAGGCGACCTCGCGGCGGTCGGCGGCCGGCTTTCAGCTCTCAGCTTTCAGCGGCCAGCCGCGCCGGCCTGGCTGATAGCTGACCGCCGATAGCTGAGAGCTTTAAGCGGTAGCGGTTCCGACCAGTGCCCCGACGCCCGCAGTCAGCGCCATGGCTAAAGCGCCCCAAAACGTGACGCGCATGGCGCCCAGCATCACACCTGCACCGCCCACGCGCGCAGCCAACCCTCCCAGTAGCGCCAGGAACAACAGGGAAGTTCCAGAGACAAACAGGATCAGACCCGCCTCCGGGGCTATGGCAGTGACCAGCAGAGGCATCGCCGCTCCCACGGCGAAGCTGCCGGCCGACGCCAGCGCAGCTTGAATCGGACGCGCGCTGAAAGCCGCGGAGATGCCCAGCTCGTCGCGGGCATGCGCGCCTAGCGCGTCATGGGCCATCAGTTGCTCGGCAACTTTCTTGGCGAGCGTGGATTCGAGCCCGCGAGCCACGTAGATGGCCGCCAGTTCCTGGTGCTCGCCCTCGTTGTCCGTCCGCAACTCCGCGCGTTCCAGTTTGAGGTCGGCTTTTTCGGTGTCGGCCTGCGAGTGCACCGACACGTATTCACCCGCCGCCATCGACATCGCCCCGGCGACCATGCCGGCGACCCCCGCCACCATCACGTTGCCGTGCGTCGCATGTGCCGCCGCGACACCGAGCACCAGGCTCGCCGTCGAAAGGATCCCGTCGTTCGCGCCCAATACCGCCGCGCGCAGCCAGGCGACGCGTCCGGTGCGGTGCCGTTCTATTTGGCGTACAGGCATATGTGGATCGCCTCGCGCTCCTGGCATCTTGGTAGGGCATGTTCTAGCTTGCCCTGGACCTACGCTATTCCGTTTCGGACACATGCCTGCCGATAAACCACCCCATGCCTCCTCCCGCCACGATGTCCGAGGCGAAGTGCTTTTGGCCGCTGAAGCGAGAGGCGCTCACCAGGGTTGCGAGCCCATACGCGGCGATTACGGCCGCCTTTTTGTGGCGCCAACGATGCGCGATTACCGAGGCGAGGGCAAAGCTTTCGATGGCGTGGCCGGACGGGAACGAATCGCCTCCGTGGAAGAAGTGCCCGCCTCCATCCCCTACCAGAGGCCGCTGCCGGCCGGTTGCGTATTTGAGGACTTCGGACACAATCCATGCATCGGCGACCGCCTCGCCGCCCTGCAGTCCCGTGCCGCGCAACTTCGCACTCTTCGCCAGAACTCCGGCCGCATAAAACCCGCCCAGTATGGGAATCAGGCTGTACGCGGCGCCCACCTGCGAGATGTCCCGGCTGAACCTCCGTTGGTCCGCGGTATTCGGCAGTTGTTGCGAACCGCGGCGATCCGTCGCCACCGCCGCGCCCACGATGGCGCCGAAAGTCAGCCACCACTGGGCGTCCTGGCGCGTCATGTGAAACGGGCTGGTCCAGATGGCTTTCTGATCCTGGAGGATGTTCCTGGCGAACCCCGTGGCCAGGGGTTTCAATGCTTCGTCGCCCGGCTCCTGACCGGAGGCCGCGGAAATCGCCGCCAGCACCGGCGCCAGCAGCAACCAGCGGGCGTGCCTCGCGAGCCTCGAACTCCAGGTTGAATCGCTCATTGGCGAGCGGGAGCTCCGACTTCCGCGGACACCTCCGTGTTGCGCAGGCTGCCGCCCGCCACGTCGTGGCTGCCGGTGCGCGCCAGGTCCGGGTCTACGGCCCGCAGTTGATCGAGCTCTTTGACCACCCTGGCCGAATCGCCGGCGTTAGTCTTGGTCGAATTCGCAAGGCCAGGGCCGCTGTAGAAAGCCAGAATATCGCTTCGAAGTTCTGGCGGTATTTCCGTGTAGTGGCCCTGCAACTTGTGCAGTAGCTCCGAATAAGCGGCATCCATCAGTGTATATTTCCCCGCTGCGGTGACACTTCCCACGTCGAGATTGTCGTTCGGCAGGTTCAGACGGCCCGCATTCTGTTCCGAAAGCAGGTCGCGATAATGCGTAATCGTCGAATTGAAGCTGGCCATGTACATTTGTTCGATCTCGGGTGTCAGCCTCTTGAACGACAGCGGCCGGAACGGCCCGGCCCTTGGCACGACGCGGAATACAGTTGCCAGGACCTTCGACCGGACCCCCGGTTTCTTATAGGTAGCGCCCCAGTTCTTTTCGTAGCTGGAACGGGATAAATTGTAGAGGAACGTCTTACGCGTAACACTGGGGGCGTCTTTCCTGATTTCCTGTTTCTTGATTTGCCAGGCGACTCTCGTAAGAGCCGGCAGAACCGTCCCGACCGCGCGGCGGTACGATCCGATGGTGAGATCGACGTCCAGGAACACTTTTTCCAGTCTCATCCCATAGGTATCCAGGAACGCCCGCTCGAGCAAGGGTTTTGCCACTTCAAATCCGATGAAGCTCTTGAATGCCGCGGAGGCGTAGCGGCCCTTGGCGGCCTGAAAGACATCAAAAGCGAACTCTGTCTGGGCGTGGGAATGCGGATCGTCGGCGTACGTTACCACCTTTCCGAATTTCCGGCCCAACTCCGGGTAGAACAACGGAACGGCCCGGTTGACGGCCAGGGAGTGGCCATTATTATCGGCGGCGTAGTGCGACAACGCTCCCAGTGCGAAAGCGTACTCATCGAGGTCTTGGGATTCGCGGATCAGGTTGAGGATAAAATCGCCGCTCCGGACGTAATGCGTCAAATCGCTGAAAAACTTGCTGCCGAACGGATAATACCCCAAGTCCTGAATAATGCATCCTCCATAAGCGAATGCGTGCGCTCCGGTCAACTCCTCCACGGTGGCAGCCGGAAACCGTTTGACTAGCAGTGGTTTGATGGCAGTGTCCCAGGTCGAATCGATAATGGCTTCGTGGGTGAGAACCGAATATGAGTAAACGGCGGGGACCGGGAATAGAAGCAACAGCCCGAGAGCGGCGGAGTGCCCGAGTTTCCGCAGAACCGCCATCCGCGGAATGGTTCGTTTGATATACCGCATAGCTTTCTCCTGCAGGGTTGAAGGCACGTTCGTGACCACCACGCCTACCGGCGATCTCTGGGGTTGGAGCTATGCGCGGCGGCAAATTCCGCACTCTAGTGCAAATACTGCACTCCAGCGCCGGTGAATCTCTGCCATCGGCACGCTGGCTCAGCGGATTCATCCTTCAAATGCAGGGGTTCCACTCTGGACCGTCTCGTGCAAAGGACGGTTAGCACCCTAACGCACGAAAGAGGGACTGTCATGCAGGTAGTATCGACCGGGATGGGCGGGGTCCAGGAGATCCTCGAGCGAAAAGCAATTGAACTGGCTCGGGAATTGCAAAATCGGGACGGAATCGCAATCGAGAAGAGCGCGGACCAGATGGACGAGATTCAGTACGCGTCGGAACGCGAGTTGGCGATGCGAAACGTAGACCGCGAGTCCCACCTGTTGCGTCAGATAAGAGCCGCATTGGGACGGATTCGCGACGGCAGCTTTGGAACCTGTGCCGAGTGCGGATTGGCGATCAGCCCAAGACGCCTCGCGGCCTTGCCGTGGGCGTTACTGTGCATTCAGTGCCAGGAGGCTGCCGATCGGGACCGGCAGGAGAGAGCGGAATCTCTCGGCGAGAGTCTCGGCAATGCCGCGTGAATGACCGGTGGTGGCAAAGAACAGAAAGGTGTGTCCTAGTTGTGAAAACAGCCTCCAGCACTCGAACCATCGCGTTTCTCGGAGACTACTTGCCGCGCAAGTGCGGCATTGCCACGTTTACATCCGACCTGCTGGGAGCTGTGGCGGCGCACCAGCCCCAAAACCACTGCTTCGCCGTGCCGGTCAATGACATCGAGGGTTGCTACCGGTATCCGGACGTCGTTCGCTTCGAGATTGAGGAGCAGGATCTGGAATCGTACCGGTGCGCCGCCGACTTCCTCAACTCCAGCGACGTGGACGTCGTCTCCCTTCAGCACGAGTTCGGAATTTTCGGCGGGCCGGCCGGCAGCCACTTATTAACCCTCCTGCGCGGGTTGACAGCGCCGGTCGTCACCACCCTCCACACCGTTCTCCGCACGCCCAACGCCGACCAACTCCGCGTGATGCGGGAATTGATCGCATACTCGACCCGGCTGGTGGTCATGACGGAGCGGGGACGAAACCTCTTGCAGGAGGTGTACCAGGCGCCCGCGGCCAAGATCGATCTCATCCCGCATGGCATTCCCGACGTGCCATTCGCCGCCCCGGATTGTTACAAGGGACAGTTTGGCTTGAGCGGAAAGAAGGTGTTGCTGACTTTCGGGCTGCTGTCGCCGAACAAGGGGATTGAACATGTGCTCAATGCGCTCCCCGATATCGTGGCGGAGTTTCCCGACGTGGTCTACATTGTGCTGGGCGCCACGCACCCCAATGAGTTGCGCACGCGAGGCGACGAATACCGGCTCAGCCTGGAGGCCATCGTCGAGAAGAACCGGCTCCAGAACCACGTCATCTTCCACAACTGCTTTGTGGAGTTGAAGAAACTGACCGAGTTCATTGGAGCGGCGGACCTCTACATCACTCCTTACCTGGGCGAGGCGCAGATAACCTCGGGAACATTGGCGTATGCGTTCGGCGCGGGCAAAGCCGTGATCTCGACGCCGTATTGGCATGCCGCCGAATTGTTGGCGGACCAACGTGGGGTACTGGTGCCATTCGCCGACCCGGCGGCTGTGGCGCGCGAGGTGAGCGGGTTGTTGCGCGATGAAACGCGCCGCGCCGCCATGAGCGATAACGCTTATAGACTGGGCCGCACCATGGTGTGGAGCAATACGGCGGGGCTGTACATGCGCTCCTTCGAGTTGGCGCGGCGGCAGGCTGCCGCGGCGCCCCGCGAATCTGTCGCCGCCAGAGATGTCGTCCGCCGGCCGTTTGAATCGCCGGAGCTGAATCTGGACCATCTGTACCGTATGACCGATTCCACGGGCATTTTCCAGCATGCCAGCCTCACCGCGCCGAATCGTTCCGAAGGCTACTGCACCGACGACAACGCCCGCGCCCTCATTCTGGCCGTGTTGCTCGGCCAGTTGGAAGAAGCTCCCAAGCGGGTCCGGGCGCTGGCCACAACCTACGCCGCGTTCCTGGACTTTGCCTTCGATTCAAAAACCGCGCGTTTCCACAATTTCCTGGGAGTCGACCGCCGTTGGCTGGACCAACAGGGGTCCGAAGATTGTCAAGGCCGGGCGATCTGGGCGCTGGGCACGGCGGTGGGGCGCTCCCCGCATTGGAGTTCCCAGATGATGGCCGAACGACTGTTCACTCGGGCGCTGCCGGTCGTGACGGGCTTCACTTCGCCGCGCGCCTGGGCATTCAGCCTCATTGGCCTTCACGAATATCTGCGCCGCATGAAGGGGGACCGCGTAGCCCAGGATGTCCGCCAAGAGCTGACTGAGCGGCTGGTGGCGATCTTCGACCAGGTCGCCGAGCCCGGCTGGACCTGGTTTGAAGAATGTCTGACTTACGACAACGCCAAACTGGCCCACGCCCTGATTGTCAGCGGACGCGCCACCGGGCAAAACAGCGTGTCGGAACGAGGCATGCGGGCGTTGCGCTGGCTGGTGGGCGTTCAGACCTCGCGGCATGGCCGGCTGCGGCCCATCGGCAGCAACGGATTCTATAACCGTAACGGCCGGCGCGCGGACTTCGACCAGCAGCCCATCGAGGCTCAGACCACCGTCTCGGCTTGCCTGGAAGCCTACCGCGCCACAGCCGACCCGTGGTGGTATGAACAGGCGCAACGCGCCTTCGACTGGTTCCTCGGCTGGAACGATCTCGGGCTGGAACTCTACGCCCGCCACACTGGCGGCTGCCGCGATGGGCTGCACGCGGACCGGAGCAACGAAAACCAGGGAGCCGAATCCACGCTGGCCTTTCTCCTGTCGCTGGCGGAAATGCGGCTGGTACAAAATACCGCGACTAGCGTTCAACGGGCCGGTGTGGCAGCCACCATCGCCCAATGAAACCCATAGACGTAAAACGCAGCACAGTCACTTTGGACCCGGACCCCACGCATGTGCTGGCCCGCCCGTTTCGTTTCATGAGCGACCAGCGCTCCATTAAGATCACCGCCCGGGTCATGGCTCTTCCCGAGAACCAGGTCCATGCCCTTCTGGATGGGGTTCGGGCCGAATTCGGCGACCGCCAACTGAAGATCGACGAATTCCTTCGCCGGCGGTTTGACGAGGTCAGCCCTTATGTGCTCGATGGTCAAAGACTGTCCGAGGAACGAAAGTTGTTGCTCGGCGGGTATTTTACTCACGAGTATTCGCTCGAAGCCGCCGCGTTGTTCAATCCCTCGATGGTGCCGCACCTGGATCAGTCGAATGTGCCACCCGGATCGTTGCGTTTCATTTTGAGCCTGCGAGCCACCGCAGAGGGGCACGTTTCCTCGATCGCTTTTCGCAGCGGGTTACTGGACGCCGACAGTAAAATCACCATGGACTTGCCCTCCCGCTACAGCCTCGAGCCGATGCAAGTGCCCAACTCGACGTTTGAAAAACCCCTGTTCCAACGCAAGCTGCAGGAACTCCGCCTCATGGGCACATTCAACCAGGAGGTCCTCAACGGCTTACCCGACGCATTCACCATGGAAGAACTGCGCGCCAGCATCGTTCGCGCCGCAAAACAGCCCCTCGAGCATGCACAGGAAACCACCAAGAACATAGCCAGGGAAACCCTGATGCTGGCCCAATCCAATTACGAAGTGCAATTTGCGCCGGAGTCGGATTTGTCCGAGCGGGTGCTGTTCCCCGTCACTCCGTCGCAGAGCAACGGGATCGAGGACGCTCGCTTTGTTCGGTTCCAAAAGGAAGACGGCACGCAGACCTATTATGCGACTTACACCGCCTACGACGGGAAAATGATTCTGCCCCAGTTCCTGGAGACGTCCGATTTTCTTCGTTTCAAATTCATCACCTTGAACGGCCCCGCCGTCGAGAACAAAGGGATGGCGCTCTTCCCCCGCAAAATCAAGGGCCTTTACGCCATGCTCGGCCGCCAGGACGCGGAGAATATCTACGTGATGTTCTCCGATCATCTCCATTTCTGGGACACCATGCAGCTCATTGTGGAGCCGAAGTTCCCCTGGGAATTCATCCAGTTGGGCAACTGCGGCTCGCCCATCGAAACCGAAGCCGGCTGGCTCGTAATCAGCCACGGCGTGGGGCCCATGCGAAAGTACTGCATCGGCGCTTTCCTGCTGGACCGCGACGACCCGGCCAAGGTCATCGGCCGGCTGCCTGAACCACTGATCAAACCCAACATAAACGAGCGCGACGGCTATGTGCCCAATGTCGTTTACTCGTGCGGCAGTCTCGTGCATGGCCGGCAACTCGTGATTCCCTACGGGATATCCGACTACGCGACGACGTTCGCCACGATTCCGCTGGACCAGGTTTTGGCTGCGATGGAATAGCCCCGTACCCCAGCGGAATTCGCGAAACGGGATACCGATGCGGAGCTTACTTCAGCTTTCGCGCCTTCTCGAAATCTTCCTTGAGCCTGGCTGTAATCTTGTCCGCCACGTCCACGCTGGCGCCGTGGAACTTCGCGCCCAGGCTCTCCTCGGTGGTGGACCAGATGACATCCCCGTCTTTGTTCACCAGGCGCACCGCGGCCACGGCTTCGTGACGCCGCTCGGCCGAATGGTCCGCTTCGTTCTCCCCCACGCCGACGCCGGCGGTATCGCCGCGCGAAGTCCGCGTGCTGCCGCCGGTGCGCACACCCAGATTGGCGTGCGCGTTGATGCCGTCGGACGAGGTGTGCACCTCGGTGAACACCAGGTCTTCGGAGGCGCCGCGCAGCACCGCGTCCGCGCGCTCCTGGTTCTCCGTGAGGATGAAGAGCTTGGCGCCCTCCAGGCTGCTGATGAGGATATCGCGCATCTGCGCGGCGGTTTCGCCTCCCGTGAGCCGGTCCACGTAGACGCGCCGGATAGTCATCAACTGGCGCAGGCCGGCCGCTTCGATGGCGGACGGCGAGGGCGGATCGTCGGCGCCGGGCCCAGAGGGCACCCCAGCCGCCACCGCCAGCAGGAGAATCAGCGGCACTTTCATCATTGGCTACCCTTCCTGGCTTCGTCGTCCAGATAGTCCACCCGGCGGCCGGTGCGCGCCTGCAGGCTGGCCAGCACCCACCGGATGTCGCCCTTTTCCACCCGAAACACCAGCGCCTGCTGCCGGCCTTCGCCGTCCAGGTATTCTATGGTGACGAAGTGTTTACGCGATTTGCTCAGCAACAGCACCGGCGAAATCAGCACCGCGGCGGCGTAGCGCCGGCTCACGGTCTGGCCATACTCCAGCGTATTGATCTTCTGGAACGGAATGCGCAGATCGGTCTGGCCGCACCGGAACACCAGCGCCTCGGCGCTAGTGAGGTCCAGGCGCGCGCTCGATTTAGCGGAGACTCCGGCCAGAGTCCCGCCCATGAACTGCGCCTTGACACCCGGCTCGTTGGCGGTGAGGGCGACGCCGCAGAGCAGCAGCAAGCAGATTCGGATCATCGGTTGTACTAAGAGTAGTGGCGGCGAAGGGGCGAGGTTCTCAAGAAAAAGGGGACAGACGCATTTTCCGCCGCGGAAAATGCGTCTGTCCCCTTTTCCTATATAATGTAGTCTCCAGATAGGAATTCAAGGAGGAACACGAAATGAAACGTCATGTTCATGTAGCGCTACTCGCGGTGCTCGCTCTGGCGGCGCTCGTCGCCCAAACGCCGCAGGGCTGGAAGCAGCGCGTCGATCGCAGCCAGTCGGCGACGGACCCAGACGCCGCCGGCGCCATCAAGTTCGTTACCCAGGGATCGGGTTTCCACGCCACCAATCCCCAAGCGGCGGTCTACTGGAATCCGGCCAATACCGCGTCGGGCGCCTATACCCTGAAGGCCACGTTCACCCAGGTGAAGCCGAGCGGCCACACCAACTACTACGGCCTGGTGTTTGGCGGCAGCGGTCTCGAAGGCGCGGACCAGGCCTATCTGTACTTTGTGGTGGCGCAGGACGGAACGTGGCTGCTCAAGAGCCGCGCCGGCGCCGCCACCCCCATCATTGCGCCGAAGACGCCCAACGACGCGGTGAAGAAACTGGACGCCAACGGACAAGCCACCAATGCCCTCGAAGTGCGCGTGGGCGCCGATAAGGTCGATTTCGTGGTCAACGGCGTAGTGGTCCACTCCGAGGCCAAGACCGGCGCGATGGCTAAGACCGACGGCATTTACGGCATCCGCGTCAACCACCTGCTCGAGGTTCAGGTGGACGGGTTCGGGATCTCGAAATAACGGCGTAGGGGCCGGGCATGCCCGGCCCCTTCAGCAGCACTTGGCGCGTGCGTACCGGGCGCGCTGCCGCTCCTCGGAGAACCGCCGCCATTCCCCGCCGGAGTGCGCGCGCCCGTGTGCCGCCAGGTGGCGCTGGTAGGCGCTCTCGTCCGCGAGCTCGCGCAGCAGCGCCAGAATGAACCTGCCTAGGCGCCTCATAATTCCTCCGCGCGCAGTTGGGAAAGCACGAAGGGCGCTTCGCACACGCGGGCGTCGTGCGTGCCGCGCAGGATTCCGATCCAGACACGCATCGAATCCAGCAGAATGGTGGCCACCAGCACCAGGAAAACGCCGCACACTACCGCGTCCAGCCGCGCGTTGAAGATCAACGTTTGGGCGGCCGCCGGGTCCACCGCCGTGCCGGCGCGCAAGGATGCTGCCAGCCGGTCCGCCTGCGCCAGAAAACCGATCGCCGGAATGGGAGAGAAGATCTTCTGCCACGCGGCTGTGAACGTCACGGTTACCAGCCACGCCAGCGGCGCGCAGGTGATCCACAGGTATTTCACGCCGTGCATCTTGAGCAGGATGGTGGTGGCCAGGCAAAGCGCGATGGCCGCCAGCAACTGGTTGGCGGTCCCGTACAGCGGCCACAGCGAGTTGATTCCGCCCAGCGGGTCGCGCACGCCCTGAATCAGGAAGTAACCCCACGCCCCCACGATCAGCGCGCTGGTGGCAACCACACCCGGCATCCAGCTTGTCCGGCCCAGCGGTTTCCAGACGTGCCCCAGGAAGTCTTGCAGCATGAAGCGGCCCACGCGCGTGCCGGTGTCGAGGATGGTCAGGATGAAGAGCGCTTCGAACATGATGGCGAAGTGATACCAGAACCCGATCACCGCCTGTCCGCCGCCGCCGCGCGCGAAGATGTGGGCCATCCCCAACGCCAGGGAAGGAGCGCCGCCGGTGCGGTAGAACAGGGTCCGCTCGCCCACCTGCTGCTCCAGGTTCGTCATGTCCGCCACCGTCACCGGGAATCCCCACGACGTAATCGTCGCCACTGCCGCCGCGGGTGTGGCGCCCACGGTTGACGAGGGCGAGTTCACGGCGAAGTACACGCCCGGCTGGAGCACGCAGGCGGCAATCATGGCCATGATGGCGACGAAGCTTTCGAGCACCATGGACCCATAGCCAATCGGCCGTGCGTTTCCCTCTTTCGCGATCATTTTGGGGGTGGTGCCCGAGGCGATCAGCGCATGGAACCCGGAGATGGATCCGCAGGCGATGGTGATGAAGCAGAAAGGAAAGATCTTGCCCGCGAAAATCGGCCCGGTCCCGTCGACGAAGCGCGTGAACGCCGGAAGCTGAAGTTCCGGCCGCACGAACAGGATGCCGACTCCCAGCATCAGAATTACGCCCAGTTTCACGAAGGTGCTGAGGTAGCCGCGCGGCGCCAGCAGCAGCCAGACCGGCAGTGCGCTGGCCAGGAATCCGTAGACGATGATGGCGATCGCGAGCGCCATGGCGCCGAGGGTAAACAGCGGAGCCAGGGCGGCCGATTGTGCCACGGAGCGCCCCGCGAAGATCGCCGCCATCACCAGAAAGACGCCAATGGCGGAGCATTCCAGCACTTTGGCGGGCCGCCAGTAGCGCATGTAGAGGCCCATGAAGACGGCGATCGGTATGGTGGCTGCGATGGTGAACGCACCCCACGGGCTGCCTTTCAAAGCATTCACCACCACCAGCGCCATCACCGCCAGCATGATGATCATGATCAGCAGCACCGTGATCAACGCGGAGAAGCCCGCCACCTTGCCGATCTCTTCCCGCGCCATCTGCCCCAGCGATTTGCCGTCGCGCCGCATGGAGGCGAACAGGATAACGAAATCCTGCGCCGCCCCGCCCAGCACCGCCCCGATAATGATCCACAGGGTTCCAGGCAGGTAGCCAAACTGCGCGGCCAGCACCGGCCCCACTAGCGGGCCCGGCCCGGCGATGGCGGCGAAGTGATGGCCGAAGAGAATCCACTTGTTGGTGGGCTCGAAATCCTGGCCGTCGCGCAACCGCTCGGCGGGCGTGGCGCGCCGGTCGTCGAGCGCCAACACGCGCGCCGCGAGGAACCGGGAGTAGAACCGATAGCCGGTGGCATACGAGCAGGCCGCCGCCAGCACCAGCCAGATGCTGTTGATGTGTTCTCCGCGATTGAGGGCGATCGCGCCCAGGCAGAACGCCGCCGTCCCGGCCACGGCGGCCCAAAACAGATGCGCCAAAAGCTTCACGCTCTAGAGTCTACTAGAAATTCGGCGACTGGCACGAACGCTTTCCGCTTGCCGGGCTACGCCCCTTTGGGATAGCAGCCCAGCACGCGCAAAAAGTCCGCCAATTCCCCCAGGTGGTTGAGCGCATTCTGCGCGTTGGGCGAATCCGCGCGGCCCAGGAAATCGAGATAGAAAAGATATTCCCACGGTTTTCCCCGCAGTGGGCGCGATTCGATCTTGATCAGATTCAGGTCGCGGAGAGCAAAGGCGCTCAACGCGCGGAACAGCGAGCCGGGAACGTTGCGCGTGCTGAACACCAGCGAGGTTTTCCAGGGGGCGCGCCGGTCAACCCGGAGGGGATGCCGGCGCGCGTATTCAGGCGTTCGGAGAAGAAAAAACCGCGTAAAATTCCGGCGGTCGTCTTCAATGGATCTGCGGAGAATGCGGGCGCCATAAATCTCCGCGGCCACCGAGGAAGCGATCGCCGCGGCGTCCGTAAGCTTCTCCTCGGCTATCATTTTGACGCTGCCGGCGGTGTCGTAGAAGGGGATTCTCTCGATCCGCGGGTTCCGCGCAAAAAAATTCAGGCACTGATTCAACGCCACGGGATGGGAAAATACTCTTTTTATTCCGGAAAATGGCACGCCTTTTAGAGCGATCAGATTGTGCACGATGCGGATATTGGTCTCGGCCACAATGGGCAGCTCGAAATTCACCAGATGGTCGTAATTCTCGTGCACCGACCCGGCCAGCGTATTCTCGATGGGCACCACCGCTCCGGCGGCGCGGCCCTCCTTGACGCCGCGGAAGATGTCTTCGAAACGTTCGCACGGCAGAACGGCGACACCCGGCCCCAGCAACTTGCGTGCGGCTTCTTCGCTGAAGGCGCCGCGCGCGCCCTGAAAGGCAATCGACGCCGGGGGCGTTTCCTTAGTCCGGCTAATTCTCGCACTCACTTTTCCGCTCCTTCCCATCTGCGCACCTGGGCGTCGGGGATGCCGATCAGGTCCAGAACGCGATCGATGCTGTGATCGACGATATCCATCACGGTTTGGGGATGGTGATAAAAGCCGGGAATCGGGGGAGCGATGATTGCCCCCATTTCGGCCAAAGCGGTCATATTTCTCAAATGCCCCAGGTGCAAAGGGCTTTCGCGGACCAGCAGAATCAGCTTGCGTTTTTCTTTCAGCGCGACGTCCGCGGCGCGCACCAGCAAATTCGAGCTGATTCCATTGGCGATGGCGGACATGGTGTGGATCGAGCACGGGGAGATCACCATGGCATCGG
>Ga0326727_10010778_pt1 | contig 21611 bp, 13 predicted proteins | sample MB2enrmetagenome_FD_207643 | JGI IMG/M metagenome (GOLD analysis project Ga0326727, IMG submission 207643) | Lab enriched peat soil microbial communities from McLean, Ithaca, NY, United States - MB29MY | ecosystem: Environmental > Terrestrial > Soil > Wetlands > Peat | place: USA: New York...
ACGGATTCTCGGCCCAGGCCAAGGCGCAGTTCTTCAACATTATTGACAAGGTGCCGATGGCGTATCAGAAGGTGAATGCCATCTTCTCGTCGCCTGAGCGCAAGGCGCCGGGTTCGGGCGGCATCTTTTCAATTTTTGTGAGCGACCTGTGCAAAGGTTGCGCGGCCTGCGTCACGGCCTGCGGCGATCACCAGGCGCTGAAGATGGTGCAGGAGACCGAGGAGGTGAATGCCGAGCACACCACCGGCACGGCCTTCCTGGATCTGCTGCCCGATACCTCGCAGAAGTTCCTGGGTCTCTACAACGGCGCGAATCCCGCGGACTCGAAGACCGCGACCCTGCGCAACATGCTCATGGTGCGGACCAACTACGACGCGCTCGTTGCCGGCGACGGCGCCTGCGCGGGCTGCGGCGAAAAGAGCGTGCTGCGTTCCATTGCCGCTGTCACCGAGGCATATATGCGCCCCGTCTTCCACGCCAAGAGCGACCGCTTTATTTCCAAAGCTTCAGTCCTGGAGAAGGACGGCGCGAAGCGCCTGGCGGCGCTCAAGGAGAGCAATCCGGCCGAGTACGCGCTGCTGCGTCAGGCCATCCAGCACATGGTGATGGGCCTGGGCGGCGAGGATGTGAAGGATACAAAGGCGCGCATTGCCGCATACGAAGCAGAGCACGGGCCGATCTCAGACGCGCAACTGGTGGAAGCCATCGCCGCAGTCCTGCTGACCGAAGCCTTCAACCACAAGAACCTGCAACCCATCGATGGTCGCCTGGCCAACGGCATGAGCGTGATGGCCATGGCCGCGCACACCGGCTGCAATACCGTCTACGGCTCGACCGCGCCCAACAATCCGCATCCTTATCCGTGGATGAACTCGCTCTTCCAGGACGGCGTCACCGTGGGCTGGCTCATGGGCGAGAGCTTCATCGTGGATCACGCGCGCCGCTCGGTCATTCCCGAGCGCCTTGCGGACGTCATTCTCACTCGCGAAGGCAAGGGCTTGAGCGAGGAAGAATACTACCACTTCACGCACTTCACTGACGCGTTGATGACGGACCAGGAGATCGTGGAACTGCCCAAGGTCTGGGTCGTCGGCGGCGACGGCGGAATTGGCGACATCGGCTATCAGAACACGTCGAAGGTCGTGCTGCAGAACCGGCCCAACGTGAAGGTGCTGATGCTCGATACGCAGGTCTACTCCAACACCGGCGGCCAGAACTCCGATTCAACACCGATGCTGGGCGGCGGCGACATGAACACATTCGGCGCTGCTACGCAGGGCAAGAACACTGAGAAGAAAACCGTGGCCGAGACCTTCCTCGCCGGACACGGATCGCCGTTCGTGGCGCAGGTCTCGATGGCCAACGCGCCCAAGCTCTACCGCGCGATTCTCGATGGCCTTGAGTATCGCGGCACCATGTTCCTGCAGGCCTTCACCACCTGCCAGCCGGAACACGGCGTGGCCGACGACATGGCCCTGCACCAGGCGCAACGCGTGCGCGACTCGCGCGGCGTGCCGGAGTTCGTCTTCAACCCGCGCCTCGGTGAAACCTACCAGGAAGCGCTCGATGTGAAGGGCAATCCGTCGATCGATCTCGATTGGTACGAGACCAAGTCGAAGGCGACGGGCGAGACCTATCGCTACACCGTGGCGCACTGGTGCACCACGGAAGCGCGCTTCAGAAACCACCTGAAGAAGATCAAGCCCGAGCAGGCGGAGAAGCTGATACCGCTGGACAACATGCTGGTGCGTATCACGCAGCAGGATGTGGTCTACCGCTACTACCTCAATCCGCAACACCGCAGCTTCATTCCCGACTTCGGCGTATATATCACGTTCGATCAGGACGGAAAGACTGTCTATTACGCGCTCTCGCGGCAACTGGTGATGTTCTGCGTGGAGCGGCGCAAGGCCTGGCGCATGCTGCAGTCGAAGGCAGGCATTGTGAACCGCGAGTACCTGGCACAGAAGGCAATTCTCGCCGATCTTGAAGCGGGCAAGATCGCGCAGGATGAGTTCTTCGCGCACGCCCACGAAATGATGGCGGAGAAGCTGGGAAAACCGGTGCTGGCGAAGGCGTAAGAGCGGTTCTGCAACCGGCAATTGCTTGAAGTACGGCCCACAGTTTCACAGAAACTGTGGGCCGCTCTTTTTAGTGCGTGGATGGGGTCGGCCGCCTGTTTACCGCGCCCGGCGGATCAGGGGAGCTTGTCGAGAATCCCGGGGAAAGGCTGAGGCGTGTCCGTGGAGACGAATTTGCGGTCGGCTTCATAGCCGTTCTTGCGGAAGCGCAGGTCAATGGCTTCCGGTATCGGCTGCGGCACGTTGAGATCGAACCGACCGCGCGCATCGGTCACCGCGTAGGTTTGAACATCGTTGCCCTTCATGACGTCGACTTCGACGCCCTCAATCGGCATTCCCGAGACGCGCTCCGTGACTTCACCTTGAAAATCCCACGGTGGCGGGGGCGGCGGATGGATCATGCGCCACGTTGCCACGCCGAGCAAAGCTATCACGACAACGGCCGCGGCCAGCCACGCCTTGCGCCGGCGGCCCAACGGCCAGCCCAGGATGGGCTTGAGCCTCGCGGCGACTTCCACCGCGGATGGGTTCGCGATGGCCTGGGCCTCGAGCATGGGAGGCAAGGGCACCTTTTCGAGCAGCCAGGGACAAATTGGCTTGTGCAACGCATCGGCTTGCATGTACTCGAAATTGACGAATTCGGAGGCGCGCGCGGGCTCTGTCCAGCACAAGACCATGGAACGCGAACCCCGGATGGCCTGGCGCAGCCGCTCCTTCCACGGCGACATGGGATCGATGGATTGCTCGTCGAAGAAGACGCGATAGCCGAGGCGGCGGAGCTCGTCGCGCAGCGGGATCACGCGGTCAGAATCCGCGCGGGAGTAGCTGATAAAAATGTCGTAGCGCTTGCCGAACATGGAAATGGCTCCTTACTGCTGCAAAATCGGCTCGAGCTGGCGCAGGGCCGCGATCAAGCCTGCGCTGTCATGGGCGCGGATGGCGGTAAGGAAGGCGATCCAGGAAGCGCGGCCTGGGGCGAATGTGGGCGAATTCTCGACGAAGAAGGTGTCCGGGTCGAAATCCCAAACGAATTGCCGTTCGTCCAAAGCTCCGGCCCTCACCAAGAGCGATCGTTCCGTCAGCAGCGCGGCTCTCTTATCTCCGGCGCCCCACTCGCAGGCAAACCTGGTGGCATCGCGAAGGACGGTCAGCTCCGGCGGCAACCGGGGATCGTCGATGGTGCTGACCTGCTCGAGGCAGGCACCGAAACGGCCGGCCACCCCGTCGACATGCGCAAGGAGCAATTGCGCTCTGAGCCGTGTTGGGAACAAAGCGGGTGTCGTGGATGCCTCAAGCACCTTCTGGAGGGCCTGCACGGCCTGATCGAACAAGGCAGTGGCCTTGTCCCCGCTGCAGCGTTCTCCCTCGGCCGCCAACCCATCGCCTACCCAAATCTCGGCCTCCGCCCACCACTGGTGGTCTCCCCGGTCGGCATAGTCGCGCACGAGCGACTGGAAATCAGCCACGGATTGAGCCAGCATGGAAAGGCTCTGATCGGGAGGAGCGAAGTCGCTCTCCTGCATGCGCACGTCGGCTTCGCGCCAGAGCGCTCCGAGCCAGATTTCCCGTACGACCCCGTCGTTTGGTGTTTCCTGGTGCGCCTTGGCGGCATCGTCCCGGGCCTTCTGGATGGTCTGGGCCGCGGCGTCGTACTGGGCCGACAGTTGGAAGGAATTGGCGCTCTGTTCGCTACTCTCGAGCTCTTTGAGTAGCAAACCTCGTTTTTGTTCTGGGTCAGCCTGCGGAGCTTTTGCGAGCGCCTCGTGCGCCATGTCGGCCTCGCTGGCGAAAGCGCGGGCGGCCTGCGCGTAGTCTCCGAGAGCGAAGGCTGACAGCGCGGGCTCTTTATCTTTGTTATCGAGCCCCCACTGCTTCACACTTGCCTCGAGCTGCTCGGGCGTGAAGCCGATGGACTCGGCCCAGGCAGCGGTCTGGTCGGCCACGTCCTGCCGTTGTGCCTGGGCGCTTTGCTGCGCCGCCGTCAACTGCGACTGCAGGCTGGCGTTCTTCTGCTTGAGCGAATGCACCTGCTGCTGCGCTTGCGCCAGTTGCGCCTCCAAGTCTTTGATCCGCGCAGGCTCCGCGAGCTCGGGTGAGCCTTTGGGCAAGAGCTGAATGGTGAGAGCGGTGATGGCGGGCCCAAGTCCGGTGGCTAATTGCCCACCGGCCGGCTGGTAGATCACCAGATCGCCTGCGTCGGAGACGATGATGCGCAGATCGATGCGATCGGCCGCGCCCGGAGAGACTGACAAATGCGCCTCGCCCTGGGGATTGGTAGTTGCCTGGTCGTCGACGGCTTGTTGCGCATTGAATGTGTGCGTGAGCTTTACGAGCGCAGCCTTTACGGGTTGCACGGGCTGCGGCTCCGCGTTGACCACCGTCACAGTGATCACTCGCGTCTGCGCGGGCGTTTGGGCGACTGCGGCGAGCGCTGCGCAGCCCACGCCCAGCAGAAGGAGAACCGGAGATCGAGGCCCTTCCCTCATAGCCGTACTTCCAAAACGAGTGCTGAAATCTGCCGAGAAGTCTAGCACAGATTTCCGGCGGGGAGAGCGGAGTTAGGCGGGAGGGTTTTGGGGACGCGGGCTATCCCACCCTTTCGCCCAAAAGCGGGCGAAAGGATGGGGTACGGCAAACTCCGCTCAGGGTGTCAAACGAACGATTCAATTCACTTCTGACTCAGGACACTAGTTATCCGTGCAGAGCACGTCGTAGTTGTAGTTGATCAAGACGCGTTTGATGGCTGCGGGCAGCTTGGGCAACTGCACGGTCTGCTCGACAGTGGTGGGACCATGGATGGAGATCTGGCCCAGGTGCATGACCTTGCCGTCGGCCAATTCGAGGTAGACCGGCACGGCATTGACGAATTGCGCATTCACTCCCGATTGCACCAGCTTGAAGTGAACCTTCCAGCCGTCGCCGCTGGGCGCAAAGTCGCTTTCAAAGTGATAGGCAGGAAGATCGGTGCCGTAGACGTACTCGCGGAAGAACCAATCCATGGTGTGGTTGCCTTCGAGATCCATGTTGGGGCTCATGTGTTTTTCCACGATGGCCTTGAAGTCCTCCGTGGTGGCGGCCTGCAGGCGGTAGGTATTCACAAAGTCGTGCATGGCGGCTTTGAAACGCGCATCGCCGTCGCGGGGGCTCCACATCATCATGCGGATCATGTGCAGAATGTAAGCGCCCTTGGGATAGACGAGATCGCCGTAAATGTTCCAGCCGGCCCTGGGCGAGCTGAGGCGGTCGCCCATGGTGAGTGGGCCTACATCGATGGGCCGGAAGCCGAACTCGTTTTTTTCGGTGAGCAGGCGGCGCTCCTCTTTCCAGAAATGGAGGAAATCGTCGTTTTTGGGCCGCGTGAGCTGGAGGAAGATGGACGCTGAGGCGTCGGCGAAGCCCTCGCTCATCCACTGATCGCGATAGCCGCGGAAGCCCACGGTCTGCCCCCACCACTGGTGCGCCACTTCGTGGGGCGTGACCACTTGCCAGTACATGTGCTTGTTGAGGTTTTCGCCGCCGAGGCCGAGGAAATGCTGCTCCGTGGCATCGAAGAAGCCGCAGATGGGCAGGTAGACGAGCATGGGCCAGCTTTGGCCGTAGTTGCAGGCCGACTGTTGCGTCAGAGCGATGTGGGGGAAAGGAAGCGGGCCGAAGAAATCCGTGTAGATTTGCGCGGCGGCCTGGCCCTGGCTGAGCTCGTTGGCGAGCATGGGCGTGGTTTCAAGCGGGCCCAGAGAGACCTGCGCCAACTGCGCGACCCAATCAGGACGCAGCTTGTTGGCGTAGGCATCGACCGTGAGCTGCCCCGAGAGGGGAGTGCCAATGGTGGCTTCCTTGGCTTCAAAGTCGCCCAGGCTGAAGCCGACCACGGGCAGAGGTGTTTCAGTCTTCCATTCAGAGATGGTGAGTTTGCCCTCGTTGGTCTGGTTGACCCTGGTTCCCGTGGCGATGATCTGCAACCCCTTGGGCACATGGAAGAGCATGTGGTAGGTGGCGTAGTCGCCAAGGCCCTGGCTGGAGTTGGGATACCAATTCTCGCGCGCAACGGGATAGTAGTTGCCGCCGCCTTCGTTGAAGACGACATCTTTGCCGCCAAAGGTGATTTTGATGGTGGTGGTTTCGCCCTTCTTGAGGGGAGCGGCGAGGATGACGCCGAGATCGGGATCCAGTGCCTTGTCTTCCTGCACCCAGTCAAGCGCGCCCCCCGCGGCGGAGTCGACCTGGCTGACGCGCAGCGTGGGATAGAGGTCGAGCGGCACGACGGCGACGCCATCCTGTTCGGCGCGCACGTCGACGGTAGCCAGGCTGGAGAGGAATCCGTTCTTCTCGATGGTTACATCGAGATCTTCATGGAGAATCTTATAGGCCGCGTTGTGCTCATTGCCGCTGGCAGTGCCGTTCAAGTACTCCGCGGCGCGGTGGAAGGCGAGGGGGATGGTCTCGGACTCGCTCATCGCGTCCCAGCGGATGAGCGCGACTTCTTCCGGGGCCACGTCTGCGACGCCGTGCGGGTCAAAGATGAAATAGAGGTGAGGGCTCCTGCTGGCGTGGATCGAGGCGAAGAAATACTCGCCGGGGGCGGGGCTGAGAACATCTTCGAGCAGGCGCAGATCGAGATTGCCGTAGAGCCTACGAAAGTAAAACGTGCCATTCGGGCCCATAAACGAGCCCTCGGCGTGATGCCGCAGGAAGGACTGGAGATCCTGCGCGGCTTTTGCGTAGGAGCTGTCGGGCTGGCCCGCACCCGCGGTGGCCTTGCGCAGTTCGTCACCGGTGGAATCGGTGAAGCGCAGGACCACTTCGTCGAAGTCGTCGTCGAGTTGCTCAACGTGAGCCTGGATGGAGAGATTGTGCCGCTCCTCGGTCGTGGGAGGCGTGATGTGGAGATGGCCCTCGCCGCGAAAAACCGCTCCCGTGACTTTGCCGTTGACCGGGCCGTAGAACTGGACACTGCCGTTGCGGAAGGTGAAGGTGGCGGCATCGCGCTGGAGCACGAAGTCCTTGATGGCGATGACGTCGCCGGCCGGAAGCAAACCGCGCAACTGCTCGTAGTACGCGTTGGCGTTGGGCGCGCGTTGCGCGGAGAGCGGATGGATGCAGGCGGCCGAAACCAGAAAAAGGACAAAGAAAGACGGACGAATACGGGAGTTCATAGATCGGGCCCCACGTGCGGAATTATGCTGTGCGACCACTATAGTGCAGAACTGGATTTTGCGCGGGAAGAAATTTCGCCCCCGTCGCCGCCATTCCAATAGTGTGAGCAGACCCTAGGGGATGTAGAGGTCCATGTATTCATTGACGGGCATGGACTCGAGGCGCGCGCGATCGAGCGAGGCGGCGAGGATGCGCTCCTGCTGCGGAACGGGGAAGCGGCGGCGGAGGTTGGTTTTGAATTTTTCAATGAGCAGCGGCAGGCCTTCGCCACGGCGGCGGCGATGGCCGATGGGATATTCGACGGTTTCCTCCAGCACGGTGCCGTCTTCCAATTCCACGCGAAGTGCATTGGCGATGGAGCGCTTGTCGGGATCGTGGTAATCGCGCGTGAACTGCGACTCTTCGACACAGGTGATGCAGTCGCGCACGGCATCGATGCGCTTGCCCCAGACGGGATCCAGGGCGACGGCGTCCTCGTAGTCGGCAGCCGTGAGGCGGCCGAAGAGCAGCGGCACGGCAATCATGTATTGCACGCAGTGGTCGCGGTCGGCGGGGTTGGCGAGTGGGCCCTTCTTGTCGATGATGCGCAGGCAGGCCTCGTGCGTTCGCACTGTGATGCTGCGAATCGCGGAGGCGTTCAAGCCGCGTGCGGCAAGTTGTGCGTGCAGCTTCATCGCGGCTTCGACGGCGGTCTGCGCGTGGAATTCGGCCGGGTAGCTGATTTTGAAGAGCACGTTTTCCATCACATACGAACCATAAGGGCGCTGGAATTTGAACGCCTGGCCGCGGAAGGAGACGTCGTAGAAGCCCCAGGTTTTGGCGGTGAGCGCAGAGGGGTAACCCATCTCTCCGGCGCGGGCCATGAGCGCCAGGCGCACGGCTCGGCTCGTGGCGTCGCCCGCGGCCCAGCTTTTGCGCGAGCCGGTGTTGGGCGCGTGGCGATAGGTGCGCAGGCTTTGGCCGTCGACCCACGCGTTGGAGATGGCATTGATGGTCTGGTCCCGCGTGAGGCCGAGCAACTGGCAGACGACCGCCGTGGAGGCAACCTTGACCAGCACCACGTGATCGAGGCCGACTTTGTTGAACGAGTTTTCAAGCGCGATGCATCCCTGGATCTCGTGGGCCTTGATCATGGCGGTGAGGACGTCGCGCATGGTGAGCGGAGGGCGGCCTTCGGCGATCGCCGTACGTGAGAGCCAATCGGCCGTGGCGAAGATGGCGCCGAGATTGTCGGATGGATGGCCCCACTCGGCGGCGAGCCAGGTGTCGTTGAAGTCGAGCCAGCGGATGATGGCGCCGATGTTGAAGGCGGCCTGCACGGGATCGAGCACGAAATGGGTGCCGGGAACGCGCGCGCCATTGGGAACGATGGTGCCGGGCACGATGGGACCGAGAAGTTTGGTGCAAGCCGGATATTCGAGGGCTTCGAGACCGCAACCGAGGGTGTCGATGAGGCAGTGTTGCGCTGTGGTGTAGGCGAGATCGGAGGCGATCGTGTAGTTGAGCGCATAGTCGGCGATGTCGGCGAGGACCTGGTCGGGCGCGGGGCGTTCATTGCTGATGGATGCGGACAAACGGGCTCCTTGCGTTCTAGGTTCGCGCCGCAATCGGCACGAACTCCAGATTCTCCGGGCCAGTATAGACGGCGGAGGGGCGAATGATCTTGCCGTCCTGGCGCTGCTCGATCACGTGTGCGGCCCAGCCGGCGGTGCGCGCCATGACGAAGATGGGCGTGAAGAGCTCCACGGGAATGCCCATGAGGTGATAGGCGACGGCGGAGAACCAGTCGAGGTTGGGGAACATGCGCTTGGCGTCGTGCATGGTGGTCTCGATGCGCTCGGCGATGGAGAAGAGACGCTGGCCCTCGTCGTTCACGGCCAACTGGCGCGCCTGTTCTTTGATGAAATGGCTGCGCGGATCGCTGATGGTGTAGACGGGATGGCCGAAGCCGATGACGACCTCATGGTTGGCGATGCGGCGGCGGATATCGGTGTCGGCCTCGGCGGGCGAAGCGTAGCGCTGCTGGATGACGAGAGCCACTTCGTTGGCGCCGCCGTGCTTGGGCCCCTTGAGCGCGCCGATGGCTCCGCAGATACAGGAGTAGATGTCGGAGCCGGTGCCGGCGATGACGCGCGCGGTGAAGGTGGAGGCGTTGAACTCGTGCTCGGCGTAAAGGATAAGCGAAACCTGCATGGCGTGAGTCCACGCGGCGCTGGGCGATTTGCCGTGCAGCAGGTGGAGAAAATGCTCCGCGAGCGGTTCGCTGTCGGCATCGACCGCGATGCGCTTGCCGTGGTGCGCGTAGTGGTACCAGTAGAGAAGCATCGACGGCTGCGAGGCCAGGAGCGCATCGGCGATGTTGCGTGCGCCGGCTTCGTTGTGGTCATCGGCTTCAGGGCGCAGGCAGCCCAGGACGGAGACACCAGTGCGCAACACGTCCATGGGATGCGCGGAGGCGGGGAGTTGCTCGAGGGCGTGCTTCACTTCGGCGGGCAAACTGCGCAGGCCGAGCAGACGTTTCTTGTATGCGGCCAGCTCCGTGGCGGTGGGCAGCTTGCCGTGGATGAGCAAGTGCGCCACTTCGGCACATTCGCAGTGCTCCGCCAGGTCGGCAATGTCGTAGCCGCGATAGTGCAGGTCGTTGCCGCTCTGGCCGACGGTGCAAACGGCGGTGTTGCCTGCGGGCGTGCCCGACAGCGCAACCGACTTTTTGGGCTTGAAGGCGGCGGGCGCCTGGCTCGCCTCTTGAACGCTCATGTTGACCCCCGGGAAAGCACTAAATTAGCGGATGAAAGCAGGGAATGTCCAGAGCCATCATGGTGCAGCGGGCTCCGGATGGAGGACCGCAGGCATTTGCGCCGAGTCCGTCATGGCTGCGTCTCCATATCCGGCTGCATCAACATCAGGAACACAAGCCCCACTACCGCAAAGTTTCTGAACGCGGCGTCCTGTCCATTCCAGATGTGCGACTGCCACATCAGAAACCACTCCCCGCCAACGCTGAGAAAAGCCACCAGCCAAATCATTAGAGAAAACACGAGCGCTCCCAGCGCCATGCTCTTGGCGGAATTAAACGCGGCGGCAGGCAAGCGCAGCGCGCGCAGCAGGCGCAGGCCGCCCCAAACCAAAAAGATAGTGACCACCAGTTCCCATGCAATGATGGCCAGGTAAAAGGCAAGTTGAAGTGCCGGCGAGGGCAACGCCCGCCACATGCCGTGGTTACCGGGCAAAGTCGTATCCATCGTCAACACGTGGCGCACAAACTGGTAGTTCGAATCGAAATCGGTGAGGTTATTGAAGACCACCAGAAAGTGAAACAGGGCCACGCCTGCCAGCAGCAACAACTTTGCGATGCGGAGAACCATGCGAGTGACCTCGGGAGGAACCGTCAACTACTCCGCTAAGCCTGTATTTCTTCAACTGGCTTGAGAAAGAACGCTCTATTCAGAATCCTTCTTCTTTGCAAATAGCGCGTCGAGCTTCTGTTCGTAGGCATGGTAATCGAGGAATTTGTAGAGTTCATCGCGGGTTTGCATCAGAGGCAGCGCACCTTTTTGCGTGCCTTCCGTGCGGATGGTTTCATACACCTTAAGTGCGGCGGCGTTCATGGCGCGGTAAGCCGCACAGCAATACAAAATGATGTCGACACCCGCGGCTGCGAGCTCTTCGCGCGTGAAGAGCGGGGTTTTGCCAAACTCCGTGATGTTGGCGAGGATGGGCACACCAACAGCTTCGCGAAATTTCTCATATTGGCCGAGCTCCGTGACGGCTTCGGCGAAGATCATGTCGGCGCCGGCAGCCACGTAGACATGTGCGCGCTCGATGGCGCGGGCGAGACCCTCACTGGCGAGGGCGTCAGTCCGGGCCATGAGCACGAACTGAGGGTCGGTGCGGGCGTCCATGGCAGCTTTGATGCGATCGGCCATTTCTTCCGCGGGAACCAGTTCCTTGCCCGGACGATGGCCGCAACGCTTGGCGCTGACCTGGTCTTCCATGTGCACGGCGGCTGCGCCGGCCTTGATCATCTGGCGAATGGTGCGCGCGATGTTGAAGGCTCCGCCCCAGCCGGTATCGATATCGACAAGCAAGGGCAGCGGGCAGGCGTCGGTGATGCGGCGAACGTCGGTGAGGACGTCCTCCATGGTGCTGATGCCCAGATCGGGAATGCCGAGCGAGTTGGCGGCCACGCCCCCGCCGGAGAGATAGATGGCGCGAAAACCCGTGGCCTGGGCGAGCCGCGCCGCGTAGGCGTTGATGGCGCCGACCACCTGCAGCGGCTTTTCTGCGGCGAGCGCCGTGCGAAACCGTGCGCCGGGGGAATCGTGAGTGGGAGTGTCCGCCATCGCCTTTCCTTGGCGCATCATAACAGGGCGGCCGCAAAGACGGCTTCCGCAAATGGGCTGCGGGATGCGACAATCATCGCGTCGGGGCCTTCCCTATCGATCCGGCCCATCAACAGCGGCATTCACTCCCACCCTTTTCCGCAGAAGAAGCGGAAAAGGATGGGGCACGGACGCAGTATTTCGCGCGGTCACAGGATTTCGACGCCGGATCGATTCAAAAAGGCTCTGCCCGGAGGAGAATCATCGCATGAAACGCGTTCTGATGTGTACGGGTTTGCTTTTTGCCGCAACCACACTTCTGGCCCAACAGGCCCCGCCCAAGAAACCACCGCTCAGCCCGCCGGCCACGGCAACGGCGACCATCGGCGGCAAGACCATCACCATTACCTATAGCTCGCCCCGGGTGCGGGGGCGAGAAGGTGCGATCTTTACGAAGGACGGTCTCATCAGCAAGGATCCGCACTATCCCGTGTGGCGCGCGGGCGCGAATGCGGCCACGACGCTCAAAACCGATGGCGACATCATGCTCGGTGACCTGCACGTTCCCGCGGGGACGTACACACTGTTCGTCGACATCTCCGACCCGGCGCACTGGGTGCTGATTGTGAGTAAGGCGACGGGCGAATGGGGACTGGCCTACGATCCCACGAAGGACCTGGGCAAGACGCCGATGATGACGTCGAAGCCGCCGGCGATGGTGGAGGACCTGACCTACACCTTGACCGACAATGGCGGCGGCAAGGGCATGCTGACGCTGGCGTGGGAAGACGTGAGCGCGTCGGTGCACATTATGGTGCATTGAGGAGACTCCTTTCCGGGGTCTCCGGCATCGAATGAGAAGGCGGTAGATGCTGAATCATTGCCGCCTTCTCGCTAGAATTGAAAGCAGTGGGAGATTGCCCAGCGGAGAGGAAACAAACTTGCCCCTGTATCCATATCGCTGCAAGGAATGCGGCCATCATTTTGAGAAAATCCAGAAATTTGGAGCCAAGCCGGAAAAGGTGTGCCCCAAGTGCGGCGGCGTACTGGAGCGTCCGCTGACGGCGCCGGGCCTGAAGTTCAAGGGCGCAGGATGGTATGTGAACGACTACGCGGCCAAGGGCGGTTCCTCCAAGAGCGGCAGCTCCGCCACAGAGTCCGCAGCCGCGGAAAAGAAGACTGGAAGCGAGGCCAAGACCGAGTCGAAGAGCGCGAGCAGCGGCGAGTCTGCTTCAGCTAATTCCACGACATCTGCTCCTGCCAAGGCTTCCGGCACAGCGGCCAAGTGACGCCCAGCCGCGCCGCCATAGGATAATGGAGACCTTGCCCCACAAGGCTCCAGCATGAATTCCAATCTTCCGCACGAAACTGCAACGGCTCCCGGCAAAGCTGGGTCGGCGCGCGCCTTTCCATGGGCGCTTCGTGCGCTGGCTGCCGCGGCCCTGGTGTTATTTGCGGCGGGCGTTGTGGCAAGCGCGTTGCACTTCCGCGCAGACGTTGCGGCCTTCTTTCGCTGGACTGGCCTTGCACTCTTCGTTCCCGTTGCCGTGCAGCGGCGATCGCTGCTGGTTTGGACCTTCTTCGCGATGATCGCCGGCGCCGAGCTCGGCGTGGACGCGCCGCATTTCGCTGTGCAAACCCGGTTCCTGGGCGACATCTTTCTGCGCCTCATCCGCATGATCGTGGCTCCGCTCATCTTTGGAGGGCTGGTGACGGGAATTGCCGGCCACGGCGAGCTGCGCGGAGTAGGACGCGTCGCGCTCAAGGCGCTGATCTTTTTTGAAGTGGTGACGACGCTCGGTATCTTTCTCGGAGCCATTGCCATCAATCTCTCCGGAGCGGGATGGGGCGTAGCGCTGCCCGCGGCGGCACAGGCTGCTGCAGCACCAACGCATGCGCCGGGATGGCAGGACGTGGTGCTCAATGCGTTTCCCGAAAACATTGCGCAGGCCGTGGCGCAGAACCAGGTGCTGCAGGTGGCGGTGTTCGCGCTGCTCTTTGGCGTGGCGCTGGCCATGCTGCCCGCGCCGCGCCGCGCGCCGCTGGTCTCAGTGCTGCAGTCGCTCACGGATGTGATGTTCCGTATGACGAAGATCGTGATGCTGATGGCGCCGGTAGCCGCGGGAGCGGCACTGGCCTATGCGGTGGGCAGCATGGGACTGCTGACGCTGGTGCCGCTGGCGAAGCTCGTGGGAACGTACTACGCGGCGCTGGGATGCTTCGTGCTTCTCGTTCTGACGCCGATCCTGCTTCTTGCGCGCATTCCTGTGGGCCGGTTCTGCGCCGCGGTGGGCGAGCCGGCGGCCATTGGATTTGCCACAACCACCTCAGAGGCCGCACTGCCGCTGGCCATGGAGCGCATGGAAGAGTTCGGCGTGCCGCGCTGGATTGTTTCCTTCGTGATTCCGACGGGCTACAGCTTCAATATGACCGGATCGAGCCTGTATCTCTCCATGGCTGCGATCTTCGCCGCACAGGCCGCGGGTATGCACCTGAGCGTGGGCGAGCAACTGATGATGGTGTTCACGCTGATGCTGACCAGCAAAGGCGTGGCCGGCGTGCCGCGTTCCGTTCTGGTGATTCTGATGGGCACCGCGGCCTCGTTCCACATTCCAACCACCGCGATCATGCTTCTTCTGGGCGTGGACACCTTGCTGGATATGGGCCGCACCGCGATGAACGTGATCGGCAATTGCATGGCCAGCGCGGTGGTTGCACAGTGGGAAGGGGAACTGGTGAAGACAGGGAACGAGGGACCGAGGGACCAAGGGAACGAAACAGCAGGGACCTGGGGAACAGGGAGTTGATATGCCAGAACACATAGGGCCGGAACACATCGGAATTGTGGCGTGCTCTGCGGAGGGCGCGGCGCTTTGCTACCGGACCATCTGCGCGGAGGGCGCGGAGATTCTTGGGCCCCATGCGCATCCTGAGATCACCATGCACACGCCATCGTTTGCCGGCACCATGGAACGCATCGAGCGCGGCGACTGGCAGGGCGTGGGCGAGATCATGCTCGCGTCGGCGCGGATATTGGCGGGGGCGGGAGCCGACTTCCTCATCTGTCCGGACAATACGATCCACCAGGCGCTGCCGTTGATTGAGCAGCGGTCGCCGCTGCCGTGGCTGCACATTGCGGAGGTGGTGGCCGCGACGGCGGCCGAGCGCGGATACCGGCGGCTGGCGATTACGGGAACGCGATGGCTGGTCGAGAGCGAAGTCTATCCGGAGAAACTGGCGGCGCGCGGCATCGAGTCTCTGCGTCCGAACGCCGAAGAGCGCGAAGAGATCAACTACATCATTATGGATGATCTGACCTACGGCATCGTTAAGCCTGAGGCGGTCGCGGCGTTCCAGCGCATCATCGGGCGGATGAAGGCGGAGGGCTGCGACGCTGTGGTTCTGGGCTGCACGGAGATTCCGCTGCTGATGAACGATGCAAACTCGCCGCTGCCCACGCTCGACTCCACGCGGCTGCTGGCTCGCGCGGCGCTGCGCAGGGCCACCCAGAGCGCAACGGCGCAATGAACGCATCGCAACAGCCCGAAACGCTACCATAGTTCGTGAAGATGCTTCTCGATCCCATTCCGTCGCCAGTCGAGCACGCCGACTATGCCGCTCTCGAGTGGGAGCCGCTGCTGGCTCTGGTTGCCGCGTACGCCGCATCGCCGGTAGGCCGTGAGGCGATTCTCACATTGCAACCCTCGACCGATGAGGAGTGGATTGGCCGCCAGCATCGGCTGGTGAGCGAGGTGCGGCTGCTTCTTGAGGAGCAAGTTTCGATTCCTCTCGGCGGCCTGCTCGATCCCACACAACTCGCCGCAAAAGCACAGATTGCGGGCGCGGCGCTGGAAGCGGCGGAGTTGCAGAGTGTGGCGCGGCTCGCAAACGACGTCGCATCGTGGCAGGCGCTGCTGCGTGAGCCGCCCATGCGGCTGGTGGGCAAACTTCCGGGGCTTTCGGAGTTGTCGGCTGCGCTGACCACGAGTTTGCGGCCGCTCGCGGAATCGATCGAGCGCACGATTCAACCCGATGGCTCGCTCGCCGACAATGCCTCGCCGGAATTGAACCGCATCCGCCGCGAGCAGGAGCGCCAGCAAAGAGTGATTGAGGAAAGTCTGCGCTCGGCGCTGCGCAAACTGACGGGCGAAGGCGCGACGCAGGAGGAACTGATTACGATTCGCGGCGAGCGCTTCGTGATTCCCGTGCGCGCGGAGTTGAAGCGGCGCGTGACGGGCGTAATTCACGGAGCCAGCTCCTCGGGGCAGACGGTGTACGTGGAACCGCTCGAGACCATCGAGCAGAACAACGAACTGGTGCGGCTCATCGAGGAGGAACAGGAAGAGATTCACCGCATTTTTGTGGCGCTTACACGGCAGGTGGCCGGTTACGCGCACAGTCTGGTCGAGGGCGCGCGGGTGCTGGCGCTCGTGGATAGTTTGCTGGCGCGGGCTCGCTTCGCACGCGATTTCCACTGCGTTTCGCCTGGTTTTGGACGAGAGTTGCTGCAGGTTGAGGGCGGGCGCCACCCCTTGCTCGAGAAGCGACTGCGCGCAACGGGCGGGCCGATCGTTCCGCTGAATTTGGAGCTGACGGCGGAAGAGCGGCAACTGATCATCAGCGGGCCGAATACCGGCGGCAAAACCGTGGCGCTGAAGACGACGGCACTGCTGGCGATGATGGCGCAGGCGGCGATTCCGGTGCCGGCCACGGCCGCGAACTTCCCGGTGTTCACCGCGTTCCTGGCCGATATCGGCGATGCGCAGTCGATCGAGGCGGCGCTCTCGACATTTTCCGCGCACATCACGAATCTGGACCGGCTTTCGCGGCTGGCCGGCGAGCGCTCGCTGGTGCTTCTCGACGAATTGGGCTCGGCCACTGATCCCGAAGAGGGCGCGGCACTGGCGGTGGCCGTGGCGGCGTATTTTCTTGCGGCCGGCGCGTGGACGCTGATTTCGACGCATCACACTTCGCTCAAGGTATACGCGGCGAATACCGCGGGCGTGCGCAATGCGGCGGCGGGCGTGGATGAGAAGACGCTGGTCCCGAATTACCAGTTTCATTTGGGCGTGCCGGGTGCGTCGGCGGGCATCCATACGGCGGAACGGCTGGGACTGAATGCGGCGATCATTGCGGCGGCACGCGAACGGCTGGGCTCGCAACAGGCCGACATCGCTCGGTTCCTCGACAAGCTGCACAACGAATTGGCGGTGCTGGAAGTGGAGCGCAAGGCCGCGCGCGAGCAGCAGTACGCGCTGAACCAGGAACGCAAGAAGCTGGAGCGCGAGGGCGATGTGGAGGTGCGCAATCGCGTGCGCGAGCTCGAAGGCAAGCTGGCGTCGTTGATGAAGGAGTTCGAGTACCAGATGCGTGAGAACGTGCGGGTGATTGAAGACCGCGCGGCGCAACAAAAATTGTCAAAAGAAGCCGAACGGCGCATCAACCGGCTGCGGCGCGAATTCCAGGAGAGCTTTAACCAGACGGTGGTCGCGCATCGCACGGGCGCAGACCAGGGCGACGCGAATGCACAGCCGCACGTGCTGCGGCACATCGCTCCAGGCGATCGCGTGCTGATCAAGTCGATGGGCAAAATTGGAATCGTGCAGCGCGAGGTGGAGAAAGATCTGTTTGAAGTGGCGCTCGGCCCGATCAAAATGCGCGTGAAGAGAGATGAGTGCTCCGCACCTCCAGTTCTTGGAGGAGATTCCGGGCAAGGGAAGGCTGACCCACTCGGCGCGGCGCGGAAACAGATCGGCGTGCATGTCTCGGTGACCAGCGCTAATACCGACGAGATGCGGATGGAGATCAACTTGATTGGCCGCACGGTGGACGAGGCGACCGACGAGCTCGAAAAGTATCTGGACCGCGCATTTCTTGCGGGGTTGCCGCGCGTGCGCGTGATTCACGGCCACGGCGCCGGGATTCTGCGGCGCGGCGTGCGCGAGTTCTTGAAGAATCATCCGCACGTGGCGGGAATTGCAGAGGCTCCGCAGAACGAAGGTGGGCAGGGAGCTACGCTGGTGGAGCTGCGGCAGTAGCGTGAGTGGAGGGTTCGAGGCTCTGTTGTGGTTGTTTTGCCGTCGTGTCCTCTTGCTGTGCCGCGCCCTAGAAGGATTCTTGGAATCGATCCTTTCTTGGCCGTCGCTCGCCTCCTGTCCAGATCGGAAGACGAAACACTTACAGTCATCCCTATCCTCAGCGTTCACGAATTTGACTTGATCGGAGGCGATATGGCCGACACACTTTCCATGAAGTCAATCTCTGCGAGTCATCGGCTCCCTGTTGAGGCCAGCTCTTGGGACGGGGACAAGTGGGCTTCTTGCAGGACAGCAGTCCGCGTGTCATTGAGCACATCGAGCATCAGAATCCGGGGCACTTCGTCTGCAAAAGGCCTAATCAGCCAGCGGAACCCCGGGGGAAAGCCGCGACTCAACACGATCGTCTCCAGTTCTATGTAGACGCCACCATCGCGCTCTTCAAGCCGCTTAACTCCGATTTGGCGCCAGACGAAACCAGGCCGCCGGCTCTCCGGATACGGGTGCTCGGTGGGCTGGCCATAGTCGGCAATCTCTTGAACCCGGAGAGCGTTGTTCGTGATGTATGCCTTCTTAGGACCCAACCTTACAACTTGGACCTGCTCTTCGGTCTCCACTGCCGCTGTCACTGAATAGACCTTCTCAGCCGCAACAACGTTCAACCTGATTTGATTCCCATCGTGTGCAAGGATCGTGCACTTAGTTAAGAAGGGTTTGTAGAACTCGTTATAGCGATCATAGTTTTCGAGTACCCTCAATGCCTGATCAAGTGTCACGTTGGGAACGAACACGGCTCCAACCCAGTCTTGGATGAGTCCCTGCGGTAAGCTCTGGGAAGCGTGATTTGCTACGATCACCTCATTTCGATGCACGCGCTGAGCCATATCGTGCGACTCGTCGATCCACAAGAATTGGCTGTCTCCCGCGGCGCTTCTTGTGATGTGAATGTTGACGGTCCGAACGTATTCATCCCAAGCGTGAAGAGTCTCCTGATCGGGCTCGGCTGCCTCCAGGAACTTCGTAAAGAACACGAGAAACAGCACCGCTAGCACCGATACTGACTTCGCCGTTCGGGAAACGATGCTGGTCTGTTTGTATCCTGCTTTCATTTGCCCGGCCTTCTTCCAATAAGGTTTTCAACTTCGCCACTGCGACCGCGCTCGTCGCGCCTGACACATTGATAAGCAAGACAGGGGCCAATCCCTAAGTGCTTCAAAACGCTTCGCGCTTCTTCCTGTGGATTCGCGATTTCCTCGTGAGTTCGTGAGCTTCGCGGACAAGAACCACTCGGCGGCACTCCTTTGTGCGGCCGCTACAGCGTTTTCGATTCTGGTCTCAACAGAAAGCAGGACGCCGAGTGGCAATTTCCTCAAGAAATTGCCGCCTGCACGGTGCCAAAGATGTCAACAAGTGAATCGAAAACGCTCTAGCCGAGTTCCGGACGTGTGGCCGGCCAACCGTGCGCGACCTTCTGCTGGAGTGCGACAGCAAAGGTTCGCATGCTTTCCCAGGTCTCAAAGGCGAGACCTGGGCACCCGGTGGACGGGGAGCGACGCTGGTGGAGTTGAGGGAGGGAGGCGGCTTGCGCCGCCAGAGCGAAGATCGCTCACGGGGGCCCCGGACACCATTGGGGGCCCCGGCGTTTGCGATGAGGATGGGTCACCCCACCTCAATCTTTCAGGCCATCGCTTCGCGGCCCATGGGTTCGAACTTCAGCTGGTTCGACTTGCGGTCGACGTCGATTTTGACGTGCGCGCCATGCAGCACTTCGCCGTCGAGGATCTTAATCGCCAGCGGATCCTGCACCATGCGCTGCAGGGCACGCTTGAGGGGACGCGCGCCGTAGGCCGTATCGGAGCCGGAAGCGAGGATCAACTGCCGCGCTGCTTCCGTGAGTTCGAGCGAGATGGCACGGTCTTCGAGCAGACGGCGCACGTCATTCAGGCGCATGTCGAGAATCTTGCTCAGCTGCGCGTTGCCCAGCGGGCGATAGATGACAATATCGTCCACACGGTTAAGGAACTCGGGCCGGAAGTGCTCGCGCAGAATGCGCATCACGCTTTCACGGGCCATGTCGAAGTCCTTCTCGGTCTTGAGCGCCTCGCCGGCCAGCATGGCCGCGCCCAGGTTCGAGGTCATGATGAGCACCGTGTTTTTAAAATCAACCGTCCGGCCCTTGGCGTCCGTCAAACGGCCGTCATCCATTACCTGCAATAGCACGTTGAAGACGTCGGGGTGCGCCTTTTCGATCTCATCGAACAGGATCACCGCGTAGGGACGGCGATGGATGGCCTCGGTCAACTGGCCGCCCTCGTCGTAGCCCACGTAGCCCGGCGGCGCGCCGATCAAGCGAGCCACGGCATGTTTTTCCATGTACTCACTCATGTCGATGCGCACCATGGCCTGCTCGTCGTCGAAGAGGAACTCGGCGAGCGCGCGGGCGGTTTCGGTTTTGCCCACGCCCGTCGGTCCAAGAAAAATAAACGAGCCGATGGGACGCTTGGGATCGCTCAAGCCGGCGCGCGAGCGGCGAATGGCGTTCGCGACCACGCTGAGCGCTGCATCCTGGCCGACCACGCGTTCGCGCATGCGGTCTTCCATTCGGACGAGTTTTTTGACCTCGCCCTCCAGCATGCGCGAGACAGGAATGCCGGTCCACTTGGAGACGATCTTGGCGATGTCCTCCTCGTCGACCTCTTCCTTCAACATGCGCGCGACGCCGGACTGGCCCTCCTGCACGGCGTTCAGCTTCTTCAGCTCGGCTTCGAGCCTGGGCAATTCACCGTACTGGATCTGCGCGGCGCGGTCGAGCTGGCCCTTGCGGGTCTGCTCTTCCATTTCGAAGCGCAGGGCCTCGATTCTCTTTTTGAGCTCACCGATGCGATTGATGGCCTCGCGCTCTTTGGTCCAGCGCGCGCGGAGTGCTGTGATCTGTTCACGCAGGTTGCCGATCTCGTGCTCCACGGCCTTGAGCCGCTCCTTGCTGTTGGAGTCGGTCTCGCGCTTGAGCGCGGCGCGCTCGATTTCGAGCGACGTGGTGTTGCGCTCGAGCTCGTCGATCTCCGTGGGAACGGAGCCGATCTGGATGGAGAGCGACGCGGCGGCCTCATCCACAAGATCGATGGCCTTGTCGGGCAGGAAGCGGTCCGAGATGTAGCGGTGCGAGAGCGTGGCCGCGGCCACAATTGCGGCATCCTTGATGCGCACGTTGTGGTGCTGCTCGTAACGGTCTTTCAGGCCGCGCAGGATGGCGATGGTGTCCTCGACGTTGGGCTCGCCCACGTAGACGATCTGGAATCGGCGCTCGAGGGCCGCGTCTTTCTCAATGTATTTGCGGTACTCGTTGAGCGTGGTGGCGCCGATGGCGCGCAATTCACCGCGCGCCAGAGCCGGCTTGAGCATGTTCGAGGCGTCGATGGCGCCCTCGGCCGCGCCCGCGCCCACAATCGTGTGCAGCTCGTCAATGAAGAGCACGATCTGGCCGTTCGATTCCTCGATTTCCTTGAGCACGGCCTTGAGCCGGTCTTCGAACTCGCCGCGATATTTGGCGCCGGCCAGCATGGAACCGAGGTCGAGCGCGATCACGCGCTTATCGCGCAGGCTCTCAGGCACGTCCCCGGAGACGATGCGGCGGGCGAGGCCTTCGACGATGGCGGTTTTACCCACCCCCGGCTCTCCGATCAATACAGGGTTATTTTTTGTCCGGCGGCTCAGCACCTGAATGACGCGGCGAATCTCCTCGTCGCGGCCGATGACGGGATCGAGCTTGCCGCGGCGCGCGAGATCGGTAAGATCCTTGGCATATTTTTCCAGGGCCTGAAATTTGGCTTCGGGATTCTGGTCGGTGACGCGTTGCGAGCCGCGCACGGCGGTGAGCGCCTTGAGAATGGCATCTTTGGTGGCGCCGAGTGCGACTAATGCGTCGCGTGCGGGATCGCTTTTGAGTCCGGCGATGCCGAGCATTAAATGCTCTGTCGACACGTACTCGTCCTTGAAATTGGTGGCTTCCTTGAAGGCCT